>WNFG01002226.1_pt1 | contig 18072 bp, 13 predicted proteins | sample 5400431 | NCBI WGS metagenome assembly WNFG01 (sample SAMN13153346, study PRJNA577476) | soil metagenome | isolation source: 120 cm saprolite under Douglas fir tree site 2 hole 3 replicate 2 | place: USA:California | collected 2015-04-18 | reverse complement strand
GAAGAGTTTGGGAGATTTCTTCAGGCGCTGAACTCCCCGAACGGCTTCGTCAATACCGTGGTTCACCAGATACAGTGCTTCATACAGATGTGCTTTCTCCATGACCAAACGTCCTTTCGGCGGCAAAGTGACCGCAAGTCCGGAGGTTAATAGGTGCACCGAGGCACACTTCCTCGATGCAGTCGAGAACCGATGTGCGTGGACAACCTGATTTAGCTGACAGGAGCTACGGTGGAGGATGCGCGACGCGCAGAGGGATGGAGCGTGCGATGGAAACGAAACGGAGATGGGCGGGTTGCACCCAAAGGGCGAACCCGATACTTTCTATTGCAGCCATCGTTGCCTCTAATCCAGGCGACTTTGGTTAAGGGCGCATTCGTGTTCATTGCACGAGTGCGTCCCGCTCTCTCACTTAATCAACAACGGCACCACAAGTCGCGACGCTTATGCACATAGCGCCGTGTGCATCGAATTATCGCAAGCCCAAGGGTGCTTGTCAACCTCCACAACTGGCGGGTGGAATTCATCCGTCATAGGATAGAGTCATGAGACGCGACCTAATTTCCAAAGTTATGAGTGAGATGGGCAGAAAGGGCGGGAAGGCAGCAAAAGGTAAGGGCGTAAAGGCGCGCATGGCAGCTCTCACTCCACAGGAGAGGAAAGAGCTTGCCACGAAAGCGGCACACGCACGATGGGCAAAGGCCAAGAAAAAGAGGAAACGCTCTGGCAAAACATAGGGCGCATGAACGGTGTATAATCATTTTATGCCTAAGGATGTGATCCACATCTCGGACGCGGAGGCGGCAAACGACTTCGCCTCGCTTCTCGACCGTGTGAGCGCTGGAGCCGAAGTCATTATTGAGCGAGACTCGCGCCCCGTAGCAGTGGTGCGTTCAGCCGAAGCCCCTCGTGGACGTTTACTCTCTGAATCAATCGCCCTAGCGGAAGCACACGCGAAGGAATCGGGTTACGAACCCACGATGGATGCTGACTTCGCTGCCGATCTTAGAGAGATCATAAATAGCCGCAAACCGCGTGACCTCTCCGCATGGGACTGATTCTCGACTCCAGCATCCTCATCGCGGGAGAGCGGGGTGGCGAGAGTGTCCGAGCGATCCTCAAACGAGTACAGGCATCGCAAGGCGAGACTGAATCGGGCCTCTCAGCGGTGACCATCGTAGAATTGACTCACGGCATATACCGAGCGAAGAGCGATACTCACCGTGAGCACAGACGAGCCTTTACCGAAGAACTGTGCCGTGACCTGATGGTCCATCCAGTAACACTCGAAATCGCTCAACTCGCTGGGAAAGTAGAGGGCGAGCAGGCAGCTCGCGGCATAAGCATTGCCTTCGAAGATCTGCTGATTGGCACCACAGCCTTGCATCTTGGCTATTCTGTCGCAACTCTGAACGTCCGCCACTTTCGATTGATTCCCGGTCTTTCCGTGATCCAACTCTGATCGATTAACCACCACAGAAAGTCTCCTTCCCTCTCGCCGCCGTCGAGATTGCCGCACAGAAGCAGCTTTGGTCGGACCTGGTTCACCGAGCACGCAGAATCGCGTCACAGAAAAGAGCCATGACCCCGGAAAGAAGGGCAGCACCGCATCCTTAAAGACACAGCTTTCGGACGTCTTCCGAAGTGCCGAGTGATATATTCGCGAGCGCCGGAGCTGCGCCTAGGACAGCGTCACGTCCAGAACGTAGCTTCTGATGCTATAACGGTCCTCCGACTGCCGGACAGCTTCGGATTCCAAATCTTCTCGAACCTGCTGAACGGATAGCTTGGGAACTTGACGCTTGCGGGGATCCGCATCGTCCCATCGCGCACACGCAAACCATCCGACGAGATAGAGGCCCTCTCGGCATCTGTTCTCTGTCAAATAGCGGTCTCTGAGCTGAGTTCTCATCGCGCTCCACAGTTCAGAGTTCCAACTGCCCTCAACTTCTACAATCACGTGGATATTGTCGTAGCTGTTGCGTTCGTCCGGTATAACGGCGTCGACGTGGATATCGGTCAATTGTCCGGTTCTGCCCCCAATACCCCTGCGGATTTGCACCTCCCGATTTTGTCGCTCTTACTCGGACCCGATGACACGGAGTCTGGAAAAGGGACCAGAATCGTAGAGGAATCCGTCGGCAGCGGCTAATAGGGCCCCGATTCGTTCGTCCAGCCGTGCTCTGCTAAAACCCGGTTGGACGATCACAGATTCGAAAACGATTCGCTTTCGTCTCGCTGGATCAAGAAACCCTCTTAGCGCTTCCAAATCGCCCTTTTCAAATCGAGAAGCGTTTTCCCTTTCGTTGAACCGTCTGTTCACCGAAGCAAATAGGGTTGGCGTCTTGATCCAATGGACACATTTTATGGCTTGCCCCACGACTTCATATGCGTCGTTCAGACGACGACCTGCGGCATCGCCTGACGATCCCTTGCAGTGATAGAGGGACAGTCTCTTCTCCTCGTTTGTTTCAACACAGGTAAGAAAGTCTGCTACTTCGCCGGAACCGTGGTCATAAAATACGATGAGAGCATCCGACGCCACCAAGCGCTCGCACAAGTATTCGTGAATTGATCTTCCTCGGGCGGTCCGATCTCCAAATTCGTGTTCAATATCCACGTCGGCCCAGTCAACGGCCTCAAACCGCTGTAAATCAAATGGCTGAGCACCAAATATCGTGGCCGCGAAGAAATTCCCCCCTTGGAAGCTCGCGAAGTCGGCAGTGAAGAAAACGGGTGGGAAGTAGTTCAGATAATCTTCAAGCGTCATCCCCTGCTCCTCAACAATCACCTCAGTCTCGTTCTCTTCGCTTTCGTGGACGTATCGGTCTGTCTCCAGCGAAAACTGCGCGGTACGTTAGAACCGAATCCGAAATGAGAAATGTGACGCGCCGCGCATCGCTCCGATCGAAATCAATTCTCAGATCCAAATCGAGGAGTTGTCGGGTGACGACATGTCCCTGTGGATTCGAGTAGCGTATGCTTACCGCCTGTTGGAAAACATCTTGGTGCCAGTCCACGAAGGCGACGTGTTCTGGAATGCGAGAGAGGTCTTCTCCGGTGGATAGTAAGTCCAGTCCACTCTGAGTTCGCGGATCTCGTTCGCTCGCAATCTTGCGAGCGAGTTGACTGCACCATTCAAGGAGCTCTGGAATGCGTGTTTTTTTACTGCTCCAAAGCTTAGCTGAGCTGCTGAGGCCCACTGTGACACGCTCACCATCCGACTCGGCGGTTCCGTAGAAGTGGCCTCGGCGGAACGTGCGACCGAGACTTGGATCGATGGCCTCACTTGCATTTGAGCCAGCAATGATGCGGTAAGCCTCGCTGTTATCCCCCATAACGGACTTCCGCATACCGATATTGAAGAAACGCGGGTTGTCCAAATCGAGTAGGACCTTGTTCAGCCTCTTGAGAGAGGGTCCCCTTAGTCGGGCGTTGGGTACCCCAGCAAGGTATTCAAGACCCATGTGCTCGTAAAAAGCATCCGCTCGGAGCGAGGAACAAATGAAAAGCAATCCCGTGTCGCGATGATAATAATTAACGACGAGGTGATATTCCTCGGAGTCAAAGTCGTCGGTCGTGCTCCATTCCGGGCGAGCTTCGATGCGGATCACGAATATGGCCGCTGAATGCTCCGCACTCAGAAAAGTGTGTACGGCCGTCATTCCAGATGGGAAAACGATCTCTCGAGTGATGTCAAGGTCGGGCCCGACGTTATACACCTTCGCGTGATGAGATGGCCTTAAAGAGTGAAGGGAAAGATCGACCTCGTCTTGATCGTCGGTTTCAGAAGCGGCAAAAGTTGACAGGGTTTCCCGGACGGTCTCTTCCTCCTCGACGCGACGACCGCTTAGGTTGGGGATAATCTCTTCCCACACCGCCCCTTCGCGGTAGAGCTTTACCCTCTCTATCTCCATGTCCGACGCCAACGCAAAGAACGTGGCCCTTCCCAGGTTTTGAGCCGTGGTACGAGCGAATCGCCCTATGAACTGAAGGGTGATCGCCAGAGACTTATGCGGGCTATGGAGTGCTGCGACTTTCAGAATTGGAAGGTCGAATCCCTCACCAAGCATGTCGACGCAGACAATCCCGTCAAGTTCCGCTGTCCGAAGCTGCTCGATGGTTCTGCGTAAATGTCCAAGTGTGTGGTCCCCCGTAAGCAAATTGATCTTCAGATTGCATCGTTCGCGATATAAATCCAGCAGCTCGTGCGCACGGACCTTTGTTCCGGTGCGAATCATCAGCCGGTGATCCAATCCCCGTTGCCGATCGGCAGCAAGCTGAGCCGTTGCTGCATCGGCAATGGCGGCATCCGGGTCTTGCCCGGCCTGTGGCAAAACCGCTTGATACTCGAGCTGGCCGAAAACACCATCTCGATAAGCATCGCGCAGTTGGTATGTGTAGACGAGCCTACCAGCAATCTCCCTTCTGTCACGCCTAAACGGAGTGGCTGTAAATTGCACGAGCTTCGCTGTGTTGACTCGTTCGAGCAAAGCGCTCCAAATCGGGGCGGGCCCGTGATGTGCCTCGTCGACGAGGACAAGATCGAAGAAGTCTGCCGGAGGCCCCGAAACCCCATCTATGCCCGGACTAATGCTATTTGGAAGAGCGATCACTACGTCGAATTGGGATAGACCTCCCCACTCATCTCGCTGAACTGTCCGAATGATCGAGTGCACGGATGGGGTTGGAAGACCAGCTTCGAAGGCTCCAAGCTTCTTTAGAACGCGCAGAAGCTTGAATTCCTCCGTTATTTGCTCTCGTACAATTCGGCTCGGTGTGATTACGAGAACTCGGTTTGCGCGGAGAAGAAATCCAGCTCCCATGAGCACAGCTGTTTTCCCAGCGCCTGTCGGCATTGTGACGATAGCAGGATCGGTCTTGGCGCTGAAGTGGGCACCGATGGCGTGAAGAGCCCCCCACTGTGGAATTCGTAGACCCGGGGTCCTACCTTCAGCAATTGGCCATCTGAAGTCCGCATAATGATCGGCGAAGTAGGTCAAGCAAACCTCTCGACTAGAAACTGCCGATATGCGTTAAACGGTACTGGACGGATAGTAGCACTTTCGTTTATGAACATAAGTAAAAAGAGATGTCCTCCGAAATTTGTGATCAGGGTTGCTCATCGGTGACATGAAACTTCTGTTAAGCTGCACGAGTGATGACTTAGTCATGAAGAGGGACGATGCTAAATCGCGGATCGGAATGGCGGCGCTGGGAGCCTCACATCCATGCGCCCGGAACTATTCTCAACAACCAATTCGGAGGCAGCAACGCTTGGACGAACTATCTCACCGCGCTGGAAACTGCCACGCCCAAGATTGAGGCCATTGCTGTTACCGACTATTACGTTACCGACACGTATGAAGAGGTAATTCAGCAACATATTGCCGGACGCCTTCCGGACGTTAAACTCATCTTCCCGAATATCGAGGTGCGACTCGATGTGGCAGCGAGATCGGGCTTCGTGAACCTCCATCTTTTAGTTAGCCCCGAAGATCCAGATCACCTCGCGGAAGTCCGGCGCATCCTTACCCGCCTTCAATTTGGCGCGCACGGCGATACCTTTGACTGCACTCGCGAGGAATTAATTCGGCTCGGTAGGCAGGCCGACCCCTCAAAAACAGCTGATCGGGCCGCGCTCGCACACGGCGCGACACAGTTCAAGGTCAATTTCGCCCAACTGCGGCAGGTCTTCAGCGAGAGCGATTGGGCGAAAAAGAACATCTTGATCGCTGTAGCCGGTGGGACCGGAGACGGTACTTCGGGTCTCCGTCAGGCCGCCGATGCTACCCTGCGACAGGAAATCGAAAAATTCTCGCACATCATTTTCTCGAGCAGCCCAGCACAACGCGAATTCTGGATCGGACAGCGTACTCTCACGGTCGATCAACTCCGGGCGCGCTACAATGGCTGCAAGCCGTGTCTCCACGGCAGCGACGCTCACGACCATTTGACGACCGGTCAGCCAGTCGATGACCGATTCGCTTGGATCAAGGGCGCGCTTACTTTCGACGCACTCCGTCAAGCTTGCATCGATCCTGCAGGCCGCGCATACGTAGGTGCAGAACCGCCGCGGCAAGCTATGCCGTCACAAGTCATATCGCAGGTAGACATAACTCAAGCCCCCTGGGCGCTCACGCCGAACATACCTCTCAACTCGGGACTGGTTGCGATCGTCGGCGCACGCGGATCGGGGAAGACAGCCTTGACGGATGTGATTGCCGCTGGCTGCGATGCGATCGCACCGTCAACCTGGGACGGAGAAGACAATATCGGCCCCTCTTTCTTGGCGCGGGCAGCCGATCTAATCGGCGATGCCAATGCGAAACTGACGTGGGGTGGCGGTAATACGATCACACGCGCGTTGGATGGTCACGACGCAAATTCAGAGGTAGCGTATCCCCGTGCCCAGTATCTATCGCAGCAGTTCGTTGAGGAGTTGTGTTCGTCGAAGGGAGCTTCCGAAGGCCTAATTCAAGAAATCGAGCGGGTCATTTTCGAAGCGCAACCAGAAGATCAGCTGGAGGGCGCCACGAACTTCGCCGAGCTTCTTGAGTCGCAGACCTCGCGCTTCCAGCAATCACGCCAGCGCGAGGCCGAGGCGATCTCTTCTATTTCCGAGCGGATTGCAGAAGAATTGGAGAAAGAAAGTCTTGTCGAAGCGCTGACCAGCCAGGTAGGGCAAAAACAAAGTTTAATAGCCGGATACAACGCGGATTTGGCGAAGCTAGTCGTCAAAGGCACTGAAGCCCAAGCCAAGCGTCACGCACAACTCAGCGAAGCCGCACAAATACTCGACACAAGAATACAGAACTTTGCCAAACAGCGTCGCACGTTTGTCACCATGCAGGACGAGGTGAGTAGCATGCGCGCAACAACCGCGCCGGAAATGCTGCGTGAAGTAAGGGCACGATATCCAAACAGCGGACTTAATCCGACGCAATGGAATGATTTCTTGCTTGTTTACAAGGGCGATGTCGACGACGCTCTAGGAGCGTACATCGTGTGGGTTGACCAACAGGTTGCAAACATCAATGGGATAGCTCCGCCGCCAGGCGACCCAAACGTCGCTCTCATTGGCGATGCCGAAGACCTGTCTAAGGCTAAACTCGCCGTGATCAAGGCTGAGATGCTGCGGCTCGAAAAGTTCATCAGCGCAGATACAGTTATTCAGAAGCAATATGCTGCTCTCGCGTCGCGTGTTTCACAGGAGAACAAGGCACTAGCAACCCTTCAAACGCGTTTAACGGATGCTAAAGGTGCGGCCGCACGCCGCAAAGATCTGCAAACTGAACGCGAGGCCGCTTACGGCCGAGTGTTCGACGCGATTATTAGCGAGCAGAGCGCGCCGATGGTTCTATATGCTCCACTGGTGGTGTGACTTGCCAATTCGTCTGACACTTTACGCAAGCTTAGCTTTTCCGTCTCCCGCGTTGTCGATGCGAAAGCTTGGGCCGAGTTCGCAGAGAGCCGACTCATAGATTGTCGCAAGAAGGGGCCCTTTTATGGCCTTGGTGCGCTGACCGAGCGCGCGAACTCTGAACTAAAGCCGGCCTGGGAGACCGGCAGCTCGGTTGAGATTCAGGCGGCGATGACTGATTTCATTGCGAACTATTGGAAGGACCTGCTCAAGCACGCACCATATGTCCCCACGCAGAAGCAAGAATTCCGCGCCTGGTCAAAACAATTTGCACAGTGGTTGTTCGGTACTGATCACATCACCGTTCGATATGAGATGACCTATGACGGCGTTGATATTCGCAAGTTGTCGCCCGGCACGCGGGGCATCGTCCTCCTCCTACTGTACCTTGCGCTCGATAGCGCTGACGATCGTCCGTTAATAATCGATCAGCCAGAAGAAAACCTTGATCCCAAATCAGTGTTTGATGAGCTCGTTTCGTTATTCATTACAGCCAAGTCGAAGCGCCAAGTAATAATGGTCACTCACAACGCCAATCTGGTGATCAATACAGACGCAGATCAGATCATCATCGCCAGCGCAGGATCGCCTTCGTCCGGAGGTCTACCTCCAATTACCTATGTCGCCGGTGGCCTTGAAGACTCAGATATTCGCAAAGCGGTGTGCGACATCCTAGAGGGTGGTGAGGAAGCATTCCGCGAACGAGCGCGGCGTCTTCGAGTGCGGCTCGAGCGATAGCAGGAGAAGGAGTCCCCGACAATGCTATCTCCGGATAGTCCGATTGAGACCGCCAATGAAGACAAGCTTGGCCGGAAGACCTTCTCCCAAGCGCTGGCAAAAGCTCTTGCGGGATTTTCCGGACAAGATAGTTTTGTCGTTGGCATCCACGGTAAGTGGGGGACCGGGAAGTCGTCCATTTTGAACCTGCTTGTTGAGCAGATCGAAAAAGATAACAGAACCAGACCAGAGGGCGAAAGACTTTATGCAATGCGCTTTAATCCGTGGAATTTCGCCGACCAAAATCAGCTCGTGTTTCAATTCCTGAGGCAATTCCGAGCGCATTTGAAGGGCAATCAGAGAGAATTTAAGGATTTGTTAGATTCACTGGATGATTACGCTGAAGCGCTCGCGCCGCCATTGGAACTTCTGCCATACGGCCACCTATTTTCGTCAGGGATTAAAGTGGGCGTGAAAGGCGCTCAAAAACTGTTTGGTTCTGCCAAAGACGTGAACGGTTTGTTTGACCAAATCGCGACAAAAGCAAAGAAGCTCAAGCGGCGGACTGTAGTTCTGATCGACGACATTGATCGTCTCACCGCAGCGGAGACGCGGCAGATTTTCCAACTCGTAAAGCTCACTGCCCGGTTTCCATATGTGATTTACGTACTGGCGTTCGACAGAGAGGCGGTAGCGAAGGCGCTTAAAGAGTTGGGAGTAGATTCTGGTGAGGAGTACTTGGAGAAGATTGTCCAGGTGTCCTTTGACATTCCTCCCATTTCAGAAGCCAGTCTAACCTCGTTTGTCACTACCGCGCTTGATGACTTATTGAAGGCGTATCAGCCTGCCCACTTTGACTCGACCCGGTTTGGAAATCTGTTCCATGCGGGGCTTCGGAAAAGTTTCCGATCTCTCCGCGATATCAGGCGCTTTACCAACGGTCTTGAATTTGGTCTTGGCTTGATAAGTCGTGAGCTGAACGCAGTGGATTTCATCGGGATTGAAGCCGTACGTATTTTCTATCCGAGCATTTTCAATGTAATCCGCGCTAACAAAGAAGTCTTGGCAGGGCACGTGGATACATATATGGAAACCGCCGGAGAAAAAGAGTACACGGCCAATGTGAATCAACTGCTCAATCCCAAGGGCGAATTGACAGAGGATTTGAAAGACATATTGTTAGAGTTGTTCCCGAAACTGACCTATGCGTATGGTCGAATCAAGTATGGGCACGCCTCAGAAACCGAGTGGGAAAAAACGTATCGGATAGCAACCAAACGGTATTTCGATACATATTTTGCGCTCGTACTCCCAGAATCGGAGGTTTCAACACAGGAGATTACGTCATTCGTCGCAGCGTCCGACAGTCAAGCCAAGATGGAAGAAATTCTTGTCGAATGGGCAAAGCAAGGAAAACTGAAAAATGCGATCGAGTCAGTCCGATACAGGTTAGCGGAAGTTCCGAGAAATAATCTTAGGAACGTTTTTGCGGCTCTTCTCACTGCAGGCGAGATGGCCAGCGAAAAGGGTGTCATATTCGCGGGACAGATTCCTGAGTATTGGAATGTCAGATGGGCGATATTCGATGTGCTGGACGCTCTTCCAACTGAAGATCGGGTTTCCACCGTGAAAGAAACTTTCTCGGCCTCTGCATCGTTGAAGACCATGTTAAACATTACGGCTTTGATTGAACAGGTGAAGAAAGAAAACGCCCAACGACACATGGAATTTAGAGATCAGGACTTGGACGAGATAAAAGCAATTGTGGCTGGTAGGATTCGCGAATCCGCGAAAGACCCAACCGCTCTAATTGCGAATCCGGCCTTACCTGTAATTCTCAACGTTTGGAAACAATGGGGAAGATCTGCCGAGGAAGTCACTGCGTTCATAGCCCAAGCGATCAAAACAGATAATGATCTTGTGAGTTTCGTCGACAGATTCATTTACCAAACACATTCCACCGCCGGTCGGGTTGTAGACACGAAGAACCGTTTGAGTATGAAATCACTTTCCGAGTGGATGGACCTGACTGATTTGGCCAATCGCCTCGATCAGATCAGGGAGGACAGCGTAAGCGTGGAGAAGCGCGACAGCCTTAAAGTGGCCCGTTCAGAATTGCACCGATTCAAGAGCGATGGGCTTACTCCCGAGCAATTCGACTCCAACCGTTTCCTTGACTGATGTGCAAATTCCGCGAAACCGCTTGCCCTGTCCTTGATGAGAAAACGATGGAGTTTGTCCTCCTTCATCGCCTACGATAGGCTCCGTAACAGAAGTCGAACTTTAGATCGCTTGTTGCTTGTGACAAAGTGGCACTTCTAGGCAAATACGTTGCAGATATAACTCCTCAGGACGTGCTTGAGTTAGTGCAGACGCAAAACCGACCTACGCAGTCTATTCGGGGATGACGTTACTTACTACAAAAGACCCAGCCCAGGGAAACGTCATCAAACGCCGCCTAATGATTCATTCCGAGGAGGTTCAACGCATTCGAAGTTTTCGGACGACAGTAGTCCGATATAAATGTGTCCGCCGATGCCAATCGGATGCTCTTTCCTACTGATTGAATTCTGATTATTTCCTTTTCTTGGTTTTTCTGGCGATATGGGCTTCGACTGAGCCTGCTAGTTCTTGAACTTGTTTCGTCGTTAGTGTGCTTGGCGCTTTCAATCCTTTTCCTGCAAGATGTTTGATTCTTGGCGATGTAAGTGGTTTTGCTTTACTCATGTCAATCTCCTTGTCTTGTTCTACTGGATTTTTCGGCTAGTGTCCTGTCAGCAGGTTTGCGACAATGCTGCCAACCACGGACACTACAAACGCAACTATGACTCCCCAACGAAGCGAACCGAGAAATTGATGATGCGCGGCTCCCTTGCCGATAGCGAAGGTTCCGCGAGGGAATACTTTGAAGATGTAATATTCAGCGGTCCACATTGCGATTATCGCGAGCAAGCCAACCCAAGACGGCAATCCCTTTATCACCGTAAAGCGACTCTTCACGTGGTCCCAGATGTAGAATGGAAGAAGGAATGCTCCAAACACCACGGGAATCATGAATACAGGCGAGAACATACGGGAATACCACTGACTTGTCGCTGCAACCCAATCGTCAAGTTGGTCCGACAGGTACACGACGCTACGTTGTGGGCCACTCAACGTATATTCAATGGACGGTTCCTCAAGAGAGGCAAACTTGGATTTGAGAACAACGTTTGCAGATGGAGTTCCGTTTTCGGCGGTTCCCGCAATTACACCAACAATTGATCGGCGGTCTGAGTTGGGTTGCTCGATAATTTCATCGATGTGGGTGTATGCGACGCTCGTTCCATCAGCGAACTTGACCGTGAATTCCAATTGTTCCGATGCTTCCTTGAGGATTACGGCTAAGCGTTTGAGAAGCTCAGGGGTCAGAACGAACGCTATGTTCAATGATCGGTTTTTGGAGGCACGGTTATCCATTGGCGCGGCCTACTTACGATTGGAACGGGCACGCCGTATCTGTTCGGCTCGATTCATTCGTTGGCACTGCCCGCAAAGACGGTATCCGTTACTACCAGATCGGCGGTTGCGTGCTGGAATCTCGCCTCCCGGCGGACAGTTCTCGTTATCGTGGTAACGCCGTTCACTTGCTGGCTTGTCGGCTTCGTTTATGGAGTAGTAGCTAGACATGAATTTCCTCCCACGCTAACGACTATAGCGGTGCCTTCGATTCTCAGGACATAAAGTGTCTAATGAGCTACGCCAACCCATTTTATTCAGCGCGGTAAGTTCTGCATTATGTATTTCCTCGCGTGCCAATTAAACCGGTTGTAGGAGCCCAGTCGTTGGGGGGCAGAAGAAAGGCTCGATGTCTGGTGTTTCGGTGTTTCGAGAGACGGTTGGATTAAGAAGGCTAAGAAAAAGCAGCAACCAAAGCGCGGAAGAAAACATTAGGGAATCACACAGTAGCCTCGTCTGTTTCTGCCCCCGCTAGTCGTTAGGTTGCATATTATCAGGAGGCTTGGATTGTGAAGATTGCCCGACATGTCGAGCCGTTGGGGTCAGATCGGGCTCAAGCTGAATCGACTCGTAGGAAGAGCCCTTACCAAGCATGCGGACTTCGAATCCTTTCGTTGGACGCTCGACGGAAGTAACGAGTTTCCACACTTGGTCTAGAAGTGTCGCCGACGGGAAGCTCTGATGCTGTTTTTCAGCCAATTTCCTCAATGCATCCATAAATCGCTGGCCGTTTATTTTGTAGCCGACGAGCGCGATTTCGACGAGGAGAGACAGTTTTTCCGGACGCAAGCTCAATAGCAGGGCATTTGCCCAAGACTCCGGGTCAGTCCTCCCGATTAGTCCTGCCATTACGAAGCCCAATAATGCATCGTCAGGTTTCTTTTGACGGTGGGCGTTAACTGCTAGGTTGAACCACGCGAGAGCACAGAGAGCGTCGAACTGAAGAGCTTCGTTCAGCGAAGCCTCAGCGTCCGTGGGTGACAGAGCCACTACGTTGGCAACTCGGATTGCGCTAGCCTGGTCTCTTTTCTGCTTTTCCAGGCCGAGCGATTTGATGATCGCAACCAGGGCAAAAGACTTGAGACGCCATTCGGCATCTTCCGCATCGACGTCGGTACGCAAATAGTCCTGGAAGAGTTGATGAGCCTCCGCATAACGGCCCGCAAACATAAGGGCGTCCGCACGCAAGGCCATACACTCTTTTTCACCCCCCAGACGAATAGCCTTGTCATATGCTCTGGCCGAAAAGGCGAATCTGGCCAATCCGAACAGAATTCCTCCAGCCTCGCGCCAGAAATAATGGCGCTGACGGTACACCGGATCGCACCGAGCGGCGAGGCAGTACTGTTTAAGAGCGCCTCGGTCGTGGAGCCCGCGTTGGGCTCGCAAATGATTGCCCAAATTGTAATGAGCTGTGGCTGCTTCTTCTTTCCGACCATCTGCCTTGTGTCGCTCAATGATTTGTTTCATTAAGGAGCGAAGGTATTCAATTTCGGACGCAGAAAGTGGGGCACCACCGCTCATCAGAGCAGGAACTATTAGCATTTGGGCGAGAGACAAACTCTCTGACTTAAGCAACGCTTCGGCGAGGCGAAGTCCGTCCGTTAGGCATCTACCCTTGGCAATGGCCCTAAGCACCTGGAAAAATATCTCTGGTGTTTCTAAAAGCGATGATTTGTCGAGATGCTTACATGCGATTTGTGCGGCGAGGTTGTGGTGTCCAGCCCTCCCGAGCACGACACCGATAGTCGTGAGGATGTCGTGTGGGAGCTTTGTTGTAGCAAACTCGGCCGGGTACGACTCGGTGTGAAACGTTAGACTGGTCAGACCTGAAAGGCTAACGACAAATCTAGCATTGTCAATAACAATTGCCGGGTGCGCGCCAGCAACGTTCTCATTCTCACTAGATAATCTTACGACATCCGAAATGTCCTGAGCAGCTTCAATAAGCGCAGCTTCGAGTGTAGCCCTCGGCGTACCATGGAAACCGTTTTCTGCAGTCACAACACTGAATGTTTGAGGCAGGCGAATCCCCGGGGATCGTACCTCCCGAAACTCGGTTAAATCCTTCTCAATCAACGATGGGGTGTCTGGAAGCCAGGCCGCATCGTTGGGCATGCGGACGGTAATGTACTCCTGCCCTCGCTCTGCAAAGAATGTGTCGACTTCATGCGCCCATCTCCAAGAAAAGTGCCCTGTTTGGGAGTGGTAGAGCACAATCATCACCGGTAGGTCGAGTTTGCGATAGTACGTGAGTGTGTCTAACTTGAATTGGATCGCCAGAGCATCTTTCAGATGCGCCTCGTCGGTGCCCTTCAGTTGGACGAGGAACATGAGGCCCGTGGCTTTGTTGTTCCTGTCAAACACTTCGATCTGGCCGTCGATGCCATAGTCAGGATTAGCTCCACGAAAAACCCATGCGGACGGCAATATTGAAGCAAACTGCCGCTTTGACTCGTCCTCAAGTTGATGCGATCTAGGCCTGCTGGGCATGTCGACTTCTTTCGAAAGGCTATCTACCTTTGTGGCCACGGTCATTCTCCGAATGCGGGCCCTTCTCCAATGTACCTTCGCACAATGAACGCCTCAAGGAAAGTGTTGCGGCGCAAGCGCCATTCCTGGTTGCGTCTGGTTTCTGGTAAGGCATCGCAAATCCTTAGTGGACCCCTACAGAGGCAGAAGCGACGCGAGAAGACGTTAAGAGTCGTCGTGTTCGTAAAAGCCAAGTCTGGTTACCGGATAGATGCGGGACTACGTTCATGTACCATGTGGAGGACCACCGTTAAGTTCTAGGTCTGAATAGGAAAACAAAGGGGGTTCCCGATTGTTTTCGAACACATGGACGCCTGCGGCGTCTGGGGAGGAAAGCAGGTTAAGGTGCCAGCCATTACTGCTGCTGCCGCAGTTCTCGTGTCCCGGGGAGCCGACCAGTTGCTCGTTCCCACTCCAAGTGCGTACGAAGAAGACCGAGTAGCAGAAGGAATTGAGCGGCTACCCAAGCAACGCAGACAGCTAGTAAAGACGGTCGACAAAAAGGGCCATGTCTTGCAGCGGGTTCGCAGTTACCTTGAACCACTTGCGGCGCAAGCCAAGAAATGGCCAGAGAATGCATTCGTCGCGTTCGCCGAAGACTTTCTTTATCAACTGGCCCTTGCTACCGATTTCCGCGCAGGCATTGTAGGTCACGCGCTCCAAACTGTCCACGAGTTTGTTCCTATTCTCGACCTACAGTCATTCCGTGGAGAAGCCAAATTCAGACTTGCTGAAACCATCTCCCTGATTTGCAGTTACGAACCCAACCTAAGCGACCACGGGGCTTATCGCTTTGATTTGGTACCAAGACCCGAATCTTCCGCCCAGATATGGGACTTAATTGAGAGCGCAGAGTTCGGCACCGTTGTGGCAATAGGCGGACGCCTTGGTTACCTTAAACACCCGGCCATTACCTTTAGGCGACTGAGAAACGCGGCAAGGACTTTTTTTAGAAGACCTGAGACGGCCCGAATGTTCACTTTAGCGACCTCTGTTGCCGAACTTGCTGGAGCTAAATCCATAACGGAGAAAGCGAAGGGTATCGCCGCTCTCGTCACCGAATCTGGAAGCGCTCCTTTTTGTCCGCCCTTCATCGACCTCGGGCCTGCTCAAATCGGAGTGTACCGACTGGCGCTCGCCGCTGCGCACGTACAGGCGACCCCGCCCAGAGGAGCTATTCTTGTTTTCGAGCACAGCAGGCGCGGCAAGCTTTCCCTCTCTTGGCTCAACGTCGGTGAGGAACTAAAACTTCAGCGTGAGGAACAGGACGTCGATAGTTGTAGAGCAAAACTCTTGAAAGCCCGGTCAGCGTTGGAGCGGTTCGTTTGAAATCCTGGTCCCCTTACCGGACATCCTGCTTCTAGTACGATCATCTCGGAGGGCCATTTATCGTGCATGCGCTGACTTTTTGACTTCGGGGGTTAGGGCGCAAGATGGGCGCAAAACTCCCGTTGGGAGCGCCTAATTGAGGAGTTGCGAGGGAGAGGGGCAACTGATTCGGCGAGACTTAGTGGATTCGTCCGCTTGCTGACTTGAACTCATAACCCGAAGGTCGTCAGTTCAAATCTGCCCCCCCGCAACCAATCGATGAGTTTCGCGAGATTGCCGGAAAAGCGTGGTACACACCGTGGTACACAATAACGATGTCTAAGACTGTCTTGCAATGACTTAGGATGCCGTCCGTGCTCTTGTAGGTCGTTGCAAGTACTTATGAATCGCTCACTGTCACGGCAAGGCTTCGATTTGAAACTTCCCAGATGGGGAGTTCTGGCCCGCTTTGGAGACTTCATTTCTGTGGGGTGCGCGATATACGACCAAGTGAGCGGCCCTCATTTGAAGTGAAGCTGCCTCCCCAGGCGCGATCGAGAGTGGTCCAGTGAACGAAGTTGTGTTACTGAAGGCTGCAGGATTTCGCAAGAAGTTTGCGTGGGAAGCAATGAAAAGGTCGCGAAGCTTGGAATTGGATTTTCTTGCGGACCCTACTGGGAATGCCCACAGAGCACGTCCGAAATGTGACGTATCAGTTAACGAAGTTCTGGTACCTTACTAGTACTAAGTGTCCGATAGTGGACAGACAAGAGAACCCCTCTCGATACAGTCTCTATGCAGTTATCTCCGACTAGGCCCGGGGGCAGTTGGGCGCAGAATGGAACTTCCACCCCGGAGTTTGGCTCGTTTGTTATGTCGTTTAAAGCAAAATCAGACCTGAAGCAAGGCGAACGAGCTTCTGCCGGCGATGCATCTGATCGCAGCCAAGATCTCCTGCGAATCCTCTTTGTTCATCGTTCCGCAGCAGATGTTGAGCGCTGTTTGCATGAGCTCAGGAGGGTGCGATTCACGGTTAGTCCGGATGTAGTTTTGACTCTCGAACAGTTCGCCGAACGACTCCGTTCGCAGCTCTTTGACCTTGTTGTGGCTGAGTACCCGAGCCCCAACTGGCAAGAAACGCAGCCGCTGGACCTCCTGAACGAAATGAAGAAAGACATCCCGATAATCTTTTTGGTCCACGACTTGAAACGCGAACTCGTTGCGGAGTTCATACTGAAAGGTGCTGCCGATTGTATTGAAGTGGAGAGCATAGGCCATCTACCTGTAGCCGTTCATCGAGCTCTCGCTGAGAAAGCGTTGCGCAATCAACGCGATCGCGCCGAAAAGGAATTACGACGATCGGAAGCACGTTACCGCGCGCTGGCGGGAAATCTAAGCTACGGAATCTGCCGCTGCAGTCTCGACGGCAGGTTTCTGGAAGTGAACGAAGCGATGATAAGGATGCTCGGCTACGGGTCCAAAGAGGAACTCTTGGCCCTAGACCTTGCGCGCGACTTTATTCAAGACCCTGACCGACGAGCACAATTGCTGGGTGAAACGGGCTCGGGAGCTCTCATCGATCCCATCGAAATAGAATGGAAACGCAAGGACCATGCGACCCTGAAGGTTCGGCTCAGCGGACGAGAAGTCCTCAGCGAACAGGGGGAGCTGGAAGCCTACGAGGTCATCGCCGAAGACGTCACCAGACAGCGAGAGCTGGAGGATCACCTGCGCCGGCTAGCAGCCAGCGATTCGCTGACCGGTCTGGCCAACTATCGCCACCTCGTGGATGTGCTCGATTCGGAAATCAAGCGCAGTAAGCGCACGAACCGAGAGTTTGCCATGCTGTTTTTTGATCTGGACGGGTTGAAACGAATCAACGACCGCCACGGACATATGATAGGAAGCCAAGCGCTTTGCCGGCTGGCCGATGTTTTGTGCTCCTGTTGTCGGGACATCGATACTCCGGCGCGTTTCGGCGGGGACGAGTTTGCTCTTGTCTTACCGGAGACTGACGCAGAGGCGGCCAACCTAGTGGCACGACGTATCTGTGAAAGCATTGCCAATGACGGCACAGGACCAAAGCTTTCCGTCAGCTTCGGAGTTGCTGTCTATCCCGAAAACGGCGAGACGATCGAGAGACTCTTGAGCCAAGCAGATTCGGCACTTTACTTGATGAAGCGACAAAAAATTGTGGCTTCAGAGTCCAGGCAAACCGCCGCAGGGCAGTAAGCTTGCTTCGTCAATCCGGTGTGGCTTCACTGCCTCCACCGTCGGCCAAACGATTCTGTCAAGATTATTAGCCCAAACTCGAGGTGACATGCTGGCGCCCCACCTGTGCCTCGCCAAAACTAGAAGCACATTTGAAATCAACAAGATGCAAAGAGGCTTTGTAACATGTTACATGGGCCCTGCGGGAGCCGTAATGGGCCAGACGAGGTTTTCGGTAGGCACAGTCAGCTCATTGCCGCTTTACAACGTCCGTGAAAGTTGAATCTGATCAACCACCACAGGGGTTCTGAGACAGCAGACAATTATCCGCATGTCACTCCCACAGCGAGCCATCGTGGAGGTGCAGCTGAAGTAGCTGATGG
>WNFG01002911.1_pt1 | contig 18077 bp, 13 predicted proteins | sample 5400431 | NCBI WGS metagenome assembly WNFG01 (sample SAMN13153346, study PRJNA577476) | soil metagenome | isolation source: 120 cm saprolite under Douglas fir tree site 2 hole 3 replicate 2 | place: USA:California | collected 2015-04-18 | reverse complement strand
GACAGTGGCTCGCCGGGTACGTTCGGCGCCACCCCGAAGGCCATGACGCCGGATTTCAACTTCATCGGGGCGATCCCGGCGGGACCCGAGCCCAACTGGACCCCGACCTGGATCGTGGAGGGATTCCTCAACGCCAGCGCCAGCTGGCCGACCTATTCCGCGATCGCCAAGCAATACCTGGTCAGCGCGGCCCGCAAGACGTGGGATCCGGGCTGGTCGGTCCAGGTGGTCGATAAGGTCAACGTGCCCCCTCGCGCCGACATCCTGCCGGGTGGCCGGCAGGCCAGGGTGGACGTCTCGGGTACGGTTCAGGCGTCGTTCGACGGGTCGGGCCAGTATGTCGGGGCCCAGCAGAGCGGCGGGAACGCCCAGGTGGCGAACCAGCATTTCAACTTGGTCAAGGTGCACGGCCAGTGGCGCATCGTGAATCCGCCCAAGTACCGGATGCTGACCGAACCCGACTTCGCGTCGGTCTACAAGCCGCAGGATCTGTACTTCTTCGCCGCGGGCGGCGGGGTGCTCGTGCCCGACTCGGCGTTCGTGCCGGTGGGAACCTCCCCGACGGATTTGGTGACCAACCTGGTCGGGGCGCTCCTCAAGGACCCGCAGACCCCTTGGCTGCAGAGCCCGGCCAACGTTACCCCTCCCGCCGTCACCGAGTTTCGCGACAAAACCACGATCATCAATGTGGCCGTTACCGGGACCACCGCGACGGTGAATCTCGGCGGGGCGGCGGCGAGCGCCGATTCCGACGTCCGCGAGGAGATCTCCGCGCAACTGGTCTGGACCCTGACCGGGCAGCAGGAAAGCCCGCCCATCCAGGCGGTCCAGCTTGAGATCAACGGTAAGCCGTGGATACCGCCTACTGCCCCCTGCGCCGGCGCCGTCGGCCAGAGCCAGAGTTCCGCGCTGAAGCTGGCCATGTACGGCTGTTATAACCCGTACCCGACCGCGGCGGCGGACAGCTTCTACTACGTCGGCAACAGGCAGGCCTGGTCACGATGCGCCCCGGAGTCTCAGGTGACGGAGGGCTCCATCGGCTCGGTCGTCCCGGTCTTCGGCCGGGCGGGTGCGGCCAAGCTCAACCAGCCCTGCGGGCACTCGGTGCTAGCCCTGTCCCCGGCCATGCCGCCGGCTCAGCCCCGGAGCGTACCCGCCCTGTCCATGGTGGCGGTGTCGCCCGGCAATCAGTATGCGGCAGGCGTCCTGGCCGACGGGAAGGCCGTTGACGTGTGGGCGTCGGGCGGCGCTAAGCCATCCAATTCCTTGCCCGCGTCGGGCGTCACCGCGATCGGCTGGGACCGCGCCGGCTACCTCTGGGTGGCCCAGAACGACGCCACCTTGACGGTCACCCAGGCCGGCAACAGCAGCAGCCATACTGAGATCCTCAACGCCTTCGGCGGGAAGATCATCGGCCTGGGCATCGCTCCCGATGGCGTCCGGGTTGCCGCCATCGCGCAGACCGGATCGGGCCGCGAGCTTGAGCTCGCGGCCATCGACCACATCACCCAGGCCCCCGGCCAGCTGGGAAAGCCCTTCACCCGCACGTCCATCGGACCGTCGGTACGGCTCGGGCCCAACATCACCAATCCGATCGCGCTGACCTGGTACGACGCTGACCACCTGCTCGTGCTCGACGCCACAGGCAACGGAAGCACGCTGTGGGAGGTTCCGGTGGACGGGCAGCCGGCCACCAAGTTGCCGGGCGTCCTGCCCGGCGCGGTGTCCATCACCGCCAATAGCACTCAGAACGCCCTGGTGGTCGGGCTATCGCGGGGCCAGATGGAGGTCTCGGCGAGCCTCGAGGGGCCCTGGCAGCTGCTTGGCAGCGGCGGCCAGAACCCGGCCTTCCCGGTCCCGACGCAACCGTAACCACCTCTGCGCAACCGTAACCACCTCTGCGCAACCGTAACCACCTCTGCCGGCCGGGGGCGAGCGGCGCCGGCAATCTGGCCTGCAGCCCGCCTCGCCCACGTTATGCAGTCGTAATATAACCATTTGTGATTGATCCCCTACAAGTCCCACCTGACATTCACGCTCTGGCGAGCTAGCGTTCAGACATGGCACTCGCCCGGGCCCGTGGTTGCGCCGGGCGTGGTTCCCCACCGGGGCGCCACGCCGGGCAAGCCGATGCCAGCCGCAGGCGAAACGGCCCACGTAAGGCGACTTCTCGTCGACTGATCACGGTGCGGCTTAGAAGTAAGTCCTGCCTCGCCGGGAGATACCGAGTCTCCCGGGCAGGGAGAAGGGCAGTAGTGGCTACAGACTGGCCGCGAACCCCTCAGCAGGCGAATGTGGGGTCGAAGACCAGGTCGGCCGGGCGAGTGCCGCCCAGCCCACTCCGACAGGGCCCAGTCAGGCCCTGCTCAATCAGACTGAGCGTCATCAGACTGAAAGGGGGATCGCGATGGAAGTCATAGTCAGAGGACGCCACATCACCGTCCCGGCACGTTTCCGTCAGCACGCCGCCGCCAAGCTGGCCAAGCTCGAGAAGCTTGACCAGAAGGCGGTGAGGATCGACGTGGAGGTCTCCGAGGAACGCAACCCGAGGCAGTCTGATCGCCGTGAACGCGTCGAGCTGACCATACGGTCCCGTGGTCCCGCGATCAGGGCCGAGGCGTCCGCGGACGACAGGTACACCGCGCTCGACCTCGCCTTCGCGAAACTCGAGTCCCGGCTCCGCCGCGCCGCCGACCGGCGCAAGGTCAAGCACGGGGACAACGCGACCGCTTCGGCGCCGCTGGCGGCCTCCGCGCCGCTAGCGGCCACCTCCCCCGTGAACGGTGACGGGGTCGGCGGGTTGGCGCGGCCGCGGGCCGGCGATGCGGACGACCAGGCGGACGAGGCCGCGTTCGGCCGGGCGGAACCCGAGAGCGGTCTCGTCCCGATCCAGATGGAGGGTGACGGCCCGCTGATCTTGCGCGAGAAGGTGCACGCGGCCCGGCCGATGACCATCGACCAGGCCCTGCTTGAGATGGAACTCGTAGGTCACGACTTCTACCTGTTCCATGACTGCGAGTGCGACCGCTTCAGCGTCGTCTACCGCCGTCGTGGCTACGACTACGGGGTGATCCGCCTGGTCGAGGAGTAATTCCCAGCCGTCCGGGGCCGGAATTCTCAAGTACCGATATCACGATGCGAGCCGGGCACGATGATGCCCGGCTTGCATCATGGCCCCGGGTCGGCAAGAGTCTGATCACATGACGTTCGTGCCGATAACGGTCAGCCTGGCTGCCTGGTGAGGCGGATGCGGGCGATGTTCCCCAGGGAGGCAACGAAATGAGCGCCATGAGCGACAGGGCGGTGACTGCTGCTCGGCGGTCAGTGAAGGGGGATGGGGAGGTGGGCGGGAGGCGCCAGGAACCCATCCGGGTGCTGATCGCTGATGATCATGCGTTGTTCCGGCGCGGTCTGGAAATGGTCCTCCAGGAGGAGGACGACCTCGATCTGGTCGGGCAGGCGAGCGACGGCACCGAGGCGGTGGCCGTGGCCGGCGAGTCGCTGCCCGATGTCGTGCTCATGGACATCCGGATGCCGAAGAGCAGCGGTATCGAGGCATGCCGGGCGACCAAGGAGGTCGCGCCCAGCGCGAAGATCGTGATGCTGACGATCAGCGACGAGGAAGCAGACCTGTTCGAGGCGATCCGGGCGGGTGCCAGCGGCTACCTGCTGAAGGACATCCCGCTGGACGAGGTGGCCGAGGCGGTCAGGGCGGTGCACGGCGGCCAGTCGCTGATCAACCCCTAGCGGGTGCAGCATGTCGCGGCGCCCAAGCTCACCGAGCGTGAGATGGAGGTGCTCAAGCTCGTCGCGCGCGGCATGAACAACCGGGACATCGCCAAGGAGCTCTTCATCTCGGAGAACACGGTGAAGAACCACGTCCGGAACATCCTGGAGAAACTGCAGATCCACTCCCGGATGGAGGCCGTGATGATCGCCGTCCGGCAGAAGCTGATCGAGTTCGGCTAAGCCTAGGTCCTAGCCAGGGCGGCCGCCAGGCGCGAGGCGTGCTCGGCGGGCTCGATCTGCTCCAGGCGCACGTCGTCGCAGCCGACCCAGCTCGCCGCCTCCCGCAGGGCCTCGGCCATCGGCTCGGCCGCGGCGGCCCGCTCCAGCGAGACCTTCCGCGCGACCAGGGTCTTGCCTTCCCGGGCCGGGTCGACGCGGCCCGCCAGCCGCCCGCCCGCGAGCAGGGGCATGGTGAAGTAGCCGTGTACCCGCTTGTGCTTCGGCACGTACGCCTCCAGGCTGTGCTCGAAGCCGAACATCTGCAGGGTCCGCTTGCGGTCCCAGATCAGCGAGTCGAACGGGGAGAGCAACGTGACGCGGTGCCGCCCGCGGCGCCCGGCCGACGCCTCGGCCAGCGCCGCCGGATCAGCCCAGGCCCAAGAACCCCGGGACGCCGCCGACCTGGCCGGACCTAGACCCGCGATGCCCGCGATCGCCACCGGGGTCAGGCCGGCTGCCAGCGAGGCGTCGGCCACCAGCCGCGTGTGCTGGGATTTCTCGTTGGTGAGGTAGTTGAGCCGGTGATAGTCGATCAGGTCCGCATGGGTGACCACGCCGAGAGCCCGGGCGGTGACGCCCGCCAGGTAGGCGAGGCACTCGGCGTCGGACGGCTCAGCGTCGAGCAACTCGCGCGGCAGCACCCGCTCGGGCAGGTCGTAGACCCGACGCCAGCCGGTCCGCCGGACGCAGATGACCTCGCCGGTGTCGAGCAGCCATTCCACCGCGATCTTGACCTCGGACCAGTCCCACCACGGGCCGCCCGCCTTGGCCCCGCCCAGCTGGGTCGCGGTCAGCGGGCCCTCCGCGCGCAGCCTGGCCAGCACCTTGTCGCAGGTCTCCTGGTGGACCTGGTGCCAGCGCACGCCCCGGGCCCGCAGCGCGCGGCGCCGGAAGGCGAAGTACGGCCATTGCTCGATCGGCAGCACGCAGGCCGCGTGCGCCCAGTACTCGAAGGCGGCTGGTCTGGTGGCGTGCCAGTAGGCCTGCTCGATCTGCTCCCGCGATACCGGCCCGAGCCGTGCGTAGGCGACGAGCTCGTGCGAGCGCGCCAGCACGCTGATCGTGTCCAGTTGCACGGCACCGACCCGGCGGAGCATGGCGACGACTCCGCCCCGAGAAGCCCGGGAACGGTTCCATGGGGTCGCGCCGAGGAAGCCCTGCGCGCGCAGCGTCATACGGCGGACCTCATCGGGGGTGATCGTCACCTCAGCCGCGGGAGCATCCAGGCGCATGCGCCACAGCGTAACCGGCAGCTACGACATTTCCCGGGTCCGCGCGAGGACGAGTGCGCGAGAGGAGAAACCCGGCCCGTTCGGGATAAAGTCTTTTAGTACCAGTCGTCGAAAATATGCACCGCCGCGGCGTAGAGGGCGCCGACGACCACGATCCCGGCGCCGGTCCAGAAAAGCCACCAGGTCGGGTGGGGGACCATCGCGGCCCCGCCGACGATAAAGCCGATGATGATAATCGAGGTCGCCACCCAGGAAGCCGGCCGGCCGTGGTGCGCCTCCAGCACGTGCGGCGGGCCGGTCTGCGCGTCGAGACCCTGCGCTCCCGTGTCTCCCGCGGCCTCCGTCATGGTCCCCGATGCCGCCTGCTCGGCCACGCCTAAGCTCCTCTCCTCGTGAACTCTCCTATTATTCTCCGGGAAGTGCGAGACTGAACACCAGCCGGCCCCTAAAGAACCCCCGCTCGCGTTCACCCTGCGGGTTTGCGGTGCGACTCGGTTTGGTGTCGCATCTCGCCTACGATGACATGTTGGGGCGGTGAACGGGAGCCGGATACGGTCACCGGCCATGATAGGTCAGACGATCCGCGAGGAGCGCGACGCAAAGTGCCACCGATCATCGATAGCGTCCTTCGCGCCGGCGAAGGCAGGATCCTGCGCAAGCTGAAGCGGATCAGCGAGCAGATCAACTCCATTGAGGACGACTTCGCCGCGATGAGCGACGCCGAGCTGCGTGCCATGACCGATGAGTTCCGGCAGCGGTACGCGGACTCCGAAACGCTCGACGACCTGCTTCCCGAAGCCTTCGCCGCCGTGCGCGAAGCCGCCAAGCGCACCCTCGGACAGCGGGCCTTCGACGTCCAGCTGATGGGCAGCGCGGCGCTGCACCTCGGCAACATCGCCGAGATGAAGACCGGTGAGGGCAAGACGCTCACCGGCGTCTTCCCCGCCTATCTCAACGCGCTCGCCGGGCAGGGCGTCCATGTCGTCACGGTCAACGACTACCTGGCCAAGCGCGACGCCGAGTGGATGGGCCGGGTGCACCGCTTCCTCGGGCTCGAGGTGGGCGTGATCCTCGGGGACATGGATCCGGCCGAGCGCCGCAAGCACTACGCCGCCGACATCACCTACGGCACCAACAACGAGTTCGGCTTCGACTACCTGCGCGACAACATGGCCTGGCAGCTCGAAGACTGCGTGCAGCGCGGCCACAACTACGCGATCGTCGACGAGGTGGACTCGATCCTGATCGACGAGGCCCGGACGCCGCTGATCATCAGTGGCCCGGCCGAGCAGAGCCCGCGCTGGTACACCGAGTTCGCCAAGATCGCGCCCAGGCTGCGCCGCGGCGAAGACGGCGAAGGCGACTACGAGGTCGACGAGAAGAAGAAGACCGTCGGCATCCTGGAGTCGGGCGTCGAGAAGGTCGAGGACTGGCTCGGCATCGACAACCTCTACGATCCGGTCAACACGCCCCTGGTCAGCTTCCTCAACAACTCCGTCAAGGCCAAGGAGCTGTACAAGAAGGACAAGGACTACGTCGTGATGAACGGCGAGATCCTGATCGTGGACGAGTTCACCGGCCGCATCCTGCACGGCAGGCGCTACAACGAGGGCATGCACCAGGCCATCGAGGCCAAGGAGGGCGTGCCGATCAAGGACGAGAACCAGACCCTGGCCACGATCACCCTGCAGAACTACTTCCGGCTGTACGACAAGCTGTCCGGCATGACCGGCACGGCCATGACCGAGGCCAACGAGTTCCATCAGATCTACAAGCTCGGCGTGGTCCCGATCCCGACCAACAAGCCGATGATCCGCGCCGACCAGGCCGACGTCATCTACCAGACCGCGCAGGCCAAGTTCGAGGCGTGCGTCGAGGACATCGCCGAAAGGTGCCAGGCCGGGCAGCCGGTCCTGGTCGGCACCACCAGCGTGGAGAAGTCGGAGATCCTGTCCCGGATGCTCAAGCGGCGCGGCGTGCCGCATGAGGTGCTGAACGCCAAGTACCACGAGCGGGAGGCCACGATCGTCGCCCAGGCCGGGCGGCGCGGCGCGGTCACCGTGGCCACCAACATGGCCGGCCGCGGTACCGACATCATGCTCGGCGGCAACCCCGAGTTCATCGCCGACGCCGAACTGCACCACCGCGGCCTGTCCCCGGTCGAGACCCCCGAAGACTACGAGGCGGCCTGGCCGGAGGCGGTGGCGAAGGCCAAGCGCGCCGTGGCCGAGGAGCACGAGGAGGTCGTCGAGGCCGGCGGGCTTTACGTGCTCGGCACCGAGCGGCACGAGTCGCGCCGTATCGACAACCAGTTGCGCGGCCGGTCCGGACGGCAGGGCGACCCGGGCGAGAGCCGGTTCTACCTCTCGCTGGAAGACGACCTGATGCGGATGTTCAACTCCGAGCGGGTCGGCGCGATCATGGAGCGGCTGAGCATCCCGCCGGACGTCCCGGTCGAGTCCAAGGTCGTCACCCGCGCGATCAGGTCCGCGCAGACCCAGGTCGAGCAGCAGAACTTCGAGATCCGCAAGGACGTGCTCAAGTACGACGACGTGCTGAACCGCCAGCGCAAGGTCATCTACGGCGAGCGCCGCCAGGTGCTCGAGGGTGCGGACCTGCATGAGCAGATCCGTGAGATGGTCGACGAGGTGACCGCCGGATACGTCGCGGGCGAGACGGGCCAGGGCTATCCGGAGGAGTGGGATCTGGACAAGCTCTGGCAGGCCTTCCGGCAGCTCTACCCAGTCAGCATCACCATCGATGACGTCATCGAGGACGCGGGCGGCGAGCGGGCCGGGCTCACCGGCGAGTTCATCACCGAGGCGGTGCTTGCCGACGCGCAGGCCGCGTACGAGCGGCGTGAGCAGGAGTTCGGTTCGGAGGTCATGCGCGAGGTCGAGCGCCGGGTGGTGCTGTCCGTGCTCGACCGGAAGTGGCGCGAGCACCTGTACGAGATGGACTACCTGCGCGAGGGCATCGGCCTGCGCGGCTACGGCCAGCGCGACCCGCTGATCGAGTACCAGCGCGAGGGCTATGACATGTTCAGCGCCATGATGGACGGGATCAAGGAAGAGTCCGTCGGCCACCTGTTCAACCTGGAAGTCCAGATCCAGGAGAACCCGATCGTCGAGGAGACGGCCGCGGACGGCGCCCTGCCGCCCGCCGCCCCGGATGGCTCCGTTCCTGGCGCTCCGGGTGGCTCCGTTCCTGGCGCCGCCCCTGACCCGGCCGGCCAGGCCGGCCGCCGCGGCGTGCCCGCGCAAGGCGGCCCCGATGCCAGGTCTGGCCCCGGTGCCAGGTCTGGCCCCGGTGCCAGGTCTGGGTCCGGGCGCGCTGGCGCGGCTGCGTCTGGCGGGGTGCCTGCGGCGTCTGGCGGGGTGCCTGCGGCGTCCGGCGGGGCCGCGGCGGGCGGGTCTGCGCGCGGCGGTGCCCATGCCCGTGGCAGCGCGCCGACCAAGGCCGGCGGCGGCCAGAGCGGGACGCGGGCCGCTCAGAGCGGGACGCGGGCCGCTCAGGGCGGAACGCGGGCCGCTCAGGGCGGAACGCAGGCCGCCGAGGGCGGGACACGGGCTGCCCAGGGCGGGACCGCGGCGTCCAAGCGGGACGGCCGGGTCAGTAGCGGCGCCCATGCCAGGCGGGCCGGAGGCGCGGCCGACGGCCAGAGCGCTGCCATACCGGCCGGGTTGGCCCCGCGTCGGCCTCAGCGGCTGCAGTACTCAGCCCCGTCGGTCGACGGCGGAACCCACGCGGAAACCAGCCAGGGTCCGGCCGTGAACGACGACTTCGCTCACGTCGGGCGCAATGACCCCTGCCCCTGCGGGTCTGGCCGCAAGTTCAAGCGCTGCCACGGCGACCCCCGGATGCGCCCCGACGCCTAGCTGGTAGGTTCCTGGCTTGGTTCCGTAACTGGGTTCCTTGGTTCGGTTCCTTGGCTGTTTCGCCCGTCCACTCGTCTCGCACGAGTCACAATTTACCCATTCGTATGAAACGGTCCCCGCTCCCGGGCAGGGTGCCGCGCTCCGTTGGCACCCGGGCTGCCTGCGGGGCGCGGTCAGCGGACGTTATGGCCAATCCTCCGCGAAAGCCCAACGCGTACGTCGCACTGGCGGAAGCGGCGTGGCCGATGAGGTTTCCGGGTCCGGTGGGGCGGGCACTGAGCGCCAGCGAGCGCCGGGTCTGGCGGGTGCCGCGATCGCCCTTGGCCTCAGGCGGACGGAGGGGCGGGTTAGCCGGTCTCGATTTCGGTGCAGAGCCATCGCGCCGGGCGGCCCGGCAGGCCTGGGGCGGGCTGACGCGCGGGCACGTGCTCGAAGCGCATGGCTAGGGCCCGTGACCGTGGCCCGAAATTGACCACGACGGTCATTTCCACGACGTGCGCCGCAGGTCGTGATGTCATGATGCGCCGGATCCTGGGCCGCTGGTCCGAGGCGAGCGCCTGGCTGAGAAGATCGACTTGCGTCCGGACGCGATCGGTCGTCCAGGGGACGATCTGCCTCGGCGAGCGAGAGCCCGCCAGTATCTCCACGATTACCTGGGCGAATCGCCTGGGAAACGCGGCGGCCTGGCCCGGCGCGTCAGCCGGAGCCGCGGCGTTAGCCCGAGCGGCGCCCGCGGGGGCGTCAGGGGTCCGGTCCTGGCTGGGTGCCGGGGGAGGCGCGGTCGGTTCGGCGAGTCCCGCAGCCTGGCTACTGACCTGCGGGTTCGTGGCCGCCTCACGCGCCATCGGGCACGCGGCGCCGTGGGTCTCGCAGTCGTAAGGCGGCCAGCCAGCGGGGACCGTGATGAGCCGCAGCCCGGAGGAGGCGGGCGGCTCAGGCGACTCGGGCGGTGCGGGCTGGCCGGGGGCGGCCGGCAGATCGGGCGTGAGGGTCATCGACGGCATGGTTCCGCCTTCCAGGTCCGGAGAATGCGAACGGCCGCGAACGCCCTTGGCGGCCGCGTTCGCATCAGGCTCCGGCTGGACTTGTTGTACCGCAAGCCAGTGACATTCCGACGTCCTGCCTGGTCACTGACCTTTCACGGGCCCGACAAGCGATGTTCCCTCACTAGTCGAATAGGCGTTTAAAATTGCTATTGTGATCAATGGTTCGCAATTCCGGGGTGTCATCACGGACTGGGGCGGCGTGCTGACGACTCCGATCCTGGCCACGGTCCAGGCCTGGATCCAGGCCGACGGCATCGACTGGAACAGCTACCGGGCCGTCATGCGGGCGTGGGTCGCCGACGCGTACGACCTCAGCGGCAGCCCGAACCCGATCCACGCGCTGGAGCGCGGCGAGTGCTCGGGCGCCGAGTTTGAGCAGATGCTCGCCGCCCAGCTGTTCCGCGTCGACGGCGGGGCCGTCGCCGCCGAGGGCCTGCTGCAGCGGATGTTCGCGGCCAGCCTGCCGGTGGCCGCCATGTACGACACGATCCGCGCGCTGCGCGGCGCCGGTCTCCGAACCGCGCTGCTGTCCAACTCCTGGGGGTGCGACGAGTATCCGCGCGCCGACTTCCCCGGGCTGTTCGACACCGTCGTGATCTCCGGCGAGGTCGGCATGCGCAAACCGGAGGAAGGGATCTTCCTGCACGCGGCGCAGGCGCTGGGCCTGCCGCCGCAGGAGTGCGTCTTCATTGACGACATCGAGGCGAACGTGGCCGCGGCCGTCGCGTGCGGCATGACCGGCCTGCACCACACCGAAGCGGCGGCGACGGCGGCGGCGCTGCAGGACCTGCTCGGTGTCCCGCTCGACCCGAGCAGGCCGGGTCACCTGACGCGCTAACGCCGGACTGGCAACACGATGCGGTAACCGCCGGGCGTGCCGATAACGACCGGACTAGCCTGTGAAACGTGGCGGACTATCCGCATCCGTCCAGCCAGGGCCGGTCGGCGAACATGCGGGCCAACCGGCGGGTGGACACCAAGCCCGAGCTGGCGCTGCGGCACGCCCTGCACCGGCTCGGCTATCGCTACCGCAAGGATTTCCGGCTCGACCTGGACAGCGGCCGGAGGGTCCGGCCGGACATCGCGTTCACCGCGCGGAAGGTGGCCGTCTTCGTGGACGGCTGCTTCTGGCACGCCTGCCCGGAGCACGGGTCCAAGCCGAGGGCGAACGAGTGGTACTGGGGCCCGAAACTGATCAAGAACGTCGAGCGCGACCGGGTGAACGACGCGGCGCTGATCCTGGCCGGCTGGACCGTGGTCCGCCTCTGGGAGCACATGCCGATCGACGAGGCTGTCACGACCGTACTGACCGCGCTCGCCGCGACCGACCCGACCGACGCGACCACCGCGGCCGACCCAACCGGCGCGACCGGCCAGTCCCCGGACGCGACGAGCCAGCCCCCGGACGCGACCGGCCAGCCGCCGGACGCGACCGGCCAGCCCCCGGGATGGCCATCCGCCGGAGACGACTCGCTGTAGCTGACGCCCGGTTCCCGGCGACTGTGGCGGAGCGACTGTGGCAGACTCTGGGGCACCATGCGCGTGTTCCTGCCTTCGACGCTTCCGGCGCTGGCCCAGGCCCTGCAGGCCGGCCAGGTCGGCCTGGGTCCGGTGCCCGGGTTCGCCGTCACGCCCTCGCTGCGCGAGGCGTACGCGAGCGGCGATGAAGAGGAGCTTGAGTACGCCGCGCTGACCGAGGCGGCGCGCGCTTCGCTGCGGCTGCTCACGGCCGATCCGGGCGCGCCGGCCCGCCGGGTGGTGCTGGCCGCCGAGATCACAGCTGACCAGGTGAAACTGGACGCACGAGACAAAGAGCCCGGCCGGGTGATAGTCGGCGAGCCGATCCCGCTGGCACGGCTGGCCTCGGCGCACGTGGACGACGCGGAGGCCGGCGCCGATGTGCGCGCCGCGGCCGAGGCGCTGCCCGCTGCCGACGCGGGCGACGAGGACGCCAAGTTCGCCGTGGACGGGGCCGAAGGCTACGAGCTCGGCTGGTATGCCACCCAGGAACTGTCCTACCTGGCTGAATGATCCGCTGGCCGAGCCCGGGGGACCGGCCAGACACGCATGGCGACGGCCGGGACATGACCGTGCGACGATACAGGTATCCACTCAGGAACAACGAACGCCAGGAGCGATCGTGATGGACGCCGTCTCCAGGACCCCTATGCCGGTCAACGAGCCGATCAGACAGTACCAGCCGGGCAGCCACGAGCGGGCCACGCTGGAGAGCAAGATCAAGGAACTCGCCGGCCAGCGGGCCGAACTGACCATGACCATCGGCGGCAAACAGCAGATGGCCACGGGCGACCTGATCGACGTCGTCCAGCCGCATAGCCGTAACAGCGTGCTCGGCCAGTTGGGCAACGCGACGAACGTGGACGTGGCCGCCGCGATCTACGAGGCCAAGCAGGCGGCGCCCGGCTGGCGCGCGCTTGACTTCGAGGACCGGGCCGCGATCTTCCTCAAGGCGGCGGAACTGCTGGCCGGCCCCTGGCGCGCCACGTTGAACGCCGCCACCATGCTCGGCCAGTCCAAGTCGCCGTTCCAGGCGGAGATCGACGCGGCCTGCGAGCTGATCGACTTCTGGCGTTATAACGTGCACTTCGCCCGGCGGATGCTGAGCGAGCAGCCGGAATCGGCGCCGGGCACGTGGAACCGGATGGAGTACCGCCCGCTCGAGGGCTTCGTGCTGGCGATCACGCCGTTCAACTTCACCTCGATCGCGGGCAACCTGCCGACCGCGCCCGCGCTGCTCGGCAACGTCGTGGTGTGGAAGCCGTCGCCGACCCAGCAGCTGGCCGCGCACTACATCATGCGCCTGCTCGAGGCGGCAGGCCTGCCGCCGGGAGTCATCAACCTGGTCACCGGGGACGGTCAGGCGGTGTCCCAGGTCGCGCTGACCCACCCCGACCTGGCCGGCATTCACTTCACCGGCTCCACGGCGACGTTCCAGCACCTCTGGCGGACCGTCGGCGAGAACATCGCGCGGTACCGGAACTACCCGCGGCTGGTGGGCGAGACGGGCGGCAAGGACTTCGTGATCGTGCACCCGTCGGCGGACCAGCAAAGCCTGGCGGCCACGCTGATCCGCGGCGCGTTCGAGTACCAGGGGCAGAAGTGCTCCGCGGCCTCTCGCGCCTATGTGCCCGAGTCGGTCTGGGCCCGCACCCGCGACGATTTCATCGCCCAGGTCGAGTCGCTGACGATGGGCGACGTGGCCGCCGACCTGTCGCTGTTCATGGGCGCCGTCATCGACGCCCGGGCTTTCGCCAAGCACGCCGCCGCGCTGGAGCGGGCCAGGAACACCGGGTCAATAAAAATCCTGGTCGGCGGCCAAGCCGACGACACGGAGGGGTTCTTCGTGCGGCCCACGGTGCTCGAGGGCTCCGATCCGGCCGACGAGATCTTCACCACCGAATATTTCGGCCCGATCCTGGCCGTGCACGTCTACCCGGACGCCGACCCGTCGACCTACGCCGAGATGCTCGCCCAGGCGGCGGACGTCGCGCCCTACGCGCTGACCGGCGCGATCCTGGCCACAGACCGCGAAGCGATCGCCCAGGCCACGCAGCTGCTTAGGTACTCGGCGGGCAACTTCTACATCAACGACAAGCCCACCGGCGCGGTGGTCGGCCAGCAGCCGTTCGGCGGTGCGCGCGCGAGCGGCACGGATGACAAGGCCGGCTCGATCTTCAACCTGACCCGGTGGGTATCCATGCGCGCGATCAAGGAACTCTTCGTGCCCCCGACCGACTACCGGTACCCTCACATGGGGTAACCCACCGCAACGGAGGACGCCATTCACCGGCTGGTTCTGTGGAATATCGACCTGACGCTGGTCGATGTCGCCCGGGTGACGAGGGAGGCGTACGCCGAGGCGTTCCCGGCGATAACGGGTCGGCCGCTCATAAAGCTGCCGCAGGTGGCGGGCCGGTCGGAGTCGGAGATCTTCTTCGACGCGCTCGCGCTGAACGGCGCCGACGTGAGCGCAGGCGGTAAAGCCGAGCGCCTGCTCGAGCCGTTCAGCGCCGAACTGGCCGCCGCCCTCGAGGCCCGGCGCGATGACCTGCTCCGCCAGGGGCAGCTGATGCCCGGCGCGGTCGCGGCGGTCGCGGCCGTGGCCAAGCTCGACGGCGTGGTGCAGACCGTGCTGACCGGGAGCAGCAAGCCGAGCGCCATGCTGAAGCTGCGCGCGTTCGGCCTGGACGGCTTCGTCGACTTCGACATCGGCGGCTACGGCTCTGAGGCCTATCCCAAGGGCACCCTGCTCCGGGTGGCGAGGCAGCGGGCGGCGGAGAAGCACGGCGTGACCTTCGACGAGAGCGCCACTGTGTACATCGCGGACTCTCCTCGTGACGTGGACGCGGCCAGGATCGGCGGCGCGAAGTCGCTCGCGGTGGCCAGCGGCCGGGCCAGCGCGGCCGAACTGCGCGACGCGGGGGCCGACGCGGTGCTGCCCGACCTCACCGACACGGCTGGGCTGACCGCCCTGATCGTGCGTCTCACCGAACCGTCGTCCCGGTAAACCCCAGGCCCGTCAGTCTTCACAAATCACCATTTATCCTGATCTGTACGATGCGGGGCACAAGAGGGCTCAACCGGGCGTTGCCAGGCGCGCCCGGATGGCACGATGCTGAGAGCATGGAAGCGAATGAGGGTGATCTGCTGAGCGGCGGCTACGGCGCGGTGCTCTGGGAGCCGGATGACAAGACGGTGCGTGACGCCCGGATTACCCGTTTCATGAGCTGGCTGAAAGACCGCCTCAAGCTGCACTTGGGCGGCTATGAGGATCTTTGGCAGTGGTCGGTGGCGCGGCCCGACCAGTTCTGGGCCGCGATCTGGGACTACTTCGAGGTGCTCGGCGACCGGGGCTCCGGGCCGGTGCTGACCGGTGAGGTCATGCCGGACGTGCGGTGGTTCGACGGTGCCACGCTGAATTACGCTCGTAACGCGCTGAGGACCGCGTGGACCGATCCCGACCGCACGGCGATTATTTTTGATTCCGAACGAGGCCGGGCGGGGAGCCTCAGCTACGCTCAACTCGCCTCCGAGGTGGCGCGCGTGACCCGGGGCTTGCGCGCGCTGGGGGTCGGCCGGGGAGACCGGGTGGCGGCGCTGCTGCCGAACGTGCCCGAGGCGGTCATCGGCCTGCTCGCCGCCGCGAGCCTGGGCGCGATCTGGTCATCGTGCTCGCCGGATTTCGGCGCGCGCAGCGTGATCGACAGGTTCGCCCAGATCGAGCCGAAGGTGCTCATCGCCTGCGACGGCTACGCCTACGGCGGCAAGGAGTTCTCCCGGGCCGACATGGTCCACGACGTGGTGGCGGCCCTGCCCGGCCTGTCCGCGGTGGTCATGGTGAACCTGCTCGGCAGCCCCGGGAACCCTCAGCCCCCGGTCCGCCCGCCTGTGGCGCAATGGGACGACCTCGGCGCTGCGGACCTTGGCGATGGGAGAGACCAGCGCGAGCCCGAGTTCGACGAGGTGCCGTTCGCGCACCCGCTCTGGGTGGTCTACTCGTCGGGCACCACCGGGCTGCCGAAGCCGATCATGCACGGGCACGGCGGCATCGTCCTTGAGCACCTCAAGGCGCTCTCGCTCCATCAGGACCTCAGACCCGGCGACGTCTTCACCTGGTACACCACCACCGGCTGGATGATGTGGAACTACCTGGCCGGGGGGCTGCTCGCCGGGATCACGATCGTGCTGTACGACGGCAGCGCCGCCTACCCGGGGACCGACCGGCTGTGGCGGCTGGCGGCCGAGCATGGCGTCAGCTACCTGGGCGTCGGCGCGCCCTACCTGGTGGCCTGCATGAAGGCCGGGCTGCGCCCGGGCGCCGACGCCGACCTGTCGGCGCTGCGCGCCATCGGCTCGACCGGATCGCCGCTGCCGCCGGAGGCGTTCGGCTGGGTGTACCAGCAGGTCAAGAAGAACCTGCTGCTCGGTTCCTTCTCGGGCGGCACCGACCTGTGCACCGGCATCGTCGGGCCGTGCCCGCTGCTGCCGGTGCGGGCCGGGGTGATCTCCGGCCGCTGCCTGGGGGCCAAGGTGGAGGCCTATGACGACGACGGCAAGCCGGTCATCGGCCAGGTCGGCGAGCTGGTGATCACCAAGCCGATGCCGTCGATGCCCGTCGGGTTCTGGAACGATGCCGGCGGCGTCCGGTACCGGGAGAGCTATTTCGAGATGTACCCCGGGGTCTGGCGGCACGGCGACTGGATCGAGTTGCTGCCCGACGGCGGCTGCGTCATCTACGGCCGCTCGGACGCCACGCTCAACCGCGGCGGCGTCCGGATGGGCACCAGCGAGTTCTACCGCGTGGTCGAGGCCTTCGAAGAAGTCGGCGATAGCCTGGTGGTGGATACCGGCAGGCTGGGTGCCGAGGGCCGGCTGATCCTGTTCGTGGTGCCCGCGGCGGGCTGTGAGCTCGGCGACCAGGAGAAGAACAGGATCCGCGCCGCGCTCCGGGCGCAGCTGTCGCCCCGGCACGTGCCGGACGAGATTCACCAGGTCCCGGGGATACCGCGCACCCTGTCCGGTAAGAAGCTCGAGGTTCCCGTGCGCAAGATCCTGCTCGGCATGGATCCGGAGCGGGCCGCCGACCCGAACGCGCTGGCCGATCCGGATGTGCTCGGGTACTTCGGCCGGTTCCAGGGGGACAGCCCTCCGGGTTAGACGCCGTCCGGACGCACATCGGTTACGTGAAGTAACGGCTTCGTCACAATGGAGTGGCAGAGTTCTCTGGGGTTGCCCGGGGCCGGGGTGAACCGGGATGAGACAAGAGGCGGACCAGGTTTAGTGGACACGAAGGAGTGGACGCGATGCCGGACAGCAACGTGGATGAGGCCAGGGAAGCCCTGCTGGCCAAGGCGGACGAGGCCTGGAAGGCCGATCCCGCCCTGGACTCGCAGGCGCTGGGCGGCGACGGCAGCACCGGGGACAGCGTCTCCTGCTACCTGCGCGCCTACTACCAGCGGGTCGCCACCGAAGACCTGACCCTGCCGTCGCGGATGGCGGCCGTCGCGGAAGCTCATGCCCGGCTTGGCCTGCGCCGCCCGCAGGGGCGGGCCCTGGTCCAGGTTCGCGAGCCGGGGGACGCCCACCTGGACCCGGTAAGCCGGTCCGGGCTGGTCGTGGACATCGTCATCGACGACATGCCCTACCTCGTCGATTCGGTCACCACCGAGCTGAACCGGCACGAGGCCGAGGTCCTGCTGCTCGTCCACCCCCTGCTCCGGGTGCGCCGGGACGTGACCGGCGCGCTGCGCGGGATCCTCGGCGTCTGCGGGGACGACGCGGACCTGGCCGACACCACGGACGAGGTGACCGAGTCCTGGATCCATGTCGAGCTCGGGCCGCCCAGGGACCGGGTCAGCGGCGAGCAACTCGAGGCCGACCTGCGCCACGTGCTGGACGACGTGCGCGTGGCCGTCGAGGACCAGGAGCGGATGGGCTCGGTGGCCCGCCGCCTGGCCGACGACCCCGGCGGGGAACCCGGCAGCGACGAAGCCGAGCACGGCGAACTGCTGCGCTGGCTGGCAGGAGGCAACTTCCTCTTCCTCGGCTACCGCGAATATGACCTGGTGCGGACGGAAGATGGCGCCGCCCTGCGCGCCGTGCCCGGGACCGGGCTCGGCATCCTCCGCCATCACCGGCCGGGCCGGGATTCGTTTCGCAAGCTGCCGTCTCAGGTGGCGGCCCGGGCCCAGGATCCGGACGAGCGGCTGGTGCTCGCCAAGGCGAATTCCAGGTCCACCGTCTACCGCGCCAGCTACCTGGACTACGTCTCGGTCAAGAGACTCGATCCGGCTGGAGTGGTCACCGGGGAGTTCAGGTTCCTCGGCCTGTATACGCACGCGGCGCACACCGCGCCCGTCGCCGGCGTACCCGTGCTCCGGGGCAAGCTGGCC
>WNFG01002747.1_pt1 | contig 18080 bp, 14 predicted proteins | sample 5400431 | NCBI WGS metagenome assembly WNFG01 (sample SAMN13153346, study PRJNA577476) | soil metagenome | isolation source: 120 cm saprolite under Douglas fir tree site 2 hole 3 replicate 2 | place: USA:California | collected 2015-04-18 | reverse complement strand
ACATCCTCGATGCCCTCTTCGATGGACACGAACACTGCCTGGCTCACGGAGCGTCTCCCCTGACCTGCAGTATTCTCTGCACGTACTTGCCGATCATATCCATCTCGAGGTTCACGCGCTGCCCCTTCCTGAGGCCCCCCAGCGTGGTCGCGGCCAGCGTGTGCGGGATGACCATGATCTCGAAATCCCCCGCGTTGAGCCGCGCCACCGTCAGGCTCACCCCGTCCACCGCCACCGATCCCTGCGGAATCAGCAGCGGGGCCAGCGCCTGGTCCCGCCATTCTATCGTGAGCCGGGCGGTCTCTGCCTGGCGGGTGAGGGCCGCCACGATGCCTATACCGTCCACGTGCCCCTGGACCAGGTGGCCGCCCACCATGCCGCCCAGGCGCATGGGGCGCTCGAGGTTGACCGCGTCCCCGGCCGCGAGACCGCCGAGCGCGGTGCGCGCGAGGGTCTCCGGGCCGACGTCGAACTGCAGGCGCCCCGGGCCCCGCTCCACCACCGTGAGGCAGGCCCCGTTGACCGCCACGCTGGCGCCCAGATCGCTGTCTTCCAGCACGCGGTCGGCGCTCACCACGAGACGCGCGCCGTCGCGCTCGAGCACCTTGCCGACTTCTTCGACCAGGCCTGTGAACATGCTGTGTGGTGTGGTCAGCCGTTTAAGTCTTCAAGCTCTGTCTTATGCGGGGGCCCAGAAATGGCCCACGCACTCCCCCAGTCCGCGGACAACCGGCGAGCCGTTCGAAGCCGCGGACACTCGCGAGAGTCATTCATGGATGACGTCGGCTTCGATCAGCCAGTCCGTGCCTATGGGGCGCACAGTCATGTTGGTCAGGCGCAGCGCGTTCGCGAGCGCGAGGCCAGGGCCGCCGACCGAGGTCGGGGCGTCGGCGCCGCCCAGTAGCGTGGGGGCCACGAACGCGGCGACGCGATCCACCAGGCCCGCCTGCACGAAGGCGCCGGTCAGCTCGCTGCCCGCTTCCAGCAGCACCGCGGTCACGTCGAGCGCCAGCAGGCGCGCGCCGAGATCGGCCACGTCCACCCGGCCCTCCCGCGACTTGCACGCCAGGACCGTCACGCCCGCCGACTCGAGCGCCGCCAGCCGCTGCGGCGCCGCCGCCTCCCCGACCGCCACCAGGACGCGGGACCGACTCCCGGTCTGGAGCAGCTTGGCGTCGAGCGGCAGGCGGGCGCGGCTGTCCACCACCACGCGATAGGGCTCCCGCGGCCAGGGCTGCGCGAGGCGCACCGTCAGGGCCGGATCGTCGGCGAGCACGGTCCCGATGCCGGTCACGATGGCGTCGCTCTGGCTGCGGAGCCGGTGCCCTTCCTGTCGCGCCGCCTCGCCGGTGATCCACTGCGACCGGCGGTCGAAGCTCGCGATCTTGCCATCGAGGGTCATGGCCCACTTGACGGTGACGTGGGGCCGTTGCCGCTCGACCGCGGTGAAGAAGGCGCGGTTGAGGTCGCGGGCTTCCCGCTCCAGGCAGGGCGTGGTGACTTCGACGCCCGCGGTGGCGAGGGCGGCGGTCCCGCCGCCCTTCACCCGCGGATTGGGATCCCGCGTGGCCGACACGACCCGGCGGACCCCGGCGCGGATGATCGCGTCCACGCAGGGCGGCGTGCGCCCCACGTGGTTGCACGGCTCGAGCGTCACGTAGAGGATGGCGCCGCGCGCCCGCTCGCCCGCCTCGGCGAGCGCGGCCGCCTCCGCGTGGGCGCCGCCCGCCCGCTCGTGAAAGCGCTCGGCGAGCATGGCGCCGTCCCGCACGAGGATCGCGCCTACCATGGGGTTGGGTGACGTGAGGCCGCGCCCCCGCGCCGCGAGGGTGAGGGCCCGCGCCATCCACTGAAGATCGGTCATGTCGTCGTACGGGGGCCGGCCGCCCCCCCGGGCAGGCATTTTACCGCGCTTACTCCGGCTCCGGCTGCTCCCCGAGCAGGGCGTCCACGAAGGTCTTCGGGTCGAAGACCTGGAGGTCGTCGATCTGCTCGCCGACCCCGACCAGCTTGATCGGTACCCCCAGCTCCTGGTGGATCCGGATCGCGATGCCGCCCTTGGCGGTGCCGTCGAGCTTGGTCAGCACGAGGCCGGTGAGCCCGATCGCCTCGTGGAACATGCGCGCCTGCTGGAGCCCGTTCTGGCCCGTGGGCGCTTCCAGCACCATGAGGGATTCGTGGGGGGCGCCGGGCATCTGGCGGGCCAGCACGCGCTTGAGCTTGGCCAGCTCGTCCATGAGGTTGGACTTGGTGTGCAGGCGCCCCGCCGTGTCCACCAGCAGCACGTCCACATCACGCGACGTGGCTGCCTTCACCGCGTCGAAGACCACCGCGGCCGGGTCGGCACCCGCGACCTGGTGGATGACGTCCACCTCGATCCGGCGGCCCCACTCCTGGAGCTGCTCGATAGCCGCCGCGCGAAAGGTGTCGGCGGCGGCGATCAGCACCCGCTTACCGTCGGCCTTGAGCCTAGCCGCCATCTTCGCGGTGCTGGTGGTCTTGCCCGCCCCGTTGACGCCCAGCATGAGGATGACGGAGGGATGGGCGTCGAGGACGAGCGGCGCGGCCGCGCCCGCGAGGGAGTCCTCGAGGAAGCGATGCAGGGAGGCGCGCACGTCCTGGGTGGTGACGGCGCGGCCCCGCTTGATCTCGTCCCGAACGCGCTTGACGAAGGCGCCCGCCGCGGCCGCTCCCAGATCCGCCGCGATCAGGGTCTCCTCGAGCTCCTCCAGCATCGCCTCGTCCACCGGACGGGCGATGGCGAGGACGGCCCCCAGGCCCTCGTCCATCAGCTCGCGGGTGCGCCGCAGTCCCTGCCGGACGCGCTCCCCGAGGGAGCGGAACAGGCTCACGATCCGGAGGCCGGCGCCTGGGGGAGCTCGAGCCGCTGGATCACCGTGCCCTTCGGCCCAAGCGGCGGGAGGACCTTGCCGTTCAGGGCGAGCTCGACGCCACCGGCATTGCCGATGGTCACGAGGAAGCGGCGCTCGGCCGACCACTCCCGGCTGGCGCCGGCCGGTAGCAGCTCCTCGGTGGCGCGGCCCTCATCCGGCTGGACCCGGATCCAGGTCGGCTCGACCGCCTTGATCAGGAGACGCTGTGGTCCCGGGCTGCTCTTGACCACGGCGGGTGCCGGAGTCGGAGCCGGGGTGGCGGCCGGGTTGCTAGCCGGCGTAGCCGGTGGCTGGGCCACTGCCAGGGTCGGAGCGGGTGCCGCGACCGGTCGCGGGGCCTCCCCGGGCGGGGTCACCGGCCCGGCCGCCGGTGGAGCCTGGATGGAGCGTGGCACCGGGACCGAGACTTCCATTTTCGGTGCGGCGACTGAAGTTCCACCCGTTCGCTTCACGGTCAGGTTGATCACGATCAGCGCGATAGCGCCTCCTCCGGGGCCTCGCGCAGGAACCCGCAATAGGCCCGGATGAAGCCGCGCACGAAGACCGGCGACGGCAGGTCAGCCAGGCGCTCTTCCTCGAGGGCTTCGAGATGGCGGATCCCCACGCGGGTGGATCGCGCCATGTCCTCCAGCGAGCTGCCCTTCGCCTCGCGGAGCGCGCAGAGATATCCTCCGAGCGAGGTCGCCGGGGTCTCAGCGGGCGTCATGCCCAGTAGTGTAGCGCGGGTTACGCGTCGGTCAGCTTTACTGAGACGAGGCGGGAGAGGCCCGGCTCCTCCATGGTCACGCCATAGAGCACGTCGGCGGCCTCCATCGTCTTGCGGTTGTGCGTGATCACCACGAACTGGGTCTGGGTGCAGAGCTCGCGCAGCACCCGGAGGAACCGGTGGATGTTCGCGTCGTCGAGCGGCGCATCCACCTCGTCGAGCACGCAGAACGGGCTCGGGCGGTGGTAGAAGATCGCGAAGAGCAGGGCGAGCCCGGTGAGGGCCTTCTCGCCCCCCGACATCAAGGTGACGGCCTGGAGGCGCTTGCCCCTTGGCTGGGCCATGAGCTCCACGCCCAGCTCCAGCGGATCCTCCTCGCCCTCCTCGGGCGGCACCATGCGCAGCTCGGCGCGCCCGCCCTCGAAGAGCCGCGCGAAGATGTTGCCGAAGTGCCGGTTGATGTCGTCGAAGGCCTCCTGGAACCGGTCCTGAGCGGTGCGGGTCATCCCGCGCAGGGCCTTCTCCAGGTCCTTGATCGACCCGACCACGTCGTCGTGCTGGGTGCGGAGGAAGTCCAGGCGCTCGGTCAGCTCGCGGAACTCCTCGTCCGCCACCAGGTTGACCGGGCCCATGGCCTCGAGCTTGGTCGACAGCTCCTCGTGCCGCTGCCGGACCTCCTCGAGGTCCCGCGCGGCATCGTGGGCGGCCAGCAGCGCCTCCGGGCTCTCGATGGCGTGGCGGCGCCGCGCTTCCTGCACCAGCTCCTCGCGGCGCACGCGGCCTTCCGTCTCGGTCAGATCGAGCTGGTGGAGGCGGCCCACGAGCGCGGTCAACTGGTGCTGCACCTCGCGCAGCTCGGTCTCGAGCGCCTGCCGCTCGTCGAGCTGGCGCTGGTGCTCTTGCGCGATGACCGCCACCTCGGCCTCGAGCCGGTCGCGCTCGGCCACCGCGTCCCGGGCCTGCGCGTCCGTTCGCTCGCGCTCGGCGGTCAGGTCCCCGCGCCGTTCGGCGGTTTGCGTTCGGCGCCCCACCGACTGCTGCTGCTGGAGGCCGAAGTCCTCCTCGAGCCCCATGATGCGCTCGATATCGCGGCCCAGGGCCTCCACCCGCTCCGCCACCGTTGCCAGCTCGACGCGGCAGACCGTGAGGCGCTCGGTGAGCCCGGTCTCGTCGCCCTGCCCGCTCTCGAGGAGGGCCTGGAGCGCGGTCAGGTCGCCACCCAGCCGGCTCTCCAGCTCCGAGGCGGTCACCAGCGCGCGCTCCAGCTCGATGAGTTGGGCCGCGGTCTCCTCGCCCTCGCCCGCGAGCTGCTCGCTCTCGGCGGCCAGCGTCTCGAGGTGGCGCGTGACCCGGTCCGCCTCGCGCAGCACCGACTCGAGGTCCTTCTCGCCGGACAGCCGCGCGGTTTCCTGCGCCTGGTAATTGGACTGCAGCCCCTCGAGCCGGGTCCGCAGGCCGGTGGCCTCGCCCTCGATCGCCCCCGCCCGCGCCGCCGCCGCGGCCACGTCACGCTCGAGGCCGGCGATCTCCTCGCCGAGCTGGCGGATGGCCCGCTTGCGTCCGAGCAGCGAGTGATCATTGCTCTGCCGCTCGCTGTCGCGATGGCCGCCGGTGAGGCGCCCGCTCGGTGACAGCACCTCGCCCGAGCGCGTGACGTAGGTGGCGACCACGCCGTTCCGACGCCAGAGCGTCTCGGCCTGGTCGAGATGGGAGACGATGCCCACCCGACCGAGGAGGTAGTGCAGCAGGGCCGGGCGCGGGCCGCCCACCAGGCGGGCCGCCCAGCTCACCTCTCCCGAGTCCTCGGGGAGGGCCGCTGCGGGTGGCAGCGTCTCGAGCGGCAGCAGGGTGGCCGCGCCCGCGCCCTCACGCTCCAGATATCCCAGCGCGGCCCGTGCGTGCTCGAAGCGCTCCACCACCACCCACTGGAGTCGATCGCCGAGGACCGCCTCCACCGCCCTCTCGAGACCGTTCGGGACTTCCAGGAGGTCGGCCACCGTGCCCACCACGCCGCCCAGGTCGCCGGCGCCGGGGCGCGCGAACATCGCCCGCACGCCGGCGCCGTAGCCCTCGCGCTCCCGCTCCAGGCGCTCGAGCGCTTCGAGCGCCGACTGCCGTGCGGCCAGCTTCACGCGCAGGCCGGCGAGCGCCTCCTGCGCCTCGGCCCGCGCGGTCTCCCGATCCCGCCGCGCCGCCTCGATCTCGTGCAGCTCCGTGCTCAGCAGCGAGAGCTGGGCGCCGGCCCGCTGGCGCGCCGCCTCCAGGCGCAGCCGCGTGCCCGCGAGCGCGTCGGCCTCCGCGCGGGCGCCCGCCAGCTCGGCGGCGAGGCGCTCGGCGCGGCGATCCACCTGGGCGCGGCGCTCGCGGAGCTCGCCCCCCGAGCGCGTGAGCTCGGCGCGGGCGCCCGCGACCCGGATCTGCTCCAGCCGGAAGGCCTCGAAGCGCTCCCGGCGCTCACTGAGCGCCCTCCGGCAGGCCTCGATCCGCGCCTCCACGCGCTGCACCTCGCCGTCCTGCTCCGCGTGCCGCCGCCGGGCCTCCTCGAGGCCGCGGTCCTTGTCCTCGCGCTCGGCCGCGAGGGCCACCCGCCGCTCGCCGAGCGCGCGGATCTCCTCCTCGAGGCGCGTCTCCTCGGCGACCAGGTCCCGGATCTGGAGGCCCATCTGCTCGCGCCGCTCCAGGAGGCGCTCCGCCTCGCCCTGGATCTTCTGCACGGACTGGCGCAGGTCGCCCAGCCGGTACTCGGTGTCCTGCATGGCGGCGGCCTGCAGGGCCTGGCGGCCGGTCAGGGTGGCGATCCGGGCGCGCTGCTGCTCCTCGGTCACGCGCAGAGACTCCATCTCGCGCGTGACCGCCTCGTGCTGGGCCGCCCGCGCCGCGTAGTCCGCCGCGACGAGGGCCAGATCGAGCCCCTGCCGCTCGGACTGGAGCGCCTTGTACTGCTGCGCCTTCCGCGCCTGGCGCTCGATCGAGGAGAGCTGGCGGCGCACCTCCTCCATCACGTCGCGCAGCCGCTGCAGGTTGAGCCGGGTCGCGTCGAGCTTGCCCTGGGTCTCGGAGCGCTGCTGCTTGTAGCGCGCGATGCCCGCCGCCTCCTCGATGAACACCCGGCGCTCCCACGGCTTGGCGGTCAGCACGTGGTTGAGCCGGTCCTGATCCATGAGGGCGTAGGCCTTCGGATTCACCCCGGTGCCCGCGAAGAGGTCCTGGATGTCGCGCAGCCGGCACGCGTTGGTGTTGAGCAGGTACTCGCTCTCGCCGGTGCGGTAGAGGCGGCGGGCCACCGCCACCTCGCTCCACGGCACGTTGAGGCCGCCGTCGTTGTTGAACACGAGGCTGACCTCGGCCATCCCGATCATCTTCCGGGAAGACGAGCCGTGGAAGATGATGTCTTCCATCTTGGTGCCGCGGAGGGTCTTGGGGCTCTGCTCGCCGAGGGCCCAGCGGATCGCGTCGGCCACGTTGGACTTGCCGCAGCCGTTGGGGCCGACGATACAGGTGACGCCGGGGAAGACCTTGACGTCCGTCTTCTCCGCGAACGACTTGAAACCGTGGATCAGGATCGATTCGAGTCGCATGCCATTCATGCCCAGGGGGCGTGGTTCACTAATAACATGCGGTCGGCGGATCAACCAAGAAAAAACCCCACTAGTGGGGGGCGGGGACGCGCTGCGGCACTAGATATGGGCCGAGGGGTCGAGCGGCTCAGGCTCCCTTGAGCAAGCAGCACTTCTTGTACTTCTTGCCGGAGCCGCAGTGGCACGGATCGTTGCGGCCCACCTTCTGTCCGTCGGCGGTCCGCGGCTCCGGCCGCGCGGTCACCGGGCGCCCCGGCGCGATGTCGAGGTCGCCGCCCCGCGACTCCTGCCACTCAGGCGTAGCGCGTTGGGCAACGTTGGTAGTCGGGGCGTCCTCCTGGGTCATGCGGACCTTGAAGAGCTCCTCGACCGCCGTCTCCTTCAGGCTGCCGATCATCTCCTGGAACATGTCGAAGGCTTCCTTCTTGTACTCGGTCAGCGGATCGCGCTGGCCGTAGCCACGGAGGCCGATGCCTTCCTTCAGGTGGTCCATGTTGAGCAGGTGCTCGCGCCAGAGCTGGTTGATCCCGCGGAAGCCCCCGCCCTCCCACTCGAGGCCGAGGATGATCCAGCGCTCGAGGCGATGGAACATCTCGCCGCCCATCTCCCCCTCGCGCCGGCGGTAGTGGGCCTCGGCCGCCTCGGTGACCTGCTCCACCAGTGCTTCGTGGGACGCGATGTCGTCGACCTTCAGGTCGGGCAGGCGGAAGTCGAACTGGCGATACAGGGCCTCGTTGAGCCCCACCAGGTCCCAGTCCTCCTGGTGGGCCTCCGGGCCGGCGTAGCGCGCCACCACCACGCCCACCAGCTCGCCGATCCACTCGAGCACGGTCTCCTCCTGGCTCTCTCCCGCCAGGACCTCGCGCCGCAGCCCGTAGACGATCTCGCGCTGCTTGTTCATGACGTCGTCGTACTCGAGCAGGTGCTTGCGGATCTCGAAGTTGCGCGTCTCCACCCGCTTCTGGGCGGTGCCGATGGCGCGCGTCACGAGCTTGTGCTCGATCGGCTCACCCTCTTCCATGCCCAGGTGCTCCATGATGCGCTGGATCCGCTCGGAGCCGAAGATGCGCAGCAGGTCGTCCTCGAGCGAGAGGTAGAAGCGCGACGAGCCCGGGTCGCCCTGGCGGCCCGAGCGGCCGCGGAGCTGGTTGTCCACCCGCCGCGACTCGTGGCGCTCGGTCCCGATGATGTGCAGGCCGCCCAGCTCCACCACCCGCTCGTGCTCCGGATCGGTGGCCTTCTTCGCCTCGAGCCAGGCCGCCTCCCGCGCCTCCGGGGGGGCGGTGGCCGGATCGAGCCCCTTCTTGCTCAGCAGGGCCTTGGCCAGGAAGTCCGGGTTGCCGCCGAGCAGGATGTCGGTGCCGCGCCCCGCCATGTTGGTGGCGATGGTGACCGTCTTCTCCCGCCCCGCCTGGGCCACGATCTCGGCCTCGCGCTCGTGGTACTTGGCGTTGAGCACCTGGTGGGCGATCCCGCGCTTCTTGAGCAGCTTCGAGAGCCGCTCCGACTTCTCGATGGAGACGGTGCCGACCAGCACCGGCTGGCCCTTGCCGTGCCGCTCCGCGATCTCGTCGGCCACCGCGTCGAACTTCTCGCGCTCGGTCTTGTAGACGACGTCCGGAAAGTTGATCCGGCCCAGCGTCCGGTTGGTCGGGATCACGGTGACGTCGAGCTCGTAGATCTTGGCGAACTCCTCCGCCTCGGTGGCCGCGGTCCCGGTCATGCCCGAGAGCTTGTCGTACATGCGGAAGTAGTTCTGGAGCGTGATGGTGGCGAGGGTCTGGTTCTCCCGCGCGATCTTGAGGCCTTCCTTGGCCTCCACCGCCTCGTGGAGACCGTCGGACCAGCGCCGGCCCGGCATCATGCGGCCGGTGAACTCGTCCACGATTACCACCTGCGCCTGCACCACCATCCGCCCCTGGTCGTCCACCGTCTCCAGGTCCTTGACCACGTAGTCCACGTCCTTGTGGAAGATGTGGTGGGCCTTGAGGGCCTGGTTGATGTGGTGGGCGACCTCGATGTGGGCGGGGTCGGAGAGGTTCTCGATGGCGAGGAGCCGCTCGCAATAGGCCCCGCCCTGGTCGGTGAGCGAGACGGTGCGCGCCTTTTCGTCCACGATGTAGTCGCCCTCGGCCGTCTCCTCGATCTCCGAAAGCTTGCCCTCCACGATGGTGGCGGCGCGCTTGAGCCGCGGGATCACCCGGTTCACCTTCTCGTAGAGGGGGGCCCGGCTCTCCGCGTTGCGGTCGCGTCCCGAGATGATGAGCGGGGTCCGCGCCTCGTCGATCAGGATCGAGTCCACCTCGTCCACGATCGCGTAGTGGTGCTCGCGCTGGACGATGTCGTCGAGGCTGAACTGCATGTTGTCGCGGAGGTAGTCGAAGCCGAACTCGTTGTTGGTGCCGTAGGTGATGTCGGCCGCGTAGGCGTCCTTTCGGGTCACCGGGCGCAGGGCGGCCAGCCGGATGTCGGAGGAGGCGAAGGACGGATCGTAGAGGTACTGCATCTCGTGCTGGATCACCCCCACCGTGAGGCCGAGGGCGTGGTAGATCGGGCCCATCCACTGGGCGTCGCGGCGGGCCAGGTAGTCGTTGACCGTGACCAAGTGGGTGCCCAGCCCGGGTAGCGCGTTGAGATACGCGGGCAGCGTGGCCACCAGGGTCTTGCCCTCGCCGGTGGCCATCTCGGCGATCTTGCCGGAGTGCAGCACCATGCCGCCCATCATCTGGACGTCGAAGTGACGCATGTGCACGGTCCGCCGCGCCGCCTCGCGGACGGCGGCGAAGGCTTCCGGGAGCAGGTCGTCGAGCTCGGCCCCGTCGGCCAGCCGCTGGCGCAGCTCGGTGGTGCGGGCGCGCAGGGCCTCGTCGGAGAGCGCCTGCAGGCCCGGCTCGAGCGCGGCGATCTCGACGACCACCGGGCCCATGCGCTTGACGTCGCGCTCGTGCTTGGTGCCGAAGATCGAGCGGAAGATGGCGTTAAGCATGTCCGGGCCTCATCTTACACCACCCGCCGAGCCCCGCAGGAGCTCCCGGGCGTGGCGGCGCGAGGTTTCGGTGACCCGCTCCCCGCCCAGCATGCGCGCGACCTCGTCCACGCGGGCGGCCTCCCGCAGCGGGGTCACGGACGTGCGCGTGGCGCCGCGGGTCACCCGCTTCTCGACCAGCAGATGATGCCCCGCGTAGGCGGCGATCGGGGCCAGGTGGGTCACGCAGAGCACCTGGCGGCCCACGGCCGAGGCGCGGAGCTTCTGGCCCACCACGTCGGCGACACGGCCGCCGATTCCCGCGTCCACCTCGTCGAAGACGAGCACCGGCACGTCGTCGGCCGCGGCCAGGACGGTCTTGGCCGCCAGCATCACGCGCGAGAGCTCGCCGCCCGAGACGACCTTGGCGAGGGGCCGCAGGTCCTCGCCCGGGTTGGCCGAGAGCAGCAGCTCGGCGGTCTCGGCCCCGCGCGGCCCCACCCGCCAGCCTCCCTCGCCCGATCCGAGCTCGCCCGGGGCGGCCGCCTCGCGCCGCAGGGCCACCCGAAAGCGCCCGTGCTCCATGCCGAGCCCGCGGATCTCCTTCTGGATGAGGCGCTCGAGCCGCTCCGCCCCGCGCGTGCGGGCCTCCGAGAGGGCCGCCGCCTGGGCGCCCGCCGCCGCCGCCGCCTCGGCCACCGCGCGATCCATGTCCTCCGCGATCGCGTCGTGGCGCGTGATCCGATCCAGCGCCGCCGCGACCTCGTGCCGGTGCGCGAGGATCGCGGCCACCGAGTCGCCGTACTTGCGCTTGAGCTTCACGATGGCGTCGAGCCGCGCGTCGATCTGCTCGAGCCGCTCGGGGTCGAGGACCGCACGGTCCCGGAGGACGCGGGCCCGGCCGACCACGTCCTCGACATAGGCCTGGGCGCCCTCGATCGCCTCGATGGGCGCGGCGGCCTCCGGCTCGTGGCGCGAGACGTCGCGCAGCAGCGCGGCCGCGCGCGCGAGCCGGGCCGCCGCCGACTGCGGATCCTCGTAGAGCAGGCCGAGCGCCTCCTGCAGCCCGGCCGCGATCCGCTCGGCGTGCTGCAGCCGACCGCGCTCGGCCCGGAGCTCGTCCTCCTCCCCGTCCTTGAGCTGGAGGCCGTCGATCTCGGAGAGCTGGAAGCGGTAGAGGTCTTCCTGGCGGGCGCCCTGGCGCATCTCCTCCCGCAGAAGCCGGAGCCCCGCGCGCGCTTCCTCCCACCGCCGCACCAGCGCGCCCAGCCGCTCGCGGCGCTCGTCCGCCCCCGCGAAGCGGTCCAGCAGCAGGAGCTGCCGCGCCGGCTCCATCAGGCGCTGGTGCTCGTGCTGGCCGTGGAGCTCCACCAGGAGCTCGCCCAGGCGCTCGAGCAGGCCCACGGTGGCGGCCGCGTCGTTCACGAAGGCGCGGTGCCGGCCCGAGCGCGCCAGCTCGCGCTTGATGACGAGCTCCCCGTCGGCCACGCGATGCCCGGCCTCGTCGAGCAATGCGGCCACCGGGCCGGCCGGGTCGATCTCGAACACCGCGGAGACCACCGCGGTGTCGGCCCCGGTGCGGATCCAGTCGGGCTGGGCGCGGGCGCCGGTGAGGAGCAGGAGCGCGTCCACCACGATGGACTTACCGGCGCCCGTCTCGCCGGTGAGCACGTTGAGGCCGGCGGCGAACGGCACCACCGCCTCCTCCACCACCGCGAGATTGCGAATCGACAGCTCGCGCAGCATCGTCCCGGCCATGCTACGGCCAATGCCGCGGGGCGCTCAACTGTATCCTATCGCTCGCCCCACTTGAGCTTCGTGCGGAGCACCGAGAAGAAGTTCTTCTGGGGAACGCGGAGGAGCCGGGTCCGGGCGGTGGCCCGGCGCACCTCGACGATGTCGTGGCCCTTGAGCGCGAAGCCCACCTGGCCGTCCAGGGTCAGCATGACGTCCTGGTCGGTGAGCAGGGTGATCGAGATGCGCTGGGTGGCGGGCAGCACGATCGGCCGGTTGGTGAGGGTGTGCGAGCAGATCGGGGTGAGCACCACCGCGTCCATGGTCGGGAACACGATGGGGCCGCCCGCCGACAGGCAGTAGGCGGTCGAGCCGGTGGGGGTGGAGAGGATGAGCCCGTCCGCCCGGTAGCCGGTCGCGAAGTCGCCGTCCACCGCCACCTCGAGCCGGATGATGCGGCTCATGGCCGACTTGGTGATGACCACGTCGTTGAGCGCGGCGTATTCGCCGAGCCGCTCGCCCAGCCGGTAGACGCGGGCCTCGAGCAGCATGCGCTCCTCGATGACCAGCTCCCCGCGCAGGTAGGCCTCGAGCGCCGGGAACAGCTCCTCCAGCGTGAGCGCGGTGAGGAAGCCGAGGCCGCCCAGGTTGACGCCCAGGATCGGCACGCCGAGGTCGCCCACCAGGCGCGCCATGCTGAGCAGGGTGCCGTCACCGCCCAGGACGAGCAGGAGATCGGACTGGGCGGGCAGCTCCGGCCGTCCCGCCGTCGGCACCGTCGCCTCGGGGCAGAGCCCGGCCGTTTCCTTCTCCAGCACCGGCTGGATCCCGTGGCCCGCGCACCACTCGAGGAGCTGCGGCACCACCGTGCGGGCCTCCTCCCGGTCGGTCTTGGCGACGATCCCCAGCCGCTTCACGGCACCGGCACCTCCTCCGCGGTGACCTGGGTGATCAGCGCGTCCAGCTCGGTGAGCGTGCGGCCGGTCTTGGTCAGGAGGAGGAAGAACTCGCGGTTGCCCTTCGGGCCCTTCAGCGGCGACGCGGTGACGCCGCGCACGTGCCAGCCGTGCAGCACCCCGAAGCGGGCCACCCGCGCGAGCACCGCCCGGTGATGGGAGCCGTCCCGGACCACGCCGCCCTTGCCCACCTGCCCCTTGCCGACCTCGAACTGCGGCTTCACCAGCACCACCGCCTCGCCCTTCAAGGTGAGCACGTTGAACACCGACGGAAGCACCTTCTCGAGCGAGATGAACGAGACGTCCACGGTGGCCAGATCGGGCGACTCGGGGAAGGAGTCGATCGGCAAATTGCGCGCGTTGGTCTTCTCCATCACCACCACCCGCCCGTCGGCGCGCAGCTTCGCGTCGAGCTGGCCATGCCCCACGTCCACCGCGTAGACCTTCACCGCGCCCCGCTCCAGCAGGCAATGGGTGAACCCGCCGGTGGAAGCGCCCACGTCGATGGCCACGCGCCCCTTGGGCTCGATGGTGAAGGTGGCGAGCGCGTGCGCCAGCTTGTCCCCGCCCCGGCTCACGAAGCGCGGGCGCGCCGCCAGCTCGATGCGCGCGGAGGGCGCCACCAGCGCGCCCGCCTTGTCCATCCGCTGCCCGTCCACCATCACGTCACCGGCCAGGATCACCCGCGCCGCCTTCTCGCGCGATTCGAGGAGCCCGCGCTCCACCAGCGCGATGTCCAGACGAACTTTTGTTTTTGCGCGAGTCTCGCCGCGGGCTCGTTCGGTTACGGCAGCCGTCTTTCCGTGAACACTCGCCGCTGTCTTCCGTGGCTGGGCGGGCTTCGACAGGCCGCGCTTCGTTGGGGACCTCTTCACGCCGGCTCCTTTCTTGAGCCGTCCGCGCCTTCGGCCAGGAGATGGCGGGGCGGACGATCGCGGAGAAAGACGGTGGAGCGCTGCCGGTGAGGGAACGGCTCGACCGCGTTCATGCGGGCTCCTAAGCCCCTGAGACCGTACCAAAATTCCAACGGTCACGATTATATAGCCGAACCCCCTCCCGGAACGAATTCAGGCGGCGCGCCGGCCGGCCCGGGGTCTCAGCACGAAGAGGAGCCCCATGCCCGCCACGAAGCCCCCGATATGGGCGAAAAAGGCCACCCCGCCGCTCGCCCCGAAGCTGCCGAGCCCGTTGAGCACCTGGACCACGATCCAGAAGCCCAGCACGAACACGGCGGGGATCTTCACGAGGCGGAAGAAGAAGCCCAGGATGATCAGCGTGGTCACGTGGGCGTGCGGGAAGAGCAGCAGGTAGGCACCGAGCACGCCGGACACGGCGCCGCTCGCGCCCACCATGGGCACCGGGGAGCCGGGGCCGATGGCGGTCTGGGCCAGGGCGGCCGCCACGCCGGAGGCGAGATAGAAGATCAGGTAGCGGCCGTGGCCCAGGACGTCCTCGACGTTGTTGCCGAAGATCCAGAGGTAGAGCATGTTGCCGGCGATATGGAACAGACCGCCGTGCATGAACATCGAGGAGAAGATCGTGAGGATCGGTGACGGCAGGTCCGCCGCCGAGGGGCAGGCGCCGATGAGCCGGCACGGCACCAGCCCGAACTCCTCGATGAAGGCCTGCCCGGCCCGCGCGCCCTGCACGCCGCCCACCTCCAGCGAGACCTGGTAGAAGAAGACCAGCGCGTTGGCCACGATCAGGCCGATGGTGACGATCGGGGTGCTGTGGATCGGGTTGTCGTCTTTGAGCGGGAACACGGTCGCTACGGCGCCGCGGGGCCGAGCGTGACCACGGTGGGCGCGCTCAGGTAGGTCCGCGCGACCCGCTGCACGTCCTCGACCGTCACCGCCTCCACCGCGCGCTCGTAGCGCTCGGCGAATCCGGGCCCGACCCCGAGCGCCTCGAAGAAGGCGTCGTACCAGGCCAGCCGCGCGTTGGTGCGCCGGTCCAGCGCGAACTGCCCGAGCAGGTACCCCTTGGCGCGGGCGAGCTCGGGCGGGCTCAGGGGATCGCGGCGGATGCGCTCGAGCTCCCCCAGCATCGCGGCTTCCGCCCGGGTCTGGTTGGCCGGCGCGGTGCCGAGCTGGGTGAAGAGCACGCCCGGGCCCAGACGCGACGGGTAGGCGCCGCCCGTCGAGTAGGCCAGGCCCTGCTTGTCGCGCACCTCGGTGAAGAGCCGCGCGGCCATGCCCCCGCCCAGCGCGGTGGCCAGCACCTTCACCGCCGCATAGTCGGCGTGCGAGGTGGGCGGAGCGAGGAAGCCGGCCAGGACCTGCGCCTGGGCCGACGGCTTCACGATCACGGTGCGGTCCGCGCGCGCCGCCGCCGCGGGGAGCGTGGGCTCGGCCTCCGCGGGGCCCGCGGGGGCGTCGGCGAAGAGGCGCGCCGCCTCCGCCATCACCTGGCGCGCGTCGACGTCACCGCTCACGGCCAGGATCATGCGCGGGCCACGGTAGAAGCGCTGGTGATGCGCAACCAGGCGGGCGCGGTCGATGCGCTCCAGCGCGCCGGGCCGGCCCAGGATCGGGCGGCCGTACGGGTGATCCCCGTAGACGCGGTTCATGAGCGTATCCATGGCCAGGGAGAACGGCTGGTCCTGCCGGCTGCGGAGCGCGGTCAGGGTGGCGCTGCGCTCGCCGTCGATCTCGGCGGCGGGCAGCGTGGGCCGGAGCGCGACGTCGGCGATCAGCTCGAGCATCGCCTTCCAGTTTCGCGCGAGCGCGGTGGCGCGGATCTCCGAGTAGTCCAGGTCGGCCGACGTGGAGATCCCGCCGCCCAGATTCTCCGCGGTCTCCGCGATCTGGAGCGCCGAGCGGCGCTCGGTCCCCTTGACCAGCACCTGCTGGAGCAGATGGCTGATGCCCGCGTCGTCCTCGGTCTCCCAGCGCGAGCCCATCCGCACGAAGAGCGAGGCCGCCGCCACCGGGGTCGCGGTGTTCTCGCGCAGCAGCACGGTGAGGCCGCCGGGGAGCTGCTGGCGAGCCGGCTGGGCCGCCGCACTCCCGGCCCCGGCCCACCCGAGGGCCACGGCCAGCGCCAGCGCGGCCACGTCCCGCCGGCTCACTGCGCGCGGCCCCGCGGCACGAAGGCCAGCCGCGCGTAGGAGTCGGTGAGGTAGCGGCGCGCCGCCTCCTGCACCTGCCCGCGCGTCACCGCGCGCACGCGATCCACGTAGCCGCGCTCGGCCTCCAGGCTCCAGGTGGTCTCGGCGCGGCCGTACGCCAGGGCCAGGCCTTCCACCGTCTCGCGCGAGAACTCGCGCTGGGCCTCGGAGGCGGTGATCGCGCGGGCCAGCTCCTCCGGCGTCACCCCATCGGCCTGGATACGTCGGATCTCGGCCAGGATGCCGCGCTCCACCGCCTCATGGTCCCCACTCTCGAGCTGGGCGGTGACGCCGACCGCGCCCGCGCCCTGGAGCGCGCCGTACCAGCCGCTGATCCCGGAGACCAGCCGGGCCTTCTCCCGGAGCGCCTGGTTGAGCCGGGAGCTGCGCGGGCCGCCCAGGATGTGGCTGAGCACGTCCACCGCGGGCATGTCGGGATGACCGAGCGGCGGCGCCAGCCACGCGAGGCCGAGCTGCGTCTGTCGCTCGGGGCGCTCCACCGACCGCGTGCGCACGCCATCGAGCGCCACCGTGGGTGGCAGCGGCTGCCGCGTGTAGCCGGCGCGGGGGAGCGCGCCGAAGACGGCGAGCGCGGCGGCGCGGACCTCCGCCGGGTTGACGGGACCGACCACGACCAGCGCCATGTTCTCCGGCACGTAGTGGCGCTTGTAGAAGCCGCGCAGCGTCTCCTGGGTGGCGCCGCGCAGGTCGGCCGCGTCACCCAGCACGGGGCGGCCGTAGGGATGGCCCTGGTAGAGCAGATGGTAGAGCTGGCGCCCCAGGGACGCGCGCGGATTGTCCTCGTTGAGCCGCACCTCCTCGAAGACCACGTCGCGCTCGCGCGCCAGCTCGGTGGCATCGAAGACGGAGTTCAGCACCATGTCCGCGATCGTCGAGATCCCTTGTGCGGTGCGCGTCGCGGGCAGTAGCAGGTAGTAGAAGGTGTAGTCGTTGGAAGTGCCCGCGTTGGTGCGCCCGCCCACCGCCTCGACGTCGCGCTCGACGAATCCGCGCGGCCGCGTCTCGGTGCCCTTGAAGAGCATGTGCTCCGCGAAGTGCGAGAAGCCGCGCTCTCCGACCGCCTCGTCGCGCCCGCCGACTCCAGTCCACAGATGAATCGCGACAGTGGCCGCGGCGCGGTGCTCCTGGATGATGAGCCGCATGCCGTTGGGAAGCACTTCCCGGATGGGCGCGGGCAGCCCCTGGCGCGATCCCGGCGCGGGCGGCGCCGTCGTGCACCCACCGAGCGTATAAAGGAGGAAGGCGATCGCGCAGACGCCTACGGCGCATCTGCCGATGGAGGGGCTCATTGCCGCTACACGGTACCAGAGCCCCAGACAGTTTGCCGGGTCATCTGTCGGGGGCATGCCGGGCAGAACGCCTTTGTCGTGCCAGGGTCCGGGTGGCGGTACGGGCCATAACATGTTGAAACTAAAGACTAGGTAAGTCTGAAGATCCCCTGGCATCGCGGGTGCATCCCATGGCTGCGAGTTGGGGCCCCAGGGGCCAGGAGAAGAACCCCAGTGGAAAACGCAGTGAGAACGCAGTCAGAAAGGACGGAAACAACGATGAGAAAGTTGCTTGCAGCGACGATGAGTGTAGTGACGGTCTTCTCCCTCTCGGCCACGGTCGGGATGGCGCAGACCTCCTGCCCCCCCGAGGTGGCGTCGGCGAAGGCGATGCTGACGCAGACCGCCAAGAGCCAGGACGTGCAGGCGCCCCGCTCCCTGGCGGGTGCTCGGTCGCAGGACGTGCAGGCCCCGCGTAGCCAGGACGTCCAGGCTCCCCGCTCGCTGGCGGGCGCCCGTTCACAGGACGTGCAGGCGCCGCGGAGCCAGGACATCCAGGCCCCGCGTGGTCAGGATGTGCAGGCTCCTCGTAGCCAGGATGTGCAGGCTCCTCGCGGTCAGAACATCCAGGCTCCGCGTAGCCAGGATGTGCAGGCCCCCCGTGGTCAGGACATCCAGGCTCCTCGCAGCCAGGACGTGCAGGCTCCCCGCTCGCTAGCGGGTGCTCGCTCGCAGGACGTGCAGGCGCCACGCAGCCAGGACATTCAGGCTCCTCGTAGCCAGGACGTACAGGCGCCGCGCAGCCAGGACATTCAGGCCCCGCGTGGTCAGGACATTCAGGCTCCTCGT
>WNFG01002812.1_pt1 | contig 18081 bp, 15 predicted proteins | sample 5400431 | NCBI WGS metagenome assembly WNFG01 (sample SAMN13153346, study PRJNA577476) | soil metagenome | isolation source: 120 cm saprolite under Douglas fir tree site 2 hole 3 replicate 2 | place: USA:California | collected 2015-04-18 | reverse complement strand
CGCGTGGGCACGGCGCGGCGCAGTCAAGCTTGCGCAGACTGCGTAAACTGTGTGCCGAGCATGATCAACAGCTTGGAGGTGGAAGTCCTCTATTCAGCCTGATGGTGGCGAAGGATTAGCGAAACGCAAGGGCTTGCTCCGCGCGAGCGGAGCCCATCGCGAGGTGGGGCCTGAAAGAAGCGTGGAGCAAAGCCGCGGCCCGATGGACAAGAACCGGATAACGAGGCCTACCCGGCCGGACGAGCGGGCAGTTGACCGTGAAGTCCACGGCCATCAAAGACCGGGGCGGTAAATCCGGCGGGCGTGCGGCGAAGGCGGTTGATCTTACCTCGGGAGGTCTGTGTTGCTGTCCCGGCAACGGGACTGCGGGCACCGCAAGGCACTCGGATCGCAACACAGAAGTCAGCAGAGGGCATAGTAGTCGGGGCAACCCGGCGAAGGCCTGAACGGTGGAAGAGGCAAGTAGAGCGGCAATCTCGTGTGGGCCATGCGGCAGAATAATCAGGTCGAGCTGAACTTCGGCACCGGAGCAACGGGTGAAGCCCGAAGCGCCGCCGCCGAAGAGACCGAAGCCCGCGCGGCGAGAACCGATGTCGAAAGCCGGGCGGCGGTTGGGCCGTCCATGGAAGCGATCGTCGAGCGTAACAATCTGAGGAAGGCACTGGCACGAGTGAAGGGCAACAAGGGCGCCGCGGGCATCGATGGGATGACCTTCGAGGACCTGGCGCCCTACCTGAAGGAGCACTGGCCGACGATCCGGGCTCAACTGCTTGACGGCACTTATAAGCCGCAGCCGGTACGGAGGGTGGAGATACCGAAGGCGTCGGGAGGCATGCGGCCGCTCGGCATTCCGACGGTGCTCGACCGCTTCATCCAGCAGGCGGTGATGCAGGTGTTGCAAGCCGACTGGGACCGGACGTTCTCCGAGGTGAGCTTCGGCTTCCGGCCGGGGCGCTCGGCGCATCAGGCGGTGGAGCGGGCGCAGGCGTATATCGCGTCCGGCCACAACATCGTGGTGGACATGGATCTGGAGAAGTTCTTCGACCGGGTCAATCACGACACCCTGATGGGGCTGGTGGCGAAGCGGGTGACGGACAAGCGCATCCTGAAGCTGATCCGCGGCTTTCTGACCGCGGGCGTGCTGGCGGATGGGCTGGTCAGCCCGACGGAGGAGGGTACGCCGCAAGGTGGGCCGCTCTCGCCGCTATTGTCGAACCTGATGCTGGACGTGCTGGATAAGGAATTGGAGAAGCGCGGTCATCGCTTCGTGCGCTATGCCGACGACTGCAACATCTACGTGCGCAGCCAACGGGCGGGCGAGCGGGTGATGGAGAGCATCGAGCAGTTCCTGGCCAAGCGTCTCAAGCTCAAGGTCAACAAGGCGAAGAGCGCGGTCGCCAAACCGAGCGTCCGCAAGTTCCTGGGCTTCAGCTTTACGGGCGAGAAACAACCTCGGCGCCGGATCGCGCCGCAGGCCATCAATCGCTTCAAAGCAAGGGTCCGGGAGCTGACGCGGCGCACGTGCGGAAAGAGCCTCTCGCAGGTCGCCAAGGAACTGTCGTGTTATCTGATCGGATGGCGCGGCTACTTTGGCTTCTGCGAAACCCCGTCGGTGTTGCGCGAGCTCGACCAGTGGATCAGGCGACGGCTTCGTGCCATCCCCTGGGCGCAATGGAAGCGCGGGCGCACTCGCTACATAAAGCTGCGACGCCGCGGCGTCGGCCGGGACCTGGCGGCAAGAACCGCCGGCAGCCCACATGGCCCTTGGCGGCTCAGCCACAGCCCCGCGCTCAACATTGCTCTGCCAAATGCCTTCTTCGCCGCGCTCGGCGTCGCAACATTGGTCCCCCAACGTGCTGCCTAATCCGCCGAACCGCCGTATACGGACCCGTACGTACGGTGGTGTGGGAGGGGCGGAGCCGCGAGGCTCTCCCCTATCCCGATTGTCTGCGCTGCAGCGCGGACGTGCTTGTGGCGCCGAATGTGTTTGTTTCGCGCTGCGATGCTCCTCAGCATGAGGCCGAGCGAGGCCGGCTCCGCTCAGCGTTCCGCCAGCGGCTCGAGCTTGGCCGCAATCCATTTGGCGCGGGCGGCGGGCTCCGCCAGGAAGCGGATGAAGGCGCGCGCCGCCTCCGGCACCGAGCCGTCCGACATCAGGGCGCCCTCGTAGGTGGTCACAATCTGCAGCGGCGGCGGCACCGGCCCGGCGAGCGCCAGGCCCTTGCCCTCCGGGATCTCGCTCACATTGTAGAGGCCGATCTCGACCTCGCCCTTGGCGATCAGCGCCTGGCTGTCGGCCTGGGAGGGGACGATCCGAATCTTCGGCTTCAGCGCGTCGATGATGCCGGCGTTGGCGAGAACCCTCTCCGCCTTCTCGCCGCTCTGATTGGGCAAGCTCGGATCGCCGTAGACGATCGACTTCGCCGCGGTGAGCGCCGCCTTGAACGCCTCGGGCGTCGACAGGTCGGGGAGCGGCGCGCCGGCGCGCACCGCCACGCCGAGCCCGGTGCCGGCAAGCCGCACGCGGCTTTCCGGGTTGACGATGCCGTCCCGATCGAGCCCATCCATGGCAGGCTCCGAGACGATCACCCCATCGAACACCTCGCCGTCCTTGATCTTCTGCATGACCACGACGGGCGAGCCGAAGGTCAAGATCACGTGATGGCCGGTCTCCTGGCCGAAGTCGGCGGCGAGGCTCCTGACCGCATGCTGTGGCGCGCCCACGCTCAGCACGCGGACCTCGGCCGCGCAAGCCATGCCGGCAAGCGAGATCAGCACTGCGGCAATCGTGACGGTCCGGCCCAAAACGCGCATTGTGTCTACTCCGCGGAACTGCCAATGGTCCGCGATCCTACCCCCGATCGAATCGATCCTCCAGCATGCCAGACCCCGCCTCGCACGAGCGCGTCCAGCGCCTGACCGGCATCGCGCTGATGTGCGGGGCGGTGGCGTGCTTTGCGCTGCTAGACACGACCGCGAAATATCTCAGCCTCTCGATGAGCACGTTCGAGGTGGTGTGGGCGCGCTATACCGGCGCGTTCCTGTTCCCGTTCATCGTGTCGAACCCCTGGACCCGCCCCGGCCTCACCCGCACCGCGCGGCCGGCCCTGCAGATCGGCCGCTCGGTGCTGCTGCTCGGATCGACCATGTGCAATTTCGCGGCGCTGCGCTATCTGCAGCTCGACGAGGCGATCGCGCTCGTGTTCTCGACGCCGTTCTTCGTCGCGGCGCTGTCCGGCCCGCTGCTCGGCGAACGGGTGCGCTGGCGGCGCTGGACCGCGATCGCGATCGGCTTCGTCGGCGTGCTGGTGGTGACCCGGCCGGGGCCGGCGAGCTTCCAGCCGGCGGCGCTGCTCTCGCTTTCCGCGGCGCTGTTCTATGCGCTCTATTCGCTGACCACGCGCATGCTCGCCCGCACCGATTCGAACGAGACCACGCTGTTCTACTCGAACATCGTGGGCGCGGCGGCGCTGCTGCCGGTGGTGCCGTTCGTGTGGACGACGCCGACCGACCTGCTCGTCATCGCGCTGATGGTCGCCCATCGCCTCGCCCCGGCCGCGGTGCTGTCGCCCTTCATCTATACCGAGATCGTGCTGGTGATCGCGTTGGGCTACCTCGTGTTCGGCGACCTGCCCAACCGTTTCACGCTCGCCGGCGCCGCCATCGTGGTGGCCTCCGGCCTCTACATCGTTCACCGCGAGCGCAAGGTGCGGGGGGAGTGATCAATTCGCGCTGCGATGCGTCTCGAAGCATGGGCCGCCCCGACCCGGGCCGCCCGACCCGGGCCGCCCCCATCCTTCGAGACGCGCGCGCGTGCGTGCGGTGTGCGAACCACGATCTTGGGCGCGCGCTCCTCAGGATGAGGGCGGAACAAGCCTCGCCCGCGCCCTCGATCGGCCTCATGAGGAGCATCGCAGCGCAAGGCGGACACATGCCACTCCACGGGCGCGGTCGCGCTGCGATGCGTCTCGAAGCATGAGGCCGGAAGACGCGCCGCGGTCGGGCGGATGTTGGGTCTCGCGAAGGGCTCGACCCAACCTACGAAGTAAGGCTAATTTCGCTTCATCGGCCCCCGTCCAGGTTGGAGCTCATGCAGGAAAAACCCGCGTCCGAAGGCTCCCGTCCCGGGATCAACGACGATATCGGCGAGGAGAAACGGCTCGAGCTCTACCGCCTGCAGGTCGAGATCCGCGAGAGCGAGCAGCGCGCCTTCGACCTCTTCCTGCAGAACCTGGTCAAGGGCACGAGCCACCTGTCGCTCGGCCAGGAGGCGGTGGCGGCCGGATTTGCCGCCGCGATGAAGCCGGGCGATCTCTCGTTCTGCACTTATCGTGGTCATGCCCATACCCTTGCCCGCGGCGTGCCGATCGAGAAGGTGCTGGGCGAGCTGATGCAGCGCGACAACGGCCTGATGCGCGGCAAGGGCGGCTCCATGCACCTGACCTCGGCCGAGCACGGCGTCATGGGCTCCTACGCCATCGTCGGCGCGCACCTGCCGATCGCCTGCGGCGCCGCTTTGCGCGCGCAGTACCGGGGCGACAGCGACGTATCGGTCTGCTTCTTCGGCGACGGCACCACCAATATCGGCGCCTTCCACGAGGCGCTCAATTTCGCGGCGGTATGGAAGCTGCCGGTGATTTTCGTGTGCGAGAACAACCTCTACATGGAATATACCCCGATCGGCGAGGTCACCGCGGTCGAGCATCCCGCCGGAGATCGCGCGTCGGCCTACGGCCTCGAGCGCATCGTGATCGACGGCAACGACGCCGACGTCGTCTACCGCGCCGCCGCGTCGGCCTACGACAAGGCGCGCGCTGGCGGCGGGCCCTCGCTGATCGAGTGCATGACCTACCGCCACAGCGGCCACTCGCGCGCCGATCCCGCAAAGTATCGCCCGGAGGGCGAGCTCGACCGCTGGAAGGAGCGCGACCCGATCAAGCTCTATCGCGAGCGGCTCCGCCAATTCGGCATCGCCGACGACGCGGTCGCCGCGATCGACGCCGACGTGCGGCGCCGGGTCGACGAGGCGACCGAGAGGTGCAAGGCGGCGCCGCCGCCGCCGCTCGATCTCCTCACCACCGACGTCTATGCCGACGGAGGCTTCGCATGGCGGAACTGACCTACCGCGACGCGGTCGCCCGCGGCATCGCCCAGGAGATGACGCGCGATCCCGACGTGATCTTCTTCGGCGAGGACGTCGCCAAGGCCGGCGGCGTGTTCAAGACCACGGTCGGGCTCTACGAGCAGTTCGGCGGCAAGCGCGTGCGCGACTGCCCGATCTCCGAGCAGGCGATCCTGGGCGCCGCCATGGGCGCGGCGATGACGGGCTTGAAGCCGATCGCCGAGATCATGTTCTCGGATTTCTTCGCGGTCTGCTTCGACTACATCGCCAACGAGTTCGCCAAGAGCCGCTACATGTCGAACGGCCAGCTCAAATGCCCGCTGGTGGTGCGCACCGCGAATGGCGCCGGCTCCCGCTTCGGCGCCCAGCACAGCCAGAGCGTCGAGAACTGGGCGATGATGATCCCGGGCCTCAAGGTGGTGGCGCCCTCGACCCCGCGCGATGTGATCGGGCTCCTGGCCGCCGCGGTGCGCGACCCCGATCCCGTGATCTTCTTCGAGCACAAGTCGCTCTATCCGATGAAGGGCGAGGTGCCCGACGGCGAGATCGTCGACCGGCTCGGCACCGCCGCTATCGTGCGCGGCGGGACCGACGCCACCATCCTGGCGCTCGCGCTGATGGTGCCGCGCGCGCTCGAAGCCGCCGGGAAGCTCAAGGCGGAACACGGGATCGACTGTGAAGTTGTCGATGTGCGCTCCCTGGTGCCGCTCGACACGCGGACCATTCTCGGCTCGGTCGGGCGCACCCACCGCCTGTTCACGGTCGAGGAGAATCCACGGCTGTGCGGCTGGGGGGCGGAGATCGTGTCGATCGTGGCGGACGAGGCGTTCTACGACCTCGACGGGCCGCCGGTGCGGATCACGACCCCGCATATTCCGCTGCCGGCCGCCGACATCCTGGAGGACATCGCGCTGCCGACCGTGGACCGCATCGTCGAGCGCGTGCGGCGGTCGATGGCGGGGTGAAGAATGAAGGTTCGTAGCCCGCATTGAGCGGAGCGAAATGCGGGGTGGCCTCGGCGGGCGGCGGGAGCCCGGATTTCGCTGGCGCTCAATCCGGGCTACGAGGTTGAGGTGAGAGCATCACAGGAAACGTGCCATGTATGACAATTTGCTCGCGAACGTTCCGACCGATCTCTGGATCGGCGGCAAGTGGCGCAAGGCCTCCGACGGCGGCCGCTTCGACGTGCTCGATCCCGCGACCGAGAACAAGATCGCCTCGGTGGCGAGCGCGACGGTCGACGACGCCAAGGCCGCGGTCGACGCCGCGAGCGCCGCCTTCGAGGGCTGGGCCGCGAAGAAGCCGCGCGAGCGCGCCGAGGTGCTGCGCAAGTCCTACGAGCTGATCATGCGCGACGCCGAGCGGCTGGCCAAGCTGATCACCATCGAGAACGGCAAGGCGCTGTCGGATTCGCGCGGCGAGGTCGCCTATGCCGCCGAGTTCTTCCGCTGGTTCGCCGAGGAGGCGGTGCGTAATATCGGCGGCCTGTCGCGCGCGCCGGCCTCGGGCGCGCGCATCGTGGTGCAGCACAAGCCGGCCGGCGTCGCCGTGCTGGTGACGCCGTGGAATTTCCCGGCCGCGATGGCGACCCGCAAGATCGGCCCGGCGCTCGCCGCCGGCTGCACGGTGGTGCTCAAGCCGGCCTCCGACACCCCGCTCACCATGCTGGCGCTGATGCCGATCCTCGAGGAGGCCGGCGTGCCGGCGGGCGTGGTCAACGTCATTCCCTCGCGCTCCTCGGGCGCGGTGGTGAGCGCGATGCTGCACGATCCGCGCGTGCGCGTGATCTCGTTCACCGGCTCGACCGAGGTCGGCCGCAAGCTCCTGCACGAGGCCGCCGACAATGTGGTCAAGCCCGCGATGGAGCTCGGCGGCAATGCGCCGTTCATCGTGTTCGAGGACGCCGACATCGATGCCGCCATCGACGGCGCCATGATCGCGAAGATGCGCAACATGGGCGAGGCCTGCACGTCGGCCAACCGCTTCTATGTGCACGAGAAGGTGCACGACGAGTTCGCCAAGAAGCTCGCCGCCAAGATGGCGGCGCTGAAGGTCGGCAACGGTCTTGACGACGGCGTGGCGGTCGGGCCGCTGGTCAATGCCGACGCCAAGAAGAAGGTCACCGAGCTGGTCGACGACGCGGTCGGCAAGGGCGCCAAGGTGCTCACCGGCGGCAAGGCGCCGGGCGGTCCCGGCCATTTCTATCCGCCGACCGTGCTCGATGCCGTGCCGGAAGGCGCCAAGATGCTCAACGAGGAGATCTTTGGGCCGGTCGCGGCGATCCAAACCTTCAAGTCCGAGGGCGAGGCGATCAAGCGCGCGAACGACACCGAGTACGGTCTCATCGCCTATCTCTACACCAAGGACCTGAGCCGCGGCATGCGGGTGTCCGAGCAGCTCGACTTCGGCATGATCGGGCTCAACCGCGGGCTCGTCTCCGATCCGGCGGCGCCGTTCGGCGGCATGAAGCAGTCGGGCATCGGCCGCGAGGGCGCGCACGAAGGGCTGATGGAGTTCCTCGAGACCCAGTACGTCTCGGTGACGTGGTGAGTGGGGAAGGGAGGAGCGAAGTCGCGGGGAGCTTCTTCGGCGCCTGGCGGTACATCGGATCGATGGTCGACGGCAAGCCGCGGCCGGATCGCGGCGAGAACCCGCGGGGCATCATCCATTACGATCCGAGCGGCCACATGAGCGTGCAGGTCGCGCCCGACAAGGACCGCAATAAGGCGGGCAGCGAGCCGACGCCGGAGGAGGCGAAGGCGGCGCTCGCCGGCTACATCGCCTATTTCGGCACCTACACGGTCGACGAGCGGGCCGGCACGGTGACGCACCATCGCCTCGGCAGCGTGCAGCCCGGCGACCCCACCGAGGTCGTGCGCGGCTACGCGTTCGTGGGCGACCGGCTGATCCTGCGGCCGGTCGGCACCACCCACGAGGTGATATGGGAGCGCATCCGGTGATGGACGTGCTGATGCCGCAGCTCGGCGAGACCGTCACGGAAGGCAAGATCACGCAATGGTTCAAGTCGGCGGGCGACGCGGTCAAGCCCGGCGACAACCTGTTCGAGATCGAGACCGACAAGGTGTCGATGGAGGTGCCCGCGACCGGCGCCGGCGTGCTCGCCGAGATCCGCGTGCCGGCGGGCGAGGTGGCGCCGGTCGGCGCGGTCGTCGCGGTCATCTCCGACGGCGCGGCGGCGCGTGTCGACGCCGCGCCCGGAGCTGCGGCCGCGCCCATGCCCTCGCCGCCGCAGGCGGTGCCGCCGCGCATGGCCGGCACGGCGCCGGTCTCCGTGACGCCGCCGGCCACGGCGGCGATCAGGCTCGATCCGTTCTTCGAGGTGCGCACGCCAGCGCGCAACTACGGCCCGGCGCGATTGCCCGACGGCCGCACCGTCACCCCGCTGGCGCGGCGGCTCGCTTCGGAAGCCGGCATCGATCTCGGAAAAATCGCGCCTTCGGGTCCGCACGGCCGCATTGTCGCGCGCGACGTCGCGGCGGCGCAGTCGGTACCAAGGCCGGCGGCGCCGGCGGCGCGGGGCCCCGCCGCCGAGCAGATCAAGGCGCTCTACCGCGACGCGCCGTTCGATGAGATTCCGCTCGACGGCATGCGCCGGACAATCGCCGCGCGCCTGATGCAGGCGAAGCAGACGATCCCGCATTTCTACCTGACCGCGGACGTCGACATCGGGCGGCTGCTCAAGCTGCGCGAGGAGATCAACGCGGCCGCGGACTTCAAGCTCTCGGTCAACGATCTCCTCATCAAGGCCTGGGCGGCGGCGCTGCAGCGCGTTCCCGCCGCCAACGCGATCTGGGCGGAGGACCGCATCCTGCGCTTCAAGCACAGCGACATCGGCGTCGCCGTCGCGATCGACGGCGGCCTGATCACGCCGGTCATCCGCAAGGCGGAGGCGAAAACGCTCTCCGCCATCGCGCGCGAGATGAAGGAATTGGCGGCGCGCGCGCGGGAAAGAAAGCTCATGCCGGGCGAGTACCAGGGCGGCACGTCCGCCATCTCCAACCTCGGCATGTACGGCGTGCGCGAGTTCTCCGCCATCATCAATCCGCCGCAGGCGACCATCCTTGCGGTCGGCGCCGCGCGCCGGCAGGCGGTCGAGACCGAAACGGGCGCCGTAGCCTTCGCCAGCGTGCTGTCGGTGACGCTCTCCTGCGACCACCGCGTGGTCGACGGCGCGCTGGGCGCGGAACTGCTGTCGGCGTTCAAGGGTTTCGCCGAGCAGCCGGTGACGATGCTGATTTGAGGATGAAGATGCCTGAAAAAACCGACATCCTGCTGATCGGGCCGCCCAAGCCGGTCATCGCCAAGGGGCTTGCCGCCTTCAACGTGATCAAGCTTCCCGCCGCCGCGGACCGTGAAAAATTCTTCGCCGCGACCGCGCCGCGCCTGCGCGCCATCGCTTGTGCCGCCACCTCCGAGCGCATCGACGGCGAGTTCATGCGCCGGCTCCCGCGGCTCGAGATCGTCTCCTCGTTCGGCGTCGGCTACGACCACGTCGACGCCCAATGGGCGGGCGCGCACGGCATCACCGTCACCAACACGCCGGACGTGCTGACCGAGGAGGTCGCCGACACCGCGCTCGGCTTGCTCCTCTGCACCGTGCGCGAGTTCCCACAGGCCGAGCGTTACCTGCGCGCCGGCCAATGGCGGCAGAAGGACTACCCGCTGAGCAAGGCGACCTTGCGCGACCGCACCGTCGGGCTGGTCGGCATGGGCCGCATCGGCCAGGCGATCGCGCGGCGGCTCGACGCCATGCAGGTTTCGGTGGTCTACCATTCGCGGCGGCCGGCGGCGGGCGTCTCCTACCAACACTACCCGGCGCTCATCGACATGGCGCGCGCGGTCGACGTGCTGCTCGTCATCACGCCGGGCGGCAAGGCGACCGGGAACCTGATCGATGGCGAGGTGCTCGCGGCGCTCGGGCCCGACGGCATCCTCGTCAACATGTCGCGCGGCTCGGTGGTGGACGAGAACGCCTTGATCAAGGCGCTCGCGGACAAGACCATCCTGTCGGCCGGCCTCGACGTCTACGCCAACGAGCCCGAGGTGCCGCCGGAGCTGATCGCGATCGACCACGCGGTGCTGTTTCCCCATCTCGGCTCGGCCTCGGTCGCGACCCGCGAGAGGATGGATCAGCTGGTCGTCGACAACCTCGTGGCCTGGGCCGACGGCAAGCCGCCGCTGACCCCGGTGCCCGAAACGCCCTGGCCGCCGAGGAAGAAGTAGCCCGGGCATGACGGACTGCATCGGCCGTGGTAGCGTGCGGACAGTGCCAACGGTCGCTGGTTCTCCCATGCCGGATCGCGCCTCTTTCGCTCTGTTCGCGCTCGGTCTGATCGGACTTTCCGCCGTCGGAGCGAGGGCGCAGGCACCGGCCCCGAGCGAGGCCGCGAAGGGCATGGTCGGCGCCTGGGAAATCTCCAATGCCGCCCGCGACAAGACCTGCCCACTGGCGTTCAAGCTCGATCCCGCCGCCGGCGGCTTCAAGCTCGAGCTCGACCAGGCCTGCGCCGCCGCCTTCCCTTCGCTCAAGGACGTCACGGCCTGGGGCATCGGACCGAACGACGCGGTGCGGATCTACGATTCCAAGGGCGCCGTCATTCTCGATTTCATGGAGGTCGAGAGCCACATGTACGAAGCCGAGCGCAAGGGGGAGGGGCTGTTCTTCATGCGCACCCAGGCCGCCATCCGCGCCGCCACCGTCACCCCGGAGCAGGTGTTCGGCGAATGGACCCTGCTCAAGGAGATGCAAAAGCCGCTCTGCAAGCTCACGCTGTCGAATGCCCCGGGCGAGGCGGGCAGCTACAAGCTGACGGTCAAGCCGGGCTGCGATGCCGAGATCGCCGGCATCGGTCTCTCCACCTGGCGGCTCGACAGCAACGAGCTGGTGCTCAGCGGCCGCAACGGCGCCTGGCGCTTCTCCGAAAGCGACGCCACGACCTGGGAACGCATTCCCCCGAGCGCCGATCCCATCGTGCTGATGCGGCAGTGAGATGTCATTGCCGGGCTTGACCCCGCAAGTCGGGCCCGCCCGACTTGCGGCACTCATAATGATGCGGAACTCGGGCAAGCCCGAGTTCCGATGCAATCCATCCGCTTTGCGAAAAGTCTTTTTGCAAAGAAGAAGATGGATGCCCGGGTCAAGCCCGGGCACGACGACTTCGCCAAGTCGCGGGGGTGTTGGGTCTCCCCCGGGTCAAGCCCGGGGTCGACCCAACCTACGGCTTGCGGCAATGGGCGATCAGCCCGTCGATAAACGTGCCGCACTTCTCGAGCTCGCCGACGGCGATGAACTCGTCGGCCTTGTGGGCCTGGTCGATCGAGCCCGGTCCGATCACCACCGTCGGGATGCCGGCCTCGGTGAACAGGCCGGCCTCGGTGCCGAACGCGACCTTGGCGTGATCGCTGCGGCCGCTTAGCCGCTTGCTCAGCCCGACCATGGCGCAATCTGGCGCGGTGTCGAGGCCGGGGAAGCCGGACATGATCTCGAAATCGATCCCGGCGTGCGGGGCGACCGCCTTCATCGCGGGCTCGAGCACCTCGCGCGCATGGGCCGTCACCTCGCCGACCAGGGCATCGAGGCTGTCGGCGGCGATCGAGCGGAACTCGAACTCGAACGTGCAGGCGTCGGGCACGATGTTGAGCGCGCTGCCGCCGTGCACCGTGCCGGTGTGCCCGGTGGTGAACGGGACGTCGTAGAGCGGGTCGCGCGCACCCTCGCGCGCGAGGCGGTCGGCGATGTCCCTGATCTTGACGATGAGCCGCGCCGCGTATTCGACCGCATTGACGCCTCTTGGCGCGAGCGAGGAGTGGCAGGTCTCCCCGCGCACGGTCACGCGCAGCGAGCGCTTGGCCTTATGGCCGGTCACCACCGTCATCCCGGTCGGCTCGCCGACGAAGCAGCCCACCGGCTTCGCCGGGGCGTCGCGCAGGCGCGCGATCAAGGTGCGCACGCCGATGCAGCCGATCTCCTCGTCATGGGACAATGCGAGATGGATCGGCCGCGCGAGTTTTGCCGCGATCATGTCGGGCACCGCGGCGAGGCAGCAGGCGAGGTAGCCCTTCATGTCGGCGGCGCCGCGACCGTAGAGCCGTCCGTCGCGCGGGGTGAGCCGAAAGGGGTCGGCCGACCAGGTCTGCCCGTCGACCGGCACGACGTCGGTATGGCCCGAGAGGATGTAGCCCGGCACCGCCGCGGGCCCGACCGTCGCCCACAGATTGGCCTTGCCGCCGGTCGGGTCGAGCACGCGCTCGTGCGCGATCCCGAAGCCGTCGAGGTAGGCCTCGACCCACGCGATCAGCGCCAGGTTGGAATTGCGGCTCGTCGTATCGAAGCCGACCAGCGCCTCGAGGATGTCGACGGTCTTGCGAGCAGGCATCTCGTTCCGGCCCTTGCGTCAGGCGCCGGCGCCGATACACACTCACCGGCGGGCGATCGCGCGCGAGCATGACAGCATGGGCAAGTTCAGGCAAATCGTTCTTGGCATCGCCGCGGCCGGCGCGATCGCGACCGCCAGCGCCCAAGCATCCGATGAAGAGCTCAAGATCGGGCTTTCCGCCGAGCCTTCGGCGATCGACCCGCATTTCCACAACCTCACGCCGAACAATTCGCTGTTGAAGCACATCTTCGACCGGCTCACCGACCAGGACGAAAACCAGGCGGTGCGGCCGGGCCTCGCCGTCTCCTGGCGCAACGTCGACGAAAGCACGTGGGAGTTCAAGCTTCGCCCGGGCGTGACCTTCAGCGACGGCTCGGCGTTCACCGCCAACGACGTGATCTACTCGTTCTGCCGCGCGCCGCGGGTCGAGAACTCGCCGTCCTCGTTCGCGATCTATTCGCGCGCGGTCACGGCAATGACGGCGCCCGACCCGCTGACGCTCAGGATGACGACGGCCGGGCCTTATCCGCTGTTGCCGAACGAGGCGTCGACCATCGCGATCCTGTCGGCGAAGGCGAATGGCGCGGGAGACGTGACCTTCGACCGGCAGGACTGCAAGGGCGTGGGCGCCTATCCCAAGACCGAGGCGTTCAACTCCGGCGCGGCCGCGATCGGAACCGGGCCCTACAAGCTCGCGCGCTTCACCAAGGGCGACCGCATCGTCATCGAGCGCAACGACCGCTACTGGGGCGAGAAGCCGTCCTGGCAGCGCGTCGTCTTTCGCCCGATCACCAGCGCCGGCCCGCGCGTCGCGGCGCTCCTCTCCGGCGACGTCGATCTGATCGAGAACGTGCCGATCCAGGATCTCGAGCGCATCCGGGCGAACCCCGATTTCAAGGTCGTGCAGGGACTCTCCGCCCGCGTCATCTACCTGCATTTCGATTACGTCGACGATACCCCGCCGGGGGTTGCCGGCACCGACGGCAAGAATCCGTTCCGCGACCGGCGGGTGCGCGAGGCGATCTCCAAGGCGATCGACCGCGACGCCATCGTCGCGCGCGTCCTGGGCGGCGTCGCGGTCGCGGCCGGCGAGCTCTTGCCGCCGACGATGTTCGGAGCCAACAAGGACATGAAGGCGCCGAAGGCCGACGTCGAGGGGGCGAAGAACCTGCTGGCCGAGGCCGGCTATCCCGGCGGCTTCTCGCTGGTGCTGGCGACGCCGAACGACCGCTACGTCAACGACGCCCAGGTCGCGCAGGCGGTGGCGCAGATGCTGGCGCGCCTCGGCCTCAAGGTCTCGGTCGACGCCATGACCTCGAGCCAGTTCTTCGCCAAGCGCACGCGGCGGGAATTCGGCTTCTGGCTGGCGGGCTGGATCTCCGATACCGGCGAGATGTCGGCGCAGATCAAGCCGCTGGCGGCGACGCCGAACCGGGACAAGGGATGGGGCACCACCAATCCGGGCGGCTATTCCAATGCGCAGGTGGACGCGCTGCTCGAGCAGGCGCTCGGCACCATCGACGACGCAAAACGCGCCGCGTTGCTCGCGCAAGCGAGCCGCGTCGCCATGGCCGATTACGGCGTGCTGCCGCTCCATTTCGAGATGACGACGTGGGCTATGCGCAAGGGGCTCGGCTATCGGCCGCGCGTCGACCAGGCCACCCAGGCGACGATGGTCAAGCGCGCGCCCTGATGCGCCCCAAATGACGGCCGCGGCCGCGCCCATCCGACCGGAGGGATCATGCTCGCCTTCCTGTTCCGGCGACTAGGGCAGGGCGCGTTGGTCGTCGTGGCGATGACGACGCTCGTTTTCGTCGGCGTCTACGCGCTCGGCAATCCGATCGACATCCTGATCAGCCCGCAGGCCGACGAGCTCGAGCGCGAGCAGGCGATCGTGCGGCTCGGCCTCGACCGGCCGATGTGGGTGCAGTTCGGCCTGTTCCTGAAGTCGGCGCTGGCCGGCAATCTCGGCACCTCGTTCGTGCACGGCGTGCCGGCGATCGATCTGATCTTGAGCCGCATGCCGGCCACCCTCGAGCTCGCGCTTGTTGCGCTGGTGATCGCGGTCGGGATCGGCATTCCGGCGGGACTGTCGGCCGGGCTTGCGCCGCGCTCGCTGCTCGGGCGGGGCATCATGACCGGCTCGGTGCTGGGCTTCTCGGTGCCGAATTTCTGGCTCGGATTGATGCTGATCCTCCTGTTCGCGGTCGAGCTGAAGATCCTGCCGGCGGGCGGGCGCGGCGCGACGCGCACGCTCTTCGGCGTGGAGCTTTCGCTGCTGACGGTGGACGGCCTGCGCCACCTGATCCTGCCCGCGCTCACGCTCGCGACCTACAAGGCCTCGCTGATCGCGCGGCTCGCCTACGCCGGGACGCGCGAGGTCCTGCTGCAGGATTTCGTGCGCTTCGCGCGCGCCAAGGGGCTGTCGCGCCGCCGCATCGTCGGCGTCCACGTGCTCAAGACCATCCTGATTCCGGTGGTCACCGTGATCGGCCTCGAGCTCGGTTCCATGATCGCGTTCGGCGTGGTCACCGAGACCGTGTTCGCCTGGCCGGGCATGGGCAAGCTTCTGATCGATTCGATCTACCGGCTCGACCGGCCGGTGATCGTCGCCTACCTCGTGGTGATCGTGGTGATGTTCGTGCTGATCAATTTCGCGGTCGACGTGCTCTATACGCTGATCGATCCGCGCGTCCGCCTGACGACGCAGGAGGCGTGAGCATGCTCGCCGACATCGGGATCGACCGTAGCGAGACCGCGCGGGCGCGCTGGGGCCGCACCTGGGACGAATTCGCCGAGAGCCGCGTCGCGGTCGCGGCGCTCGCGCTGGTCGTGCTGCTGATCGCGCTGGCGACCGTCGCGCCCTGGGTCGCGCCGCAAAACCCCTACGATCTCTCGCAATTGTCGATCATGGACAACCGGCTGCCGCCGCTCGCGCGCGGGCTTGCCGGCGGGCTTTACCTCCTCGGCACCGACGATCAGGGGCGCGACATGCTGTCGGCCATCCTGTTCGGCCTGCGCCTCAGCCTGTTCGTCGGCATCGTGGCGACCGCCGTCGCGCTCGTCATCGGCACCGGGCTCGGCGTGATGGCCGCCTATCTCGGCGGCCGGATCGACGCCGTCCTGATGCGGCTGGTCGACATCCAGCTCTCCTTCCCGGCGATCCTGATCGCGCTGATCCTGGTGGCCGTCCTCGGCAAAGGCGTCGACAAGGTGATGATCGCGCTCGTGTCGGTGCAGTGGGCCTATTACGCGCGGACCATTCGCGGCTCCGCCCTGGTCGAGCGCCGCCGCGAATATATCGAGGCCGCCCGCTCGCTGGCGCTGCCGCAGTCGCGCATCATCCTGCGCCATCTCCTGCCCAACGCGCTGGCGCCGCTGATCGTGGTGGCGACCGTGCAGGTCGCGCACGCCATCGCGCTCGAGGCGACGTTGTCGTTTCTCGGGGTCGGCGTGCCGATCACCGAGCCGTCGCTCGGGCTCCTCATCGCCAACGGCTACGGCTACATGCTCTCCGGCGACTACTGGATCGCGTTCTATCCCGGCATCGCGCTGCTCGTGGTGATCGTGGCGATCAACCTCACCGGCGACCAGCTGCGCGACGTGATGAATCCGCGGCTCAAGCGGTGACCGCGATGGCGGTGCTCGCGGTCGAGAACCTGCGCACGCATTTCTTCACCCGCAACGGCGTCGTGAAGGCGGTCGACGGCGTCGGTTTCAGCGTCGTGCCGGGCGAGGTGCTCGGCCTGGTCGGAGAATCCGGATCCGGCAAGACCGTGACCGGATGGTCCATCCTCGGACTCGTCGATCCTCCCGGCCGGATCGTCGCCGGCTCGATCAGGCTCGACGGCGAGGAGCTCGTCGGCTGTCCGGAAGAGCGCTTGCGCGACTATCGCGGGCGGAAGATCGCCATGATCTTCCAGGACCCGATGATGACGCTCAATCCGGTGCTGCGGATCGACACCCAGATGATCGAGGCGGTCACCGCCCATGAACGGGTCTCGCGGTCGGCCGCTCGCGCCCGCGCGCTCGCGGCGCTGGCGGCGGTCGGCATCGCCTCGCCGAAGGAGCGGCTTCGCGCCTATCCGCACCAGCTCTCCGGCGGCATGCGCCAGCGGGTGGCGATCGCGATCGCGCTCCTCAACCGGCCACGGGTGCTGATCGCGGACGAGCCGACGACCGCGCTCGACGTCACCATCCAGTCGCAAATCCTCGCCGAGGTTCAGGCTCTGTGCGCGCAGAACGGTACCGCGCTGATCTGGATCACCCACGATCTCGCCGTGGTCGCCGGCCTCGCCGACCGCATCGCGGTGATGTATGCGGGCCGGATCGTGGAGCAGGGGCCGGTCGACGCCATGTTCGCGCAGCCGCTGCATCCCTATACGCGCGGCCTGATCGGCTCGGTTCCGAGCCGCGGGCAGCGCGGCGCGCCGCTCCTCCAGATCCCGGGCATGCCGCCGTCGGCCGCGCATCGGGCGCCGGGCTGCGCGTTTGCGCCGCGCTGCCCGCGCGCCGACGCCGCCTGCCGATCGGAGCCGCCGATGGCGGATCACGGCGGCGGGCGGGCGGCGCGCTGCTGGCATCCGCACGCCGAGGCCGCCGCATGACGCCCAAGGTCGCGCTCGCGGGCGTCGGCAAGGACTTCGTCGAGCCGCTCGATCTCGCGGCGCGCGCGGCGAACCTGTTCGGCGCCGGCCTCGACGACGTCGTGGTCAAGGCGGTCGACGGCGTCGACCTCACGATCGCGCAAGGCGAGGTGGTCGGGCTCGTCGGCGAGTCCGGCTGCGGGAAATCGACGCTCGCCCGCATCGTCGCCGGCATCATGCCGCCGAGCCGCGGCGAGGTGAGGTTCGGCGGCCGCACCCTGCCGGAGCTTGCCGCCGCCTCCGGGCGCAAAGCGCTCATCAGGATTCAGATGATCTTCCAGGACCCGATGGCGTCGCTCAATCCGCGCATGCGGGTCGCCGACATCGTCGGCGAGGCGCCCGTCGTGCACGGCATCGTCTCCAAGGCCGGGCGCGAGGGCTATGTCGACGCGCTGCTCGCGAGGGTCGGCCTCGATCCCGGCCACAAGTCGCGCTATCCGCACCAGCTCTCCGGCGGGCAACGCGCCCGCGTCGGCATTGCGCGCGCGCTCGCGGTCGAGCCCGAGGTCCTGGTCTGCGACGAATCGGTCGCTTCCCTCGACGTATCGATCAAGGCGCAGGTGTTGAACCTGTTCATGCAATTGCGCCGGGATCTCGCGCTCACCTATCTGTTCATCAGCCACGACCTCGGCGTGGTCGAGCACGTCTCGGACCGCACCGCCATCATGTATCTGGGCCGAATCGTCGAGATCGCGCCGACCACGGAGCTGTTCGGCGCGCCGAACCACCCCTACACCAAGGCGCTGATCGCGAACGTGCCGCGCCTCGACGCGAGGAAGCGCCGCTTCGAGCCGATCAAGGGCGAAATTCCCTCGCCGTTCGATCCTCCCGCCGGCTGCCACCTCCATCCGCGCTGCCCGTTCGCGATAGCGCGCTGCCGGAGCGAGCGCCCGGCGCTCAAGGAGATCGCCCCGGG
>WNFG01001783.1_pt1 | contig 18100 bp, 20 predicted proteins | sample 5400431 | NCBI WGS metagenome assembly WNFG01 (sample SAMN13153346, study PRJNA577476) | soil metagenome | isolation source: 120 cm saprolite under Douglas fir tree site 2 hole 3 replicate 2 | place: USA:California | collected 2015-04-18 | reverse complement strand
TTGACCCTCGACAAAGACTTTCAGATCTATCGTTGGAGCAAGAATAAGCCTTTCCGTATTTTGGTGGCGCTGAAGTAACGAAGCTACCTCTTCGCCGCAACCATTAATTTCGCGCCGCGAGGGCTTCGTTGTGGCGCGAACCTTCCCACAGTCGGATGTAAGGGGCGAGTTCGCGCATCATCTTTTCGAATTGCGGCAAGTCCAGCGATTGCGCGCCGTCGCTGATGGCTTTTTCCGGCGCGGGATGCACTTCCACGATTAATCCGTCGGCGCCGATCGCCACTCCCGCGCGTGAGAGCGCCGGAACGAGACTCCGCTTCCCTGTTGCGTGACTCGGATCCAGAATCACCGGCAAGTGCGTCAATTCGTTCAGCGCGGGGATCGCCGCAATGTCGCAAGTGTTGCGCGTCACCGTTTCAAATGTGCGAATTCCTCGCTCGCACAAAATCACATCGGCGTTTCCGTGCGCCGTTATATATTCCGCGGACATCAGCAATTCTTTCACCGTGCTGCTCAATCCGCGTTTCAGCAGTACCGGCCGTCCGCATTTTCCAAGCGCTTTGAGTAGCATGAAATTCTGCATGTTCCGCGCGCCCACTTGCATCACGTCGGCATATTTCGCGACCAAATCTACGTCGCGATCGCTCATCACTTCCGTAATGATCGCGAGCCCCGTCGCTTCTTTCGATTTCTTCAGCAGCTTCAAACCTTCCTCTTCCATCCCTTGAAAATCGTACGGGGAAGTCCGCGGCTTGAACGCACCGCCGCGCAGCATTTTCGCACCTGCTTTCGCTACGCCCTCGGCCGCTTGCATAATCTGTTTTTCCGATTCCACTGAGCACGGTCCGGCCATCACCACAAATTGATCGCCGCCGATTTCCATCCCGTTCACTCTTATTCTTGTTTTGCCGGGACGGAATTCCTTGCTCACAAATTTGTATGGCGCGGAAATGCGCACCACGTTGTCCACCTGTGGCATGGCTTCGATCGATTCCATGCACGCGGTCACATCCCCTACCCCAACGACGCCGATCACCACGCGCTCTTCTCCTTCGATGGAGTGCACCTTGTATCCGAAGCGCTCCACCTGTTTGCGCACCTCATCAATCTCTTCCCGCTTCGCGTGCAATTTCATGGAGATAATCATCTTTCCGGCCCTCTCAATTTAGTTTTCGTCCCCTAAAACAAAATTATTTTGTTCCCTAAAACAAAAACCCACTCGGCTGGCGAGTGGGTCGACTCTTTTTCTGCTAATTTCGCTTACAGAAACGCCCCCCGCCACCTGGATGAATCCCAAGTAAATCGATACCAGCGGTAGGAGTTGGCGAGAACGGCGTTCATGACTGGCATAGTGTATTTCTTCTCGTTCCCGGATACAACAAATTCTTTCAGCCTCCAGCGGCCAGCGAGTTTCTCTCTGTTCTTAGAAAAAAAGCACCGCAACGCGATAGCGCGTGAATCCCGGAGCCCGATTCGCGTGGCACGCTCCCACGGCAACTTTGCCATAGGGCCGGGTCCGGATTTTCCGCTCGATTTCTTCCGGCAATTGATTCAGGTCCGACACCTCAAACCGGATCATCGATTTCGCTGAAGTGTCCGCAAGTCCCGCGCCAGATTCGCATGTTTTCCGCGCGCCTTCCGTTGCGTCCGACAAGTGAAATCCCTGCGCGGCAAGCAAAGAAGCTACTTTTTTTTCCTGCTCCTCGACGCTTAATTCCGGAACCAGTTGTGAAAAATCCTGCACCGCGAAGAGCCCGCCCGGCCCGCGCACTGCCGCGATGCCCACGGAAGTGAGCCGCGGATCCAGAATATTTTTGCGGTGGCCGGGCGAATTCATCCAGCCTTTATGAATGACCTCGGGATTCGGACCGATGGCGATATTTTCCGCGATGACGCTGAAGCGCGCGCCAGCATCCGCGAGGCGTGCTTCGAGGCCAGGCTCGTTCGGAAGTTGGTGCTCGAGCATATTCAGATTGAGCATGAGGAGGGCGTGGTGGCGGGCGGCTTTGAAGAGGGCGTTATCCCACTGGAGTGCGGGGAGGCCTTGCGCGGTGCGTTCGCGATTCAGGGACTCGAAGAGCTGGCGCTCGGAGTCGTTTCTCTGCAGTTGGGCACTTGCGCTTGGTGAAAAGAAGCAGAGAAATGCAGCGGCCAGGAGAAATTTTAAATTTCTGATGACGGCGAACAGCGGAAATCTAAGATTTCTCGCCACGGCGAAGAGAAATTTTACATTTCTCATGCCGGTGAAGATCAGCCGCGGACGCGCACGGCGCTGAAGCTGAGAACCACGTGGCCACCGGCAGTGGGACGGCCAAAGCTCAGCATGGGGCTGAAGCGGGAGAAGAGCAGCATCTGGTCCAGATGGCGGCGAAGCTCCAGAGTCGTCGGTCCGGACAGAATGGTGTAGTCCGTCATCTGGCCGTGCGAGTCGACAGTGACGTCAACGAGCAGGCCGTGGGGCATGGAAAGTTCGACGTCTTGCGACTCGGGCGCCCAGGATTGCGGATAGTCCGAAAGAGAAACCAGTTCTGCGGGACGCATCAGATTGAGATCCACGTCGTTCTGCACGGCGCGCACGGTGGTGCCCGGCAAAATCATCTGGAGCACCAGCACGAAAACGAGAATGGCGGAGAAGAAACCGCCGGTAGCGGGAACGCTCAGCGGACGGAAAACGTTGTCGAGCAGAATTTCGGCGCGATCCTTGATGCGGCGCATACGGCTGGGCCAATCGCGCGAATGCTGCGCTTGAGCGGCAGCAACCTTGATGCGGATGGCGAGATCGGCAGGAGGAAGATTCTTGGGCACGCGCGAAAGCAGAACGTTCAGCTTGCGGAAACTTTCCAGTTCTTCGCGGCAAACGTTACACGCTTCCAGGTGCTGCCGGATTTGAGCACGCTCTTCAACGCGCGCTCCGCCGGTGATGGCATCATCGAGATAGCCCGCCAGATTAGTTCGTACTGTGTTGCACTTCATTGGACACCCTTGCCCGTGGACCTTGCCCGCGGAACATCGTTCATGGTGACCGCAAAGCGGTCAACACAATCATTAGACAGTGTGACGCGTCGCGCGGCCGAAAATGCATCGCCGAAAGGCGATGGCTGCGACTCAGAAACACTGCCATGCGAAACCGTTTGCGCGCGAGCACCGTCAGCCTGATGCCCGCCCAGAAGCGGCCCCAGAATTTCTTTCAGCGCGCGGCGCCCGCGAAGGATGCGGGACTTCACCGTGCCAACATTGCATTCCAGAACTTCCGCGACTTCCTCGTAACTGAGGCCTTCTAGGTCGCGCAATATCACCGCGCTGCGAAAGGCCTCGGGAATCTGCTGCAAAGCGCCATGAACAGCCACTTGAATTTCCAAAGCTGCGAGTTGCTCGAAAGGCGTGGCGCAGAGATCTTCGACTTCGATGCGCGCTTGTCCTTCTTCCGGTTCGGCATCAATGGAAACGTTCTTCTGCAGGTGGCGCTTGAACCAGCGCTTGTGATTCAGTGCTTCGCGAATGGCGATGCGGTAGAGCCACGTTTTCAAAGAGCTGCCCTGGCGGAAATTGCGGATACCGCGAAAGGCTTTCAAAAAGACTTCCTGGGAGCCGTCGGCGGCATCGGAAGTGTCGCCAAGCATGCTGAGGATCAGGTTATAGACCGGCGCATGATAGTGCGTGACCAGCCAGTCGAAGGCCGTCTCCGAGCCAGCTTGCAGCTCATGGACGAGTTCGGCTTCATCGCGGCCCCAAGAAAGGGCATTAGCCCAATCGGACACTGCCGGCCTTTCCGACCCGCCGCGGGAGGGCGAGCCACCCTGCTAATCGGTCCAATAACGCCCTTTGTGCTAGAACGCTGGACCTAGGCCTTCTTGCAAGTGCGCTCGTAAGTACGAGCGGCTTGCGACCGGGAACGTCGGTGGACAGTTCCCGATGTCCGCTCACTATTCTTAGACACCAGGGGGAGCGAAGTTGTTTCCCCGGATCGTAAAGAAACTTGGCACCTTTGGGGATTGTGGCACCAAAGGGGTTGCGCTGCAATGGGACGGATGGGATAGAGATGCGTGATCCGTGTCCCGTGACCAGTGCCCCGTGCTACGTGTTCCGTGAAGCCCAAAGATTGAACTCCGTCCCCACCCCGGTGGTTTTTGTAAGTGTTGCATCTAAAAGGGTTAGCCTGAGCTGTAAACCATTTAGAATCAACACTTGCGAGGAGGCTCAGAAGTGCGGATTCTAAAGGACTTGGCCTTGGACGATTGCGGCTAAAAACCGTCAAAACACGGTGTTTGGCTGCAACTGCGCATTCTAAAGGATTTAGATTCATTCGGGATGCAAACTGCGTCCCGTGCCCCCCTTCGGGATGCAAGCTACGCACATCCGAGGGTCGAAAGGGCTTCGTCCCTCTTCCCCCATGCTTTTTGTAAAGAATTGATGGGACAGGGGTTAGAGGGTGGGGATCGGCAAAAGGATTGAGTGGTAAGGACTTAGGGGAGCGTCGGCGGAGAGTGGAGCGAATAATCACAACCCATGATAACATGCGACGCTAATTCTGTCAACACATAACTGAGTGGTACTGGTATCGGTGTACCGTTGGACCGAACGGCCCCCGGGTATCATCCATGAATCGTCCTTGCCAGGTTTTGCGCCCAAGTGGCGAAACCATGCCAGGCAGCCGTTTCTCCCAGAGGCACCCTAACGCGCTGCACCGCGATCAGGAAGGCGCTGGCCCAAATCGTCACGCGATGCATCTTGCCCGTGCTGTACACATCGTACGCCAGCAACAGCGCCAAGAATCCATACGTGAACAACTCGGCTACCCACAATGGATGGTGCTGGATAAACGGAATCGGCCAACGGGCCACCGCCGCCAGCGTTAGCGCTGTGGTGGCCACCAGAATCAAGCGCTTGTGGGCCGGAGGATTGGATCTCGCCCGGAACGCCAGAAACACCAGCGTCCCAAAAATCAGCATGTCCGTGAGCGGAATGATGTAAAACGTCTTCGGATCCAGCTCGCCTGCCGCGGTGGCCCCGGCGCCAAAGGATCTTCGCAAAGAGTCCGTGGACGCCGAAATACCTAGAACGACCATCAGGCACGCCAGGCCAAATCCGGCCAGCCCCAGCTTGCGGTGGACGTCCACACGGTTCGACGCCACCAGGGTGGTCTGGGCAATCAGCAGCAGAATCCACGAGGTAAACGCGGCCCCATGCAGATGAATCAGCCAGTTGGGCAGCGGGGCCTTAAACACTCCCGCCAGGAAGTACGAGCGCGCAAATCCCCAAAACACTGTCGCCAACATCAGCAGCGCCAGTCCCGGAAAAAAGTACCGATCCAGGCGCGACTCTCGAGGCTCTAACACGGCCGTCGCCATCATTCCTCCCGATCTCTTCGTGCATTTGTGATTTTCTGCGCGGCCTGAGAATGCCCGCATTCTACCTCAGAAATCCTTGGCCGGGATATCGGTGATTGGCGCATCAGCACTGGCGGGAGGTCGCAGGAGGATGCGTATCAATCGGCGCTGGATGGCTATGGGCTGGCTGAACGGTGCGGGCGGGCTCGTGACGGGTAAGAGAAAGCAAAGTCAAAAACCCCAGGTATGAAACCGGACCTGGGGCACCCGGCCAGTGCAATAGCTCGTGGATTAGGACTTGGGTGGTTCTTTTGCCGAGGTGGCGGCGGGGGCGGGGGTCCTGTTATACAGGATCTTCTTTGTGTCGCCGTCGCAAGTGCCGACGGTTTTGCCTTCCGCGTCCTTGTCCTTGGCGAGGATTTCCAGGGTGTAACCCTTCACGCCTTTGGCGTCGAGCTTCTTGGTGATTTCATCCTTCAGCTCTTCACAAGGCTTTGCCGCCTGCGCTGGCGCTTGCGTTTGTGTTTGCGCTGGGGCTTGTGCGTGGGCGGACCCGGAAACAAAAAGTAGAGCGCCAGTTACAGCTAAAAGTTTCATGATGTGACCTCCGTGGCTGTGTTGCCGGATCACAACGGAGCATAGCATCGGTTCAGCGCATCCGGCCGCCCGTCGCACAGCACCTCACCTTAAGAGATACGGGATGGTTGAGGCTGCCACGCGCCAGCGATCCCACTTGACTACTGGCGAATAAAAAGCGAATCTTAAACTGTGCGATTGGCGCCATTAGTATTTGGACGACAAGGTTGGTGATGTATAGTCCTTACTACAGTCCCTCAGGGATTAATTCGCAGTTTCGGTTTTGCAGATGACGACTAGCACTGATTTTTTTGAGGAATCACGCCAACAGTCTCGCATTAAGTCGAGAATCGTCGCGAAGTATTTTTGGGCTTGGGCACAGGTAATCACTTCTACTATGAAGGGGCGGGGAAACAGGATTGCGTATATGGATCTATTCGCCGGACCAGGAAAGTATAAGGATGACACCCCGTCGACTCCGGTCATCGTACTGCAGACAGCGATCAAGGATCCTCGCCTACGCCAAATGCTTGTAACGGTATTTAACGACAAGAGGTTGGACTTTGCTAGGTCTCTTCAGGAGACCATCAATTCCATCCCTGGGATTGAGACACTCAAATACAAGCCGCGTGTCGAGAATGAGGAAATCGGCCAGGCAATTGTTGAGAGCTTTCAGAAGACGCGATTAATTCCTACATTGCTCTTTGTTGATCCGTGGGGATACAAGGGGCTTTCAATCGCACTAATTAGTTCTGTCTTGCAGAACTGGGGTTGCGACTGTGTGTTTTTCTTTAACTAAAATCGCATAAACGCCGGTTTGAACAACGAGATGGTGCGAGAGCACATGAATGATCTGTTTGGAGAAAAAAGGGCGGATGCAGTTCGAGAGAAATTGTTAGGTCTCCACCCAGATGAGCGAGAGGCAGTAATCGTTGAGGAGTTATCGAGGGCCTTGAATGAATCTGGCATTGCCTATGTCTTGCCCTTCACATTCAAAACTGAAGAAGGTGGGCGAACGACGCATCATCTCATGTTCGCTAGCAAGCACTTCAAGGGCTACGAGATCATGAAAGAAATCATGGCAAAGGAGAGCTCGGAGCATGACCAAGGAGTAGCCTCATTTGCGTATTTTGATGCGACTGAAAAGTATCAAACATTATTCGAGTTCCTCAGACCCCTGGGCGATCTCGAAGAGTTGTTGTTGACGCACTTTGCCGGTCAGAAACTAACTATGCGTCAGGTCTATGAGCGCCATAATGTGGGAAGGAGATTCATCAAGGCTAACTATAAGAAGGCCCTTACGAGGTTAGAAGCAAACAATAAAATAAAGGCCGAACCGCCGGCCGCAAAGCGGCCCAGGAAGCTTGGCGAGGTCACCTTTGCAGACGGCGTGCTCGTCACATTTCCCGAGAGGGTAAAATCATGAGTTCCAATTCGACGATTGAATGGACGGATGCAACCTGGAACCCCGTGCGGGGCTGCACGAAAATTAGTCCTGGTTGTAAACATTGCTATGCCGAAACATTTGCGGAACGCTTCAGAGGGGTCATGGGGCATCCGTATGAGCAAGGTTTTGATCTGCGGCTAGTCCCGGAGAAGCTTGCGGAACCACTTCGGTGGCGCGCACCGAAAATGATCTTCGTCAATTCAATGAGCGACCTGTTTCACGATGAAGTTCCAGACAATTACGTTGTAGCGGTGGCCCAAGTGATGGTGGCTGCGAGATGGCATACCTATCAGGTGCTGACCAAACGGTCGGAGCGCCTCCGCGATCTCCTCAATACAAAGCTTCGTTTTGCCGCCGGGCAGCAGCACATCTGGTGGGGTGTCAGCGTGGAAGATAAGAAGTATGGTTTGCCGCGCATCGAAGACTTGCGAAACGCAGACGCCGAGATTCGTTTTCTCTCTGTGGAGCCCTTGCTGGAAGACATGGGCAGACTAGACCTGCAAGGCATCGACTGGATGATTGTAGGTGGGGAGAGCGGAGCAGGCGCCAGGCCAATGAAGAAGGAGTGGGTCCTGCCACTTCGGGATCAGTGCAAGCGCAGCAGTGTTCCTTTCTTCTTCAAACAATGGGGCGGAGTTCGCAAGGCGAAGGCTGGCAGGCGACTCGAAGGGAAAACGTATGACGAATTTCCCCAGCGCGTTCGACACCCCATGATGTCCGCCGAACACTCCGTCTCCGCCGCTAGGAATATAGAGGCGCTCTTTTATTCGGGAGATGTTTTTCCCTTGTCTGCACTCAACATGCAGTTGACGGCTAGAGTGGCCTAGGCAAGTTCGCAAGTCCCGCCGTCCTCCCTGGTTCTAAATTCATCATCCAACAAAGACGGCCGTTCGGCCTCGTGGGCAATGTTCGAGCGGGCGGGGCTAAAGCCGCGCCCCTACAACGGAGATAGCGTTCAGGAAGGAGGAGTAGTGCGGTAGTGGAGGAGGACGACGCCGTCGGGGAAGGATTTTGAGGAGAGGAGTTTGAGGCGGCCCTTCCTTCGTCAGGGTGAACTGGAGCGATGGCGAGGCTGAATGAGGGGGATGCCTTCGCCGATGAGGATGGGGATGAGGTGGATGCGGAACTCGTCGATTTCGCCCTGGTCCAAGAAGGAGGCGATGATTTCGCCGCCGCCCATCATCCAGATATTTTTGCCGGGCTGGGCGCGCAGGCGCTGGGCAAAAGTTTTGACGGGCTCGTTGACAAATTCGAAGGTTGGCAGCGGTGCCTCGCGGCGTTGGCGGGAAAAGACGTAGTTCTTGATTTTTGGACCGAAGCCGACGGCCTTAAAGCCTTTCTCCATGCCCATCTCGATGCCCTTGGCGTAGGTCTTATAGCCCGTCGGCGCTGGTGGCGATGTGGACGATAATTTTTCTGGGATTCTTCATGGGGATGCGCCTCGATGAGTTTTGAGGGATTATAACGCTGCGGCGAGTGACACTTGTTCGGATTTCTGTGTGATCAAGGCAAAAAGAGGAGAGATTTCATCGCTCACAAAAAAGGCGAGCGATGGGGCGGAGGTCTCTCTGCGCAGGCCGACGCGTTCGCAGGAGCGAATGCGGAAGAAAAAATCGGCCTGCTACGTTCGGAATGACGTGCGTTGCTAGCGCGGAGTGGGGCTGAGCTCCGCCCCTACGGTAAGCGGCGACAGAAACAATAGAGTCAAAGGCGCACAGCCTGAAGGCTGTGCCACTGTCTGATGAGTTTCGACCTTACAGAATTACAGATGCTTCCTCAAAATTCAGGCGAGGATTGCGAGAGCGGAGCTTGCTTGAGTCTCCATAGCCCAGGTTGCAGAGAAGATTCACTTTCCACTTGCCGTCTGGAAAGAATGCCGCATTGAGTTTATCTGCGTCGAAACCGGACATCGGTCCGCAATCCAAGCCCAAAGCGCGCGCGGCCAGGATGAAGTAGGCGGCTTGCAGTGAACTGTTGCGGAGGGCGTTCTCCTCAATTAGAGGTTTATTTCCTGCGAAGTAGGAGCGTAGGTCAGCATGTGGAAAGAGCTTGGGAAGATGCTCATGGAATTCCGTGTCCCAGGCGATGATCACGGTTACAGGAGCAGCCATGGTTTTGTCGACATTGCCGGGGGCAAGGGTTGGCTTAAGGAGCGCCTTGGCGCCTGGAGTGGTCAGAAAGACGAACCTGGCAGGCGATGCATTAGCGCTGGTCGGCCCAAGACGCGCCAGTTCGTAAGCCTTGCGCAGGAGCTCGATTGGCACGGGTTCGGGAAGCCACGTGGAGTGGGTGCGGGCTTCGCGAAATAGCTGATCGAGGGCTTCGTGTGAGATCGGGGTTTTGATGGCAACAAGACTTGGTGATTCAGATTGAATGTACATTATGGCTCTCTTTTTAGACACGATCAGCCGGAGCGCCGGGAATCGAGGCTGAACGGCCCTGCGCCGAACTGAGAGATCAGCAAGGCGCCGCCGAGCATGGAGACATTCTTCATGAAGAGAATCATTTGGATCTGAGCCATCATGGGATCGGTCACCAGCCAGAACTTGTGCAGCATCAAGGTGACCGGAATCAGAAACAGCACAATGAGCCAAGCGCCAAGTTTTGCGCGATACCCCAATAAAATGCTGAGGCCGCCGACGATGGCCACCACGCCAGAAAGCGGAACTGCGATGGAAGCCAAAGGCACGCCTTGAGAAGCCGAAAAGGCGATAGTTTGCCTGGTAAAGTGATTGGGGGCAGCCACCAGGAAAATCAACGCGAATAAAAACCGTCCCAAGACGACCACTGCTCCTTGGGAAAGGCTTCGCGTCTCCGCACCTTGGGAAATTGCCATTGAATTCGTTGCCATGTACATCCTCCTTATGCCCGTTTCGATGACCTGAGATGCTTCTTGGTTACTTTAAATAACTACTTGCATTTGTAAAGTAGGAACTTTAAAGTAACCAAGTAAGGAGTTCACATGCGAGAGTCAGCAATAAAACCACCCCATTGCCCCTTCGGTGAGTTGCTGGAAGTCCTGGCACGGCCCTGGACCATGCACGTTCTGTGGGTTCTGAGTACGAACGGCCCCACGCGGTTTGGAGCGCTACGCCGGCAAGTGGAGGGGATTTCTTCGCGGGTGCTAACGGAGCGCCTTCGCGTTCTGGAGCAAAAAGGCTTCGTCCTCCGCGACTATGAGCCGACCATTCCTCCGTCGGTGACCTACAGCATCACGAATCGGATGAAGGACATCAGCAAGGTGCTGAGCGGGTTGGACGAACTGGCGCGGAAGTGGCAGCAGGAGGACGCCTACGTGCGGACGAAGCCGGAGGGCGGCAAAGTTCGTGATCGACAGGCGGAGGTTCGAGAAGGCGCTCAAGCTTAGATATCCTACGGCAAGAAGAGCATGACAACGCAGGTCTGAAGACCCACCAATACAACAAGGTGAGAAAGAAAAGAGGCGGCCGTGAAGGACAGCCTCTACGCCTCGAACGCACAGGGCGCAGCGTGTTGCGTTCTTACACAAATCTGGATAAGAAAAAACAGGGGTACCCGCCACGGCGGGTGCCCCTATATTTAGATTGATGGCGAGGGCTACGACAAATCGATCTGGGCGTTACTCGGCGCCGCCAAAGAGGCGGAGGACGATACCGGTGGAGGCCCAATAGTTGTTCTGGTGAACATTGGTGCCGAAGGAAGTCCGGTAGTAGTCAAAATCGAGCACGCGGATTTCCCAGTGGCGAGAGGGGTGGATATCCAAGCCGCCGCCCACTTTGTACGACATGCAGTTCGCGGAAGTAGTGTAGCCGCCGACTCCGGTAACGGTGGAGTCTGCGCGGGAGCCGCCGACGAGGGCTTCAACAAACGGCGTGATACCCCATGGACTATGCTTACGGTAGAAATAACGCGCGCCGAAATGATTTCCATAAAGGATGTTCTTGGTGCCGCTGATGGTTACGAAGTTGTAGCTGCTATCGGCGACGATCTGCAACCATGGCTTGAAATTCCAGCCGAAGGACCCCATGGCGCCGTTTAAGTTGGTATGAGACCCCGCGCCGCCGTCCAGACGGGCAAAGGAGTAGCCGCCAAAGACTTCAACGCGAGGCGTAGTAGTGCGCCCGCCCGGGAGAGGACGCTCCCAGGTGGTATGCGACTCTACGGGCCGGATAGCTGGCGGTTGAGCCGCTTCTGGTTGAGGTTGAGCCGCCGCGGATGGTTCAGGCTGCGCGGCTGGCTCCGGGACACTGGACGTGGCTGCCGAAGGTGCGGTCGCAGAAGAAACTGGCGCCGGGGTTACGGTTGTTTCCGGGGCAGACGGCGTGGGCAGGAGCGACCCAGAAGCGGGTGCTGCTGCGGGCGCGGGCGGGGCGGCGGGCACCGTTATTTCGGGGAGATTTGGCGTGGCCGCTGCCGACGTGGGCGCGGCGGACGCTGCGGGTGCGGGTGATGCCGGCGCCGGGGATACTGGTTGGGGCGCGGCGGTTACAGTCGATTGAGCAGGCGCGGGTTGAGGCTTTGCAACCGGTGGTGGAGCAGGCTGCGCAACTGGCGCAGTGCGAACAGGAACTTTTTCTGAGGCAGCGACCATTTGAGGAGAAGCTGGCTTTTGCACGGGAGCTGCAGCGCGGTCGACAGCGATCATGTTTGAATAGACGTAGCCGACCTTGCCGTCACCGGTCTGGACCCTGGAGAAGACAAACCCGTAAACCAGAATGGTGAAACGCTCACCGCAAGCCATGGATGCCACGACTTCGGGAGATTTCCTAGGCTTTGCGAAAACTTGCGTGCCATCTGGATGGCTGGAACATTCGACGTAGCCAACGTCATCGGCCCACGCGGCGGAAGCCGCAAGCAAACACCCACCCAAAATAATAAATAATCGATTGCGAGACATCGCCCCCTCCTCGGCTCGGGGACACACCCGAGCCACTAAGACAGTTATCAGGCTTGGAAACGTTGGGGCCAACTGGCCCAAGGGGCAGGGTGTTCCAAAGTGCCACCGGCTGGAGAGACGGGATGGGTGGAAGATCTGAAGGGCCGCAGAGCGTTGGTGAAGGAAGTAGGGCAAGAAACAGGTTGTTTTGAGGAATGCCTTAGATTAGGGATTCAACCGTAAGGGCAATCGAATGAATGTTTTCACAAGGTTAGACGTGCGCGATGTGAAGAAATATGCGCCTAGGAGGGCGCTAATTGGCGTCGGAGTCGTCAGAGTCGGGAGATTCGATGCCGGCGCGAGCGATGAGTCTGCGAAGAGCATCTTCGCCGCCGGCGCCGCGCTGGGTTCCGACAATGAAGCCGTCACGGTCGATGACCACGTAAATGGGATAAGCGTTGGCCTGATACATGGCGGCGAGATTGGTGTCTTCCATCATGACGATCTTGCAGTTGCGAGGATGCTGCTCGAGATATTTTTTGACGGTTTTCCTGGATTCGCCGACGTTGATGGCGAGGAGGACGAGGCCTTTGCCGGCGAGCTCATGGCCGATCTTGTCGACGAAGGCGGCTTCGTCGGCGCAGAAGCCGCACCAAGTGGTCCAGAACTCGAGAAGGACGACTTTGCCTTGGATGGTTTCGTTGGAGAATTTTTCGCCAGTGGTGGTGATGGCGTTGAAGTGCGGGGCAGGCTCCTTGTCCTTGGGGCCGGCGAGGGTGCAAACGGCCGCAAGGATTAGGAGGGAGAGAATTATTGCGCGCAACGAGATGTTTTTCGCCGCCATGGGGGGAATGTATACCGCTGGCGCGAGTACGTGTCAATTACTTTGTTGGCAAGTTGTAACGAGGCGCGTGCGACGATGTTGGCGAAGCAGAAATACAAAGCCGGGAACACGGGCACGGGTGGCGGAGTCCAAATAGACTAGAGCCATGTTACCTAAAACATTGGCGAAGGTGGGATTAGCCGCAGTAGTAGCCGGAGTGGCGGTGTCCTTGTGGACCGACCACTGGTTGAAGACGCGCACGCATGAACTGATCAACATGCCTATATCGGTCAAAAACGGAATCGGTAATTCCGGGGTGTTCAAGATTGAACACGAAGAGGCCTACTGGTTTGAAATTCTGGTGGATTCCAGCATTGAAGATTGGATCGGCGGATCGTGCACACCGAGGAGATTGCAAGCGGCGGATTGGAGGATATATCGCGTCGACAATAGAGAGGCAGCGAAAACAGACCTCTGGATAAATTCGTTATGGTTCTATGGCCGGCAGCGCGGATTCGCTTACGAGTTGATACCGAAGGCGGGGAAATACTGGGTGCAATGGGACGCGCCCCGCGACGTGGCTTGTCTGAATGCGCGACATCCGCGGCTGCGCATCTGGAGACTGGCGGATGAGGACGAATTCCATAGCGCTTTGATCCAGGATACTTGCCTTTTCTTCGGCGGCGTGGGCCTCGCGCTGGTGTTGCTGGGAAGAAGCGGATGGCTCGCGAGCGATATCGCCGAGAAACAATCGATGCGAATGCTTCCGGAAGTGGCGTTGCGAAATGTGATTCCGTGGAAACGGCATCGGCCGATGGCGCTAATTTGCGATTTGTCGAGTTTCAGAGTGATTTGGGGTGGTGTTATTTTCATATTTTCGGCTTTATTCACAATAGTGGCACCGTTGGCGCAAAAAGGATTATTGGTGGATGTCCGGGAACAGAAAGTGGTGGGAGTGGAGAAGAGCCTTTGGACAGAGACGGTAAGCGTGTACGTAGACGTGCGGAGGGGATTTCTGGTGAATGGGCAGCCGGTCCGCAGAGAAGAATTGGAAGTGCGATTAAAGAAAGCATTGAGCAGGCAGATGGTTTGGACCGTGTACCTCGAAGCAGATTCGGAGTGCCTTTTCGGAGATATAGTGCACGCGATGGATACGATTCAAGGGTTGGGGTCGAAACTTGTGTGGATCACACCGAAGACACGGGAGGAGTGGGAACAGAAAAACGCTCCCTAAAACAAATCCCCAGTTGCCAGTGGCTCGCATAGGAGCCGAATCGAACCGACCGATCAGATGTTCGGGGGCCTGGAGTGCGCGATCAAACTTGTTGCTTGTGCCACCACTCGCGGAGGGAATGGCAGCGGCTATTTTCGTCCAGGGAGATGAGGAAGATGCCGTCGAGTCTGGTTTGGAGGCCGGGCGGAACAATCACAAAGGAAGCCCACCAGCGGGCTATTCCGTGCTCGGCAGTTACGGCGAGAATTTCGTATCCAAATTGAATGTTTTGCTGGGTCTGGGCGACGTTGGTCCAGTATTCGAGGATGGCTTGCTTTCCGCGCATTGGCTCGAGGAACGGGGTGACCTGGTAGGTGCCGTCTTCCGCGTAGAGGTCGGCGGCGGCTTGCGGGTTGCGGCTCTTCCAGGCGTGGCCGTAGGATTCCAGCCAATCGTCGAATGCTTGTAGCGTCATTGGCATGGCTGGCCAGAGGGTACAACAGGAAGGCCGGAAATTCCCATACGCGATTGGGGCGCCCTAACGTCCTAAAGTGAAAGCTAACCAAAGCGCCGATCGGGAGATCGGCGTTCCCGTTGGGCGTGAGTAGTATTCGGAGCGTGGGTGTGTTAAAGAGGGGCCGCGAGAGCAGGAGGGATCATGCGCGGAAAAATGAAATTCGGGCTCATCCTACTGTTAGTGGTGATTGCGGCTCCGGCGTTTGGGCAGGGGCAACCGCAGGACAAAACGATTACGGTGTTTGGACAAGCGATCCATTATTTTGACATGGGCTCGGGGCCGGTGGTGGTGCTGCTGCACGGATTGGGGAGCCGCAAAGAGGATTGGTTGCCGGTGCTGGAGCCAATGGCGCAGAAATACCGTTTGCTGGTGCCGGACCAGATCGGATTCGGGCGCTCGGACAAGCCGCTGTTGGATTACAGCATCCAGACGTATGTGGATTTTCTGAATGAGTTCTTGCGGCAACTGAAAGTGGAGAAGGCCAGCCTGGTGGGGGAATCGCTGGGCGGGTGGATCGCAGCGCTTTACGTGGCGGAGATCGGTGGTGGCGCCCACTTGATACCAGTGGAGAAGCTGGTGCTTGTGGACGCGGCGGGGTTGAAGCAGGACAAGCCGATTCCGGATTTGAATCCGAGTTCGCTGGCGGCGATGCGTGGAATGATGGAAGCGGTTTTCTATGACACGAGCTGGCTCAGTGAGGATGCGCTGCGGAAGATTTTCACCGACAAACTAGCAGTGCACGACGGCTACACGGTGCGAAGCATTCTGGGGAATCCCGGACTCGGCGCGGAGAGGCTGGACGAGCGCTTGCCGAGTATTAAGGTGCCGACGCTGGTGACTTGGGGGAAACAGGATAAATTGCTGCCGATTGCTTCCGGAGAGCGGTACGCCGCGGGAATTCCCGGAGCGAAGCTGGTCAGCTTTGACAAGTGCGGGCACGTGCCGGCAGTTGAGAAGGCGGAAGAGTTTTTGGCGGCGGTGACGAGTTTTCTTGGCGGCGCGGCTGCGGCGACGCACTGAAAGCCGTGAGCGCCCTTGCTATTTCGGCGCGGGCGTGGACTGCGGCATGCTTTGATTGGCTCGGAAGATGACGTAGGCGCGGATGGCTGCGGCGTCATCGTGGGAGAGTTCCTTATCGAAAGAAACCATGCCGGCTTGCTTCATGAGGCCCTTCAGAACGATGTCGAACCACACGTCATCCTCTAGCGTGCGGGAATAACGCAGATCGGGGAGGACTCCACCGCTGACGGCAACGTCGCCGTGGCACGTGAAGCAGTAGCGTTGGAAGAGGCCTTCGCCTTTGTGCACGGTCGCGGCAGTGGCGGTGGGTTTGGGCGGTTTAAGTTGCGGCGGCGTAAACGGCGGAAGCGGTGGCAGGCTGGCCTTGCTGCCTAATTTGAAGGCGAGCAAGCGGTGGATATTTTGCGTGCGACCGGCGGAGAGAGCCACTTCGCCAGAGGCAAGAGTGAAGACGCCGCCCCAGCCGGCGAGGACGGCAACGTATTGTTCACCGTTGACGGTGTAGGTCATGGGAGCGGCCACGACGCCGCTTTGCGCGTCGACGGACCAGAGCTTTTGACCGTTGTCGGCGCGATAGGCTTCGAGGTTTCCTTGCGCGGTCCCTTCAAAAACTAGATTGCCCGCAGTGGAGAGGAGTCCGCCGTTCGTTGGAGTCTTGCGATCCACACGCCAGATTTCTTTTTGTTGGACAGGATCCCAAGCAGAAAGGTGTCCCTTGATGGTGGCGAGGATTGCTTTCTTGATCTCCGGCTTCTGCGGCATGCCTGCGGCCACGAAATCGATGCCAACGTTAAAGGCGAGATCGCTTGGACGGGGATGTTGGCCGGATTTGTAAAGGAAGCCGCTATCCGAGACAGGGATGTAGGCCAACCCGGTGAGCGGGCTGAAGGACATGGAGTGCCAAGTGTGACCGCCGTCCGGTCCGGGGACGAGAGGCGAACCGGACTCTTGATTTTCGTAAATGGCAGCGGCGTTGACGAGGGGGCGTCCTGTTCTCAGATCAATGGAGCTGGCCCAAGAGACGGCGGCGTAAGGCTTCGCGGAAAGCAACTCGCCAGTGGCGCGGTCGAGGACGTAGAAGAAGCCGTTCTTCGGAGCGTGAAGAAGAACTTTTCGCTGGGAGTTGTTGATCGTGAGGTCGGCGAGAATGATGGACTGAGCGGAATCGTAATCCCAGGCATCGCTAGGCGTCTCCTGATAGTGCCAGACGTATTCGCCGGTGTCGGCCTTGAGCGCAACGATGGAGCAAATGAAGAGATTGTCGCCGCCACGGGGGCTGCGAGCGGGGCGGTCCCAGGGAGTGCCGTTGCCAGTGCCGAAGTAGATGAGATCGAGATCGGGGTCGTAGGAGATGGAGTCCCAGACGGTGCCGCCTCCGCCGACTTTCCACCACTGGCCGGTCCAGGTTTTTGCGGCTTTTTCGAGAATGGGAGACTCGAAGGGCTTGGAAGGATCGCCAGGCACGGTGTAGAAGCGCCAGGCCATTTTTCCGGTGTCGGCATCGTAGGCGGAGATGTAGCCGCGAACGCCGTATTCGGATCCGCCATTGCCGATTAACACTTTGCCCTTCACGACGCGCGGCGCGCCGGTGATGGAGTAGCGGTAGTGGCGATCGATGGTAAGCGTTTCCCATGTGGGCTTGCCAGTGGCGGCATCGAGGGCGACGAGGCGGCCATCGAGCGTGGCGACGAAAACTTTTCCGCGCCAAACGGCGACGCCGCGATTGACGACGTCGCAGCAGGCGTTGATGGCCCACTCGGGAGGAACCTTGGGATCGTAAGACCAGAGTTTTTCGCCGGTGGCGGCTTTGACGGCGAAGACTTTGCTCCACGTAGTGGTGAAGTACATGACGCCATCGACAACGATGGGTGTCGCCTCATCACCGCGGTGGCTTTCGAGATCTACGTACCAGGCCAGAGCGAGTTGGCCGACATTTTGGTCATTGATGTGCTTTAGCGGGCTGAAGCGCTGTTCGCTGTAGGTGCGGCCGTAGCTCATCCAGTTGCCGGGCTGCTGGTCCGCATTGATCAGGCGTGAAGCGTCCACGTTAGCCGGCGCGATTGCTTCGTGCGTAGGCACAGGCGATTTCGAGCGGCAGCCAGCGGCACACAAAATCACCAGGGCACTACTGAGGCAGAGAAGCTTTTTGCTGGGCATGAAGTCTCCTGCGTCTGATGGGAAAGGCCCCAGGCCCTTAATCAAGTTGGCGAGGGCGATGACGACGGTTCACGCCAACTGTCTGGACGCGGAGCGATCAATGGAGAGCGCTCCGGATCCCTTGATCATAATGGCCAGGCAAATGATGATGGCCAGGATGTGGTA
>WNFG01006854.1_pt1 | contig 18104 bp, 24 predicted proteins | sample 5400431 | NCBI WGS metagenome assembly WNFG01 (sample SAMN13153346, study PRJNA577476) | soil metagenome | isolation source: 120 cm saprolite under Douglas fir tree site 2 hole 3 replicate 2 | place: USA:California | collected 2015-04-18 | reverse complement strand
ATCTTAACGGGTTCCGGATTCCCAAGATTAAAGATTTGATTCAAAGTGCGCTCATCGAATGAAAACCTCGCGATCGCAGTAGCAACATCTCCAATCCAGGTAAAACAGCGGATTTGCTGACCATCGCCAATGATTCGAATTCTTCTGGCACGAGCTCCGGAAGGCTTGGAGAATCTCGCCTTGCATGCGCAGCAGCCCGGTTTCGATCGAGGTCGCCCGACGAAGTCGCCAGAACAGGGATGCGAGGCGATGCACGAGCTCCCGCTCGACGGGCGTTTGCGGCAGATACTCTGACACCTCGAAGACGCGGTACTCCTCTGGATCTTCCAGAGGCTCGATGACGGTCTCGGCGGTTAGTCCGTGCTTGAGCGCATTTCTAATCCTGCTGGGCCGAATTGCCTCCCTGTCGGTTCGCAGTTGGCGTTGAATATGTCCGCGAAAAACGCAATCATCGCAATAGATTGGCGCGCAATTCCCTGTTTTTCGCTAACAGGGAATTCGATCATTGAGAACAGGGAAATTAGTTTTCGAAACAGCCATTTATGCTCAGGTTATCAGAGAAATGCGGTAATCCGGCTTGGCTGGTGCTACGAGGGATAGAAATCAAGTCCCGCGCCGCGGGCTGACCGATGTTGTTCGCGGGCTGACCGATGTTGTTTATGGCGGGACCCGGCGTGCTCGTCATCCGTGCTGTCCCCGCGAAGCGAGCGCAAGCGCCTGCCCGTGGCCGCCGGGTGAGATCACGCTCCAAAGCCGGCTGCATCGAGCAGGCAAAATTTCGACCTATCGCGTGTTGGAGCTTGCCCAGGTGCCGGAAATCTTGGTGTCAATCCCCGAGTACTTTCGGCGGCGTGTCCAGTTGCGCGGTGGATTTCCCAGAATGCGCCAGGCGCTGCGCGGCTTGACCTCGACCCGGCCTATGGCTTTTCCATTCCGGCCGGGCTCGGCCGGGCACAGTGGCTGAAATTTCTTATTGCCTGCCGTCGGTGCGCTTGGTAGAAATGATTCCGGCTCTAGAAGACGGCCGCGAAAATCGAATCGCTGGTTCCAGCGAGCGTCGTAAGTCTCCTGTCAAACGACTCGTCCAACGCCAGGAGGGCCAGACGAGCAGCCGGTTTAAACCGGCTGTCGCCGTCTTGCGCTCTCGCAGTACGTCGACAGCCTTTGGAGAAGAGGAGGTCGATGTGAGTGTGCAGTCCGGTGGTACGAGGGGCGCTAAAGCAAAAAAGTCAGGCAAAACTGCGGGGCTGACACCCGACGAGGCAGCTCGCGTTTTGGCTCTGATGAAGGGTGCCAAAACCGAAAGCATAGCCATCGATGCGATCCGCCCCAATCCACGTAATGCCAGGCGACATCCTCCGAAGCAGATCGCCATCTTGGCGGAAAGCATCCGAAATTTCGGCTTTACCAATCCAGTTCTCATTGATGAGCACGGCGAGATTCTGGCTGGTCACGGCAGATATGCGGCAGCCCGGTCGTTAGGGCTTGCCGAAATTCTGATCATTCGGCTGACGCACCTGAGCTCCGCGGCGAAGCGCGCCCTCGCGCTCGCCGACAACAAGATTGCGGAGTTGAGCAGCTGGGACCCGGATCAGCTGAAGGAGACGCTGGCACTGCTGGTCGACGCTTCGCTTGAGCTATCGTTCGATCCCACCATCACCGGTTTCGAGATCCAAGAGATCGATTCCATCCTCCGCCCGGCCGCACCACGTCGGTCCGACCCGGCAGACCAGCTGCCCAACGCCGGGCCTCATGAACGCCAAGTTGTGACGCGGGTCGGCGACAAGTGGCTGTGCGGGGAACACGCCCTCGTCTGCGAGGATCCGTTGAAGGTCCGCTTTCGCGACCTGGCCTCGGGCGGTAGTCCGGCGGTCGTCGCCTTCGTGGATCCCCTCCCCTCGATGGCCAAGCTGAACCCCGAAGAAATCGCCGGCCACATGCTTGCATGGTCCGAGAGGGTTGCTGCTCAGGTCTGCCCCGGTGCCATGATCTATTGGTTCACCGATTGGCAGAACGCCGGCGTGCTGACGGAAGCGGTGCAGCCCGTGATCGGCGCCCCGAGGGATATGATTGTCTGGGTCCGATCCGATGCTCGACCGGGCACACTTTATCAATCACGCTACGACCAGGTGGCCGTGTTCGTGGTTGGCGACGGCCCACCCGTCCGTGCGGCCCCGGTTGAACGTAGAGGGCGGCGTCGCACAAACGTCTGGCAATACCACGAAGGTGATCACGGCCACGCACGACACCCGCGAAACAAGCCCGTGGCACTGATCGCGGACGCGCTAGAGGACTGCTCGCGGCGCGGCGATCTCGTCCTCGATCCATCTGCGGGGGCCGGCGCTACCATGATCGCGGCTCAACGCACCGGGCGGCAGGCACGACTGATCGAAAGTGACCCGGCTTCGTGTGATCTGGTCGTCCGGCGTTGGCAGAAATTCACCAACGGTACCGCGCGGCTTGCTGGAACTTCGGCGACCTTTGCGGAAGTCGCCAAGGAACGCTCGAGCGCCGGAACTGAGGGGCAGAATTGAAATGATGAAACTGCGGGCAGGCCCGGCACCGTTCTCGAGCCTTGGCGCTCACGGCGCGCACTTGATGCTGCCGCGCAGATGGGTCGCCCTCCTCGCCTTTCGGCACCGCAGCGCTTCCAATGTCCAGGGGTAGCAGGGTTCGGAGCGACGGTTGCTGTGAGACGTCGAGTAGCCCGGACGAATTAGGTAGAGCTGGGATCAATAACGGGAACGGGGCCACCGAAAACCAAACGGTTCGTCAAAGGGAAATCAGGGAATCCCAACGGACGTCCGCCGAGCTGCTTGCGTATGGGAAGCCCTGTCAATTTTGTCGACATCCTCATGAAAGAACTCGATGCGCCGATCACGATGATGGAGGGCGGTAAGCCAAAGAAGATTAGCAAGCAAAGGGCGCTCATCAAAAACCTGGTGAACCGCGCAATGAACGGTAGCGCCAGGGCTATCGCCAGCTTGTAGCTGGTTCGAGAACACCGCCTTAATCTTAACGATGACCGTGATGTAATACACATTCTGGCAGAACGCCTAGATTTTGTAGAGGAACTATTAGACGAATCCGGTACCTCTCGGGTGACCAGTGGGTTGTCCGTCGAGCAAAAAGCGAGATTCATGGAGGAATTTTTCGACCACGGGGTTCCTTACCTGACGGGCAAGCTGCGTCTGGCGCCAGACCATCCCCTTAATCTCAAGCCGCGCCGCAAGATGAGGCCCTCGACCGCCATTGCGGAGGATCTGTTGTGTGAGCTCCGGGAAAGAATCACCATTACGGAGGGAAGAACAAAATTCACCATCACCAAACTAGAGGCGCTTGTGAAAGGTCTGCTTAATCAAGCGATCTTAGGCAACGATACCGCTTTTTCCTTATTACTAAACTTCTTCAAACAGTACGGCTGGGACAAGGAAGATAACTCCGTCCTTAAGTACTCGATTGATTCCTCACTTGCCCGCTTTATTGGAGCGCGACGCAGGCGGCGGGCTGGTTCCCGAAGATCCGGCCGGTCAGAGCGGTTATTGAGCGAGTCGGGCCAAGACGGCAAAGCGGGCGCAGTGACGTAACGCAGAGCGCAGATTGCTGATCGCGCGAAACGATATTTGATTGCAGGGGCCCAATCGGCGCTGAAGCCTGGATTTCCTGTCGGACACACTTGCCGATGGCCGGCGGTTTCGGATCCTGACTGTGGTCGACGACTTCACGCGGGAATGCTTGGCGCTCGGATACATCCCTGCCAGGCTTGCGGGTCGTGCGCGAACTCGATGCCCTCCGCGGTTAATCTGTGCTTGAGGGCGTTGAGCGGGATCGCTGTCTTCCGTTTTCGCTCGTTGGGCCGGTGCTCTTGAGCGCATTGCGGCGGTTTGCTTCGACTTGTCGAAGAGAAGTCATGAGGCGTCCGACTTGGCGATCGGCTCATCGGTGGCACCGGCTTTCCCGTCAACGGGCGGCGTGTGGTCCCGAGGCCCTCGAAGGAAAACCGCTCTGGCGTTTGCACGCAGGGCCAAAGCCCGCACGCCTCAAGGGAAACTTTGATCGGCCGACATTTTCGCGGGCACGAGCGCTTTCCACTGCGAGCGGTTACCAAAGCGCTCGCGGTACACTAGCATATTCTCCATTACGCGTTGGACGTAATTGCGGGTTTCTGCGAACGGAATGCGCTCGACCCAGTCGATTGGATCCACCTTCGGATTGCGCGGATCGCCGTACTGGGCGATCCATTTTTCAACGCGGCCGCGCCCCGCATTGTAGCCGGCGAACACCAGAAGGAAGGACCCGCCGTAGTCTCGCAATAGCCCGGCGAGCTCAGCTGCCCCCATCTGGGTGTTGTAGACCGGGTCACACATCAGTCGGTTCCAATCGTATGCGACGCCAAATCTACTGGCGGTGTCTCGTCCAGCTTCCGGAGTGACCTGCATCAGCCCGACGGCATTCGCGGGGGAAACATCGCGCGGATCGAAGCCGCTCTCGGTCCGCGCGACGGAATAGACGATACTCGGCTCGACATTGGGGCCGATCGCCCGGTAGTGAGGCACCCCAAGCGTAGGAAAGGCATAAAGGTCAAGAGCAAGACCGCGTGCCAGCGCCGTCTTGCCGATGAGCAGCATAGCTTCCGCGTCCTCGTAACGCGCCGTGATCTCGGCGAGGCCTACGAGGGTTGTGACGTCGGCGCTGCTCTCAGCGAGAGCCGTCACAAATCGCACTGCCAGGTCGCGTTCAGCGATCGAAAACAGCATCTCGGCGGCGCGCACCACATCAGGCGCTAGAATCTTGGCGCGGTAAGCCGGATCGGTCTCCGGTGGCCGATGTAACGCCACATCGCCAAGCCCTAGCTTGGCGCGCGCGAGCTGACCATAATAAGCCGTGGAATAACGGGCTGCAGCTTCGTAATTGGTACGTGCTTCCTCCACCCGACCGGCTGCGTGCGCGGCACGCCCACGCCAGTAGCCGGCCCGCGCCAGCACAATGGGATTGGTCGACCCATCATCCACATGGGCAAAATGTGCGAGCGCCGCGGTGGGATCATTGAGAAAGCGCAATGCGATCCAGCCGGCCATGAAGTGGAATTCGGCCCGGTAGTACTCATACGCCGGGGGTGCGGCGTCGCGGATTATCTGATAGGCAGTCTTGCTGTCACCGCGGTCGAGCAACTCGCGTGCAAGCACGCGCCGCTCACGCCACCATTGGTCGGTATCTTGCCTCGACATTGCATCGCGGGGCGTTGCAACCATCAGCCGGGTGGCTTCGGCAACCCCATTATTGCGCAGCAGCCAATGAATGCGGCAGAGCGTATAGCCCAAGTCCTGGCGTATCTCGCTTGGAACTTTCTCGAGAAGCGCGCGAGCGTTGCTCGCTTTCGCCATAACCGCCTCGCACGCCTTGACGATAGAGACATAGGGAGCGCCCAATCGCACCGCTGCGCGCATTGCCGCCATGAAATCTTTGGCTCCAACGCGGCGATCCATTCGAACGGCATGATCTGCGCGGGTTACAAACTCCGGAAAGGCGGCAAGCACCTCAGTCTCAACCTTGGCCGACAGCTCCTCGGATCGCCAAGTCTCGCGGACCTCGCTCTCCGCGCCGCTGCGGTCACCCTCACCGAGCAGCACGCGAGCAAGAGCCAGCCGGCCTTTCGCGCTGGTCGGCTTATCGCCCAGGAAGCGACGCACCGTCACGGCGTCGCGCCGCTCCTGCCATAGCGCTCCTTCCGCGCGCCGGCGCAAAAGCGCGAGTGTCGGCCAAGCAGGATTGTCGCGGATGAACGCAACATAGCGGTCAAAATCGGCCCCGCCGTCCTCGGAGCGTAGAATCACCCATTCGACGAGTTTTTGGGCCATCGGGTCGCGGATCCGCTTTTCGATCTCGGTCGCCTGTTTGATCTTCCGTTTGCGTACAAGCTCGATTGCCTGCATGACCGCTGGTACATCGGCGGACATGGCGTTCATCGAGGCAAGTGCAAGCGCGTCGGGCGGCAGGGCGAACGGCGTGCTCGCAGGAGCCGGCGCGCACGGATCGGTCGGCCTCGGCGGGACGGCGAGGATGTGCTCTGGGCGTGACTCGGTCGGCCTTGGCCGCGGGACGAGCACAAGGACGTGCTTTAAGCGTGACATGGCGGAGGAATCGACAAAAAAGGCCGCGAACACGACAAGCGCGAGCAAGGAAGCCAGCACGCGCAAGCGCCCGGCCCGCCCCCGATTCAGACCGGGGGGCCCTGCGCTGTGGCCGCATCCGATGCCTGCGCTCAAACGTGGACGGCCCATCCGACCGTTCGAGCTAAAGAGGCGTGATGCGACCCCGCTAAAGTGTAAGCGTCGGCATCCCATTGTAGGGTCAGGCCCCGTTCGTTCGCGGGAACGCAAAGATTGCAGGCAATTGTGTGCTCTTTAAGAATTCTTGAGAGTGAGCTTTTGAGACCGTTGCAATCAGCCGCACTTGGCCCAGGCAAAACCTTACTTTAGTTCGCTGTGCCCATGCCCTCGCGGACGCGCGATCGACGCTGGGAAAGGAGGCATCTGGTGACTGCCAACCGGCGAATCTAGAACACCCAGATCCGAGACAAGGACTCCTTGCTCCAGCGGGTCGCATAGGTTCGCCTGGGCGAGAAGCGGGCTGTCCGTCCTCGGCATGGTCGGTCATGCCGATCACCTGGCGTCAGGGAGACTGGAGCGGGGATCATCAACGCCGTCTAGCCATCGGTACACTACAGAGGCATCGTCATAGATCGATTTCGGCGCGCCGGTCTCAGTCAGGTGGCGTAAGACGCGCGCCATGGCATCCATTAGGTAATGAGACGGCGGCGCTCGCCGCTCTTTAAGCTCGCGGATAAGAGCATCGCGCGTTTTAAGCTCGCGAATAAAGGCTTCCTGGAATGGTTTTTCACTCACTGAACGCATCTCCGTGGCTGCCGAGGCGCTGCCGGCATTTCAGGATCACCGGCGCTGGGGCCAGGCACTGCTAGCCCAGCAAATTGGATGGTAGCTGATAGTGAACCCGGCATCATTATTTCATGGAATGCTGCGCACCACGCTCGAAGTCGGACGCGAGCTCACGGTCGGCAGCTTGTTTTCCTTCTGCACCATCTCGTCGTATTCGGCGAGCGTCTGCAGCGGCGCTTTCGGCACCATATGCACGACCTTGTAGCCGTTGGCCTTGAGCTGATTGAGCAGCTCGGGCAGCGCTTCCGCGGTCGCGTGCTGGAAATCGTGCATCAGGATGATGCCCTTGCCATGCTTCGCCAGTTTGTTCATGACGGAGCGGATGACCTGATCGGGCTTGCGCATGGTGAAATCGAAGGAGTCCATGTCGCAGGAGAAGATCGCGATATTGCGCTGCCCCAGATAGGTGACCATCTCCGGCGGATGCTGCAGGGCCGGGAACCGGAAGAATGGCGCGGTCTTGCCGCCCACCGCCATGTGCACGGCGCTGGCGCCCATCTCGATCTCGCGCTTGGCCTCTTCGGGCGATTTCTTGGACAGGTCCGCATGCGACCAGGTGTGGCTGCCGATCGTGTGTCCGTCCTGGGCAACTTGCCTGAGGATCTCGGGGTGCCAAATGGCGTGCTTGCCGATTGGGAAGAACGTGGCCTTGATGCAGTGCTCTGCGAGCGCGGCGAGCACGGCCGGCGTATTGTGCGGCCAGGGCCCGTCGTCGAAGGTGAGGACGACCTCCTTATCGTGGAGAAAATCATGCTCCTTGAAGTGCTCGAACCCGAAGCCCGGCCCGTCAGTGGTGTCGATCTCTACCATCCGAGAAACGCCAAGCACCGCGGAGTTACTCCGACATGTAGACAAATCGGCGAAGGGCGTCTCAGCGACACTCGCTGGCAACAGCGGCGGCGCTATGGATCCAGTGGATTCCGTGGGCGCTGGAAGGGACACGCGTAGAGCAGGGGCTTGGGCAGGGTTCGCATTCGACGATGGAAGCGATGATGCGACGGGAACCCTCGGGGTCGAGGTGTGCGTTGGAGAAAGTATCGCGGTCAGGCTGACGACGACCAGTGCCGCCAGGCCAAGAACGGAAATCACAGCCGCACGCATTGGTCTTCCTTCCCATCGATGAGAACTGCTTTCGTTCCGCAGACTCGCCGAAGAAGGTGAACAGGCTGTTACCGGGGACGTGAAGCTGCTGTGGGCAAGCGCCGGTGCGGTTCAGGCAACCGCCCCGTAACCAGTAAATTGGGTTCGTTTCGCAAAAATGACGGGCGGGGCTGCCCCTCAAATTAAGTCATTTCTGGCCGTGACGAGCAGGACCCATAGTGGGCGACCAGTCGTTGCGGTCCTTACCGGTGTTTGAGCGCTTGCAGGGCGAACAGCGTCTGCGCGAGCTGCCGCCAAAGCGCCGCTTCATAGCGGCTGAGCCGGTCCGCGATCTCACTATCTAGATTCGCTAACCGCAAGAAGCTAAGCGCGATGTCACGCGATGCACTCGCGGCGCGGGACCCGCCCGGGTGAAGCTGCTGCTCACCGTTTGCGCCCGAGACGACATCCAGGCCGAATTCGGGGCCGGTTCCGGCGAACGCCCGGGGTGTCCCCTCCCCGGCTAACGATTGCGTTTTGGCGAGAACTCTGGAAGGCGTCGAGAATCTCGCTCTGCATCCGCAACAGGCCGGTCTCGATCGAGGTCGCCCGGCGAAGCCGCCAGAACAGGGACGCGAGCCGATACACGAGCCCCCGCTCGACGGGCGTTTGCGGCAGATACTCCGAGACGATCGCTTCCTCGAAGACACGGTACTCCTCTGGATTTTCCAGAGGCTCGATGACGGTCTCGGCGGTCAGTCCGTGCTTGAGGGCGTTGCGCCGGGATTGGAGCCGGGAGCCGAGATATTGAACCTCGTCAGAGAGAGTCCACATGGGTCGATCCAATCGTCTCCTGGATTGAGCTACGTACAGTGGGCGTCACTGGGTTCCTGATGGGATTTGTAGTGAATTGCTCGCTGACAGAACTACAACGCGCGTACCCAAGGTCACCCGGTTATACAGATCTTCGATGTCCTCATTGAGCAGACGGATGCACCCTGAGGACACGAACTGGCCAATGGTCGACGGCTGATTAGTGCCGTGGATCCGGTAGACCGTGTTGCCAAGATAGAGCGCACGTGCGCCGAGTGGATTGCCCGGACCGCCCGCCATGAATCGCGGCAGGTAAGGCTGGCGATCAATCATCTCAGTCGGCGGATGCCAATCCGGCCACTCGAGCATCCGGGCGATGCGATGCGTGCCAGCCCAGGTGAAGCCCTCGCGGCCTACGCCAACACCATAGCGCAAAGCCATGCCGTGGCCGAGCACCAGATAGAGATACCTGTTCGGTGTATCGATAATGATGGTGCCAGCTGGTTCAGTCGTCTGATAATGTACCAACTGCCGGCGGAACTGTGGCGGGAGTTCCGTTGCATCCTTGTCCGCCTGATCGTCCGGGGGGAGCGAACCGTAGCTAGGGTGAGCCTCGGCTGGTAATTGCCCCGGTACTCGCTGCTGCGGTTGAGGGATTGACGCGTAGGATCCTGGCAATGAGGGCCCGTAACCCGGCGTGTACTGCGCTGCGCCGTGTTCCACCAAGGCGATCGAGCCGATGGCGAAAGTGGCGAGAGCGACGGCTGCACGCAGGATCATTCCCACCGGAACCCGACAAAACCGGTTATGGCGCGCAGCATAAATGGCGCTTGGTTATGAATTTCCTAACATACCAGCCATAACGCCTACAGCGTTATGCAGTAATCACGGAGAAGTACCTCACCGACACTGGCGCCGCGAAAGTTCTGTTTCAATTAATGTCATTTTCCTTCGAAGCGGCTGGGGTGGTTCGGAACACCGGGTGCATGCCACCATCCCTCCCCGTGAGGCCGGGCATGGTCGGCGTGCCGCGGCCGATGAGTTCGGCGACCTGGCTCTGGTCACGGCGATCCTTTTCAGCGGCCGCGAGCGCAATCTCACGCGAGACTTCGTAAGCCGGGCACCATCCAGTCGGATTGAACGGCGATGCCGCCGGCGTGGCCGCAGCCGCGGAAGCATCAGTCCGCCACGAGCTCGCGTTTCGATTCGGATCACTCACCGGCCCCCCGACTGGTTCGGCATCGAACACGTAGCGCTTCTCGCAAACGTCGACCTTGGGCTCAAGATGCGTCACCTCGAAATGATCATTACCCTCCTTCAGCATTCTCCAAAAGGACATGTTTGGATTGTTGCGGTGCTTGGCGAGGTTCAGCGGCGTCATGCGGAATGGGTAAGCCTGCAGCTGGAAGGATCGCTGGTTCCCGTAAAACGATTCCCGAGCGAGTGCATAGATTTCGGAGATCTGCTCATCGGTCATGGCGTAGCACCCCCGCGATGAACAGTCGCCATGCACCATGATGTCTCCACCAGTTCGGCCATATGCGCGGTCGTATGCATTGGGATACCCAATGTCGAAAGCAAGGTAATAATGCGAGTTCGGATTCATCTGCCCAGGCGTCACAGTGTAGAACCCCTCTGGCGCCTGACGATCGCCCTCCCTGATCTTCGGGCCGAGCTCCCCTGACCAGCGGCAAATCGGATACATCTTGAGCAAGGCAAAGCGACCGCTGGTATCCCGTTTCCAGACCTCGATTTCCGATTCCTCCTTGAACAGGCGCAGTAGAATCGGCGACTGCTTGGGCATGTGCATCTGTTCAAGCCGCGCCAGCATCTGTGGCGACAATGGCTTGAGCGCAGGGGCGAGAGCGCTATCCGTGTCGCATCCCGCGAGCCCGAAGGCGGCCGTGCAGGCCGCCAGCACCAGCAGCAAGGGTTTATGAGTCGAGCATGTTCTGAACACGGTAGTCCCGTCGCCCTGCAGTTCGGTCGCGTTGATGGAACGATTCCCCTTCTTAAAATGCAGCTATCGCAAAATCGGGAAGCACGCTGATAAGCCGTTCACACCAAATAATAGTGAACGAAGGGTAAAGAACATAGAAACCATATCATTTGAAAAAACCTCACCCGCGCCGCTGCTCACCTGCCGTTAAGTTCGCGGACGGTAACGTGTCCTCCTCAGGAGGAGCGCAGCATGCCGGCGCGGCCTTTTATGATTTCCTTGTTTCTATTCGCTCTGAACGTTGCCTTCTATGCGCCTGGTGAGCTTTGTGCCCAAGATCCCTCGTGGCCGGATAAGCTGTGTACCAAAATTCCAAGTTTATGCGAGGGTCTCCCGCCAGACATGATCCCGTGGGCACCCGCACTGACGGATACCGATCATTCCACTGTTGTAGACGATACGAAAGGCGCCCAAAAACGACCAGGCCCGGGACGCTACCAATCCAATTTGGTCGATGAGAACCGACCAAATTAGCGAACGTGCTTGACGAGCGGTGGAGCTCGCGGTGATGCAAGCGGCAGAGCGGGACGGTGAATTCGTCGCTGACCTTGCGGCCGAAGTCGAGCTTCTGGGCGAAGCGCACGCGCGGCAGCGATGCCTAAAATGTAACTCCCTGAATGGAATAGAAAAAATTGGCTTTGTTCTGCCAAATCGCCAAATGCCAAATGGCCAAATGAGCCTCTCAGATCCGAGGGTAGGGAAGGCCGAGTGGTCTACCACTGGGGCCCGGCGTTTGCACGACGGGCACTTCGGTGGACCGAGGAAGTCGACGTGACGCGGCTGAAGCGCACGGCGTAGAGCAAAATCGCCAGCTCCCAACCTCATGCCCTGTGCAACACAGCGGTCAATTCTCGGATGGCGCGGTCCCGTCGCGAAGAGGCCCGGTGCTCATATCGGTCTAGTTTCACCAGCTCCGGCAGGCTACGTCGGACAGCTTCGGCGGATCGCTCTGGTTCCAGCAACGGCATCGGTTCTGGAGAACTGATCTGCTTGAGCGACCTGATCGATTTGCTGAATTCGGGGTACAGACGGGACCGCGGGAATTCGCTGCAGAGCTCGGGCGGAACCTGCCCGAGGCGGGCAACGCACTCAATCAAGGCGGCCTTGGTCTGCCGCACCCGCGCGAGATCAAGTTCTGCTTCAGCGGCTGCACGGGCGCAAGCAAGCGTGAGAACGCCATTGGTGTTGCCCGCGATACGCGCGGGCCAATCGTTCGACCTGCTTGTCAAGTTCGAAGCTTGACATCATCCGCGCTGCGAGACCGTGCCGGTAGGCATTCTTACCGATGCGCTTCTTGCCGCCGTACGTCTGCGGCCCCGTGCTTTTCTGAGCATTGCGCCGGTTGGCAGCGATTTGCCGTTCGCTGGCCATCACTTACGCCGCCGATTTGCTGGTGCGGGCGTCCTCTAGGCGAGGAGGCTGCTCCGGCTCACCTTCGATGATGCGACCCGTGCTCGTGCGCACTCGGCCCGCGAAACTTTCGCGATACTCCATCAATGGGATCTGCGCAATATACTTAGCACTTTTTGCTTGCCCTCATTACTGGTAAACCATCCTCGGACGAGTCTGTTTATCTTTTTGCTTCTTTCAATTTCCGATTTAGTTATCTTTTTGCTTCTTTCAATTTCGGATTTAGTCGGCGGTTGCCACAGCTCCAGAGAGAAATCATCTGTTTTGAACTCCTCCTCCCTTGCTGGCCTTCTCATCTTCAAATGCGACGAAATAAGCTTATGCAGCACTTTCTCAAAAGACATGTTCATAATGGTCACTTTACAACGGCGCAGGCGCAAAATTTCCCAGATAATGCCGGCTATTTCTTCCACATACAAATTTTCAACGATCCCGCGTGGCTGGATCTCTCCGCTCAAGGCATGGAGCAATTCATCGAATTCGTGTTCACACTCGCTGCGCAACAGCAGCGGCTTTGTGAAAAACGAAAGATCGCGCGCGACGGATGGTAGGATGTTTTCCTTACTGGTCTTCCGGGACATAACTTGCTCCTGACCTAACAGTGCCGCATTGGCCTTGACACTGGGACCCCCTCTTGTGCGCCCGGCCTACTCCTCGGCTCCCCTGGGCTTTCCTTCACGAGGCGTAAACGCCAATTCCATTTAATGCCCGATAGTTAGCCTAGAATCCTAAGGAGACATATAGTGAACATTGGCTCCAGATCAAGAGCCCTGAGCTTTCCGGGGTGGTGACCTGCCCCAGGGATTTCGGACCATGCGTGAGAGACTGGCTCCCGATTCGGAGGGAGCGACGCGAAAGGTCGGTTCACGGAAGAGTGAGATGGTTGCGATCATCCGCGGGGCGGATCGCGATCAGGTTTCGGCGGTGGCCAAGCGGCATGGGGTCAGCGAGCAAACGATCTACACTTGGCGCAAGCTTTTCGGCGGCTTGGAGGCGAGTGACGTCCGGCGGCTGAGGCAGCTCGAGGCGGAGAATGCGCGCCTGAAGAAGCTGGTGGCCGAGCGCGATCTCGAGATCGAGGTGATTGAAGGAAGTCGCCGCAAAAAAATGCGGGGCGCGGCCGCGGCCAACCGGCAGCAAGCGGGCGATGTAACTGTTTTTGCGGAACGAGCCCGAGTGGAAGCTCCCGCTTGATGGTCTGCAGAGAAACAGGCTCTGCGCGGGCTGTCCTATACCGTCGACCGGCCAAGCCGATCGAGGAGCTCGCAATGAGCCCCGGGCCGCAAATGGCTTCGTTTCGCGATTCCGACCTCCCTGCTGTCGCACCTATGCAATGCAGGCCCTTATTTTACCAATCGAAGCCATTTGGAGGCTCCGGCCCTCACCGATGCTTGAACGTCTGCAACGCACCCAGATTCTGCGCGGCTGCCGGCAGCGAAGCTCGGATCGGCTAAGCCGTGAGGAGTTCATACGCAAAGTAATGTCGGGAAGCCATTCGGGGGACTACGACGGAAACCCGCCCCCTCCCATTAGAGTGGACATCGGCGCTTGAGCGCCTGCAATGCAAAAAGCGTCTGAACGGTCTGGCGCCAGAGGCCACCCTCGTAGCGACTGAGCCGATCGATGGGTTCATTGTCGAGGTTCGCCAGCCGCAAGTAGCTGAGCGCGATGTCCCGCGAGAGGCTCGTCGCGGAGCACGGGCGGTCCTCGGTGACAAATTCGTCGGCGCCGTTGTCGGCTAGGATTTCTTGCCGGGGTTCGGGGCCCGTTTCACCGCGCCGGCTAGGAGCCCCCTCCTCTCGGGTTTCCACCCTCTTCTGCCGCGAGCTCCGGAAGGCTCGGAGAATCTCGCTTTGCATCCGTAGCAACCCGGTTTCGATCGAGGTCGCGCGGCGAAGGCGCCAGAAGAGCGAGGCCAGCCGATGAACGAGCTCCTGCTCGACCGGGGTTTGGGGCAGGTACTCGGCGACGATCGCCGCTTCGAACGCCCGGTAGCTTTCGGGATCTTCGAGCGGTTCGAGGAGGGTCTCGGCGGTCAATCCGTGGCGGAGCGCGTTCCGCCGCGAGGTTTCTTTGCCGTTGATCGTCCGCGGTCCCGTGCTTTTGAGCGCATTGCGGCGGTTCGCCTCGAGTTGGTGCGCGGATGTCATGGATCGCTCGGTCCAGGCAGGGGCGGTTGGGGCGTCTGCGGTTTCTTGCCGGTCTCCCCCGCAGCCCTGCCCGCCCCGCCCTTGGCGCCGAGGTCCGGCAGGGGCAATGCACTGGCTGGCAGCCCTACCGGCGTTCCCGTCTCAGGCGGATGAAAGGACCGGGTCCGATCCCAGAGCTGGGCGGCGATCTTGATCGGATCGAGGCCCAATTTTTTCCACCAGAGAGGCTCGCTGCGCGAGCGGTGAAGCTCGCGGTGATGCAAGCGGCAGAGCGGGACCGTGAATTCGTCGCTGACCTTGCGACCGAGCGCGCGGACCTGAGCGAAGCGGAGGTGGTGCGGGTCGCAAGGCTTCCGCCCGTAAACGAGGCAGGACCGCGAAGCGACGAACTTGATGTGGCCCTTGTCGCGGTAGCGGCGCGCCTCCGGGATGGTCAGCACGCTCTTGTCGATGCCGCCCTCCTGAGCACCACGTGACCCGTGATTGGCATCGGCGGGCGTGCTGGGAGCCGGCGAGCCTTACGGGCCTTGTCATCCTCTGAAAACCGGCGCCGCCTGCCCGTCCCGGTGATTACCTCCAGCCGGCGAACAGCCGTCGCCTCCGGCTCAAGCGTATGGTCAAGCGTAGACACAAGCCGATCCCCGATTCAGAGACCGTCACACTCGGCGATCACCAATGTCAAGGGAAGGTGGGATCACTACGACGCTTACGGCCTTGCTGCGGCGATCGCTCATGCTGATTCAACCCCACAACTGGCCTTATCGCCGTCGGGTTCGGCAAGGCTGGTGACGGGTCTCTGATGGGCTTCGCCGGGAGTCATCGACCGCACTGAAGCTCCCCCGCGCGTTTGCCGCCATCACGCTCTACGCGGCAACCGCCTTCGCATTTGGAATCGATTCGACCTCATGGCGCATCTTCTGGCGGGCATGCCACAGATCATAGGCCTTCTGCATGTTGATCCACAGATCCGGGCCGTTACCGCAGAACTTGCCCAGCCGCAGCGCCATCTCGGGTGAGACGCCCGCCTGCTCCGACAAGATTCGATGCACCTGCTGGCGCGTGACGCGAAGATGCCGCGCTACTTCGGTCACGCTCATCCCCAGCGCTGGCAATACTGTATCCCTGAGAACCGCACCGGGATGCGTCGGGGGCCGATTGGGACGACGTGCCGCGAGTTCTTGAGCCATTGTGAAATCGATCTGCTGTTGGTGACGAGGGTCGGCGGGCGCGATGCGTGCACCCGTCCGAACTCAGTGATATTGCTCGTAGTCGACCCGAACCGCGTTCTCTCCCTCAAACTCAAAGGTGATGCACCAAGGTCCATTCACATGAACCGAATAGCGAGTTGGTTTGAATCCTCGGAGTGCGTGAAAGTCATATCCCGGCACATTCATGTCGGTCGGGGCCTCCGCGGCATCCAGAACGTCCAATCTTTCCATGATGCGCTTGTGCATCTTTCTATCGATTTTCGCGGTCTTTCCGGCCTCAAATAGCTCCTTCAGCCCTTTGTGGCGAAAGGAAGCGATCATCATTGATTCTCCGCATCAGGTTGAACATCCGATTCCTCGATTGTCAGAGTGGCATACCTGCTTGGGTATAGTAACTTTACAGGTTACAATAGCGCCCATCGAAGATACAGTCAAGTCCGAACGCGCACGTCGCAATCGCATCGCGGCCAAGCAGCACCGACCAATAGCGCTGGGTCTGAGGCTAACCGCCAGAGTTCCCGGATCGCGGGTTTTGCGACGCGGCGAACTGGGGCTTCGTAGCGAGCTCGAGCGAGCTAGCGCGCCTGACCGGAAGTAGCGTCGGACATTCGCTTCGTTTCGTAGAAGAGCCCGCTCGCGGATGTTTCGGTCTGTCCGCTACCATACGAGTTTAAGCCGAAGGCGCCAGTCGCGAACGGTCCCACCTCGCCGTTTTGCGAAACGAAGCCGAATCTTGAAAGCGCAGAGCGGGCGGGCCTTACCGACGTCTGAGCGCGTTGAGCGTAAAGAGTGTCTGCGCGAGCTGGCGCCAGAGAGCCGCCTCATAGCGGCTGAGCCGGTCCACGATATCGTTGTCGAGGTTTGCGAGCCGCAGAAAGCTGATGGCGACATCACGCGCTGTGTCCGCCCCGGTCGCTGGCGCCAGGCGGGTATCAAGCTCATAGTCGCGTTCTGCTGGGGTGAAAACATCCTGGCTAAGTTCAGAACCAGTCGTCGCAAAACCGGGAATGTAGGCATCCTCCTCTCCCGTCTGAACCATCTTTGCGCGGGAGTTTCGGAAGGCGTGGAGGATTTCGCCCTGCATGCGTAGCAGCCCTGTCTCTATCGCGGTGGCCCGGCGAAGCCGCCAAAAGAGCGATGCCAGGCGATGCGCGAGTTCCTGCTCGGCCGGGGTTCGCGGCAGGTATTCCGGAGACGATCGCCGCTTCGAACGTCCGGTAGTCTTCGAGATCTTCGAGGGGCTCTAGGACGGTCTCGGCCGTGAACCCGTGTCGCAGGGCGTTCCGCCGTGAGGCATGCTTTCCGTTCTCGGTTCGCGGGCCGGTGCTCTTGCGTGCGTTGCGGCGGTTCGCCTCGAGCTGGCGGAGCGAGGTCATGCTCGATTCGAGGCGCGCTGAACGCGAGCGTGCCCGGCGTCCTTTCGAATTCCGCGGCCGGCAAGTGGCTTTGCTGGTTCGGCCGGCGCGGAAGGGATTGGCTCAACCCCGACCGGGGCCGTGGGCGAGACGCCAAGCCTGGTCTGGAGCCACAGCCTTCGAGCCACGCCGACTGCATCGATGCCGAGTCTCGCCCACCACCCGGCCTCGTCCCGTGAACGATGGAGATCGCGGTGGTGAATGCGACAAAGCGGCACCGTGAACTCGTCGCTCACCTTGCGGCCGAGCGCCCGGGCCTGGGCGAAGCTGAGGTGATGCGGGTCCGAAGGCCGCCGCCCACAAAATAGGCAGGGTTGCGAGGCCACGAATTTGAGGTGGGCTTTGTCCCGATACCTTCGCGGCTCGCCGATCAGCAAAGCGCTCTTGTCGATGCCGCCGGGCTTGGCTGGGCGCGCCACAGCACCCCTGCCATTGCCACTGCGGGGCCCTGGGACGGCCCATCCCGGACCAAGCGGTTCCGACGAAAGGTTTGCCTGCTCGCCCGCCTCTGGCGATCCTGGGCCCGCGTCCTGCGGGGGCCCTTCCGGTTCGAGAGCGGACAGGCGAAGCCTGAAGGCCACCTCGAGGAGGCGGGCATCCGATGCGGTCAGGGTGTTCTTCGCCGCAAGAGCCGTGCGAGCCCATTGGGCGGCCTCCTCCGCCGACCCAAGGCTCGGTATCTCATGAATAAGCCGGTCGCGCAGGGCGGCCGAGGCATCAGTATCGAGGATCGGTCGGCCGGGGTCTTTGCTGTTGGTAGGCCGGCGAGGTTGCTGGGCAACGGCAGCTTCCACCGACCTGCCGCTTGGAACTCCCCCGGCTTGTGGCCGACTGTTCAGGTCGGGGGCATCGAGGTCGTCTTCGCCCGCGATGCCGGCCAGGGTGAAGAGCGCATATCGGCGAGCGTAGATCAGCGCGGCACCCATGCGGTGCTGGGCCGCGGTATCGGCGAGCCGGCATACCGGCCAATCGGAGGCAATCCACTCGCCCGAGGCATGGGCCAGGACCGTGGTCAAGTTCACGGTGCCGGTCGAGGCGTCGATCGCCGTGGTCTGAATCGTTGCGATCTGCTG
>WNFG01003009.1_pt1 | contig 18104 bp, 17 predicted proteins | sample 5400431 | NCBI WGS metagenome assembly WNFG01 (sample SAMN13153346, study PRJNA577476) | soil metagenome | isolation source: 120 cm saprolite under Douglas fir tree site 2 hole 3 replicate 2 | place: USA:California | collected 2015-04-18 | reverse complement strand
GGATGGCGTCGCTGGCGCGGGTGATCGCGGTCGAGAAGCCGATGCAGTACTCGGTGTTGTGAACGTCGTTATCTATCGTCTTGGGGATTGCAATGATTTTCACGCCGAGCTCGTTGAGCTTGGCCGCATAGCCGAGCGTGTCGTCACCGCCGATGGCAATGAGGTGTTCGATGCCCAGCGCCGAGAGGTTCGCCAGCACCTGCTTGGAGACATCCCAGGTGTTGGTGGCGATACCTTTATTACCAACGGAGAGCGGAAAATCCTTGTCGGCGAGGTGGTCGGGCAGCTTCGCCATTGTGGCTGGGTTGGTACGGCTGGAGTGCAGCACCGTGCCACCGCGACGGTCGATGATGCGCGTGTTCTCGCGGTCGAGCGGCATGACGTAGCGGCGCCGGCTGTCCGGATCCTCGGGGTTCAGGTGCGTCAGTGCCTCCCAGCCGCGGCGCAGCCCGAGGACCTCGATATCGTTCTCGCTGCTGCGGTAGGTGACGGTCTTTATGACCGAGTTGAGGCCAGGGACGTCGCCGCCCCCAGTGAGGATGCCGATTCGCTTTTTCGCCATGACGACACCTCTACTGCACTTTCACGGACTCCTTCGTAAACCGATGGACGCCGGCTAGTTATCGCGCGGCGGCGACTCCCGGCGAGGATGGGGCTACCCCTTTGCCGAGTCTCTTCACGATCTCCGCGACGATCTCGCGCGGATGCGCAACGATCGAAACAACGATCGGATGTTCGTCCGCCTGCGGCTCTTCGAGCGTTGCGAATTGGCTGTCGAGCAGCGAGGGTGGCATGAAATGCCCGTCGCGCGCCGCCAGTCGACGCGCGATCAGATCCCGTCCGCCCTTGAGATAGACGATGCGGACGTCGGGGCGATTGCCGACCAGGACATCGCGATAAGCCCGTTTGAGCGCCGAGCACGCGATGATGCCATGATTGCCGACGCGCCGCGTGGCGTCGATCCAGGCGGCAATACCATGCAGCCAGGGCCAGCGATCCTCATCGGTGAGTGGCACGCCGCCATGCATCTTCGCGACGTTCGACGGCGGGTGGAACCAGTCGCCCTCCTCGAAGGTCCAATTCAGCCGGTGGGCGAGCATCGACGCAATCGTGCTCTTGCCGCAGCCGGAGACTCCCATCACCACGACGACGGAAGGACTCCCCACAGGCGAAGCGGCTTTGTTGTCAGATTCTGAGCCTCGTGTCCGGCGCGACGGAGACAGCCGATGACGCGGCGCAACTGCGGATGTCCGCTTCTTACGGCGTTTGATCATGAGCATGCGACTTGGCGTTGACCCGCCACCTGAACGAGGGGTCAACTTCGCCAGCAAGGATAGCATAGCGCGGGCGCTATCCGTGTGAACCGGTCAATTTGGATAGGCGATCTCGCCCACGTAATTCAATTCCGACCACTGAGTTCCAAGTGATCCGGCAGAAAAGGCCCATATCCTCGATGGATCCGACTCCTACCATGCTGAGCTCGCGCGTGGATTCGTGATCGAAGGAGTCGCTCGCCCGGGTGCTTTTCACCCGACGCCGTTCACGGCCCCCAATTTGCCTCACTGCGTGGCGACGACCGCGTGGGACAGGTAGAGAAATAGAGCGCAGCCCAGAAGGACCAGCAAGAGAGCAAGCGCCACGTCGATGCGCGATCCCGGACCTGGGTGCGGCTCTTCGCTGTCGATGTTCTTCGCGGTAACTAGAAAGCGGACCGCTGCGGTGGCGACTATGGCAGTGCCAAGGACGATAAGCGCCAGTCCGGCGATGTTGCCGAATCTTTGGCCCGGCAATGAGAGCGCGCGGCCGGACAACGACGGAGCAGCAACCTCAAGGAACAGGTCGAACTTCTCAACGAGGAATCCGAAGGCCATGACGGCGATGGCCGTGCGGACCCAAGCGAGGAACGTCCGCTCATTGGCGGCATGGTCGCTGTAGCCACGGATCATAAAAGCCTCACTCATCATCAGACAGGAAAGTCTTCCGGTCTTGCTTCCGAAACTCGGTCCGTTTGACGTGGCGTGGCGCGTTCGCGCTCCTTGAGACCACATCGTCGGAACCCGATGCCTGAAACCGCCGCCTGTCGGGCAACCGGCGACGCGAAACCGCCCATCACTCTTCCAGACGTTCGATTTCGAGATTCAAGCACTCCCCGATCTGGCATCGACAGCCAGCGCCGGCAGCCAGCAGGTCGCGCGCTTGTTCCGGCGATTCAGCTTCGACATGCCACTCCTCAACGCGGGTCACGTGCACGGTCGCGTGGAACGTCTTCAGCTTGGATGTGTTTTTCAATGCGGCGACAGCCATGGCGCTCACTCGTGGCGAATCACTTGCAGGTGCAATTTTAGCTCGGTCAGCGTCCCCAGAACAAATCGACAACGAAACCCCCATGGACTATTGTAAGGAGTTTCGCGAACGCCGTTCGAAGACTTCGCCCGCATAACGGCTCTCACGTCGTGCGGCCCACCTGGGTCGCATCGAAGAAATATGTTCCGGCCCAGATTCGGACTACGGACGCCCCATATCCCTTGGAATGGCACCGCTGAAGTAACCGATGCAGTAAAAGGAGTCAGTCGTGGCCCCACGTGCGTATTGGAAAGGCTATTTGAAACTCTCGCTCGTATCGTGTCCGGTTGCACTCTTCCCCGCGAGCAGCGAACGAGAAAAGATCAGCTTCCACCAGATCAATAAAAAGACGGGCAATCGTATCAAATACCGAAAGGTCGATGCCGAGACCGGAGACGAGGTCGACTCGTCCGACATCGTCAAAGGCTATGAAGTCGGCAAGGGCGAATACGTCGAGATCGAGCCGGAAGAACTCGAGGCTATCGCCATCGAGAGCAAGCGCACGATCGAGATCGACGAGTTCGTGCCGAAGAAGGAAATCGATGAGCTGTATCTCAACAGCCCGTACTACATCGTGCCGGATGGCGAAGTCGGCCAGCAGGCGTTCGCGGTCATCCGCGAGGCGATCCGCAAGGAAGGCATGGTGGTGCTCGCCCGGGTGGTCTTCACCTCGCGCGAGCATGTCATGGCGGTCGAACCGCGCGGCAAGGGTCTTCTCGGCATCACGCTGCGATATCCATATGAGGTGCGCAAAGAAGACGAATATTTCGACGAAATCGAAGATGAAAAGATTCCGAAGGACATGGCGGATTTGGCGGCGCACATCGTTGAAACCAAGGCCGGGCATTTCAAGCCCGAGAAGTTTCAGGATCACTATGAGGAGGCCCTGAAAGAAGTGCTGAAGAAGAAACAGGCGGGCGAAAAAATCGAAGTACCGAAACAACGCGAGCCCGCAAAAGTCATTAGTCTCATGGATGCGCTGCGCCGGAGCGTGCAGGCCGAGCGGGGCGGCGGGGCGAGCGGCAAGAATGATCGACGGGCGACAAGCCGGCGTCGGGTGTCGAAAAAATCTGCCCGCTCGAGCGCCCGCCAGAAGCGGGCGAGCTAGCGCCTCGGCAAAGGCATTAACTCGTCAGCGGCACCCGCCCGCCGTCAATTTTAGAAGTAGCGCTTACCCGGGCTTGAATCCGATGCGCGGCGTGCGAGCCCGGCACATGCGGCGTAGGCCGATCGCACGCTCGATTTCGCGCGATCAGGTTCGGAAATGCTTGGATAGCTTGAGCCCCTGCGCTTGGTAGTTCGAGCCGATGCGCTCGCCGTAGAGCGAGTGGGGTCGCTCCAGCATTCTCTCGTAAACGAGCCGGCCGACGAGCTGGCCATGCTCGAGGATGAAGGGCACCTCGCGCGAGCGCACCTCCAAAACCGCGCGCGCCCCACGCCCGCCGGCGCCCGCGTAGCCGAAGCCCGGGTCGAAGAATCCGGCATAGTGCACGCGAAACTCGCCCACCAGGGGATCGAACGGCACCATCTCGGCGGCGTAGTCGGGCGGCACCTGCACCGCCTCCTTGGAGGCGAGGATATAGAACTCGTCGGGGTCGAGAATGAGGCTCTGGTCCTTGCGCGAGTGCATCGGTTCCCAGAAGTCGGCGACGTCGTAGCCTGCGCGACGCTCGACGTCGATGAGGCCGGTGTGGCGTTTGGCGCGGTAGCCGACGAGGCCGTCGGGACCAAGGCCGGAAAGATCGACACTGACCGCGATGCCTTCGCTCACGTCGGCGTCATCGTCGTCGACCAAGCGCTCGCGCGCATGCAGCGCGCGTAAGGTTTCCGCATCGAGCAGCGCATTGCGGCGGCGGAAGCGGATTTGCGACAGGCGCGAGCCCTCGCGGACCAGCACCGGAAACGTGCGCGGGCTGATCTCGGCATAAAGCGGGCCGTGATAGCCCGCCGAGACATGGTCGAAGCCGCGCGTCTCGTCGGCGATCACGCGGGTGAAAACGTCGAGCCGGCCGGTCGAACTCTTGGGGTTGGCGGCGGCCGCAATATCCTCGGGCAGCGCGAGGCTTTCGATCAGCGCCACGATGTAGACGCAACCGGTCTCGAGCACGGCGCCGTCGCCCAGCGCGATCTCGTGCAGCTTCAAGTCGTCGATGCGCTCGGCAACGGTGGTGTCTGGACCGGGCAAAAAGCTGGCGCGCACGCGATAGGCCACTTCGCCGAGTCTCAGATCGAGGCTTGCGGGCTGGATCTGGTCGGGGACGAAGTCATAGGCCCGCAGGATGGCGCCATCGCGTGCGAGCGCCGCGATCATGTGGTCGGGCAGGATGCCTTTTTGGTCAACTGCAGAGGCCAGCGACACGACGCAAAGTCCCCGATGATGCCCAAGTATTCTCCGCCGATATCGACACAAACTGCGTCGTCATTGCCGGGCATCGCGCGTCCTCAAGGGCGTTCACGCCCATCTTCGACGGGCTATGGACGCGCGTAAACGCGCTTATGACCCGGCAATCCATCTTCTTCGCAAGACTTCTTGTGAAGAGTGATGGACCCGCGGGTCGAGCCCGCGGGTGACCTGGGATGTAGCCGATGACCGTCTTGACGAAAAGCCATCGATCGCGCTAGAGCATCGTTATCCCGTGGTCATTTGAGCCGGCCGGCTTGCAGCCACGTAAAACAAATCGCTAAAGGGCCGGGGACGCGTAGGACCCGGCGGAGCTTTTCCGGCCGGGTTTTATGTTGGGCAAAGGAGACCCTCATGTCCGCGTCCGCCAAACGAAGCTACCGCCCCGAGACGCAACTCGTGCATGCCGGAATCCTGCGTTCGCAGTTCGGCGAGACGTCGGAGGCGCTATTCCTCACCCAAGGCTATGTCTACGACAGCGCCCTGAGCGCGGAAAAGCGCTTCAAGAACGAAGAGCCCGGCTACCAATATTCGCGCTTCTCCAATCCCACCGTGAGCATGTTCGAACAGCGCATGGCCGCGCTCGAAGGCGCACAAGCCGCGCGCGCGACCGCGACCGGGATGGCGGCGGTCACCACCGCGCTGATGGGTCAGGTCAAGGCGGGCGATCATATCGTGGCGTCGAAGGCTTTGTTCGGCTCCTGCCTCTATGTCGTCGAGGAGCACCTCCCCCGCTATGGAATCGCCTCGACGCTGGTCGACGGCACCGATCTCGACCAGTGGCGCAAGGCCGTGCGACCGAACACCAAGACGTTCTTCCTCGAAACGCCGACCAATCCGGGGCTCGACGTGCTCGACATCAAGGCGATCGCCGAGATCGCCCACGGGGCGGGCGCAACGCTGGTCGTCGACAACGTGTTCTCGACCCCGCTGTTCCAGCGGCCGCTCGAACTCGGGGCCGACTGCGTCGTCTATTCCGCCACCAAGCACATCGACGGCCAGGGCCGCTGCCTGGGCGGCGTCATTCTCGGTTCCGAAAAATTCATTCAGGACCACATCCACACGTTGATCCGCCAGACCGGCCCGTCGCTGTCGCCGTTCAACGCCTGGGTCCTGCTCAAGGGGCTGGAGACGCTATGCGTGCGCGTGCGCCGGCAGACCGACACCGCGGCGACGGTCGCGGTCGCGCTCGCCGACCATCCGAAGGTCTCGCGCTTGATTTATCCGGGCCGGCCCGACCATCCGCAGGCCGAGATTGTGCGCCGGCAGATGCAGGCGGGCTCGACGCTGGTCGCGTTCGAGATCAAGGGCGGCAAGGCCGCCGCATTCCGCTTCCAGGACGCGCTCAAGCTCGTGCGCATCAGCAACAATCTTGGCGACGCCAAGAGCCTGATCACCCATCCGGCAACGACGACGCATCAGCGGCTTACGCCGGCTGCACGCGCGGAACTCGGCATCAGCGACGGGCTGGTGCGGCTCTCATGCGGCCTGGAGCACCCGGACGACCTCGTCGAGGACTTGCTGGTCGCGCTTAAGGCGGCCTGAGGCGCAGAGAACAAGCGGCGGACGCCGCAAATGGACGTCATCCGTCGGGTAGGCCCGGCGTCCTCGTTCAGCGCGGTGCGATTTGCGGCCCGATCGCGGTCGCGGTCGGCCGTGTCGCGGCCTCGGCAATCGCCACGCCGAGCGCCTTGGCGAGGCAGGCATAGCTCCAGTCGTTCATGTGCAGTCCGTCCGGCGACACGAAGGTTTCGAACGGCAGATGCTCGCTCTGGTACCAATGGCGCATGAGATCGAAGCGGTGAAGAAGACCGACATGCTCCGCTTTTGCGACGGTGGCGATCAGCGACACCATCTCGTCGATGTTCGGTTTGGCGATCACTCTCGGCGCGTATTGCGGATCGATCAGGACGACGTCCGCGCCGGTGGCCTTGAGGCGAGTGAGGCCCTCGTGCAGAAGCGAGGCGTGCGGCGATACTGCTTTGTCCCGCAACACCGAGTTCGTGCCCGCCTGCCACAGCACCAGATCGGGCTTCTCGGCGATCACCGCGGTGTCGAGACGCGCGAGCATATTGGCGGCTTCCTCGCCGTTGACGCCGCGATTCAACACCGTGATCTCATGTCCAGGGAAATGACGGGAGAGTTCCTCCGCCAGCCGGCTCGGATAGGAGGCGGCGGACGTGCTCGCACCCGCGCCGAAGGTCGACGAGGAGCCGAGCGCGACGATCTTGATGGGCTTACCGCCGGCAAGCAGCCGTGCCGTGCGGACCAGCGGCACATCAAAGCGCACCTGCTCAGCGGTTATGACGCATGCGGCCGGTCGCGGCGCCGGGGATGTCAGCGCGGCCGGCGTCGCAATCGACCCAGGCGTCTGCGCCCGGGCCGGAAGCAGCGCAACTACACCTGCCGTCGCAGCGACCGCGAAGATGGCCGCGCGACGCAAAAAGAGATGGCGATGCATGATATGAGTTTCGTCCCTGCTGGAAGTTTTTTTCCTGTTTTGACGCCTGTTTATTGACCCGCCTTGGGGTCGACCGACCGCAGATGGGCGGCATCGATGATCATGGAAGCAATGCTACGACCGATACAGTCATGCACGCGGTGAGCGAGCACGTTGTCCTTGCCGGCGGCATAAAGATCAAAAGCGCCGGTCTCGGACCAGTGCCGCATGATGGCAAGCCGGTCGAACAACAGGACCTCGTGCTGCTGCGCCACCACACGCATGTTATCCGCGTACGGACCGGGCGCAATCATGATGTCGGTCCGCGGGCTGTATTGCATGTTCATCAAGATGACGTCCGCGCCGCCCTTATGCAGCGTCTCTACCCCCTCTTCGAGCGCCGCCCTGAAATCGTCGGGCTCGATTCTGCGTATGGCATCGACGGTTCCTGTTTGCCATATCACCAAATCGGGCTTCTCGTCGACCAGCCATTTGGCCATTCCCCGCGCCAGGTCCTCGGCGCTCATGCGCGTTCTGACCAGGGTCACGACCTTGACGGCGACCGACGGCAGCCGCCGTTTGAGCGCCTCCTCGAGCCGCGCTGGGTAGGCCGACAGGGGGCCGTCGGGGCCGGCCAGAATCGAGGACCCGGTGCCGACTACAGCAATGGTGAGCCGCCGATCCTTTTTGACCGCCTCCGTGACGTGCTTCAACTCGTTGTTCCCAAACAACAAATAGTCCGGGACCTCGCAGCGCTGCCCCTCCGCGGCGACCGTACCCGCAAGTGCCAACAACGCCGCAGACAATCCGGCCAAAGCTGCCGCCACCGGCGTCTTCATGCCTCGCCTCCCGCGAGATCCGCGTCCGGCGTCTTTCTCCGACGCGATCCGGGACTACGTTCTTCTGCCCTCTTATACCATCCTAGCAGGCCGGCCACCGCAACCATGACGACAATGCCCACCCCGCTGGCGACGAATTGTACCCAGACGGCAGTTGACACCTCCACCATCGCAAAATGCGCGGCAAAGGACAGGAATACGCCCAGGCAGAAAATTTCCAGCGAATGCTGCCCGCAGACGATGGGCGGCCAAGCCCACCACGATTTCAGCAGCGGCCAGTCGCGCGGCACGAAGCGCACCGTCAGCACCGCCAGCGCGAGGAAATGCGCAAAGCGCAGGACGTCGAGATTGACCTTGTCGATCGGGTAGATCAGCTCTTCCAGCCAGTGCGGGACGTACTGGCTCATGCCGGGCAGATACCAGGTCAGCGAGATGACGAAGGCAAACAACAGGTATGCAGCCGCGATCGACACTGTCACCGGTGACTGCGAGACCCGCGAGAGCCGCTGCGCTCCTCCCAGTGCGCACCAGGCGCCGAATACGAACAGCAGTTGCCAGGCGAAGGGATTGAAGTACCAATGTCCGCTGGGGTAGCTCGGCATGTTCCAGTTGAAGTGCCAGGTGAGCACGTAAAGCAGAACCGACGCGCCGAGCGCGAGCGAAGAGCGAAACTGCAGCAGCCACAGGATCGGCGGAAACAACAACAGGAGGATAATGTAGAGCGGCAATACGTCCATGTTGGACGGCTTGAATTTGAGCAGCAGCGCCTGGACGATCGTCACGTCGGGCTGCTTGAGAAAATCGAGAATGTTCATTTCCTCGGCATAGAGCGGGTTCTCGAAGCTGGTGGCGACGTAGGAGATTTCGGCGAGGTAGATCGCGAACAAGAACACGTGGGCAACATAGATTTGCCAGGCTCGCCGCAGGATGTGGGCGCCCGCGATGATGAACCCGCGTTCGCGCATTTCCTTGCCGTACACGAACGCAGCGGTATAACCGGAGACGAAGACGAAGATTTCAGTCGCGTCGCTGAAGCCGTAGTTGCGGATGGTGCCCCAGGCGACGAGGTTCGAAGGGATATGGTCGAGGAAGATCAGCCATAGCGCGATCCCACGAAAGAAATCGAGCCGCAGATCGCGTCCGGTGGGGGCATGCATTCCAAGCGATCTTTCGCGCGGTGATGGATGTAGCTAAATTGTAATGATCCTTTGCCGCACTTGGGAGTCGCCTCATCGCGACGGGTTGCAGGCTAGGAACGTAGGCTGTTCACTAAGGTCGACGACATACGCGACGAAATGCCCGGTTTTGGGGCCAAAGGCCGACAATGGATGCCGCCAAAACAGCGTATCGTGCTGTGACCCGCCAGATCGAGGTCACGGCGAACCCGCGCTTCCTGCCCGAGCGTTCCTCGCCCGAGAACGGCTATTTCTTCTGGGCTTATACCATCACGCTTACCAATCTCGGCGGCGAGACCGTTCAGCTCAAGACGCGGCATTGGCGCATCACCGACGCGCAAGGCCGCCTGCAGGAGGTCCGCGGCGCCGGCGTGGTGGGCGAGGAACCGGTGCTCAAGCCGGGTGAGAATTTCGAGTATACCAGCGGCGTGCCGCTCCCCACGCCATCCGGTTTCATGACCGGAACCTATGGCATGGTGACCGCGGCCGGCGAGCAATTCGACATCGATATTCCGGCGTTTTCGCTCGATACCCCACAGCGGGAACGAACGATCAATTGAGGCCTGCGAAGGTGGGCGAGGAGGCAGCGCATCGGCACGACCGAGGGGGTTTGCGCAGCATGCCGCCTTGCGGCCCGCTCATTCACTCACGATGATGGCGTCGACTCGCGCACGTCCAGCGGCTCGAATGTGTAGGTCGTGTTGCAGAACTCGCAGGTGACCGTGATCTTTCCGTTCTCGACCATGTGGTCGCGATCGTCCTGGGAAAAACTGCGGAGCATTCGCTCGACCCGCTCGCGCGAACACGAGCATTGCGCGTGCAAGTCCCGGCTACGGAAGACGCGCACGCCGCGCTGATGAAACAGCCGATAGAGAAGTCGCTCGGCCGATACGTTGGAATCGAGTAATTCGACGTCCTCGACGCTCGCCACGAGAGCGCGGCCTTCCACCCACGCGTCGTCCTCGGGCGGCACATGGATCTCGATCCCCTCCGGCACGTCGCCGGGATCGAGGTCTCGCCGCGAGCGTTCTGGCGACTGGGGCAGGAATTGCAGCAAAAGGCCGCCGGCTCTCCAGCGATGACGCGTGCCGTCCGCGCCCGCCCGCAGTTCCTCCGCCACCGCCAAGCGCACGCGCGTGGGGATCTGCTCGGAGCGCAGAAAATACTCGTGCGCCGCGTGTTCGAGGCCCTTGCCCTCGAGCGCGACAATGCCTTGGTAGCGGGCGGTGTCCGGTCCCTGGTCGATGGTCATGGCGAGATGGCCACGGCCCAGCAACGCGCCCGCGTCGGCTGCTCCCGCTGTAGTGGCGGCCGCGACGCGGGCGGCGTCGAAACGGGCGCAGGCACGCACTTTGCCAGGCGTGGTGTAGTCGATGACCAGCATACGCACCGGCCCGTCGCTCTGGGTTTGGAGGATGAAGCGGCCTTGGAATTTGAGGGTCGAGCCGAGCAGCACCGCAAGCACGATCGCCTCGCCCAAAAGCTTCGCCACCGGCGTTGGATAACGGTGGCGCGAAAGAATCGTGTCGATCGCCGGACCGAAGCGCACGACGCGCCCCCGCAGATCGAGCGCCTCGACCTGGAAGGGCAAGATCGTGTCATCCGCGGAGGTCGCCGCCGGCGCGCGTGCTGGAATTTCGATGCGGGGATCGGACATGATGCCTGAATATAGGGTGTGATCGGCAAAAAAGCGGCTTCCACCTGGTTTTCAGCGGTAGGCCGCGTGCGCGCAGCGGGCATTCAGCGTGCGTTCAAGCACCAGGCCAGAATGCCTTTCTGTGCGTGCAGGCGGTTCTCGGCCTCGTCGAACACGACCGATTGCGGCCCGTCGATCACCTCGTCCGTGACCTCGTTGCCGCGATGGGCCGGCAGGCAGTGCATGAACACCGCACCCGGATTCGCTCGCGCCATCAACCGGGCGTTGACCTGATAGCGCTTGAGCAGGTTGTGGCGGCGTTGGTCGTCCTTATCCCCCATCGAGACCCACGTATCCGTGACCACGCAGTCGCAGCCTTTCACCGCCTCCTCCGGATCGGTGCCGATATGGATCGCGGCGGCTGAACTCTTGACCCAGTCGAGCAGCCACTTCTTCGGCGCGAGCTCGGGCGGGGTTGCCACCTGCAGGCGGAAATCGAAACGCTCGGCGGCGTGCATCCAAGAGGCGAGCACATTGTTGGCATCGCCGGTCCAGGCAACGGTTTTGCCGCGGATCGGCCCGCGGTGTTCCTCGAAGGTCATGACGTCGGCGAGCACCTGGCAGGGATGCGAGCGGCGGGTCAGACCATTGATGACCGGCACGGTGGCATGACGCGCGAGCTCGGTCAGCGTGTCGTGGTCGAGCGTGCGGATCACGATGATATCGACGTAACGCGAGAGAACCCGAGCCGTGTCGGCAATGGTCTCGCCGCGGCCGAGCTGCATCTCCTGGCCGGTCAGCAGGATGGCAGCGCCCCCGAGCTGGCGCATGGCGACGTCGAAGGACACGCGCGTGCGGGTCGAGGGCTTGTCGAAGATCATGGCGAGCGTGCGGCCATCGAGCGGCCGCAGACCGCGCTCGCGGCGCGCCTTCATGGCTCTGCTGGCCTCGATCATCCCGCGCAGGTCCTGCGGAGGGATGTCGATGAGGTCGAGAAAGTGGCGCCTGCCGTTCGCGCTCATCCGGCAGCTCCCCGCTCTTGCGGTCTTTCCTGCCGTTGGGCGATGCGGGCGCAGGCGCGCTCGATGCGCCTCACCGCTTCTGCGATTTCGTCCTCGCTCACGATCAGCGGCGGCAGCAGTCGCACCACGTTGTCACCAGCAGCGACGGTGATCATCTTGTCCGCCCGCAGCTCGTCGACGAGCTCAGCGCTCGGCACCACCGCGCGCAGGCCGACGAGAAGCCCTTCGCCGCGCAGCTCGGCGATGACCGTGGGATAGCGGTCACTGATCTCGGCGAGCCTTTGCTTGAGGAGGAGCGAAACGCGGCGCACATGCTCGAGGAAGCCATCGGCGAGCATCACGTCGAGCAGCGCGCCGGCCGCGGCCATCGCCAGTGGATTGCCGCCAAAGGTCGAGCCGTGCGTGCCGGTGGTCATGCCCTTCGCGGCCTCAGCGGTGGCGAGGCAGGCCCCGACGGGGAAGCCACCACCGAGGGCCTTGGCAAGCGCCATGATGTCGGGGGTGACGCCGCAGCGCTGATAGGCGAAGAGTTCCCCGGTGCGCCCGAGCCCGGTCTGCACCTCGTCGAACACCAACAGCAGTCCGTTTTCGTCGCACAGCCGCCGCAGCGCCCGCAGGAATTCGGGCGGCACCACGCGCACGCCGCCCTCCCCCATGATCGGCTCGATCATGATCGCGGCAGTCTCGGGCCCGACCGCACGCTTAGTCGCGTCGAGATCGGCGAACGCCATCTGGTCAAAACCTTCGACCACCGGGCCGAATCCGTCGAGATACTTTTTCTGGCCCCCGGCGGCCAGCGTGGCGAGCGTGCGCCCGTGGAAGGCACCCTCGAAAGTGATGATGCGGTAGCGTTCCGGCCGGCCGCTCGCCGATTGGTATTTGCGCGCCATTTTGATCGCGCATTCCATCGCCTCGGCGCCGGAATTGCCGAAGAACACCACGTCCGCGAAGCTCGCCGCGCACAGCCGCTCGGCGAGGCGCTCGCTCTCGGGGATGCGGTAGAGATTGGAAACATGCCAGACCTTGCTGGCCTGCCGGGTGATCGCATCGACCAGGTGCGGATGGGCATGGCCCAGCGCGTTGACCGCCACGCCCGAGGTAAAATCGAGGTAACGGTCACCATTGGTCGCCACCAACCACGCGCCCTCGCCGCGCTCGAAGGCGAGATCGACACGCGCGTAGGTCGGCAGCAAATGCGATGTCTGGGCGCTGCTCATCGCCAAGCCGACAATCCGTGGAAACGAAATGTGCCGCCTCTGCGGGCGGCACGACACGGTATTGTATTGCAGCACGGTCGGCTGTCAACATGACCGAGGACGGCATGGCAACCGCCGCAAACCTTAACGCACTGCACAAGGGCGCAGATAAGTGTGGACGCATTGGGTACACGTGGACAGAAGGTGTGGAAGCAGGCCGGTCGGACTCTTGCGCCTGACTCCCGCCATATTGTAGCTTTTCCATCGTCGAATACGACACTTCGTGCGGCGGACAAGTCATAGCGTAAATCGGTGGCGCGGGTATGCGTCGGGCCAACTGGTCGTTGCCCAGGCCCGCAGTGGGATTCTGTCTGGACTTCTCCGCCGCGGCGACTGGCGAGGAATTGAGGCATGACCTGGACCGATGAGCGCGTCGAAACACTGAAGAAACTCTGGACAGAGGGGTTGTCGGCGAGCCAAATCGCCGCGGAGCTTGGCGGCATTACCCGCAATGCCGTGATCGGCAAGGTGCACCGGCTCGGGTTGTCGGGCCGCGCCAAGTCGCCGTCCTCGGCCGCTCCGCGCCCGCGCAAGGCGCGCCCCCATTCGCACATGCTGCGAGTCTCGCGGCCGTCGATACGGGGTAACACCGCGCTCGCCCAGGCCTACGAGCTCGAGGTCGAGCTGGAGCCGGAACTCATCGACAACGTCATCCCGATTGGCCAGCGCCGCACCTTGCTCGAGCTCAACGAGGAGACCTGCCGCTGGCCGATCGGCGATCCCGGCCATCCCGACTTCTTTTTTTGCGGCGGGCAGGCCATCACCGGCCTGCCCTACTGCGCGTACCACTCGCGCGTCGCCTATCAGCCGGCCGTTCAGGGGTTGATCGACCGACCGAATCCGCCGCCCGCGCTGATTCCACTTCGCGCGGGTGCGACGGGGTCAATCACGCCGTCTTCCCAAATCGGTCGTCGAGCGCGTAGCCGGCGCCGCGGACGGTGCGGATCGGGTCGGTGTCGTGACCGCGGTTGAGCGCCTTGCCATGTTCGCGCCGGCATGGGGTATCGGCACGGTGATGCTGACGCTCCCGCCCACGCGCTCGAGCGGAGAGGCTTCGATCTCGACGCGCACGCCGTCGATGGAAACGACCGCGCGATTGTTGACCGCCGTGAGCTCGGCATTTCACCATTCTGCGCCCGCCGTGTTCCAGCAGAAGATCAACGCTTGCGCATCTCTGAAAACATTGATTATTTTGGGTTCGTTCTGCCGAACAACAACTTTTAGTTGTATGATGAGTTCATGCAATCTTAGTGGGCCGCGCACCCTTTTTAGGCCCCAGCGCTCAACCCGCGGGCTTCCCGGCGTCGGATCGATGAAGAACCGAGGCCGCAACGAAAGCGCGGACGGCCCGTCGATGACGCGCGAGTGCGCGCTGCCTGTAGCGATCCAATTTGACTAGTTGAGGCAGGGCAACGCGTAACGCGTCGAGTTCGCTCGGAGTTGCTGGCGGTGGAGCACGTGTGGGGGTTTCTCGGCCTGTGGTCACACCTAATTTGGCTTCCCGTTGATCGGCTTCGTCGTGCGCCGTGTTCATGGCGCGCTCGAAGATCGCGACGTACGCCGTCTCCACGCGCTGCAACATGATGTGCTCCTCGGCGATGGCGCGCGCATGCTCATATTGCTCTGGGGTTGCGCCCTCCCCGCAGAACCATCTTGCCAGGCGTTCAATTTCAGCGGAGGTCGCCGGATCGCGTGGTGCAATCGCCGCAAGCCCGTGGCGCAACGCATTCGTACGGGCTCGCTTTTTGCCCTGCGCTGTTTTGGGTCCAGTGCTTTTGGTCGCGTTGCTTCGACTGGCAGCGATTTTTTTCGTGGAAGTCATCTTAGACCTCAGGAAAGCTTCCTCAGAGGGTCGGCGTCGTCCCAGGAACAGCGCCAGCCTTCGCCGCCGACGCCGCAGAGGAGTCGAGTTCATCCTCGGTGGCCTGCAGCATGCCGGGCGGACTTACGCGGTGGAGCGCTTGCCCACCGGAGTTCTCGTCGGTGGAGGGCACTTGGCCTCGGGCGCGGTCGAGGTGCTCGCTTGAATCGTCATCCTGGCTGTCGGGCACGCGCAACTCAACCGAAACCGCGCTCGATAGAGCTGCCACCGGCGCCGTGGACGACACGGCGGCCGCGACCGCAATTAACGGCGGCTGGTGCGGAGCCGAGCCGATTGCGGACTGCCCCGGTGCGCTCGCGTGCGCAGTGGAGGGAAGCTGATCCACCTCGCCTGCGATCGGTATCTTCGTGAATTCGCCCTCGAGGAGATCGCTAGGTGCATCCTGAAGCTTAAGGGCGAGGCACCCGCGTTCAAAAGCAATCTGGGCGGGAACCATGTCGAAGCGCTTCTGCTCCGCAGCTCTGAGCCTGTCGAGGTCCAATAAAAGTGGGGTGTACTGCGGCAACACATTCGCGTAATCGAGTTCGACGGGGAGCTCGGTCAAAGCCACGGGCTTATTTGCCGTCTCAGTTGTGACTTTCTCGGTCTCAGGTTGCGGCGTTGGCTCTGCCTTGGCTGAGATCGTTTCAACGTCCATGCCGTCGGATTGGGGGTGGTCGCCGTCCTCCGGCTCGACCGCCTTGCTCGACTTGACGGCGGTCTCGGTCACGCTGGCGGCGGCGGCTGCGGCGCGGACACTAGCCATAATCTGATATGCCAGCGAGAGCGTTTCACCTGCCCTCATCTCTTCCGCCGATTGCCACAGACGCGCAATTTCGCTGGTCGGGTTTTTAACGACGTGGGCTTGGATATCCGCGCCGTTGCGCATCATATCGAATGCCTCTTCCCACTCTGGATTGTCGCTGAAGTGATCGCGGGTAATCCCGTGGCGCTGCACGTAGCGGCCCAGGTTAGGCTTTCGCAAGATACGCGACAGCAAGCGCTGCTTCGCCTGCCGAAGCGGAAGGCCGCTTAGGATTGGATTATCGCTCGGCAACCTCGTGTTTGTTGCAGCAGTTTTTTCCTCGGTCTTAGCTCCAGCTAGCCATACGGCCGGCTGAGGACCTTCATCACGGGGAAACAGCCGATCGAACTCACGCTTCCTGTGCTCCTCTTCAGCTTGCTTCGCACGTTTTCGCTCCGCCTCTTCCACTACCTTTTTGTGCAGCGACTCCTGCACCTGGGTGTCGTAACGGATCAGCCTTTGAAGTTTCCAAGCCGCGACGGTTTGTTGCCAAACGTGGAACCACTCCAAGGAATTTTTTAGCTGGTAGCATTGCGCAAAATGATTGAGCATTTCCTCGAAGCGGTTGGGATCTTCGCTGCTCAGCACCGGGGCGGGACCAAGCAGCCGCCGAATTTCTGGTGGTACCACGAATGTGTTTTGCTTCATTGCCGTTTACTCCACACAACGAGCGACGCCAACCGGGATACACGAGGGAGGCGTCGACGGACGGGGAACATCGTCAAATTAGATATGGTTCCGTGCGATGAGAGAGACAACGATTAATGAAACGTTAAAACTCGGCTATTGAGGGCCAGGAGGCATCAGAGAGCCACGCGCCTCGGCGGCACTCGATGTTACCTATTCGCTCGAGATCGGATCAGCGCTGCGTTCGAGCGAGCGGTTTGTTCCGGGTGTGCTCAGCGTGCTCGCTTCCCGCGCAACGCCAGAGCGTGGCTGACAAAGTCTATGACCTTGAGGTGGCAAATGGCTCCGCTGGAGACCGAGCTGCGCGATACTGGGGTCGTCTATACTTGCCCGCCAGGGCTGCACGATGGTCTCGGCATATCTGCGCCATGCTGGCGTGGGCGGCAGTGCATCCGCATTTGAGCTATTGGGCCAACACTGCTTTGTCCGCGCGCAGCCCGCGCAAGCCGCGTCAAACATTTGGCTGGAAAGCCTTCACTTAGGTACTCTCCGCGGCAAGCAGTCGAAATCCTCGGGGCGCAGTTTGGCGCGCCTTTGAGTATTTTTTAAATCCGGTCACCTGCCGCAATCAGGGCCGCCGCTGTTTTTCCTTGGCCGCGAGCGCCCGCTCAACCAAGCGCCGAATTGCTTCCGAGCGCGAGGGAGTGTCGGCCTGTTGCTTGGCCCACTCCTCAATCCGCGATTTAAGTGCAGGCGACAGCCGCACCGCCGTCACCGGATCTTGGCCGGTCGGCGGGCGACCGCGCTTTTTTCGTATTACGGGAATTGACTTTGGCATAAATGTGTACTACGTAAAAAGCGAGCCAGTGGGAAGTAGCAGCTCCCCACCGGCCCTAACCCAAGCCACGGAGGTAAGCCATGGCTCAGGCTGAATGCATTATTACCGCAATCCGCGAGCTGATGTCTCGTGGGCGGCCTCCGAACTCCACAAGTCCGGCGCGGCTGGCGCACAGCGAATTCGTCGCAGCCCTTGCTGCGAATGTGCCGCGCCCGATCTATGCCGACGTTGATTCGGAGGATCTCGACGGCCGTGCCGACCATCTGGAAAAGGTGTTCGCGGCGCTGCACGTCTATCTCACCGCGATCATCGCCGACACGGCGCACAATATCCCGGGTGGTACCCTCGATCGCCGCTATCTCGACAACCTGTTCCGCGACTTGTCGGCCGACGCGCTGGGCGTCATCCGCAATGCTGCGGAGGAGATGCGCGAGCACGAGAATTGGAGGGCGTCATGACCCTCCCGTTCGAGACTGCAGGGATTTCTTCCAAACACCTTAATCGCCGAAACTTCATCGGCGGCTCCGACGCCCGGATAATCATGGGGAGCGACGAGGCTGCCTTGCTGCGGCTGTGGCGCGAGAAACGTGGCAAGGCCGAACCTGAGGACCTCTCTGACAATCTCATCGTCCAGCTTGGCCTCGTGACCGAGCCCCTCAATCGGCAGTGGTTCGAGCGCCATACCGGGCGCGTCATTACGCAAGTGCAACGGCGGGTCCAACACCCGGTGATCCGCTGGATGGCGGCGACCCTCGATGGGTTGGTTGAGCAGAGCGGCGCCGTCTTCGAGGCGAAGTTCATGCTGCCCTGGTCGTTTTCGGAGGAGGTCGCGGCCGAAAAATACATGCCGCAGCTCCAGCA
>WNFG01011678.1_pt1 | contig 18105 bp, 17 predicted proteins | sample 5400431 | NCBI WGS metagenome assembly WNFG01 (sample SAMN13153346, study PRJNA577476) | soil metagenome | isolation source: 120 cm saprolite under Douglas fir tree site 2 hole 3 replicate 2 | place: USA:California | collected 2015-04-18 | reverse complement strand
CCTGACACCCGGCAACCTCAAACGCAGCAACAAGCGCCAGAACCTGGGACGCGACTACAAGGCCGTCGCCGACCGGCTGCACTCGCTGGGAATCATGATCAACGGCAGCTTCGTCTTCGGCATGGATGACGACGGCGAAGACGTCTTCCGGCGTACCGTGGACTGGGCCATCGAGCACGGCATCACCACCGCGACTTTTCATATTCAAACGCCGTACCCCGGAACGCTGCTGCATGCGACGATGGAACGCGCAGGCCGCATGGTGACCCGCGACTGGGACCTCTACGACACCCGGCATGTCGTCTACAAGCCGGCGCAGCTCAGTCCCGACGCGCTGAAGACCGGATACGACTGGGCCTACCGCGAGTTTTACACCTGGAGTTCCATAGCACGCGCCTCGCTGCGTCACGGCACGATCAAACACCAGGCCAAACACTTCTTCTATGCCTCAGGCTGGAAGAAATTCGAGCCGCTCTGGGACCTGATGATTCGGGCGCGGCAGCTCACGCGGGTGACGCCGCTGCTGGAAGGTGTGCTTTCACGCGTGACACGCGCGAAGGTGGAAGTTCCGAAGGAGAAGACCGCTCCGGAACCATTAACCGTAATTAATGTGTAATCGGATCACTCACTACTCATGAAACCCCGGCAGATCCACCCGCTTCGCAACGTGGTCCTTAATCCAATGACTTTCCCACCACTCCTTCGGGTCGATCTGAACGCCATCGAGTTGCATACTGAAATGAATATGGTCGCCACCGGCCATTCCCGTCTGGCCGCTGGTGCCCATGACCTGGCCGCGTTTGACCATGTCGCCTTCATGCACATTGATCTGGCTGAGGTGGCCGTAGATCGTCTGCAGGCCGTACCCGTGGTCAACCACGATGCAATTCCCGTAGATGCCAAGGGGCGCCGCATAGACGACCCGGCCGTCATTCGATACCTCCACGCCGACGTGCTGGGTGGCGGCGAGATCGTAACCGAGGTGTACCTGCTGATCGATCTTCGTTCCTTTGTAGATATAGTTTCGCGTATCGGCGAAGCTCGCCTCGGTCTGCGATCGGGACTGACGCTGGAACGGCTGCGACCACAGGAAGCTGTCCGCGGTTTTGAGCCGCAGATCGGAAAGCGTCTTGTTGTTGGCGCGGCGCATTTCATTGTTGATCTTCACAAAGCGCGCCACCGGATCGCCCGCGCCGTTCGGATCAAGCTCGTTCACGACCTTTTGCATGAACTGGTCGCTCACCTGCAAGTCGTGTACGGTATATTTCGGCTGCTCCTTTTTCGGGAACTGGACTACCAGCGAGCCGGTCACGTCTTTCCCTGTGCCGTTGGAAGCGTAGACCACCGGGGCCGTACCCGCCGGCATATTCCACGCAAAGGCATAGAGCGAAAAGAAGCCGGGCTTGCCGCCGGGCATGGGCCACGCCCGGAATTTCTGATCGCCGACGAGCACACCCGCCTCGGTCCACGCGCCGGAAACATTGAAGGTCGCCAGATCGGCCATGCCGAGATAGAGATAATGCTGGTCGGAATCGGGGCTTACGCTGGGCGGCCGGGAGACAACGGTCACCTCGCGCTCTTCGGTCGCCGATTTTCTCATCAGTCCGCCGGAGACGGCCTCAATGATCAATTTTGCCTTGCCATCCCGAAGTTGTGGCGTGGTTTTGACGCCGGCCGTGAAATTCCAGGTTTCCTCTTTCGCCGTGGTGGTTGGCGGAGCCTCCCATACGGAGTAACGGACCCCGCCCTGTTCGACCAACGCTGTGACCCTGCGAATACCATGCGGGTCGCGGACATGCACGGCAATAGGAGTGGACTGACCAAGAACCGCAACGGAAGATGGCAGATCGATGACCGGCGGCGCGGAACGGGTGAGGTGCACGGCAAACCACACGATGGCAATAAGAATAATGAGGGCAAGAACTTGTCGCATGGATTTATTGTAGCCTGGATAAAAAACACGCTCTCTTTTGCCATTCCGAAAGCGCTTCGTAGTGCCGGCGGATCGCCGACCTCGTTATTTTCCCGCCGCCTCACTCAGCGCGCGGTCAAGTACCATCCTGATATTTTCCGGAGTCAGGACGCCCTCGACGAACTCTCCGTTCACAAACATCGTAGGGGTTGCGCTCACGCCGAGGGTCTTCCCTTCTTCCATGGAGCCTTCGGTCATGGTTTTATCCTGCTTTGCCAGGCAGGCCTGCAGCTTACCGGAATCCGCCGCATGTTTCCCGCCGACCTCGGCGGCCAGCGCGTCCATGGCGGAAAGGTTGTTGGCGCCTTTCGCTTTGATGCGATTGCTCACGTCCTGCTGGTGGGTGTGAACGTAATCCGAGAACTCCCAATAGGCGGCCAGGTTCTCGGCCGCCAGGCAGTGGGAATCCACGGCGGCGCGCATCGCCCAGGGATGGGCCTCCGTCAGAGGAAAGTCCTTGAGAACCAGAGTTACCCGGTCGCGATAATGGGTGATGACCTCATTGAACAGGCTTACATACATGCGCGAACAGAAGGGGCACTGAAAGTCGTCATAGACCACCACGGTGACCGGGCCTTTTTCGGCGCCGCGCCACGGCCATCCGGCGGTGGCAATGCGGCTCATGTTGCGGGCATACGGGTCCTGCGACAGGTCGAACTCGGTGAGATAGAGCATCTTCCGGCCGTCCTTCGAAATCAAAAAGCCGATCGTTTTTCTGACGTCGCCTCTCTCGATTGAAACCGGCAGATTGTCGTACCCCGAAAAGCTGCTGGGAGTGCGCGCCCCCAGGAGGATGCGCGAATCCGGCGGCACCTCGGCATAGGCGCGCACCTGCCGCTCGATACGGCGATTCAGATCGCTCTCCGAAACGGAAGGCTGCTGACACAGAAGGGGCAAAGCCAGGAACAAAAACAGGGCCGGGAGTTTCATAGACCCTGGATTATAAAAGATCAAAGCCTTTTAACCCCGAAGTGTCGAGTCCTGTCGGGAAATCAAAAACAAACCTGAAACGCAGAGGAAGCAGAGGAAGCAGAGGTTTTGGGGGGGTACCGCAAACTCAGCAGTAATCTCTCAGGCCTGCGAAAAGGTTTGGCCAACTTTACATCCACAAAAAACCTCTGCTTCCTCCGCTTCCTCTGCGTTTTCAGGTTTTAAGGTTTTTTAAAAATCTCCAGGGACTGCAACTTTCCCGACACTACAAACGTATAATTTACCGGGAGGCCCAGGTATGCTGACTTTTATTCTGTGGTGCATTCTTTTCGTGATGTGCTGGCCGCTGGCCCTGATCGCCCTGGTTCTTTATCCTCTGGTGTGGCTGATTTTGCTGCCCTTCAGGATTGTGGGCATCGCCGTGGATGGAGTGCTGCAACTGGTGAAAACCATCATTTTCCTTCCTGTACGAGTGCTGCGCGGCGCACACTGAGAAATCCGGGATGGCCGCCTATCCTTCGCGTCCTTGCGCAGGGCGGGGCGCAGCAGCGTTATGGCTGCGCCGGTAGTACATGCCTGTGGGCATTGAAAGTCCGCGTACCATCGGAAAAAATTCATCTCTCCGCCGGAGTCATCACCGGCAGATTCAGTCTTGTATACTTCAATTAATAAGTCTGGTCGAACAAATTTACCCGGAGGTGCCTGTTTATGGCATTTTATTCGCGGCAGTTCGGTCGTGGACTGATCGCCTGTCTTCTCATCACCGTTTTCGCCATCCCCATGCAGCTTGTCGCCCAGTCACACGTTGTGGCCCCGGCCGATCTGCAGAAGGAAATGGTTTCCGCAACCCAGGCTCGCCAACAGAACCTGGAAACCGTGCAGAGATTCCTTTCGACACCCACAGCCGTCAAGGCGATGAAGTCCTCGCAGATGGATCCGCAGCAGGTGAAGAACGCGGTTTCCGTCCTCGACGACGAAGATCTCACCCGGTTGTCGGCCCGCGCCGACAAGGCGCAGGCGGATTTCGCCGCGGGAAAACTCAGCGACCGCGATCTGATTCTGATTATTCTGGGAATCGCGGTCCTGGTGCTGATCATCGTCGCGGTACACTGATCGCGGGAACGCCGATCTCACCGAATAACTATTGAGGATGGCTGCCGCGCTGAAACGAACCACACTGCTGCTTGTGCTGAGCCTGGCCCTGTCTGCCCCGGGCCAGGCCGGCCTGTGGCTCGACGTTCCTTTTGTGAAACAGCAGAAGGAGGGCTGCGGGGCGGCCACCATCGCCATGGTGATGCAATACTGGCAACAGCAACAGAACCTCTCTCTGTCGGCGGCGGAAACCGACGCCCCCGAGATTCAGAAAATCCTTTATTCCAAAAAAGGTCATGGAATCTATGCCTCCGACCTTGAACAATATTTTCAGCGGCACGGCTTCAGAACTTTTGCCTTCACCGGAACCTGGGACGACCTCAGGCAGCATCTGGAAAAAGGACGTCCCCTGATTGTCGCTCTCAGGCCCTCTCGCCTGGAGTCGTCTTTGCACTATGTCGTCATCGCGGGAATCGACCCCGGGCGGAACATGGTCCTGATGAACGATCCGGCGGAACGCAAGCTGCTCGGAAAGCAGAGAGCGGAGTTTGAAAAGGAATGGAGCGGGACCAGCCGGTGGACGCTGCTGGCCCTCCCGCAGACACAGCCCCGGTGATTCCGCGCGCGATCTTTCCGCTTCTGCTTGCGTGCGCGCTCTCCGCTCAGCAACCCTCTACCGACGACGCTCGGCGGCTTTTTGAGAATGAGCGCTGGCCCGAAGTGATCGCGCTGGCGGAAGCAACTCTTCATTCTTCTGAGAAACCAGCTTCAGAAAAACCGGCTTCAGAGAAGCCGGCCTCGGCGGAGCTTGAATACTTTTACGGCGTGGCGCTCGCCCGCCTCAACCGCCTTGATGACGCGCGCCAGGCACTGCTCGCCGGCAGCCATCTGCTGCCTCGCGACAAACGATTTCCCATCGAACTCGCCGGAGTTTCATTCCGCCAGAAGCGCTATGCGGAGGCCGCCGGTCATTTGCGCCGTGCGCTGCGCCTCGATCCTCATGACACCTACGCCGGCGAATTTCTGGCGACGGTGTACTTTCTGGAAGGCAATCTCGAAGCGGCTGCGAAATACTGGAATCGTTCAGGCAAGCCTGTCATCGCCATGGTGCGCACGCCGCCGGCGCTGCGCGTGAACCCCGAATTGCTGGACCGGTCGCTGGCCTTCTCACCGGCATCTGTCCTGAGGACCGCCGACCTGCTGACCACCGAGGCGCGCCTGCGGGCACTGGAGATCTTTCCCGGCTTCAGGCTGGAACTCAACGCTCTGCCGGATGCCACGTTTGACGTTGGGCTCCGCGCCCGCGAACTCAACCGCTTTGGCGGCAGCAAATTGGAAGTGGCAGCGGCTTTATTGAGCGGACTTCCTTACCAGGAAGTGCGTCCGGAATATTTCAATATCGGCGGAGAGGCCGTCAATTTTGTCTCCCTGGTCCGCTGGGATTCGGAGAAACGCCGCGCAGGCGCGTCGCTTTCGGGCCCCGTCCGTCACAACCCGGTTTGGCGTTACCGAATCTCAGCCGACCTGCGCAACGAAAACTGGGACCTGCGCGACTCCCTGACCGCCGCTTTCCCTGTTCTTGCGTCTCTCAATCTGCGGCGTGCCGAAGCGGGAGCGGAGATCACCCGGCTCGTGGGCAGCCGCCTGAGTTGGAGCGCAGGCGCGCGTGTGTCGCATCGCGATTATCGCAATACGGTGGGCGGCGGAGTACTCACTCCGTCTCTTCTTGCCGCGGGATACGGAGTGACCCAGACCGGCGGTGTTCATTACGAACTGCTGCGGATTCCCGAACGTCGTTTCACACTGACATCTGAAGCCGCCTCCGAGGCGGGCCGTATCTGGTCGGGCCCGGGCCAGGCCTTTGGAAAGTTACAGGCCTCTCTTGCGCCCCATTGGTTCCCGCGCGCACGCGGAGATGATTACGAAACCAGCTGGAAGTTTCGCGCAGGCAAAACATGGGGAGCGCCGCCGTTCGACGAACTCTTTATGCTCGGCCTCGAACGGGACAACGACCTGACTCTGCGAGGCCACGCCGGAACCCGCCGCGGCCGAAAAGGCAGCGCCCCTCTGGGCCGGAGCTACTTTCTCGAAAACCAGGAGACCGACAAAAACATCTACGGGAACGGCATTGTAACTTTCAAACTGGGACCTTTCCTCGATGCCGGCCGAATCGGCGGCGCGCTTTTCCCCGACAACGATCTCTGGCTGTGCGATGCGGGAATCCAGGCTAAGCTTTCAGTCCTCGGCACAGGCGTCGTATTTTCCTGGGGAAGGGACCTGCGCGCCGGAAGAAATGTGTTTTACGCGCGCACCGGGCGCTGACCCGACTTTATGCTTTACAGATTTTGATTTTATTCGCGTTGATTCGCGGCTTAATGCTTTTGCAAAAGGCCAGGTTGCAAGTTCCATCGCCTTCCGATTAATCTTAAAAAAGCCGAACGCAATCGAATGCAGAGCCCCGGCAGCGGTTTCCTGCATCAGATGAATTGTCAGAACGGAGACGATCGCATGTTGATGCGCCTGTGGCATGGCAGAGTATGGGCCGGCAGGTTGACCGATTTCCTCGCGCTTCTTTCAAGCCGCGCCATCCGTGAATACCCGCAGACCGCCGGATACCAGGGCGTTTACGCATTCCAGCGCCGGAAAGACGGCGAAGTGGAAGTGCTGCTGGCCTCATTCTGGGATTCAGCCGAGTCGCTTCAGAACTTCGCCGACGCCGACCACGAGCGGGCCACGCACCACAACCCCGAGCACCGGGACATGCTGATCGATCCCGCGCCATCGGCGGAACATTTTAAGCTCGTCCATCTTCATCTCAACCCCGCCGCGCCCAAAATGGGCCCCTACGCCGGCAGGCCAGGGCTGGGCTTCATCATGCGCAAGTGGCGCGGACGCGTTCCCTCAGAAAAAGCCGCGGAGTATCTCGAGTTCCTGAAAGTCAGCGGCTTTGCGGATTACGCGGCGACGCCCGGCAACCTCGGAGTCTACGGCCTGCAGAAAGACAACGACGGCATTACCGAGTTCGTCCTGATCACGCTGTGGGAATCGTTCGCCGCCATCCGGAAGTTTGCCGGAGACGACTACGAAAAAGCCCATTACTACCCTGAGGACAAAGATTTCCTCCTGGAGTTCGAACCCCTGGTTTCTCACTATGAGGTTGCATTGGCATCGCCCGCCGAAGGCCAGACAACCGCTGCCCGGGTTATCCTGTAAAGGCCTGTACCCGATTTCATGAGAGACCTTTCCGGAAAACCGGTGGTTGGCTTTGCCACGGACGAGCAGCATCGTTCACTCGTCCCCGATGACCGCGTCGCGGCGGCGGAGTTCGAACGCCTGGGCGCCGAAGTCGTGCCGGTGGTGTGGTCGGAAACAAAAGCCGATGACATCCGCTGCGATCTGCTCGTAATCCGCTCCTGCTGGGACTATCATCTGCGCCCTCAGGATTTCCTCCACTGGGCCTCCGAAGTCAGCAGGCGAATACCTGTGCTGAATCCTCCGGCGCTGCTCCGCTGGAATGCCGACAAGCGTTATCTGCGCGAGATCGAAGCCGCAGGCTTCCCGATTCCGACAACCATCGTGCTTGAGCCCGGTTCCGTGACCGATCCGGCGGCCCTGCCGCGGGCTCATGGAATGAAAACCATCATCCTCAAGCCGGCCATCTCCGCGTCGGCGTATGGCACGTTTCTTCTGTCCGACAATGCTCCGGCGCACCCAGGAGTCAGAGAGTTGTTGCGCGATCGAACCATGATCCTGCAGGAATTCGTCCCCGAAGTGCGCATGCGGGGCGAGTGGTCGCTCATTTTCCTGGGAGCGGAGTTCAGCCACGCGGTAAGAAAACTCCCGGCCGGCGGTGAATTCCGCGTGCAACGGGAATACGGCGGATCGGCCGAAGCGGCCCCGCCGCCCCCCGAAGCTCTGCGGCTTTCTTCACAACTCATTCAGAAATTTTCCGGTGAAGCGCTTTACTGCCGAGCCGATCTGGTGGAAGCGGAGCGAGGCTGGCTGCTCATGGAATTGGAATTGATCGAACCCGATCTGTTCTTCAGTTTGAATGAATCGGCCGCCCGGCGGTTCGCCGGTCTGGCGTTGCATACAGCGGGAGTGAATCATGGATAACCCGATCGACGCTAACCTCATTGAACAAACAGGACGCGCCGTGCTGGCGGCCGCGCAGCGCATCCGCAACTCGGTGATCGAAACGCCTCTCGAACCTGTCTCCGGTCCGGGCGCTCCCGCTTCCGTGCGAGTGCTCTTCAAGCGCGAAGATCTTCAGGAGACGGGCTCATTTAAACTGCGCGGAGCGACCAGCAGGATACTCGCACTGTCAGACGCCGATCGGGCCCGGGGGATTGTCGCGGCCTCCAACGGCAATCATGGAATGGGCGTGGCAGCGGCGGCGGCAAAGATCGGCATTCGCGCCGAGGTTTACGTCTCGTCGCATGTTTCACCTGGCAAGGCCCGCAAGATCGAACAATACGGCGCGGAGGTGCGCAAGGCGGGCAGCGATCCGCTCGATGCGGAAATCGCCGGACGCGAAGCCGCTCACAAATCCGGCAGGACTTTTATCTCGCCCTACAACGACGCTGAAGTCATCGCAGGACAGGGCACCATCGCCGTCGAGCTTCTGCGCCGGCAACCGAAGATCGACGCCGTCTTCGTGGCCGTCGGCGGCGGCGGGCTCATCGGCGGCATCGGCGCTTATCTCAAATGGGTTTCACCGGCAACCGAAGTCGTCGGCTGTTGGCCGGAGAACTCTCCGGTGCTGCTGGAAGCCATCCAAGCCGGAAAGATCGTGGACGTCATCGAGCAACCGACTCTTTCAGAAAGCACCGCCGGAGGTTTAGAGCCTGGCTCCGTGACGCTCGATATCTGTAAGAGCGTGATCGACCATGCGGTGCTGGTCACGGAAGAGGAAATCCGCAACACCATGCTTCTGGTCAGGGACACGCATGGATGGCTCATGGAAGGCGCGGCCGCCGCGGCCTGCGCGGCGTTTCTAAAGACAGCGGGCAACTACGAAGGCAAAACCGTGGTGGTTATCATCTGCGGCGGCAATGTTTCGGAGGAAGTGAAGAAAGCGATTGGGGTGTAGGGGTTATTCGGTTATTCAGACTCGCGATGCGCTCTCTTTTGTCATTCCGAAGCGCGCAGCGCAGAGGAATCTGCTTGCAGCCGGCTCTATCGGCTCTCGCGCGGGATAACGACACGGTCAGGCGTGTACGACTGACAGNACCGACCGGGCAACTGAAAGCAGGTTCCTCGGCGCTGCGCGCCTTCGGAATGACAAAAGAGAGTGCATTTCCAATGACAAAAGAGAGTGCGTTTCCAGCGTCCCTAGCAGCCAGAAGCTAGCAGCCAGCCGCCCTCCTCACACAAACCTAATCCTCTTGATCTTCCTCCCCACCTTCAGGACGCACTCCATCGACTCCAGCAGCAGCACGTGATCTTCAAGCAGCTTGTCATCGATCTTGACCGCCTTCTGCTTCCGTTTCCGCTGGGCGTCGGTGGCGGAGTCGGCCATGCCGGCCAGAGCGATGAGCTTGTCGGCCCGCACGGACTTGCCGTCTTCACCCGACTGAACGCTGGCTAATTCGATGGTCTGCGTCTCTACGTTCTCGGGGACCTGGTCTTTCTGAAACTGCCTGGTCCAGTTCTGTTCCGATTCAATGGCGGCGGCTTCGCCGTGGAAATCCTGCACAATCCTCCGGCCCAGGGTCTTTTTCAGCTCCATGGGGTGCCGCTTTCCGGCGGCGGCATCGGCTTTCATCTGCTCGATCTCCGGCAGCAGGACGTCGGTCAGCAGCTCGTAGTATCTCCACATGAGCTGGTCGGAGATCGACATGACCTTGCCGAAGATTTCCTGCGGAGGCTCATGGATGCCGATGTAATTGTTGTAAGACTTCGACATCTTCTGCACGCCGTCGGTGCCTTCCAGAATGGGCATGGTCAGCACGATCTGCGAGGGCTGCCCGTAATCGCGCTGCAGATTTCGGCCCATCAGAAGGTTGAATTTCTGGTCGGTGCCTCCCAGTTCCACATCCGCTTCCAGGGCCACCGAGTCATAGCCCTGGCAGATCGAATACAACATTTCATGCATGTGGATAGGCTTCTCTTCATGAAACCGTTTATGAAATTCTTCGCGTTCCAGCATCTGCGAAAGCGTAAACTTCGATACCACCCTTAAAAAGTCTTCCACTTTCATCGGCGAGAACCAGCGCGAATTGAAGTCCACCACAGTCTTTTCACGGTCCAGGATTTTAAAGACCTGGGCCTTGTAGGTCTCCGCGTTGCGCTCCACGTCGGCGCGCGTGAGCGGCGGACGTGTGACCGAGCGGCCGGAAGGGTCGCCGATCATCCCGGTAAAATCGCCGATCAAAAAGATCACAGTATGGCCCAGGTCCTGAAAGTGCTTAAGCTTGCGCATCAGGACGGTGTGGCCCACGTGCAGATCGGGAGCCGTGGGATCGAAGCCGGCTTTCACCCGCAGCGGCTTGCCACTCTTCAGCGAGTTTTCCAGACGCGCGCGCAGTTCACCTTCGTGGATGATCTCGGCCGCGCCTTTTTTGATGTATGCAAGTTGCTGGTCGACAGGTGGAAAATTTGCCATCCGAATGATTATAGAGGTGCTGGTCGACAGGTGGAAAATTTGCCATCCGAATGATTATAGAGGCAGAGGGTTAGCCGCCCCAGGGTTGCATCAGCCGTTCCCTATGCTTTACAGTTCGCTTCATATGGCTTCTGTCCCGGAGGTCCCAACCCGGCCCATTGCGAAGATGGATGTCGAGATTGCCATTCGCAACTACTGGATTGTCTTCATGTCGAAGCAGGTCGACCAGCAGCAGGATTGTTTCGCCGAGAACGCCTTTATCTTCGCCGCGAATTCGCGCCGCATCGAGCCCGGACGGCTGGTGCAGTTGCGCCGCCAGCGCGAATACATGAGCGCGAGCGCCCGGGTGGACGTCAACGTCGGGCATATCGAGGTCGAGATTCTCAGCGACAATTCCGCCGTGGCCGCCTATACCATGCAGTTCACCGCGGAACAAAAAGAGGTGGTCGCGGCGGGCGCCACCCGCATCGCCGACGAGCGCATCCCCAACGCCCGCGTCTCGCAGGTTTTTATGCGTCACGCCGACGGCACCCTGCGCGTGGTGCACGAGCATTTCTCCATCCCCGACGAAGCCCGGGAATCGCCCTCGAAAAGCTGACCACCCGGCAGTACGTGTACGGTAGTGCTTACAGGGCTCTCGCCTTTCGTTTGCACACCGGGGTATGCTTGCTGCTGTCCCGTCCCCCTAATACTTCCCGGGATTACCATCTCAGGAGTCGCAGGCATGAACCGGAAATTCACCCCGATCGCTCTGGCAGCATTGTTTGTATTCAGCCTCACCTATGGAGCCTTTGCGCAGCAGGTTGCGCCAGGCCCCCGGGCGACCGTGGATGGGCAGGCGGCGCCGGTTCCCGGCGTAAAATTCCTGCGAGTTCCGCCGATGTCGATCACCGCGCACCCTGACTTCCTGAACGGATCGCCGGCCGCCGGCCGTCCCGCGCTCCGGGCCGATGCTTCGGCCGCGCCTTCGCTCGACACCGTTCCCCTGTTTTCGCGGTCGTTTTTCAGTCACGGTCTGGAATGGCCTTATACGATGATCGGCGGCGATCCCGCGCGCGGGCACAGCACCCACCTTCCGACGAAGATCGTCTTCGTATCGCTGGAACTTCAGAACGCCGACCTGACCACGACCACACTGGTGCCCATCGAGCCCTTTGAGCGGAAGATTCTCAACTCACCCAACTTCCAGGAAACGGACTACGCCTCGGGCGAAGACATTCAGTTTGGCGACGCCGTACAGCGCGCCGAGTTTTTCCATGTGATGAAAGATAACTGGCATACCAAATTGCGTCCCGTCGAAACCGTGGAAAGAATCACCATCAAGGTGCCCCGCATTGTGACCGTCGACGTCAACGGCACGCCCACCGACGTGCGCGCTTACTTCCGCGGCACCGCCAATGACGGCAGCGTGGTCGTGCTGCTGCTGGACCGATTCTTCAATGACGCTTTCACCAATACCGCTGTGGATGCGATCAACGGCGGCGCATTCACCACCGACTCGCTCAATCTGGTCGTGATGCCCAACACCTACATCTTCTCGCTGGAAGGCGGGACGCAGGGGCCGCTGACGCTGGGATTTCATACCATCTTCTTTGACAATACCGTCACGCCCACCCCGGTGTGGATCACCGGGTTCGCGAGCTGGATTTCGACCGGCTTCTTCCTCGGCACCGATATCGCCGACGTGACCGCGCTGAGCCACGAAATATCGGAAGCCCTGAACGATCCCCTGGTCAACAATGCGGTGCCCGCGTGGGAATTCCCGGGCTTCCCGGGAAGCTGCCAGGACAATCTCGAAACCGGCGATCCGATTGAAGCGCTGGTGACGGAAACCTCACCCGTTGCGATTGAGAGACACGGCGAGAGGTTTGTGTATCATCCGCAGACCGAGGCGCTGCTGCAGTGGTTTGAGCAGAATCCGAAATCCGACGCCATTCACGGCGCGTTTAGTTTTCCCGACACCCGTGCGCTGCCTGGCCCCGCGACGTTCTTCGGGCAGTTGTCGTGCCCGACTCAATAGATAAATCGGGTAATTGCCAAAATTGGTAATTGAGTAATTGAAAGGCCACCGACTGTGCAGGTTTTCAATTACACAATTACCAATTTTGGCAATTACCCGATTTCCTGATTATTCGTGCCCCCTGTTACCTCCATAATTTGCATCCCTCCACCCGACCTGATAATCTAACTAACCAGTTAATTAATTCTTTTTACTGAGGTACGTTCGCCTTTTCATTGCCTAAGCTTTGTTTTATCAATCGGTTCTGAACGTTCCATATTGGGCTGCCGGCGGTGACCAGGTATTGCAAGAATGACTATAATGACGCGAATTCTGTCTGCTCTTCTGATCGGCTGCCTGCTGAGCCTGCCTCTGGCCGCTCAGCTGCCGACTGCGACTCCTGCAACTTCCCAGAGCGCAAATAACACCGCCAGTCAGTCCGATGCCCTGCCCCCTTCCACGCCGCCGCTGGATGTCTTCATGGGGAGCGCCAGGGTCGAAAAGCCGGCGCCGGGAACGGTCAGGCTGAGCATCCGCGAGGCGATGGACCTCGGTCTTAAACATAATCTTGGATTGCTGCTGTCGCAGCAGCAGACAGAAACGGCGCGCGCCCAGCACTGGCGCAGCCTGAGCGCCCTGCTGCCTAAGGCGGACGTGCGCGTCACGGAGAGCGTGCAGCAGGTCAACCTCGCGGCTTTTGGCATTCCCTTCACCGTCAACGGATCGACCATCGTGGGACCGTTTTCAATTTTCGATGCGCGTCCCTCGGTCACCGAGCGGCTGCTCGACTTCAACGCTCTGAACCGCCTGCGCGCCGCCGATGAAGGTGAGAAGGCAGTACGCCACAACGTGGACGATGCCCGCGAACTGGTGATTCTGGTTGTGGGCAACGAGTATCTGCTGACCCTCGCCGACGCCGCTCTGCTGGAATCGGCCCAGGCCCAGGCCACCACGGCAAAAGCCATCTATGACCGCAGCGTCGATCTGAAGAAAGCGGGCGTGGCCGCGGGCATCGACGTGCTGCGCTCTCAGGTGCAGATGCAACAGCAGCAGCAGCGTGTGCTGGCTGCGCAGAACCAACTGGCGCAGCAGAGAATGCAGTTTGCGCGGGTGATTGGGCTGCCGGTCTCCCAGGCCTTCGAACTCACCGACCAGGTGCCCAACCCGCCGACCCCGCCGGTCGATCTGGAAGAGGCGCTGGGCCGCGCTTACGAGCGCCGTCCCGACTATCTTGCGCTGGCCTCGCGGGTCAGGGCCGCCGAACTCATGGTGAGGGCCGCCCGCGGCGAAGCGCTGCCCACCTTCGATATGAACGGAGACATCGGCGTAATCGGGCGCAGTGTCGGCAGTTCACGCGAGACCTATACCGTTGCCGGCTCGCTGCGCATCCCGGTCTTTCAGGGCGGCCGGGTGAAGGCCGACGTGACGCAGGCCCGGTCGAACCTGCAGCAGCTTCGCTTCCAGATGGAAGACATGAAGAACCGAATCGAGATGGAAGTGCGCTCCGCGGCGCTCGACGTGAATTCTTCCGGTGAGCAGGTCAAAGTGGCGCGCGAATCCATCGATCTGGCGGGCGAACAGCTCAAGCAGTCGCAGGACCGCTACGCGGCCGGCGTTTCGGGTAGCCTGGAAGTCGTGCAATCCCAGGAGGCGGTGGTGACCGCCAATGAAACTTTGATTCAGGCTTTATATCGAAATAATGTTGCCAAGCTCACGCTGGCCAGGGCGCTCGGAGTTGCCGAGCAGCAGGCGCGGGCATTTCTCGGAGGGAGGTAAGTTTTGGCCGAAGTCATAGAAGTTGAAAAACTCGATATCAGGAAAGAACCCAGGGGACAAAAACCCGCCCCGGCGGAGACGAAGCCCTCCAACAATCGCGCTCGGGGATTTTTCGCGGAGAATCCAAAAGCGAAGTGGGTGCTGCTGGCCGTGGGCATTGTGGCGCTGATCGGCGTGGCCATCATGTGGAGTTACTACTCCACGCGCGAATCCACCGACGACGCTCAGGTTGACGGACATCTCGGTCCGGTGAGCGCGCGCGTTTCCGGCACCGCGATCAGAGTGCTGGTTGACGACAACCAGATGGTGCAGGCCGGGACGCTTCTCGCGGAGCTCGATCCCAAAGATTATGAGGTGGCCGTACAGCGCGCCCGCGCCGATCTGGCGGAAGCTCAGGCCAACGCCGCCGCCGCGGGCGTCAACGTTCCTCTGACCTCCACCACCAGTTCCAGCCAGCTCACCTCCGCCAACGCCGGTGTCGGCGCGGCGCAAAAAGATATCGGCGCAGCCAAAGCCAAAGTGCAGGAAGCCCAGGCAAACTACACAAAGGCCTCCGCCGACCTGAAGCGCATGGAAGAGCTGGTGCAGAAGGACGAAATCTCGCGCCAGCAATATGACGCCTCGGTAGCCGCGGCAGCCTCCGCCAAAGCCACGCTCGACGCCGCAATTTCCGCTGAGGCCGCCGCCGAAGGACACGCCGTCCAGGCGAGCGCCGCCGCATCCGGCGCCAACGTCGTGCCGGAACAGATCAGGATGACGCGCTCGAAGGCCGCCTCCGCCAATGCACAGGTGGAAAAATACAAAGCCATGCTTGACCAGGCCGAGCTGAATCTGCAATACACGCAGATCAAATCTCCGGTCACGGGCATGGTGAGCAAGCGCAGCATCGAACCGGGCCAGGTCGTCCAGGCCGGGCAGCCGATGTTCGCCATCGTCGACCTCGGCGACATTTACGTGACCGCCAACTTCAAGGAAACGCAGCTGAAAAACATGAAGATCGGCCAGCGGGTGAAGATCCGCGTCGACGCCTACGGACGCAACTACGACGGCACGGTCGATTCCATCGGAGGCGCAACCGGCTCCCGCTTCAGCCTGCTGCCTCCGGAGAACGCCACGGGCAACTATGTAAAAGTCGTGCAGCGCATTCCCGTAAGAATCCGTATCGACAAGGGGCAGGATGAGAACCATCTTCTGCGCCCCGGCATGTCGGTCGTTCCCACCGTCCTGACAAAATGACAGAAGGCCGCAGCTTCGGACACGTCAATCCGTGGATCATCGCCATCTCGGTGATGCTCGGCACTTTTATGGAAGTGCTCGACACCACGGTGGTCAACGTGTCGCTCAAACAGATTGGCGGAGACCTCTCGGCCAGCACCGATGAAGCCACCTGGGTGCTGACGTCGTACCTGGTCGCCAACGCCATCGTGCTGCCGCTCACCGGATGGCTCGGCAACCAGTTCGGCCGCCGCCGCATTCTGCTGCTCTCCGTCGGCGGATTCACACTCTTTTCCGTTCTCTGCGGTCTCGCCCCCAACCTGCCGTCGCTCATCGTATTCCGGATATTGCAGGGTGCAACCGGCGGCGGACTGCAGCCGCTCTCGCAGGCCATCATGATGGAAGCCTTCCCGCCGGAGAAACGCGGCAAAGCCATGGCCTTCTGGGCGCTCGGCATCGTCGTGGCCCCCATGCTCGGCCCGGTCCTCGGCGGCTGGATCACCGACAGCTACAGCTGGCGCTGGCTCTTCTACATCAACGTGCCCATAGGAGTTGCCGCGGCGGTGATGGCCTCGCTCTTCATCTTCGATCCGCCGTATATCAAGAAGTCAGGGGCGCGCGTGGATTACTGGGGCATCGGACTGCTGGCCCTCGGCATCGGCGCTCTTCAGATCCTGCTCGATAAGGGCCAGGAAGAAGACTGGCTCTCATCGCATTTCATTGTGATTCTCTTCATCGTAACGGGCGCCGGCCTGCTTGCGTTCATCATTCGTGAGCTGCGGGCTGAGAATCCGGTCGTGAACCTGCGTGTGTTCAAAGACGGCACCTACAGCACCGGTGTATTTTTGATGACTGTCCTGGGCTTCGTTCTGTACGGCAGCACGGTGCTGCTGCCGGTTTGGCTGCAAACGATCATGGGCTACTCGGCCCTCGAAGCGGGCATGGCCCTGCTGCCTCGAGGACTGGGCTCTTTCATCTTCATGCCCATCGTCGGCCTGCTCATGAACAAAATTGAGCCGCGCAAACTGCTGGCCGCAGGATTGGTGATTTCCTCCTACAGCCTCTACCTGCTCTCGCGCCTGAACACCAACGCCGGATACTGGGACATCTTCTGGCCGCAACTGCTCCAGGGGACGTCCATGGGCCTGCTGTTCGTGCCGCTCACCACCATCACTAACGGCCCCATTCCCAAACACGAGATGGGCAACGCCACCAGCCTGTTCAACCTGATGCGCAACATCGGCGCCAGCATCGGCATCGCCAGCGTGACCACTCTCGTAGCGCGCAACATGCAGAAACACACCAATGACCTGGGCAGCCGGGTCACCGCCTATGATCCCGTCGCGCGCACGATGTTTGAATCCATACGCAACGGACTGGTCGCCAAAGGCATGGACATGGTCACCGCCACGAAACAGGCCTACGCCGCGCTCTTCGGCATGGTGCAGCAACAGGCGGCCATGCTCTCGTATATCGACGCCTTCTTTTTGCTGGCCATCATGTTTATCGCGGTGCTGCCGTTGGTGCTGCTGATGAAGAAGCCCAAACCGGGCGGGCCGATTGAGATGGGGCATTGAAACCGGCCAAAACAAAAGCTTTCCCACGGAATCGCAGAAAAATGTTCGAAGTCCCCGCAGGGGACGCATGCAAATAGCCCGCTGTTTCAACAGCGGGTAAAGTTGCGCAAGAAGCACGAGTCCCGACAGGGACGGCTGAAAAATAGCGGCATTTCAATGCCGCGGATTTCTCTGATCGTCACCAAGGTGAAGAAGCCTTTCAAGTATCTCCACCGTTTCCTCAACGGTGTTTGCCGTAAACCGCTCGTCGCTCTCATCTGTTTCGACCACGAACGGACACATTCCCCAGGACGACGCAATCTGAACCTCAAATTCACTGGCGCGCTGCTCAAAAAACCAGATCCCATCGTCATCCGCGCCGAGATGCAATACCTTGAGTTGCTCAACTTTCACCGCCGGGCAGATATTCCTGATTAACTCAACGATTTTATCGACATCGCGCATCGTGAAATGCTCCTCCACGCAGTAAAACTTTGAAGACCTTCTCCAACTGCTTCAGTGAAACAGCATCATGACTATCAATAACGTCAACATGATTGAGCCCGTCACCAGATACCAATATTTTGACGCCCTAAGCCCCGCCGCCAGGGACAGAACAATAGAGAGAGCCGCCGCAACGAGAAACACTGCCGCTGAATAACGGATGCCGCCGCCCATAGGTGTCAGGACGCTAAGCCAGAACAGGATCACAAAACACCCGGATGTCAGGCCGCACAGATTCCAGATCCAATGAGATTTCATTTCGTTTCCTCTTCGCAGAACGCCCCTCGTTTCACGGGCTCAACGAAACAGCGAAACTACCGATCATCAGCAGGACAGACGCTGAAGGCAATACCCAGCGGAGTCTCCCTTTTCCCGCGAGCAGGCAGGGGACTGCGATCAGGAAAACAAAAAACTCCCTGGTCGTCCATCGCATCACCCTGGCATCATCCCGAAA
>WNFG01001782.1_pt1 | contig 18105 bp, 18 predicted proteins | sample 5400431 | NCBI WGS metagenome assembly WNFG01 (sample SAMN13153346, study PRJNA577476) | soil metagenome | isolation source: 120 cm saprolite under Douglas fir tree site 2 hole 3 replicate 2 | place: USA:California | collected 2015-04-18 | reverse complement strand
ATTCTGGGGAAAGGCTTTGTCCAGCGCCTGATCTAATGATCCAGAATTCGCCACAGGATTCGACACCGACTTCCACACAGACCTCCGCACCACGTGCAACGAACTCCGCGACACCACCTACCGTGGCTGTAGCCGGAGGCGGACTGGCGGGGCTGGCCGCCGCATGCGCCCTCGCCGACTGCGGCTTCCGCGTCACAGTGTTCGAACGCCGCCCCTACCTCGGTGGGCGCGCATCTTCGTATCAGCATCCCGGCACCGGCGAAGTGGTCGACAACTGTCAGCACGTGCTTTTTCGCAGCTGCACCAACCTGATCGAGTTTTACGAGCGCATCGGCGTAGACCACCAAATCCGCTGGTACGACCAGATGACTTTCGTAGAACCCGGCGGGCGGGAGACTGTGATGTGCGCTTCTCCGTTCCCGGCGCCGCTGCACACCGCGCCCTCCTTCTTGCGTTTTCCGTTCCTGACCGCAGGAGACAAGCTTGCAATTGCGCGAGCCATGGTTCCACTCACCATGACTGTGCAGAAAGACACGGGAGAATCTTTCGAGAACTGGCTGCATCAACATCGTCAAACGCCAGGCGCGGTCGAGCGATTTTGGAAGCCAATCCTGATCAGTGCTCTGAGCGAAGATCTGAACCGAGTATCTATTTCATCAGCTGCCCAGGTTGTGCGCGAATCCATGAAGTCGCCCGAGGCGCGGATTATGGGCGTTCCGACCATCCCTTTGACGGCGCTCTACAACGCCGCCGGGGACTACATCCAGGCCCGCGGCGGCAAGCTGCAGTTTCGCCGTCCTATCGAAACATTCCAAGCCGAATCGTCGCGAGTGGGACTTCGCGTCGGCGATATGGAAGAAGTTTTTGACTATCTAATACTGGCGTTGCCCTTCGAGGGCCTCGACCGCGTCCTGCCAGAAACTCCCGAGGCCGCGCGCTTGCGCGGGATGCTGAGCAATTTCGAATCCTCGCCGATCACCGGCATCCATCTGTGGTTCGACCGGCAAATTTCCGATCTCGACCACGCCGTACTCCTCGACCGCACCATTCAGTGGATGTTTCACAAATCGCGCATCCAGCCCATTCGCAGTCAGAGCGGCAATGGCACGGGCACAGACGCGGGCGGGAGCTACGTGGAATTAGTCGTGAGCTCGTCAAAGAATCTCATCGAGCAATCGCGTCAGGAGATTATCGACTTCGCCTTGCGCGAACTGCGGGAATTCTTCCCCGCCGCACGCGACGCCAATCTGGTGAAGTCAGCGGTGATCAAAGAAATCCACGCCACGTATTCGCCGCGCCCTGGCATCGACGCCTATCGCCCGGCGTCAGCGACAGCGTGGCCGCGCGTGTTTCTCGCCGGCGATTGGACCGCCACAGGATGGCCCGCGACCATGGAAAGCGCCGTCCGCAGCGGCTACCTGGCCGCCGAAGCTCTGACGAGCGCCACCGGGCCGGCGAACATGAAGTTTCTAGTGCCTGACCTGCCAGCCAGCGGCTTCATGCGCCTCTTCAAGTGAGAAGGCCGCCGCCACTCCTCGTGTAGGGCGGACACTCCCTTCGGCAAGCTCAGGGCAGGCTCTGTCCGCCGCCTTTGCCTTTGACTTGAGAAACAATCCGATAATCGAAGAACAGAGCACCAGAGAAACCCTATTTCTTGCGCCCCTGGCGTGCTATTTCTCTTCCACCCCGAAGTCCCCCGTTGTACGATGCCCATCCATGAAACAAATCAGGGTTACCTTCCTCTTGTTAGTGTTCGCTCTTCTGCCTCCGGCCTTACTCTTTTCCCAATCCGCTCCGGCAAACCACTCTCCGGAGTTGGATCACACCACGGTGTACGTCCGCGACCTGCAGAAAAGCGTCGAGTTCTACGAAAAGGTGATTGGGCTTGAAAAGATACCCGAACCCTTCAAAGACGGCCGCCACATCTGGTTCCGCATCGGCGCACACGAACAACTGCACGTAGTCGGCGGCGCCACGGAACCTGCGCAGCACGGCATTGACATTCACACGGCGTTCCGAGTCGCATCCCTGCCCGACTTTATGACTCACCTCGACCAGATGCATGTGAAGTATCGCAACTTCAAAGGCGACGGAAAAATCTCAGCCCGTCCCGACGGAATAAAGCAGATCTACTTCCAGGATCCCGACGGTTACTGGATTGAAGTAAACGACGACAAATTCTAGATGGTCGGGTGCTCAGAGCAGAGACACCTCCGTAGGACAAAGCTCAAGCCCCGTAGGGGCGGCATACAATAGCCCTAACCCTGCCCTGAGCTTGCCGAAGGGACGTAAGTCCTGGGTAAAGCAGTTAAAGATGCAACCAAGCCCCGTCAGGGACGGCACTCCGCCCCGCCGGGCATAACCTTGAGCGTCATCTTGCGCTTGCCCCGAGCCGTTCTTCGATCCTCGACACGAATTTCGGCGCGTGGCTTTTCATCAGCTGCTGAAGACCCGGTCCAAACTCATGAAAGAGGTTCATCCCCGCGTCGTTGCCAATGGTCGAACCAAAATCGCTGAACGGTTCCGAAATTTCGCGCCTCCAATATGGCTGGTGGGCGGTGTGCATAGCGGCTAAACTCAGCACCCCGAGAAAATACGAGGTGTTCAGCCTGCCCCTTCCGGAATCGTCACGCGTGAGAAAAATGCACGACGCCGCGTAAGTCGCCCGCCCCATAAAACTGCCGCTGGACGAAGGATGATAGTTCAGGTTCCGTTTAAGCAACGAGGGATACAGGTACCTACCCAAAAAGTCCCCGGACTCTTTTTCAATAGGCTTGACGGAGTAGAGAAGAGTAAAGTCGGGTTGCGCAGCGCGAGTGAGGTTTGCCAATTCGGATTCGCGTGTCACGCCGCCGTTTGCGCCAACTGCGCCAAGTAGCAAAGTCGAGCCCGCCATACCCGCCAAGGTCCGAAGTGTTTCTGCTTGGGCTGAAGCCTGTAGAGCTGAAGCCTGTAGAGATGGAGCATCAGGAAGCGAGCTGTACGCACGTTTCTCCTGACCCTGCTGGCACGGCGCCCCGCAAGCCGCTAACAACAGAAAAGAAATGATCCGGAGTGGAACCATCGCCGTCTTATCTTCCCGCGGAGTGCGATTCCCATCCTGCTCGACGACTCTCGCAACCCCACCTCCGACGGCAGCACTCCACGTGCCATCCTTTTGAGCAAGAGTGCCAGGCTTCAAAGGCATAGAGTTGGGTGAAGGAGAGATGCGCCGGTCGCTGGCCAGATTCGACTTCCGTTGTGTGCCTTGCTCGCTACGCAGCGTAATGCACTTATTATGTGACAGTTAGAGGCCCACCTCCAAAGTAACGGCTCCTGCCGTGGCGGACATTCCAGGCTGGGGATTCCTGGATGGATTGGAAGTCAGCCCCCGACTTCCGCTGCACGAATGCAAATTGTGGGCCAGCGTGAGTAAAGTCTTTCATTCCGCGGACTTCACCTTTTTGGAGGCCCCCTTATTTGGAGGCCGTCTTAAATGTAGTATCGCAAACCGCGTCCGGTGGGTTCCTGCGCAAAAAACAATGCGCCAGAAAGTTCTGGCGCATCAGGTGGAAAGTGGAAAAAAGTTTCAGTAGGCCATCGCACCTTTCTGCGGCGGAACGTCCTTTGAGGTCATGTCGAAGGTGAGCATGAACCCGTTCGTCCCCTTGAATTCAAATGCCTTGGCGCCTTCCCGATACGTCTCCAATTCATTCGGCATCATGACGAAGCCGTCATTGCGCGGCGTGCCCCAGTATTTCACGTTCTTCAGGACGGCCGGTTCGTCTGTCATCCCTTGAAAACGCTTCAGCTTGACCTCCGCCGTCTTACCACCGTTGAGCGTCGCGTGGGCCTGATCTTTGTCGAAGGTCCAAGTATCAATGTCACCTTCGGCAGTCTTCAAGGAGTTCCACTTCACGGGGAATACGTGCCCGATGATATCCCCGAGCCCTTGCCGTTGCTCGGCTGTCGTGGCTTTGTCGAAAGTCACCAAAGCCCAGTCCATCTGGCCCTGAGTGAAGTCGCCACCCAGGTCGCCGGTTATCCAGAACTTCGCACCTGCGAGATCCGTGTTGCCGTAACGTCCCCTGTTGACTTTGTAGGCGTTGTTGAACTTGCAGTAGTGTTCGGTCTTGCCATTCTCGTGGTGAGCTGCCGGATGCGCATTGAAATAGCACATGCAGAAGTGTGGACAACTGCACGCCTCAATCGCCGTCGCGTTAATTGCCCAGTCAGCCATCGGTGCGGAAGAATGACCTGCGCTGACGCTGAGCAGAGCGAGAACTACGAGTAATGCCACTCTGTGCATAAGGGGATCCTCCTGTTTTGCGAGAGTATGCACCAAGCGGGGTCGCGGTGCAAGGAATCACGTTTCGAGCCGCAATCTGTCCTGCCAGGTTTTTAGCCCGCCAGCAGCGCCACTCCCCCAGCCACGAGCACCGCCGCAATCCACCGCCGCCGGTCCACGTGTTCATGCAGAAAGATTTTCGCGGCGACGGCGTTGCCAATGAAGGTGAGGGAAGCGGCGGCGGGAGCCACCAGGCTTACATCCCCCCAGGAGAGCGCGAACAGCAGGCAGAAGAAGGCCACGGCCATGGCCATCACTCCAAAAAGAAACTTGGAATTTCCTAGCGTGCGCCCGATCACAGCACCGATTCCGGCGCGACGCCGCAGAGCGCCGACGTCTCCGACCGCCCTCATGGCGCGTGCCAGCAGCACATCGCCCACCACCGAGGCAAAAACGATCGCCAGAATCGCGCCCCAAGTGTAGAGGTGCTTCATGGCTTGACTCCGCTCGAAACTGCGGCTGCCGCCCGCTCAGCAGGGGGTGCCCCACTTCTCGCCTCTTTTGCGAGAAGTGGGAAGTCTACATTCTCATGCGAATGCGTGGTCAAACTCGGTCCTCCAGCAACGAATCCAACGCCGCCCGAAATCAAAGCAATCCCCAGCCATCGCATAGCACTCACCTGCTCATGCAGAACGAATTTCGCTACCAGCGCCAGAATGACATATCCAAGAGAGGTCGCGGGCAAAACGTAAGTAAGATCCGCCCAAGAGAGGGCATGCATGTAAGAAGCAAAGAAGCCGAGAAGCAGAAGAATGCCAACGGCTACCCAGGGATTGAGCACAGCCAGAAGAACGCTTTGCAGATGGTGGAGAGAAATGTTGCCGGCCTGCTTCATCCCGTGCGCGAGCATGGAGTCACCTGCCGCCGCGAAGACGGTCACTCCGGCCAGCACCAGATACTTACGAAAGGTCACGGGCACTCTTACATGCAGAGGAGGATTCTGATTTTAGGGGGCGCAGCGCTTTCCGGCGCTACGAGGGATTCTCCCTCTACCATTTCCGATGGCGTCATCCCGAAGCCCGCGCTTTCTCCAGCGGGGCGAGGGATCCTGCGTGCGGCACCAGCAACGCCAAAGAACACCGCGAGCTACGCCTTGGCCAGCTCCGCTGCGGCCTCGTCGCTATGCCGCTTGACCAGTTTGTTGCGCATGGAACGCACCTTGAGGAAACCTTTGGCTTCCTTGTACAGGCGCTTGCGGTCGTTGCCGTTAAACGCAGCCTTCTTCAAGATACGGAAGACAGCCTTGGGCCGGAAATAATATTCGTCGTAGAAACGATGCACGGCACTGAGAATATCGTCCGCAGGCAGTCCGGGATATTGGATGTGCGCCAACTGGTGGCCGCCATCGTCAACCATCTTCTCGTCTTTCACCATGAAGCCATTGCTTACCGCATAGTCGTACAGTTCTGTGCCCGGATATGCATGGGCCACCGAAACCTGGATGGTCTCAACATCCAATTCCTTGGCAAAGGCGATAGTGTTGTTGATGGTTTCGTGAGTCTCGCCCGGCAATCCCATGATGAAGTCGCCGTGGATGACGAGGCCGAGCTTGTGGCAGTCCTTGGTGAACTGGCGGGCGCGTTCGATGGTCGCGCCCTTTTTGATGTTCTTCAGAATCTGCTGATCGCCGGATTCGTATCCCACAATCAGCAGCCGGCATCCAGCTTCCTTCATCGCCTTCAGCGTCTCGAAATCGGTGGTGACGCGCGATGTGCACGACCATGTCAGCTTGAGCGGCTTCAACTTGGCGCAAAGTTCAATGGTGCGTGCCTTCTGAATGTTGAAAGTATCGTCGTCGAAGAAAAATTCCCGTACTTCCGGCCAGTATTCTTTAACCTTGGACATTTCGAGTGCCACGTCGTCGGTAGAACGCTTGCGCCACGGATGTCCACTCAAAGTCTGCGGCCACAAACAGAAGGTGCACTGCGCCGGACATCCGCGCGTGGTGTACAACGACACGTAAGGGTTCAGCAAAAACGGCACGTTGTAGCGCGTGACATCGAGATCGCGTTTGTAGATGTCGGTGACGTGCGGCAGCGCGTCGAGATCCTGTATCTGCGGCGCGTCCGGATTGTGGACGATCTCACCATTTCTCAAATAAGACACGCCGGGGATTTCCGCCAGCGGCTTGCCCTTGGCGAAGTCCACAACGGCATAGTCAAATTCCTTGCGGCAAACAAAATCGATGGCCGGACATTCGCGCAACGACTTCTCGGGAAGCACCGTGACGTGCGGTCCCACGAACGCAATCTTTATCCCAGGATTCGCCGCCTTGATCGCGCGCGACAATCCTATGTCGCCAGGGAAGCCCGGCGTGCTGGTGAACAGCACCATGAACTCGTAGTCCTTGGCAATCTCGATAGTCTGCTCCGCCGAAATGTGATGCGGCGGCGCGTCCAGCAGCCGAGCCCCTTCCAGCATTCCAGTCGGATAAGCCAACCAAACCGGGTACCAGTAACTTTCAATCTCGCGGGTGGCGGGCCAACGGGATCCGGCGCCTCCGTCGAAGTTTTCAAACGAAGGCGGATTCAGAAATAGTGTTTTTAGAGGCATAGTGGGTATGGCCTTATTCTAACATTCCAAGCTCGCGATTTCGGGCCTCGCCCCAGTGTTTCTGTGGGTTCATCCCGCACTTTCGTACTCTCACGAGCCGCGACTCTAAATTGTGCTAAACGACTTACTTTCAATCTACTAAACGCTTCTCTCGAACGGAACTGCAGTAGGTTGAACACCACGTTTGATGCAGTGAACAGGGAAAAGCAGCGCCGAGCGGGGAGGCGTAAAAAGTGAGTTTCTCGGGCTAGCATCTACTGTGACGGCCAGCCGCGGAAAGCATGAAACAGCAAAGCAAAACTATGGCGTCCCCAGCGCCCATTTTTCCAGGTCGCCGGTGGCACGCATCAGCCCTACTTGGCTGCGCTCCAGTTCAAAGAGCACGTCCTGCAGCGCAATGAAGCGCTCGCTGGCCTGGGCGCGGGCATCGTCCAAGTCGTGGAGGGTGACGGCGCTGCCGGAATCCATCCGGGTCTGAACTGCGTTCAGATTGTTTTGCGAAATTTCGTATTCCAGTTCGGCGACATCGCGCGCGGCTTGCAGCTGCGAGACCGTCCGCTGCAGGCGGAGAGTTTCCTCGGACACCTGATTGCGGGCGGCTTCAGCCTGCTTACTGGCTTTGAGGGCGTCGGCATCGGCGGCCTGGGCGCGGGATTTCTGCGAGGCATTCAGAAATGGAAATCGAATCACTCCTCCGATCGTAGCGTTGTTCCGAACAAAACTTCCCGGCTGAAAGAAATTCTGAAAATTGTTGAACCTGGAGAGCACCGCGTACTGCGCGGCAAAATCCAGGCTGGGCAACCACGCTTTGTGCTCGCCCCGAGCGTTCAAATACTGGGCGCGCGCGTGCTCGACCGCGGCCTGCACGGCGGGATTGGAGTCGGCGGCTCTGCTTCCAGCATCGGGATCGGAATCCGCCGGAAGCGCCGGCAGGGAATCGCTCTCGGTCTGAATTCCGGACGCGGGCAGGCCGGTCAGTTTCGACAGCCGTTCGCGAAGCACGTCGGCCGCGCCTTCAGCTTCGGTAACCCGCAGGTGTACCCGCGCCGCCGACAGCCGCGCCTTGCTTCCTTCCAATTCGCTGTCGACGCCTTCCTTCACTCGCTGAGCCACGGCGGCCTGCATTTTTTGCGCATCGGCTTCGGTATCGCGGAGTCGGACCAGCCGCTGCTCCCACTTTTGCAGCTCCGCGTAGCTGAGCACGGTGTCCTGAATCACCTGGTTGCGCGCGTCCTTGGTGCGCAGCGACGCTCCGACGGTTTCTGCGCGCGCCGCTCCCAGAAAATCCTTGAGCTCGAAATGATATAGCGGAGACTGCGCATTGACATTGAACAGCGAGGGCGCGGCGCCTTCCAGACTGAGGGGGAATCCGTAGGACCATCCCAGCCCTGCACCGGCCGTCATCTGCGGGATAAAGTTGTTGCGCAGTTCGCGGTAGTTGGCAAAGGCGCGCTGTTCCTCGGCGGCGGCAATGCCCGTGGTCGTAGCGTGCTTCAACGCCAGCTCGACCGCGTGCTTCATCGTGACCGGCTCAGCCCGCAGTAAAGTCGGCAGCAACAGAAACAGAACCAGCAGCACGGCCAACGACGCCCTGTGAGCGCCCGCCACAGTCGTCTCTTGTGCGTGTGAAACAGGCGTCTCTTGCGCGCTCGTACCGAGCGACGAGTTCGATCTCATCGTGTCCCCTTAAAGTGGTCTGGGATGATTCTATGGACAATCTGATGCAAACAGAATGTTAAATGGCGCAAGGCCGCGCAGACAGAGGAGATTGTGTAGGGCGGACGCCCTCGTCCGCCGCCCTTGGAGTTGGTGTCGTTCGTGTGGGGCGGACACTCCTGTCCGACGCCTTTGAACTTGGTGTCGTTCGTGTGGGGCGGACACTCCTGTCCGACGCCTTTGGACTTGGTGTTGTTCGTGTAGGGCGGACACTCCTGTCCGACGCCTTTGAACTTGGTGTTGTTTGTGTCGGACGGACACTCCGTTCGGCAACCCTTCGGCTTCGCTCAGGGCTTCGGCAGAACGGGCAGGCTTTGTCCGCCGCCTTTGAAGTTTGTTCGTGTGGGGCGGACACTCTTGTCCGACGCCTTTGAACTTGGTGGCAGAGGCAGCTACGGTGGGATTTTCAAGCTGGTTTGCGCGCCAACCTGCCCTCACCCCGGACACCTAACACAGCACTTCAATCCTAAATCCCCCCGGAGCCTCAAAATAAAACGTCCACGACCCATGCATCCGAGCCGGCTTCGGCACCTCGTATCCATCCTCGCGCAGCCGTTCGTTGATCTCGTCCACCCGCTTCTCGCTCTCCTGGATGAACCCCACATGAAAGCTCGCTGGATACCGCACCTCAATCCCCTTTGCCGCTCGCGTCAGCGTCAGCACCATGCCGTTGTCGTCGGACAGAAAGCTCATCGCCTCCCCCGGTTCTCTCCCTCCAAAGCTCTTCAGACCGAAATGCTTTTCCAGGAATCGATGCGTCTCCGGAACATTCGAGACGGTAACGTTCAGATGGTTGAGCTTCATAGATGACACTCAGCACAGCTCAGGACAAGCCGCAGCCGATTAAGATTCGTGATTCGAACACCTAGTCGCATTTTGTTGCGGGCCGAGGTTCGTCGCAGCGAGTGTCCGCCCTACACGCGCTACTAACGCTCGACTCGCTTCAGAGCGTCCTGCGCGCGGGTGAAGTTGTGAGCTAACGCGAGTGCAGCACGATATTCTTCGGCGGCAGCTTGGCGGTCACCTTGCTTTTCAAGCAGCTGTCCCAGCAAGTAGTGGACCTTGAAGACGGGAGCCGTTTCCGCTGGAGGGGACGAAAGATAGCGACGCAACAGGCGCACGCCCAGCGCGTAGTCGCGGCCGGTGCGCAGCAGGACGCTGGCGCCGTCCATCAATGCCTCCGGGCGATCGATGGGACGGGCCTCTAGGGTGCGCAGCGCCTGCTCCATTTCGTCGAAGCGGTGCGTGTTGCGATAGAACAAGGCCAGGTTCAGCCAGGCGTGAGCGCCTCCATGACTGGCATCGGTGGCGGCGCGGTACTCGCGCTCGGCGGTCGCGTTGTCTTTATTTTTTTCCGCGATGCGGCCCGTGACCCAGTGCGCCATCGCCGGATTCAGCGACGCGAGGGCCTGGGCCTGAGCGCGGGCCTTGTCCTTTCCGCCGCCAACCACGCCGGGGGCCTCCAGATAAAATTCGGCAAGGTCGGTCCGCGGTTCCCAATTTGCGGGATCCAGTTCAACGGCGCGCTCGAATTCAGCGCGCACTTTTTTCGCCATGCCTGCAGCGCTGAAGAAGCTGGTGCGATCGGCCTTTTCGCCGTAGATGCGTCCCAGCCAAAGATGGTAAGAACTGTTCGCGGGTTCAAGCTTGACCGCGCGCTCACACGCGCCGATTCCGCGGTCCCACTCTTCGAGCATGAAGTAGGCGCGGCAAAGCAGGTTCTGGGCCTCGGCATCTCCGGCAGAATGAGCGAGTCGCCCTTGCAACACCTGAATGGACTCGTCGACATGTCCGGCAGCGAGCAGCTCTTTGGGCGGCGCTTCTGCGCCGCACAGCAGCGACGGCACCAGCAACACCGCTGCCAGCAGGGCGCGGGACTTCATGAGCTAGGGAACCACCTTGACGGGAGCGCCCTCAACCATGGGCTTAGGATCATCAGTTCCCAGCGCGACCACGGCGTTGTCGGGAAGACCAGCCGCGATCTCCACGCGAGTCAGGTTTTGCAGCGTGATGGCAATGTCCTGGCGCTTCAGCTTGTTGTCGACAATCTGGAAGACGTAAGGACGAGTGTCGTCGATACGAATCGCGTCGCGTGGCAGCGTGAGAACGTTTGTATGTTCAGCGGTCACGATGGTGACGCCGACATTCACGTTTGGCAGGAGCTTGAGGTCGTGATTGTCGACGGTACAAGTTGCTTCGCCGACGTTGCGGGCGCCGCGCAACTTCACCGTCGACGGGATTGTGGTGACGCTGCCGTTCCAGGTCCGTCCCGGAACTGCGTCCCAGGTAAGCTCAATCTTCTGCCTGGGAACCAAACGGCCCACATCGGGTTCGTCGACGAAGATGCGGACTAGCACGTGCGACAGATCGGCCTCTTGCAGAAGCAAATCTCCCGACTGAACATACGAGCCCTCTTTTACAGGCAGGGAATAGACAATGCCGTTGAAGGGCGCGCGAACGTTGGATTTCAGGAGTGCAGCCTCTGCTGCCTCATATGCGGCCTGCGCTTCCGCTCCCTCGGCCTGCACCTTGGCGGCTTCCGGCTTGGAATAACGGTCCTTCTGTTTCTGTTCGAGCAAGGTCACGTCTGCCTGCGCACGCCGCAATGTATCTTCCGCCTGCTTGACTTCGCCCGGGGACGCCGCGCCCTGCTGTTGCAGGCGGTGGAAGGCTTCGACATTGCGCTGTGCAGCGTCGCGCTCGCTGCGGGCTTTGATGAGCTGGGCATCAAGCGTCAGAAGTTCTTCGTGAGTGCCGCCAGTTGTCAAGTCGCTCTGGTTAGCTTGCGCCGTGGTCATCTGCGCCCGCGCCTGCGCGGCCTGCTTGCGGATATCGGCGTCGTCAAGTTGCAGCAGCAGTTGTCCCTTGCGTACGCGGTCACCTTCCTTCACTAGCAGGCGTTTGACGGTGGTGGCGATGGGTGCATGGGCTTCGAAATTCTCGACCGGCTCGACTTTGCCGTTGGTGGAAATCAGGCTGCGGATGGGTCCCCGTTCGACGGCGGCGGTGCGTACTCTTATCGGATTGCGGCGCGAAAAAACGGGAACGAGTATTGCCGCGACGACGATGCCTGCGACCAGCCAGTTCCAGCCTCTGCGAGGCGATCCCTTGCGAGCCGATCCATTCGAATTGTTGGTCGAGGCCAACTTGTTTTCTTTCAGGGTTCGGCAGGAACAACTGCAAGAATCAATTTATCACCCGGTGGGCCTGGAAAAAATACGATCCAGCCCAGCCTGGTGCATTGTTAGATGCTGGGGGACCTGGCTTCGCCTCATTCTCTGACAGCACGATAAGCGCGGTGATTTTGGCGTCGAGCCAGGCCAAAGTGTGTTGGGCTAGCCTGCAGTGGCCCGTTGGGAGGGTCGTACCGCTACAATCATTTCATGGCGCCCAATCCCCGCTATACGCCCGAACATGCCGCTGCGGGTCTCGATGCAAAGTTCCCGGAAATCGAGACTTGGCCCAACCAGTTCCCAGGGTACGAAATCCTGATCGATGATCCGGAGTTTACGTCCGTTTGCCCCAAGACAGGTCTCCCGGATTTCGGTCTGCTGACTATTCGCTACATGCCGGAGAAACGTTGCCTCGAATTGAAATCGCTGAAGGAGTATCTCTACTGTTACCGGAATCTCGGCATATTTCAGGAAAATATTGTCAACCGCGTACTGGAGGATGTAGTGCGCTGGGCGAAACCGGTGTGGGCGGAAGTGAAGGGGGAGTTTCGTCCTCGCGGGGGAATCTCGACAACGGTAGTCGCGCGCTGGCCGCGGCCGAAGAATGCGAAACGGGGGTAACTGATCGTCGGTGTGAAGGTTCCGGCGGTCAGCGGGATGCGGATGCCGTCCGCGGTTGGATGCGCTCGATCTCGGCGGCCTGCTCAGCCATTACGCGGCTGACTTCGTATGCGCCTTGCAGGTTCAGCCAGAACTGCTCAGTCGTCCCGAAAAAGCGCGACAACCGTACGGCCGTATCGGCGCTAATACCGCGACGCTCCAATACGATGTCGTTGACGCGGGGCACCGGAACGTGAAGCCGCTTCGCCAGCTCGTAAGGGGTCATGCCCAGTGGCTTGAGAAACTCTTCCCGCAGGATTTCGCCGGGGTGGATTCTCCAGGTTGGTGCGCCTTTTCTTGGAATGTTTTTGGGGCCCATAAAATGTCTCGTTAGGGTTTTGAATACGACGTTCGCAGCTGCTAATGATAGTCCGTGATCTCGACCTCGAATGCGTCACATCCACGCCACACAAAGCAGATTCGGCGCTGGTCGTTAATCCGGATACTGTACTGTCCCAGTCGGTTGCCTCGCAGCTTTTCCAATCGGTTGCCCGGTGGACATTTCAAATCATCCAACTGCATCGCGGCGTCTAACATTGCCAGTTTTCTCCTCGTAACGCTCGCTGGTGGCGATCCACCTGTATTGCCGGTCATCCAGATTTCCGCCGTCCGCTTGTCGGCGAAGCTCTTGATCACTTAGCAATACTAACGGTGTCCGTTAATAATGTCAATCGTTATGATATCAAATATTGTTAGGCCGAGCATCCAATTGTGCGCATGCTATATTCGCTCGTGGCCGAGACGAAACTCTACCCTCGCACTGCGCTCGTCGTGCTCACGGCGCTCAATCTGCTCAATTACGCGGATCGCAACGTACTGTTTGCGGTGCAGCCTCTGGTGCAGGATGAATTTCATCTCACCAAGGCGCAACTGGGCTATCTCACCAGCGCGTTTCTGGGTTTTTACATGGTGGCAGCGCCGTTTGTTGGGCCTTTGGCGGATCGGTACTCGCGTAAGCTCATCATCGCCTTCGGCGCAATCTTCTGGAGTGGCCTCACGCTGCTTACGGCTGTTACCCATACGTACTCGGAATTGCTGATTCGTCACACGCTGGTCGGAATCGGGGAGGCGACGTTCGTTACCATCGCGCCGACATTTGTCGCAGACTTGTTCCCCGAAGAAAGACGTGGTCGCATTCTCGGCGTGTTTTATTTGGCGATCCCTGTGGGGTCGGCGGCGGGCTACCTGCTGGGTGGCAATTTGGCTCCGCACCATGGTTGGCGATTTCCGTTCTATGTCGCGGCGGCGCCGGGCTTCCTGTTGGCCCTGGCGGTGCTGTTTCTCAAGGAACCGAAACGGGGTCAGTTCGACACGCTTAAAGAGACGCCAGAGCGGGGAACGATTCTGGGACTGTCTCGCAATCCGGCGTTCCTGACGGCGACCCTGGGGATGGCGGCTATGACGTTTTCGCTCGGCGGCATTCAGGTGTGGATGCCTCAGTTTTTGTACAGTGAGCGGCATTACTCACTGGAGTCGGCCAACTTCATGTTTGGGATCATCATTGTGGTGGATGGGATACTGGCGGCGCTGGCCGGAGGATGGTTGGGCGATTATCTTTTGCGGCGGATGAAGAGTTCTTATTATTTGATCTCGGCGGCGAGCATGTTGCTCGGCGTGCCCTTCATGATTGTGGCGCTATTCGTGAGGGGACCAATGATGGTACCGGCGATTGCGGTGTCGGCATTTTTTCTTCTATTCAATACTGCTCCCCTGAATGCGGCCGTCATCAATTCGGTGGGAGCACATATTCGAGCTACGGCAATTGCGGTGAACATTTTCATCATCCACATCCTGGGAGACGTGCCTTCTCCAACCATGATGGGATGGGTCGCCGACAAGCGTTCGCTGCAATCTGCCTTCGTCCTTCCGGTGATCGCGATGGTTGCTTCTTCTGCCATACTGTTTTACGGGATGAAGTTTGCGCCGGCGGTGGGCACGACTGCGAAAAGCGTTAACCACTAAGGACACTAAGTATCACGAAGGAAAACCCCTACAAAGGATGAATTACTTCCACTGGATCGCGGGAACCACTCTCGCGCTTGCCTGGCTCTCTCGCATTATTGACGCTGCCCTGGGAATGCCCAGTGTGGCGGATGTGTCGCGTGCGGAGTGGGATCGGAATCCGGTTGGTGCGTATGGGAATCCGCGAGTTTCGATCATTGTTCCGGCGCGGAATGAAGAAGAAACAATTGAGCAAGCGCTGGGCACGCTGCTTGCCCTCGATTATGACAACTACGAAGTGATCGCAGTCAATGACCGCTCGACCGACTCGACCGGCGAGATCATGGAAAGAGTGGCGCGAAATCCCCACCCTTCGACGGCGCTCAGGGCAAGCTTCTCGCAAAAGAGGCGAGAAATGCGGCACCCGGCGCAACACCGGATTTCACCGATTTTGCGCGTGGTTCATCATCGCGAGTTGCCGGCGGGATGGCTGGGAAAGACGCATGCTATGTGGACCGCTGCCAACCAGGCTAGCGGCGAGTGGCTGCTCTTTACCGACGCTGACGTACTTTTTAAGCCGGACTCGCTGCGTCGTGCTCTTGCCTACGCTGAGTCTGAACAAGCGGACCACGTTGTGCTGTTTCCGCGAATGATCATGAAACGTCCGGGAGAATACATGATGATCGCGTTTTTCCAGACCATGTTCATGTTTGGCCACCGTCCGTGGAAGGTGGCCGATCCGAGCACGGACGATCACATGGGAGTGGGGGCGTTCAATCTGGTTCGCCGTCGGGTTTATGACGCGGTGGGCACGTACGAAGCTTTGCGTATGGAAGTGCTGGACGATATGAAGCTGGGCAAGGTCGTCAAGAAAGCAGGCTTTGCTCAACGCAACGTTTTCGGCGGCGATCTGATTTCGATTCGCTGGGCGAAAGGGGCAATGGGAGTCGTCAATAATCTGACGAAGAATTTTTTTGCCGTGCTCTCTTTCCAGTGGCCGCGCACGCTGGTCTCGGCTGTGGGGTTGGCAGTTATAAACCTGATGCCTTTTGTGGGATTGTGGGCTGCCCATGGATGGGCGCGGGCGCCGTATGCGGTTGCCCTGGGCTCGATGTTCGTTATCTATGTGGGGATGTCGTGGAGGTCTGGGGTGCCGCCGTATTACTTCTTCTTGCATCCCGTCAGCACCGTGCTGTTTATCTATACCCTGTTGCGGTCAATGATATTGACGCTGTGGGACGATGGGATTACGTGGCGGGGGACGAAGTATCCGCTGGAGGAGTTGCGGAAGGGGATGGTTTGAGAGGTTCGGGATTGGGCGCGAACGGCGTCGAGCTTCGCTCGACTGGACAGCCGAGGCGGCTGTCCCTACGTGGACCTTATTGCATGGGATCTTCCCCTTCGACATCGTTTCCGTAGGTGGCGGTGGTTGAGGGCCTCTGCTTAATCTTCTTTGGCTTCTTTGATGGATGCAGGCGGCCGGCGCTGTAGTGGCCGCGGTTTTCCACGTCGTAGTTTTTCGGTAGCGGAGGGATCATGACCGCTCCGCGCTTTATCTGCTTGATGCGGTTCAGGACGATTTGTGGGCGCCCCTCGTGAAGTTTGACCGCTCCGTTAATCTCGATGACCTGGCCTTCGAGCAAGCGCACATCCCCGACATCCTCGAGGTCGGAAGCGAAGACTACGACTGAAAACGGACAGGCCGCTCGGTCTTCACAGAAATCTACGAAGTGGTTGCCGTCGTCTTCCACCTTCACGTGCAGTACTTTGCCGGTTACACACTTGACCTCGCCGACGAATTGGGCGGCATCGTGGATGGTCACGCAGTCCGATCCGAATAAAGGGGCCGCCGAAAGGACGAGCAGGAAGAAGAACAGCCAATTCGAAAAAATCCAATCGCACTTATGGTCGATACGCATGTCATCCCGGATCTTATGGAGGTCCGCGATCAATGTCTGTGATGGAAGGAAGTTTATGTTCGCCGGAATCCCGGAATGAAACTGTCGGCGGCAGGAAACAGGGGCCAGCGATAATCTGGCCCCTGCTTGAAATTCGTTGGAATTAGCGGGCGTCTACTTGAACGACTTGACTGCTCCCGCCTCGTCGTCTTTCACATCGAAGACGGTATAGAGCTTGGTGATCTGCAGAAGATCGTTGACCTTCTTGGTCAGCTTGAGCAGTTTCAGCTCGCCGCCCTGGTTCTTGGTAGTGGTAAAGGCGCTGACGAGTTCGCCGATGCCCGAGCTGTCGATGTAATTAACATCGGCCAGGTTCAGCAGAATTTTTTTCTGTCCTTTGGAGAGCAGATCACGCACGGTATCGCGCAGAACCACGCTGCCTTCGCCTAAGGTGATGCGACCGCTGCAGTCTACGATTGCGACTCCATCCACTTGCCTGGTACCAACCTTCATGCTCACTGGGAAGCCTCCTTGCCGCCCGCGGTTGGCCCGTGGACGTGCTTGATAAGTTTGAGTTCGGTGCCTGTCTGGGACGGGCGAATTTCCACCACATCCATGAACGAGCGCATAAGAAAAATTCCGCGCCCCGAAGTCTTCAGTAAATTCTCGGGCGCCAGGGGATTTGGAATCTTGCTCAAGTCCATACCCTTGCCCTGATCCCGGATGATTATGACCAGGTCTTCGGCCGTGCGTTCGAAGGCCAGTGTGACCTTCTTCCCCGCATCATAACCGTTGCCATGCAGAACGGCATTGACGGCGCCTTCGCGCACGGCCATGGAAATCTGCATCACTTCATCCTCGGCAAAGCCCAGTTCCGCGGCAATACGGGTCGCTTTCTCTTCTGCACTGTCCACTGTTTCCAATGTGGAGTCTAGCGTGTAGGAGACCCGTTGCTCGGTCATGGCCATAGACGAACGAGGAGTGAATAATAAACCCTGCCTGCGCCACGTTGCTGCTCTGGCGCGCAGGGTCTCGCCAGGAGCGCTTTCCGGCGAATGCGGTAGTTTGCCTGTCGGATGGGGGAATTGTCAACGGTTGAGCTGCGCGGTGTCAAAGCTCGTTAGAAATGTCCCCATCGGAAACTCATTAGAAATGTCCCCTTGTTGTGATTGATGTTATTCGCGGGAATGCGTTCCTGGAGCATAGCCCTGCAGTTAGGGCGACGCGTAAGGACGCATTCCCGCGAGCGGCGCGGCGAGCGTCGGCTTCGCCGACCAGGGCTTCATGGTTTGATACGTTGAACGGTTGAGCCTCGGCGAATGCGAACACCCCGCTGGAGGCTCACTCTAAATTAGAGGCTGGATGAGACCAGCGGATAACCCCAAACCAGTACTTGCGCGTCTAACCGACAGGGATAAGTTCAGGAGGGGTCTGCTGGTACCGGGCGTATAATCAGGGAATAAGGAGTTTTTATGAAATCCAAGTGGCTGGCGATCGGGGTGGCATTGGCGGCGTTCAGCGTAGGACCGTGGACGCAGGCACAAAATCCGAATCCGGATCAGGACAAAGATCAGCCGAAGGCGTCGGACGTGGAAGGGAGGCCGGCACCTCCACCGGCGGCGCTGCCGACTGCGGACGACAGCCAGGTCAAGCATAACGGGGGCAAGACTGACGTCGACGCCGTGGGAAACCGCAATGTGGGATGCGGGCGCGGTGTTGGGAATTGGTACACGGTGGAAGGCCAGGTCGCACGCGGCCGGGTGTATGCCCAGCAGATCGAATCCCAGGTGAAGCTGGTAAATGATCCGGTGATCACGGAGTACGTGAACCGCATTGG
>WNFG01004041.1_pt1 | contig 18116 bp, 18 predicted proteins | sample 5400431 | NCBI WGS metagenome assembly WNFG01 (sample SAMN13153346, study PRJNA577476) | soil metagenome | isolation source: 120 cm saprolite under Douglas fir tree site 2 hole 3 replicate 2 | place: USA:California | collected 2015-04-18 | reverse complement strand
CAAGCCCGATGCCGCCAAGGCCGAGTCGCGCCGGGTCGAGGCGCTGGAGCGCGAGGTGGCGCGGTTGCGCCAGAAGCTCGCGCGCTCTGAGCAGATTATTGAGGCCCAAAAAAAACTGTGCGAGCTACTGGGCTTGCCCGCGGGCGAGGAGACCTCGCGATGAACACCGCAGTCGAGATCGCCCCGCGGATCGGCGTCGTGGCGGCCTGCCTGGCGCTGGGGGTGGCGCGCGCCACGTTCTACCGTGCTTGTCCGTGGCGACTTCGCGCGCCAGAGCGGCAGAGGATCCTGGCGCTGCTGCACGCCCCGGCGTACGTGGACAAGAGTCCGCATACGGTGTTTGCCATGCTGCTCGACGCGGGGTGCTACCTCGCCTCGGTGTCGAGCTTCTACCGGCTGCTGCGCGTGGCCTCGCAGACCCGTGGACGGCGCAATGAGCTCACCCACCCGGCCTACGCCAAGCCCGAGTTGCTCGCCAGCGGACCGCGCGAGCTGTGGTCCTGGGACATCACCAAGCTCAAGGGGCCGGCCAAGTGGGTGTGCTTTCACCTGTACGTGATCCTCGACGTGTTTAGCCGCTACGTGGTCGGCTGGATGATCGCGCCGCAGGAGTCCGCCGAGCTCGCCCACGAACTCATCGCCGCCACTTGCGACAAGGAGGCGATCCTGCCCGGGCAGCTCACCCTGCACGCCGACCGCGGCGCCTCGATGCGCTCCAAGCCCGTGGCAATGCTGCTCGCCGATCTCGGCGTCACCAAGAGCCACAGCCGGCCCCACGGAAGCTCCGACAATCCGTACTCCGAGGCGCAGTTCAAGACCCTGAAGTATCAGCCCGACTTCCCGGCACGCTTTGAGTCCATCGAGCACGCTCGCGCGTTCTGCCAAACCTTCTTCGCCTGGTACAACCACGAACATCGGCACTCCGGCATCGGCTACATGACGCCGGCAGCCGTCCACACGGGTCAAGCCCAACGGCTCTACGAGGCTCGCCAACGCGTGCTCGATCAAGCGTTGCGGCGCCCGACACCCCCAGCGCTGCCCACGCAGGTCGGCATCAACCTGCCAAAACCAACACCGTGTGCACCCGGGGAGGCACCGCGTTCGACACTAAACTCCCCTCAACCGGTGTCTCAAACTTGTTGACACGTTCCGGTGTGTGAGTCGGCGAAGGTGGGCGTAAAGCTTAGTTTTATATTTCCTGATGCGCGACCAGGGCAGGTAAAAATCCAGCTCGATAAGGCGCTTGTTATGCACCGCGTAACCGATTGCCCCTAGCAGTAAGGTAAAAAGCAGGGGGGCCGTCACCGTGCTATTAAACAAATGAATTCTGAAATGTAGCAATACAATAATGACGATAATTAATAGCGCCAAAGGTGTGGTGGCTACGATCCAAAGTTTGCACTGACTACGCACCATTGTCGACCGATCCGGGCGCAAACCCCGAAGAGGAAAAAATACTATGGAGAGCATGCCGGCTATTATAAATATTTCAAATAATCCATAAAAAGGACCCGGGGTACGAATAATGGTATAACCTCCCAAAGACTCAAATCCCAATACTAATAAAGGCGTAAACAGCAACAGTGATTCTAAAAGCAGAGCGTAACCATAGATGAACAGGGGAACACACAAGGGCAGGTTGTTGAAGACGATTAAAATCGACAGATGAGCAAGTATAGCAACCAGCGGGATCGCTGCTGTGTAATAGACAAAACCGAACTGATTGCGATATTCACTCTGGAAGCCATAATTAAATCCGGCCACTTCTACTACACTCAAACTAACGGAAAAAACTACCGCCAGGGTGAACAGACGCGTGTTAAAATTTTGAATCTTCGCCCGTTGCGAAAAATAGAGAATGAAAAATTTAGCAATCAATGCCAGAATTGCCGGGAGGCTATAAATACTAATCATTGATCTCTGCCTTCACGCATCGTTTCCTTCGGGCTTATTGTGCCGTTTAAACGAAGTTAACTTGGTTCATCCGTTGAAACCTTTAGGCAGCGCAAACGAGGATTTGGCTATATATTCTAGACTTTCGCGCGTTTTTTATCCCGCGCTTTTTTTACAAATACAAGCCTAGTCCTCTTGTAGGCCTGGAAGCAAAATTTTGCCCTTTTTTCGTGTTGGGAATCAAACCCTCACTAAGCAGAATTCCGGCCTTTGGGCAAGACTTGGCGAAATGCGGGAATGCTTTAACATTATCTCTTTATGCAGGGCCATTTATGCCCTAGCTCGCGAGCAAAAGTGACCACAACAAAAATATATGTAGTCGATGGGATACGCACACCGTTTCTAAAAGCGCGCGGGAAGCCCGGCGAATTCAGCGCCGCGGATTTGGCTGTCGCGGCCGCGCGGCCGTTGCTGGCGCGCATGCCCATTACGCCGAAAAAGCTGGACGAGGTTATTGTCGGCTGCGTCATTCCTGCGCCGGACGAGACAAATATCGCGCGCATCATCGCCTTGCGCTTAGGTTGCGGTAAGGGCATCCCGGCGTTCACCGTACAGCGCAACTGCGCCTCCGGCCTGCAGGCAATAGCAAGTGCGTATGAGCGAATCGCGCTTGGCTATTCCAACGTTATTCTGGCCGGCGGGACTGAAGCCATGAGCCGCGCACCCGTACAATGGAATAGCGCCATGGTGGCCTGGCTTTCCGAGGTAATGCGCGCACGTGGAATGGGCGGGCGTGTGCAGGCGATTGCCGGCTTCCGTTTGAGACAGCTTAAGCCGGTGTTTTCATTGTTGCTTGGTTTAAGCGATCCGTTAGTGAAACTATCCATGGGACAAACCGCAGAAATTGTAGCGCATCGTTTTGGCATCACCCGTGAACAACAAGACGTTTATGCCTTGCAAAGCCACCAGCGCGTAGCGGCGGCGCTGGAAGCAGGACATATGAAAAATGAGATCGAGCCTTTATTCGATACGCGCGGCGATTTTTATCCGGATGATACCGGTCTGCGGCGCGCTACTGACTTAACTCAATTGGCGAAACTCAAGCCCGTGTTTGATCCCAAATATGGGTCGGTCACTTCCGGCAACAGCTCGCAAATAACCGATGGCGCCGCCATGCTGGTGCTGGCGAGCGAGCAGGCGGTAAAGCAGTACGCCTTGCCGGTGCTGGGGGAATTATTGGGCCACGAATGGGCGGGGGTTGAACCCAGTCAGATGGGATTGGGGCCGGTGCACGCGGTTGCACGCCTGCTGCGGCGTTTTAAATTAAGCATGGCCGACCTTAAACAAATGGAGTTGAACGAAGCCTTTGCTGCCCAGGTGCTCGGCTGCCAGGCGGCCTGGGACAGTATCGAATACGCCCAAGAACTGGAGTTGAATGAACCGCTAGGCCGTATGGACGCGGCGCGGCTTAATCCCGAAGGTGGCGCCATTGCTCTCGGTCATCCCATTGGCGCAAGCGGCGCACGCATACTCTTGCATTTACTTAAATCTCTACAGCGCAAAGGCGGCGGGCTCGGTGTCGCCACCTTGTGTGTGGGTGGCGGCCAGGGCGGAGCGATGCTGGTGAGCGTCCAGGGAGATACGGCGTGAGCCACTGGCGGCTGGAAGAAGAAGACGGGATTGCCATCCTGCATTTGGACGTCGTCGGCAAAACGAGCAACGTATTATCACAACAAGCGGCACTGGAGCTGGATAAAATATTGGCAGGCCTGGAAACCAAAGCTTTACAAGGTCTTATTATTCGTTCCAATAAAATCAAAGATTTCATTCTCGGCGCCGATGTGTATGAATTCCAAAATATCGCCGATTCTGCACGCGCCGCCGAGCTTATCCGCGCGGTCCAGCTGGTGCTCGCCCGTTTACAGGCCCTGCCTTTCCCTTCCGTCGCGTTGATTCACGGTAATTGTCTTGGTGGCGGACTGGAGCTGGCGCTGGCCTGCACTTATCGCATTGCGCGGGAAGATGAAATTGCTGTTAGCGGCGCGGACACCCGCCTGGGGTTACCCGAAGTTAAATTAGGGATTCATCCCGGCTTCGGCGGCAGCATACGTTTACCGGCATTGATCGGCCATTTGCCGGCGCTCGATCTCATGCTTACCGGGCATAGCGTGAATGCGCGGCAAGCGCGTCGGCTGGGGCTGATAGACGAGATCGTGCCAGAACGCCACATGATGCCTGCGGCGCAGACGTTTTTACTCCAACGCCCGGCCAAATATCGCGCGTCATGGTGGCGACGCTTGCCGGGATGGTCGCCGTTACGCCCCTACGTCAAGCGGTTGCTGCAACGGCAACTGCGCAAAAAACTTAATCCCGATCATTATCCGGCGCCTTATCGTCTGCTGGATTTATGGGCGCAGGCGGCGGGACCAGAGGAGGAGGCGGTATCGTGTGCGGAATTATTAGTGGGCCGCACCAGCCGCAATTTGATATATTTATTTTCGCTTTCAGAAGGGCTTAAACAGGCAGGACGCGAACGGCCTGCTGCCGCCGTCGAATGGGTGCACGTTATCGGTGCCGGCGTAATGGGCGCTGATATCGCCCTCTGGGCGGCCTACAACGGTTTTAATGTCAGCTTGCAGGATCAGCATCCTGACGTTTTGGCACACGCTATAAAAAAGGCACATGACTTCTTCATTAGAAAACTTAAAAATCCGCGTTTAGTGCAAGCAGCGATGGATCGGTTAATGCCTGATGCGCGGGGCAGCGGCTTACGCCGGGCGGATTTAGTAATCGAGGCCATCGTCGAGAACGTGAAGGCTAAATCAGCATTATTCGCCGACATCGAATCCTCACTGCGCCCGGGTACGTTGGTTACCACCAATACCTCGAGCATCCCATTGGAGATTCTTGCCCAATCTTTGCGTGATCCCTCACGTTTGGTAGGCCTACATTTTTTCAACCCCGTGACCAAAATGCAGTTAGTGGAAATCGTGCGTGGCGCACAGACCAGTAAAAAAGCCCTAACGCAAGCACGGGCTTTTACGGCAGCGTTGAAGTGTCTCCCGCTTAACGTGAAAAGCAGCCCGGGTTTTCTGGTGAACCGGGTTTTTATGCCTTATTTAATTGAAGCCATAATAATGGCGGAGGAGGGAGTTCCATTTGCGCTAATCGATCGCGCCGCGACGGATTTCGGCATGTCCATGGGGCCTATCCTGTTAGCCGATACAATCGGACTGGATATTTGTCTTTCGGTAGCAGAGATGATGGCCGCGCCGCTTGCTATCCCGGTACCGGAAAAGTTGCGCGCCACGGTGGCGCGCGGCGAGTTAGGCAAAAAAACCGGCAAAGGCTTCTATACTTATAAAAAAGACCGGCCATTAATCGAGGCGTCTGTGGTCAAAGAAACAAGTATTCCCATCACCGAGCGGTTAATACTGCGTTTGCTCAACGAAGCCATGGCCTGCCTGCGCGAAGGTGTGGTTACCGATCCGGACGCGATCGATGCCGGCTTAGTTTATGGTATTGGCTTTGCGCCTTATCTAGGCGGGCCGATGCGCTACGCCGAAAGCTTAGGAAGTCTAGGCGTACTACAAAGCTTAAACCGATTGGCGCAAAAATACGGCTCCGGTTTTGAGCCGGATGCAGGCTGGCATAAAACCGAATTATTCGCCAGACGGGCTGCGTCGAGAAACTAGTTGTGCCTATTCCACTTACGGAAGCATTTACCTTGCCGCAGATGTTTTCGGCGCGCGTTATGCAAACACCGGATGCTTTCGCTTACTCCCAATACGCGGAAACCGGGTGGGTGCGCATGACCTGGGCCGAGGCCGCGCGCGCGGTTGAGCGATGGCAGACCGCGTTACGCAAAGAAGGAATGCAACCCGGGGACCGTGTCGCCATCGCCGCGCGTAATTGTATTGAATGGGTATTGTTTGACCAAGCCGCGTCCGCTTTGGGTTTGGTCGTGGTGCCGCTCTATTTCAACGACCGCCTGGACAATATGGCATGGTGCTTAAATGATTCCGGCGCGCGGTTGCTGCTGCTGGAAAATCCCGCCTTATGGCCGGCGTTACACCGGCAAGTGCCCTCAGTGCAGCGCATGGTATCTTTACGCCGCTTACCGCAGGAGGAAAGGGCGATTTATATCAAGGACTGGCTCCCGGCAGTAGCGGAAACCGCCCCAGCTCTATCATTTTCCGCCGACAAGCTGGCGACCGTCGTATATACCTCCGGTACTACCGGACGCCCCAAAGGGGTGATGCTTAGCCATCGCAATATTATTAGTGACCTTATCGCATTAATGGAGGCCATTCCCGAGGTCGTTAACGGGGCGCACCGCTTTTTGTCTTTTTTGCCCCTTTCTCACATGTTCGAGCGCACGGTAGGTTACTACATTCCTGTCTGCATCGGCGCAGAAGTGATATATGCACGCGGCGTACCGGAGCTTGCGGAAGACCTTCAATCCCAGCGGCCCACTGCTTTCGTCAGCGTCCCCCGCATTTTCGAGCGCATCTACAGCAAATTGGAAACCGCCCTGCCGGTGGGATCATTGAAGCGCCGGCTATTCCAAAAAACCGTAACGATCGGCTGGAAACGCTTCGAGAAACAAGCGACGAATTGGGAAAATTTATTATGGCTGGGGCTGGATTTATTAGTGGCGCGCAAGGTGAGGGCGCGTTTTGGCGGACGCTTACGGTTTGTTTTCATTGGCGGCGCGGCCATGGACCCGCGCCTATCCCGTATCTTTACCGGCCTCGGCTTCACGTTACTTCAGGGCTACGGCCTAACCGAAACAGCGCCGGTGTTAAGTTGTAACCGTGTCCAGGATAACGATCCGGCTTCCGTTGGCCGGCCGCTCGCCGGTGTTGAGGCTCGCACTGCAGAAAACGGCGAGCTTCTCGTGCGGGGCCCGATGATTATGCAGGGCTACTGGAATAATTCAGCGGCAACAAAAGCTGCGATCGAACAAGATGGCTGGTTCCGTACCGGCGATCTAGTGGAAATACGGAACGGCAAAATTTACATTACCGGCCGGGCAAAGGATATTATTGTTTTAAACAACGGGGAAAAAATCGCCCCCACGGACGCCGAGCAGGCTATTTTAATGGACCCCGTTTTCGAGCAAGTCGTGGTGGTGGGCGAGGGTCGTGCGGCGTTAGGTCTATTAGTAGTAAGCCAACTGCAGGACGAAAAAGAATTGTGCATGCGCGCCAATGAGCAGCTCCATGCATTTCCGGGATATGCCAGGATTCGCCATATTATGCGCGTAACCGAGCCCTGGACCGTGGAAAATGGCTTGCTTACCCCCACGTTAAAATTAAGGCGGAACGAGGTCGGGCGGCGCTTTGCCAGAGAAATCGAAGCGATGTACTTAAATAAAGCCGCTTGCCAGGAAACTAATGTCTAATTTAGGCTAAATGGGCCGGCCGGCTGTTTGGAACTTTCTGTAAAAGCGCCAGTCTATGGAATTATGGACATTGATAATCGTCCTACCCGCTTTCCTCCCTGAGCGGGGACTCCCGGAAGATTCAAACTCCGGGATTTTATTCCGCCCCGGACTCTCTCCCCTTGTGTCCGGGGCTTTTTTATCGGTTTTTGCCTTCCAGCCATTGTGTTAACACGGCTTTTGCCTCCTCTATTCCTTGCTTTTTAAGGGACGAAAAAAGCTGTACCGAGGCGGCGGAATAAAGCACGGTTACTGCTTTGCGAACCTGGAACAATACCTCTGCGGCTGAACCTTTTCCGAGTTTATCGGCCTTGGTAAGCAGGAGATGGGCCGGGATCGCGGTTTCCCGACACCAACTAAGCAGTTGCCTATCAAGCGGGGTCAGCGCCTGACGCAGGTCCATCACCAGCATTAATCCACGCAAACAATGACGGGTTTGTAAGTAACCAGCCAGGGTGTTTTGCCACTCTTTTCGCACTGATTGAGTGACTTTGGCATAACCATAACCGGGCAAGTCCACTAACCGGTGACGATCATCTAACGCAAAAAAGTTAATCAATTGAGTGCGCCCCGGAGTTTTGCTAACGCGGGCGAGGTTTTTATGCCCGGTTATGCTGTTGATGGCACTGGACTTACCGGCATTGGAACGGCCGGCAAAGGCCACTTCCGCAGCCACCTCCGGCGGCAACTGGGAAAGCCTCTGGCTGCTTAAAACGAACTTGGTGTTACGAAATTCCAGCATACTTTTAAAATTGACCTGGCGGCGGGCTCTTGGTATATAGGCGTGCCTGCGGTGCCTATCTAAGCAGGGAAAAATATATTGTTGTTATATAACCGGGCTCATTCTCAGAGCTTGCTGATTTTTTAAGTTTACTCGAGGAGAGGACATGCAAAAACCATGGGTACTGGCCCTGACAATTATGCTCGGTTTCGCCACTTTCGCTCATGCTCAGCCGAATATTTCCGCCGGCAAGGCCAAGGCCCAGCAGATATGCCAGGCCTGCCATGGCGCGGATGGCAATGGTATCTCGCCCATGTATCCCAAGCTCGCCGGGCAAAGCGCGGAATATTTAAGCAAACAGCTCGCCGACTTCAAATCGGGGGCGCGCAAAGATCCTATTATGTCGCCCATGGCGGCGGGGTTGTCTCCCTCAGATATGCAAAATTTGGCGGCCTATTTTGCCAGCCTTACGATTAAACCAGGTGTGGCTGTAGGCGACAAAAATACCATAGAGCTTGGCAAAAAAATCTACCGTGGCGGAAACGCAAAAACCGGGGTGTCCGCATGCATGAGCTGCCATGGCCCCTCTGGGCATGGCATTCCGCCTCGTTTCCCACGTGTGTCCGGCCAGTATGCCGCCTATACGCAAAAACAATTGCTCATGTTTAAGAATGCCGCGCGCAGCAACGATAATGGTGTCATGACCCGTATCGCATTTCGCATGTCAGAGGCTGAGATTAAAGCGGTATCCGAATACATGGCGGGGTTAAAATGAGCTTCACCGTTCATTTTTAGCCTAACCCAGGCAATCCTAAGGGGTTAGGAAAGATTTTTACCCGCATGTGCCGTACACCGTCTGCCACGTCCACCATCCCGTCGATCAAACAGATTAATTGCTTTCCAAATCATAAACTTATATCGCCAGTTAAAAATGGCACGGGTATTGCTGTTTATTTATCAAATTTACCAAAGAATTTAAGGCAGTGACGGCCCACTAACGCGAGAAAGGAGCAACCAATGTTGAGTTTTATCGTAAGCCTAGTAAATCATTACGAACAACGCCATGGTGCGCGGCCGAACTTGGTTTACATGAACGAAACTCATTATGAGTATTTGCGCGAAGAATTACCTGGCATAAGAGGACATGAGGGTATTGTGGCAATCCTGGGCGTAGACATCGCACTTAGCGACAGCGCCATGCATCCCCATGTTGCTACCGCCAAATTAGCCGCCGAATACATCTTGGTCAGTTAAGGAACCTTTCGTCTCTGAAAAATTCGCCTGGAGCGAATTTTCGTGCTAACCCCGTTAGGGGTGAGGCGCAGGCGACCCACAGGGATGTGGGAAGGTAGGGCAACGCCGGGAGCAGTTGCCGGGAGGCGCCGAACAAAAATGTCAGGGACGACTTTTTCAGAGTTTCTTGCAGTTATCCCGTTAACATTTAACGGCAGATTTCCCGGTTAGTGTGTGGGGTGTGCAAGGGCCTTGGGGATATTCCTTCTCGGCCCTTGCTTTTTTTTTTACAACAGCTTAAAAACCTTTTCCGCCGCCGCCAGCGTTGTCGCTATGTCCTCATAGGTATGCGCGGCTGACACGAAACCCGCTTCAAACGCCGACGGCGCCAAGTACACGCCCTGTTTCAACATACCGTGAAAAAATTTTTTAAAGCGCCCGACATCGCAAGCCATTACTTGTGAAAGGCGCGTAATCGCGGCTTCTTCGGTAAAAAACAGGCCGAACACTCCACCCACTGCGTGCGCAACAAATGGAATGCCGGCGGCTTGGGCCCGGGCATGCAGACCGGTAGTTAAGGCGGTAGTTTTAGCGGCGAGCTCTGGATAAAAATCTTTCTTACCAACCTCTTTTAAAGTAGCCAACCCGGCAGCCAGGGCGACCGGGTTGCCCGACAGCGTGCCGGCCTGATAAACCGGCCCTTCCGGCGCCAGATAATCCATAATCTCGGCACGACCGCCAAACGCTCCAACCGGCAGACCACCGCCGATAATCTTTCCGAGGGTAGTTAAATCCGGTGTAATGCCGTACAACGCCTGGGCGCCGCCTAAAGCCACGCGGAACCCGGTTATAACTTCGTCAAAGATTAATGCCGCACCATAGTCATCGCACAGACGGCGTAATCCTGGTAAAAATCCGCTAACCGGCGGCACACAATTCATGTTGCCGGCAACCGGCTCGACGATGACCGCCGCAACCTCATCGCCGTAAGCCGCAAATGCCTCCTTAACTTGGGACACATTGTTATATTCGAGCGCCAGGGTGTGCCGGGCAAACGCCGCCGGTACGCCGGCCGAAGTCGGCACGCCTAAAGTCAAGGCGCCGGAGCCGGCCTTGACCAAAAGGGAATCCGCGTGGCCATGGTAACAGCCTTCGAATTTGATGATCTTATCGCGGCCAGTGTAGCCGCGCGCCAGGCGAATCGCGCTCATGGTGGCCTCGGTACCGGAGCTAACGAGGCGCACTTTTTCAATGGAAGGCATGAACCCGCATATCCGCTCCGCCATCTCAATTTCACGGCGCGTCGGTGCGCCAAAGCCAAGGCCGTATTTAGCAGCATTGTTGACCGCGTCAACAACCGCCGGGTGCGCGTGGCCTAATATCATCGGTCCCCACGAACCGACGTAATCGATATAGCGTTTGCCGTCTTCATCCCACAGATACGCGCTGCTACCGCGGGCGAAAAACAGCGGTTCGCCGCCTACGCCGTTAAATGCGCGCACCGGCGAATTTACGCCGCCCGGGATGCAGCGTTGCGCTTGCTTAAAAAGTTGCGAAGATTGCGTCACTTATCGTCTTGCTCCAAATTATTTGGGGGCGCCCCAATAGATATGGCTTGATGGAACACAGTTGCTGCTAGAACAGTTTTGCAAATGCTTGTGCGGCCCTCATGGGGTCAGCCTGCCCAAACACCGCATCAATCACCGCGAGCATATCAGCGCCCGCGGCGATTAAAATGGCTCCGTTTTCCGGCGTGATGCCGCCGATGGCTGCGATAGGGATGTGCAATTTCTTTTTCGCTAAACGCAGCAAATCCACATGCGCGCGCAGCGCGTACGGTTTGGTCGCCGAAGGATAAAAACTGCCAAAGGCGACATAATTGGCGCCCACCGCCTCCGCCGCCAGTGCGCGGTTAAGTTCGTTATAACATGATACACCGATGATGGCAGGTGTTCCGAGCAGAGCCCGGGCTTCGGCAATGTCAGCATCATCGCGGCCAAGATGGACCCCGGCCGCACCGGTTTCATGCGCCAATTGGACATCGTCATTAATAATGACCGGCACATCGTAGCGGGAACAAAGCTGGACAAGCGCGCCTGCTTGCTGCCGACGGGCGTTGTCGTTGTCGTTTTTGTTGCGATACTGAAGAAAGCGGGCGCCGCCCAAAAAGGCGGCCTCCACGCGTTGCAAAAAATTTGCCGCGCGTAAACCAGCTTGATCAGTAATTAAGTATAAACCTTGCATACTTTGCGGTACTGTCGGCAGGGGCGATCCTATTTTTTATCCTCGCGAGGTTCATCAGTCGCGCGCGCCCAATACAGGCGGTCGGGAAGAAGCTGACCCATGCCTAAGCGGAAACCATTTTTCAGCGCATGCCAAGTATAATCTTGCGCCTCGGCCACTGCGTTCACCGGGTCAAAACCGTGAGCAAGGGTGGCGGCGCAAGCTGAAGCCAAGGTGCAGCCGGACCCATGATAGGCTTCCGGCAATCGCTCCCAAGTAAAGCTTTCCAGCAAACGCCTATTTCCATATAAACGATTGATTACTTCCGGCGTCGCTTCGTGCGTGCCGGTGATAAGCACATATTTACAGCCGTGCGACAAAAGCTGTTGCGCGCAAGCATCTAGCGTATCGGCATCCGGTGCCAACTGGCGCGCTTCCGCGCTATTAGGCGTAATCAAGGTAGCATGCGGGAACAACAAGATGCGGAACGCCTCTTCTAACGGCTGTTCCGCTAAATCATCGCCCCGGCCGGATGTTAAAACCGGATCAACAATTAAAGGGATATCGGCGTATTCCCGGACGATGCTGGCGATAGCGCTTAAATTCGCCAGGTTGCCAAGCATGCCGGTTTTAAATGCCGCCACCGGCATGTCTTCCAAAACCGCGCGCGCCTGGGCGACAACCAGTTCGGCCTCGACCGGAACAAATTGCTTCACGCCGATCGTGTCTTGCACGGTCACTGCGGTTAAGACCGGCGCGGGGTGGCATCCCATGCTGACCAGCGCTTGAATATCGGCCTGTATACCGGCCCCTCCAGTCGGATCATTACCGGCAAACACAAGCACAACAGGTGGGTTCGAATTCATGATTGAGCCAATGCATTCAGGGTTAACTTTTTAAGGGTGCGGATTAATAGCGGGTGGTCGTTTAAAGCCGGGGTCACGCGATACTCACTAATACCGGCTTGCTGCGCGAGCTTCGCGTAAACTATTCCGAGTTCATACAAGGTTTCAACATGATCGGACACAAAAGCGACTGGATAGACCAATATTTGTTTAGCGCCGGCCGCGGCTTGCTCCAGAATGACCCGATCAGTATAAGGTTGCAGCCACTTAAGCGGGCCAACCCGGCTTTGGTAACAAAGCATGGTGTGAGGCCAATTTAATTTTTCCTTAAGTGACTCGTAAGTGGCGGTGATATGCCGTTCATAAGGATCCCCATTATTGATGATTTTTTGCGGTAACCCGTGCGCGGAAAAAAGCAGGCTGATATCGCCCGGGGCGGGGCGGGAAAATTTTTTTGCTTCATGCTGAATGCTTTCAACGATTGCCTGTTGATAATCGCTTTGCTCGTACCAATGTTCAATAAGCGCGATATGCGGATGATAATGCTGGCGCTCGCATTGACGCAAAAATTCATTGTAGGAGCTGCCGGTCGTAGTTGTCGAATACTGTGGATACAGGGGCAATAAAACCACTTTCGCATATTGCGCCTGCTTCAGCTTAGCGACCACTTGAGCGGTCAACGGGTGCCAGTAGCGCATGCAGATATGGACATCATAATGACCCTCTCTGGACAAGGCTTGTTGCAGCGCCGCCGATTGTTTTTCCGTATTTTCCAACAGCGGCGAGCGGCCGCCGATTGCCGCGTAGCCGGCTCGCGCCTCGCGCAGCCGGCGCTTACTGAAAATAAAGGCAAAAACCTTTTGCGTAATAAACCCGAGCGGAAGTTTGAAAATATCGGGGTCGGAAAATATGCAACCCCGGGTGGTGGCGTCTTAGCAGGGTGCTGAAAAACTCGTTTTTCAGCACCCTGCGGTGGCCGCTCTCGCGCATCCCTGCGCTACGCGGCACTAGGGCTTCCTGCCCGTCGCGGTATAGGGACGTACCGCCATTTTTCAAACACGCTAAGTGTTTGAACAATGAAGCAAAGCAAAAACCACGCTTTTTGCTTTGCTTCATTGTACCCTTCCATAACCGACATTTCACCAATGCATCAAAAATGAGAAAATAACCACGACCATGATCCCTAAGGGGCGATATGAAAGTTTATATGTGTGTAATTTGCGGGTTTCTGTATGAAGAAGAAAAGGGATTGCCCGAACAAGGCATCCCGCCAGGCACCCGTTGGGAAGATATCCCGGAAACATGGAAATGTCCGGATTGCGGCGCCGGCAAGGACGAGTTCGAAATGATTGAAATTTAATCCCTCATGAGACCCTCCGCCTACGCCGCCTCCTGGCAGGATGAACTGGCGTTATCCACCAACACCTGGATTGGGTGATAAAAAAACGGAATAGATTCTGTTCCGGGCGGCAACCGCTGGTTCGTTCACTCGAGGAGGGCGCCAGATTGCCTTTTCTAGACCGGAGATTAATTTTACGGACCCATTTCGTTTCCATAATAAGGCCGCGTCTTTCAAGGCAGGGTGACACGCTTTTTCTGCGCGCGGCCGGCCCTGCCCGGACTCGCTCGCTGCTGGAAAATTGGTATAAAGAACAAGCGAGGATCCATGTAGAACAGCGCATTAAACATTTTACACCGTTAATCAAGTGTCCTGCGCCGAGACGCATTCGCATCGCAGACCAAAAAACTCGCTGGGGAAGCTGTTCCGCGCGCGGCGTCATCAGTATCAATTGGCGGTTAATGCTGGCGCCGGCGATCATTGTCGACTATGTCGTGGTGCACGAGCTGTGTCATTTATTGCACCCCAACCATAGCGATAAATTCTGGGCGGAGGTCAACCATATTCTGCCGGACTATCTCGGCGTACGTAAACGCCTGCATGAAATTGGCGGCGGCTTGGTATTATAGTGGCCGGGAACGGGGACCAATAAAAAGCCCCGCAGTGCGGGGCTTTTTATTCTGCTAACGGAGGTTGGCGGGCTTACATCATGCCATCCATGCCGCCCATGCCTCCCATACCACCCATGCCGCCACCGTGTGCGGTTTGCTTTTCGTCCGCGGGCAGCTCAGCCACCATTGCCTCGGTGGTGATCATAAGACCCGCGATCGAGGCTGCGTTTTGCAGCGCGGTGCGCGTAACCTTAGTAGGATCGAGAATCCCCATGGCCAGCATATCGCCGTATTCGCCGGTCGCGGCGTTGTAGCCAAAGCTGCCCTTACCTTCAGTCACTTTGTTCAACACCACCGAACCCTCGGCGCCGGCATTGATGACGATTTGACGTAACGGCTCTTCCATCGCGCGGCAGGCGATCTGAATGCCCACCTCTTGCTCGTGATTGTCGCCTTTGACCTTAATCGCCTGCAAGGCGCGGACTAGAGCGACGCCACCGCCTGGCACCACGCCTTCCTCCACCGCGGCGCGAGTGGCATGCAACGCGTCTTCCACACGCGCCTTCTTTTCTTTCATCTCCACTTCCGTCGCGGCGCCGACTTTAATCAATGCAACCCCGCCCGCGAGTTTTGCGACGCGTTCTTGCATTTTCTCTTTATCATAATCCGAGGTGGTTTCTTCGATCTGCGCACGGATTTGTTTGACGCGCGCCTCGATGTCTTTGGGATTACCGGCGCCATCGATAAGGGTGGTGTCTTCCTTGTTGATATGAACGCGTTTAGCTGAACCCATGCTCTCGATCGTGACATTTTCCAGCGTCATGCCGAGCTCGTCGGAGATCAGGGTGCCGCCGGTCAAAATTGCGATATCCTGCAACATGGCCTTGCGGCGATCGCCGAAGCCAGGGGCTTTCACGGCGCATACTTTGAGGATACCGCGGATGTTATTCACGACCAGGGTGGCGAGCGCTTCGCCTTCCACATCTTCGGCGATAATCAACAGCGGGCGCCCGGCCTTGGCGACGCCTTCCAGCACCGGCAATAGATCACGGATATTGGAGATCTTTTTCTCATAAATCAGGATGTAGGGGTTTTCCAGCTCCGTGGTCATGGTTTCCTGCTTATTAATGAAGTAGGGGGACAGATAACCGCGGTCAAACTGCATGCCCTCGACAATCTCCAGCTCGTTTTCCAGGCCGGAGCCTTCTTCCACGGTGATGACCCCTTCTTTACCGACTTTATCCATGGCATCGGCAATAGTCTTGCCGATGGACTCGTCGGCGTTGGCGGAGATGGTACCTACCTGCGCGATCTCTTTGTGATCGGAGCAGGGTTTGGATAAGTTCTTCAGCGCCTCGACCGCGGCGATAACGGCTTTATCAATACCCCGTTTCAAATCCATCGGATTCATGCCCGCGGCAACAGATTTAAGACCTTCGCGTAAAATGGCCTGCGCCAATACCGTCGCCGTGGTCGTGCCGTCGCCAGCGATATCAGAGGTATGCGATGCGACCTCTTTAACCATCTGCGCGCCCATATTCTCGTATTTGTCTTTCAGCTCGATTTCTTTCGCGACCGATACGCCGTCTTTGGTCACGGTCGGCGCGCCGAACGACTTATCCAATACGACATTGCGCCCTTTTGGTCCCAGCGTAACTTTTACCGCATCGGCTAGAATGTTGACGCCGCGCAACATGCGGATACGCGCGGAATCACCAAATATTACGTCTTTAGCAGCCATAACTTAACCCTCTTAAAATTATTTGCCTTCGATAACGCCCACGATGTCTTCTTCGCGCATCACGAGCAGTTCTTCGTTACTTACTTTGACTTCGGTACCGGAGTATTTTCCGAACAACACCTTGTCACCGACCTTTACGTCCAACGCCCGGACTTCGCCATTTTCCAGAATTTTACCTTTACCCACAGCGACAATTTCGCCTTGAATGGGCTTTTCCTTGGCCGTGTCGGGAATAACGATGCCGCCCGCGGTTTTGCGTTCCTCTTCCAGGCGGCGCACAATCACGCGGTCGTGTAAGGGACGGATGTTCATTGGATTTTCTCCTTGCGTATGAAGAGGCTGAACTTTCATTGTGGTTTTCTCCTTTGTTCTCAATATTAACTAAAATAAGCTGAGCGCCATATTAGCACTCACTTAAAGGGAGTGCTAGCATAATATCTGCTCAGTACTTGTCAAGCCGGGGGGCCGGAACCCGCTCAGAAGAAACAGCCAAAGCCCCGGGCGCTAGAAGGTTGTTGAAAAAGTCCATCCATGGCCTTTTTCAACACGCAAAGCAAAAAGCGGCCGCTCCTGCGCATCCCTGCGCTCGCGGCATTCGTGCATCCTGCACAGCATGGCCCTGTAATATAAGGGGGCTTTGCTTCATTCCTCAATCACCTAAGTGATTGAGGAATGGCGGTACGTCCCTATACCGCGACGGGCAGGAAGCCCTAGTGCCGTGCCCTACAGGGAAGTAGTAATGCCGCGGGAGGCGGGGACGCCGGGAGCGACCGTAGCGCAGGGAAGCGCGAGAGCGGCCACCGCAGGGTGATGAAAAACGAGTTTTTCATCACCCTCCTAAGGTTACTGAGTTAGGGGGCAGATCTTTTCCGCTTTAGCGGGCAAAAACAGGTTTCTTACGGTAAACTTTGACGCCTTGAATATTAACGAAAGCGGACCCGGCCACATCCGCTCGAAAATAGGATTTGCAGCTAACAATCTGATGTCAGAAAACCTATTTCAAATTGTTTTAACGACCTGTCCAGATACGCAAAGCGCGGAAAAAATCGCCCACGCGTTAGTTAACGAGAGGCTTGCCGCCTGTGTCAATATTTTACCCGCGATGCGGTCTAGCTATATTTGGAAGGGAAAAATCGAAACCACTGATGAGCATTTACTGCTAATCAAGGCACCCGTGGAGCGCTACCAGGCGATCGAGGAACGGGTGCGGACACTGCATCCGTACGAACTTCCCGAGATTATTGCAGTCCCAATCCGCACCGGCGCAAACGATTATCTGTCTTGGCTTAAAAATCCCGATAAATAATGAAAAATCCTTTTATTTTCCTGCTCTTAGCGGCCGTACCCTTCGCTCACGCCTGGCAACCGGACGTGCCCGCGACCGAAAAGATTGCCAAATTGGACGATGTTAGAGGAACTAATGGGGACCAGGAGTTTCTCGACCCGGAGCAAGCGTTTGTATTAAACGTAATGGTGCGCGATGCCCGCACTCTGTTGGCGCAAATCAACATTGCCCCCGGTTATTATCTCTATCGAGAAAAGACCGGGTTTCACATTGCCCCGGTAGCCGGTGTCCGGCTGGCTGCTTATCAGCTACCCAGCGGCCTCGTCAAGATTGACCAATTTGTCGGCAAAACCGAGGTCTACCATGATCAGCTGACCACCCAACTGACCCTGGAACGTTCTACGCCTGGCGCAACCGACCTCACGCTCCTGATAAATTATCAAGGCTGTGCGGAAAAAGGCATTTGTTATCCGCCCATAAGCAAAAAAGTAAGTTTGCGATTACCGCCGTTGGCGGCGAGCGGGGTGGCGGAAACTCAACCTCTTGCCGCCGTTTTCAACGCCGCAAACACCGGGGCGGGGGGCGCTTCAATCAAAACCTTCCTGGTCGCGATGCTGGCTGCCTTTGGTAGCGGTCTGCTGCTCACCTTTACTCCCTGCGTTCTACCCATGGTTCCGATTCTATCCAGCATCATTGTCGGCCAAGGCAACAAAAGTCTTACCAAGTTACAGGCTGGATTGTTGTCGCTTTCCTACGTGGTAGGCACCACCGTAATTTAT
>WNFG01005828.1_pt1 | contig 18133 bp, 16 predicted proteins | sample 5400431 | NCBI WGS metagenome assembly WNFG01 (sample SAMN13153346, study PRJNA577476) | soil metagenome | isolation source: 120 cm saprolite under Douglas fir tree site 2 hole 3 replicate 2 | place: USA:California | collected 2015-04-18 | reverse complement strand
GCAGATAAAAACAGACAAAACAAGAAAGGAAGGAATTGGTTCCTGTCTGTTTTTCTCCGGTTCTTATCTGCGTTTATCCGCGAAATCAGCGGCAAATATCTTCTTGTTTTTATTCGCGGCTAATTTTTTGCTTTGGCCTCACCCCTGACCGGCTCGGCGTGGTCAACAATCAGCATTTCCACGGGAGCGGTTTGCAGCTTCATCTCGAGGCCCAACTGTTCCCGCACGGCGGCGGGCAGGGAAGCGGCTTTGTTTTCGGGAGTCCACCGCACCTTGAAATCGTAATCGCCATGAAGTTCGGTCTTATCCAGGACCACCGTGTTTAGTTCCGTCGAGATCTGCCATACCATCCCTTTGATCGCTTCTCCCTGTCCGATCAACTCGGTTTGGCTCGGCCTCCACAAGCCAGGCCCCATCGGTCGGCCATCTGATCGCTTCAATCCGTCCGCATAAGTGTCGCCGGGTTTTGCCGGGTGAAATTTCGGGCCGCCGTTGGCGACGGTCACCACGTAAGCCTGAATATTTCTGGTTTCGCGGCGGATTGTCATCTTGAAACGGTCGGTCAGGAGGTTTTGAAGCAGCGGTCTCCTCTCATCCTGGAGCTTTGAGAGATCGCCGGTTGCGTCACCGCTGAATTTCACGACCACATCGAATCTTTCAGAGTTCATCCACTCGGGGCCTCCGGTGATCTGAGCATCCAGAACTCCGTAAACCCGGCGAATGAGCATGGGCAGCGTCGCGTTGGTTGCCAGGAATTCCTCGCCATTGAACTTAAAGCCGACGCCCTTGCCCGGTGGGTCGCTGACGATCTTGAACGGAGGCATGGCCTCGCCGGTTTTGTTGGGGGTAATCGAGGCTGAGGCAATTTGCACTCCGCTGCCGGTCTTGCTTTCGAAAGGCGCGGCGGCCAGGCTCCGCGCCGGGTGCAATAAGCCAAACATCAGCGGCCCGAGGATGGCGGCGGCCGCGGCGGTGGTCAGCAGCAATTTCTTTCCGACAGTGAGATTGCGCGCAATGCGGTGAATCATGATTTCCTCCATTCGGCGTTTCAGGTTTGAGCCGGTGACTCCGGCCACGCATTCCAGCGGAGATTCCAGACAGAACTCACAGACTTTCAGAATGCCTTCGGCATAGATTTGCGGCTCGCTGCCGATGCGCAGAACTTCCTCGTCGCAGGCGCGTTCGCGTTCCCCGACCAGGCGCGTGCCGATCCACCAGACCAAAGGATGAAACCAGAAGATCGCCTCAACGATCATGTGAAACGCGGCCGCCAGATTGTCGCGGCGGCGAACGTGGCACAGTTCGTGGATGATGATGGATTCCATTTGCGCGTCGGTGAGGCGGCCGGAAATGCCTTTGGGCAGCAACAGCACCGGGCGGAAGATGCCCATGATCCCGGGCTCCGCGGACGATGCGGAGACAACAAGCCCGATCGGCTGTCTGATTCCGACGGCTTGTTCCAGGCGACGGAGCACTTCGATTTCACGTCCGCAGCGGACCGGCTGATTTTCGTTGGAGACCATGCCCGCAGTCAGGCGACGCCACTTGATCCACCAGAGCAGCAGCACAATCACGCTGCCCCCGATCCATGCCACGGTGAGCAGATCCGCAAGCATCTGACCGCGCGTGAAAAGGCCGAAGATGAGAGGACTTGAGGGGACGACGGCGTGAACGGGCGCAGACGCCGCAAATGGCACGGTCACGATCTCCATCGCGGAGAACACCGGCGGAGGCGGACCGGCGGGCTGCCACCAGCGAAGATAGCCGCCGGCGGCGGTGAGCAGGGAAAAGGGAAGCAGAAATTTCACCGAGGCCAGCAGCCAGAGCCGGTAGCGCACCTGGGCGCGATTCTCGCGGAGCATCTGTGTTAGCAGCAGAACGACAGCCGCAAAGAGCGAGGATTGCCACAGGTGGTTGGCGAGCGGCGGCCCCAGGGCAATGGTCCGGGAATATAAGGACGACAAAGTTACAGCCGCGGGAATGATCATTTCTGTTTGTCCTTCTTTGCCAGTTGCTGCACGGCTTTTTCCGCCTCGCGCAGATCGTCGAGCGTGAGCCTGCCCGATTCCACCAGGTGGGCCATCACAGGCTGGGTGCGTCCGCCAAACAGGCTGAGCAGTTCGTCGATCAATCTGCCTTGCGCGGCGTGGCGCGAGACCACCGGCTCGAAGATGTGGGCGTTGCTGATTTTTCGGGCGCGCCGCAGCACCTTCTTGCGTTCCATGCGATAGACGGTGGTTTGTATTGTGGTGTAGGCCGGACGCTTCGGTTCCGGGAAGGCTTCCTGAATTTCGCGTATGGAGGCGGCGCCCCGGTTCCAAAGCGCCTCCATGATCTGAAGCTCGAGTTTTGAGAGTCTGGGTAAGGTCATTATAATTTCCTACTACATTTGTTTGTTAAACTACTACACGTGTAATTTTGTTGTCAAGGAAAAAAGAAAAAACATTTTCACCGCAAAGGACGCGAAGGGCGCAAAGCAAAGACAAGAAAAGGCAAAAAATAAATGACGCGTTCGCTCGCTTCGATCTATTCTGTATCTGCCAGGGGCAGGATGGCGAGGAATGTTTCCCTGTCTTTGCTGTTTTCCTGTTTTTCCTTTGCGCCCTTCGCGTCCTTTGCGGTAAATGCTTTTTGTTCAATCACAGGAAGGAACATTTTTTCCGGTTTTGGTGTCATTAGTCGAGAGTCTTGAGGTTGTATCCATGAACACGATCAAATTGTCTGTGGCGGGAATGCTGGCATTCCTGTTCATGCAACTGGCGGGAACGGTGACCGTTACCGGCAGGATTACCGGACGGTCGGGCGAACCGGTTGCGGGCGCCAAACTGGTTTATACCGGCGTCGAGACCGGCAAGGTTTATACCGTAAAAACCGACAAGAACGGACAGTTTGATATCGCCGGTGTTTTTCCAGGCAACTACACGATCGTGGTCACCGACAGTGAAGGTAAAAAAATCTTTACCGGGCGAAAACATGCCCGCCGGCCCAACGAATATCAGCATGACGAGAACCAGGGCGAGGACAACGTCCATAACATCGATCTCTCCACGGTGGTCTCCGGCGATGCGATTGATCCTGAAGGCAACATGGGGCAGCGCAAGCTGAATAAAGAGCAGCTTGCCCTGGTGCGCAAAGAGAACGCCGAGTCGGTCCGCATCAATCGCATGGTGATTGCCGCCAAGGGTTACGTTGATGCCCAGGACTGGCCCCACGCGACGGAGACATTCCGGCAGCTCATTCTGCTCGACCCCAACCGCTGGGAGTTCTACCAGAATCTGGCGACTATCGAGGGCAATCAGAGTCATTATCCCGAAGCCGCCGCCATGTACCAAAAAGGGATCGCGGTCGCCGAAAAGACCCTGGCCAACACCGGCCCTCAGGCGCGCGACAGCCTTGGGCTCATGATGGTGATGCTGGGCGATGCGAACATGCAGATGGGGCATCTGCAGGAGGCGATGGAAGCCTACGCGACGGCTGCGGTTACGCTGCCGAATCCGGTGATGCCGCTGCTGCGAGCGTGCAACGCGCAAAGCAACAACAGCAATCATAAGGAGGCGATTGAACTGTGCGGCCGCGCGCTGGCCGCCGATCCCAGGCAGCTGGAGCTGTATCAGACGCTGGCCACGGTGCAAAAGGCTTCCGGCCAGTCGGACGAGGCGCTCGCGACCCTGGATCGCGGAATCGCATCGGGACGAAGGATGCTGGAGACCCAGCCGCAGTCGGCGCGCGTCAAAAACGCAATCGGCCAGATGCTGACCGCGGAAGGAAACCTGTACTCCCAGTTGAAGGACCAGAACCGGGCGATCGCCTCTTTCACCGAGGCCTCGGAGATGTCGGCCTATCCCGCGCTGCCGCTCGGCAATCTCTGCGTCAGTTACTACAACAGCAGGCACCTCCAGGAATCTCTTGATGCCTGCAACAAGGCCATTGCCTCCGATCCCTCCCTTCCCGATCCTTATTACATCAAGGGTGTTCTGCTCTTCGGCAAGGGTCGGGAGGAAAACGGCAGGTACACGGTGCCCGCAGAGACGAGGGAAGCGCTGAGAAGATATCTGGCGCTGTCGCCGTCGGGGGACCATGCTGTGTACGTTCGGGAGATGCTGGGCAGGATCGATGGCGCGGTGAGTGTGAGGTAGCGAAATTTGGTAATTGCCAGAGAGCTTCTGGCTTTTGGCTGTTAGCTTCTGGCTAACCAGATCCCGGCGTTACAAAACCCGACATCGATTTTGTCTTTGCTTTTCCTTTGCGCCCATCGCGTCCTTTGCGGTGGATACAGGGTTTTGTAAACGTCGAGATCTGGTGAACCAGAAGCCAGAAGCTAGCAGCCAGAAGCTCTTTAGTTTCTACTGCACCGTCTGCTTTGTCTCAGCCTTGTTCGCCCCATCGAGCATTTCACGGATCTTTAGCGCCAGTTCCTCGGGGGCGACGGGCTTATCGAGAAAGGCTTCATCGGGAGCCAGTTCTCCCGATTTCAGGAACACTCCCTGGGTATAGCCGGAAACGTACAGGACCTTCATCGTGGGACGCAGGGGCCTCAGCATGTTCGCCATCTCGCGGCCATTCACTCCGGGCATGACGACATCGGTCAGCAGCAGGTCCACGCGTCCATTAAAGTCGCCGGCCACCCTGCCCCCCCACCCCAGGGGGGAAGGCTCCGAACCGGAGTAAGGAAGATGAATATGATAATATATGATTATTCATCATGGTCGAAATCAGCCAATTCAAGGCCGAGTTCTTCAAAGCTCTTGCCCATCCTCTGCGAATCAGAATCCTGGATGAACTCCGGAAAGGTGAATGCGGGGTCAACGATCTGTGCTCTCGCCTCGACGTTGAGCAGAGCAATCTTTCGCAGCAACTGGCGATCCTCCGGTCCCGCAGCATCGTCGCAACCAGAAAGGAAGGCCAGAACGTGTATTACTCCGTCCGGGATCCTGAATTGTTCAGCCTGCTTGACGTGGCCAAAAAGATCTTCAACAACCATCTCATCGACGTGAAAGACATGTTGTCGCAGCTCGGCACGCCCCGTCGATGATGAGGTTTGTCTGGTTTTGAGATTTATGGCAATACATCGGGAGCGGAAGACCACAGGTGAACGTCAGGGGGCTCATGCAAGGGAAAAGCAATATGGGGAATTGGTTACCGAAATCCATCATTCATCTCAAGTCTTATACATCACGTCTGTTCGTGGCGGATCTTCTTGCGGGCATAACGGTTGGACTGGTGGCGCTGCCTTTGGCCATGGCCTTCGCCATCGCTTCGGGCGTGCCCCCGCAAACGGGTCTGTACTGCGCAATCGTAGCGGGCTTTGCCATCTCCGCTCTGGGCGGATCTTCAACGCAGATCGGCGGACCGACCGGCGCCTTCGTGGTCGTCGTCTTTGGTATTGTCGCGAGTCACGGCGTTGATGGATTGTTCATGTGTACCCTGATGGCCGGAGTTATCCTGCTGGTCCTCGGTGTGACGGGTTTAGGCACAGCGGTCAAGTTCATACCGCGGCCTGTGGTCGTGGGCTTCACGAACGGAATTGCCGTCATTATCGCCAGCACTCAGATCAAGGATTTTTTCGGCCTGAAGATCGACAAGGTCCCGGGTGAATTCGGGGCCAGAATCATGACCCTGGTGCGGCATCTTCCTTCGTTCTCTCCGCTGGAGACTGCGCTGAGTGTCGTGGCGCTTGCGGTCATTATTCTGTTCATGCTTTTTGTGAAGAAAGTGCCCGGCTACATCGTTGCGCTGCTGGCCGGGACCGCGGCGGTTGTCATCTTCAAACTGCCGGTGGAAACGATCGGCACGCGCTTTGGCGGCATCCCTTCCGGGTTTCCAACGCTCCATATTCCGCACTTTCGCGTGGACCTGCTTCGGCTTCTGATTTCACCCGCCATCACGGTCGCCATGCTGGGCGCGATTGAATCGCTGATGTCCGCGGTGGTCTCCGACCGCATGAGCGGTGACAAACACAACCCCAATGTTGAACTCATTGGTCAGGGTGTGGCCAACATTCTCTCTCCGCTGTTTGGCGGACTCCCCGCCACCGGAGCGATCGCCCGCACGGCCACCAACATCCGCTCCGGCGCCAGGACCCCGGTAGCCGGAATGATCCATGCGCTGACTCTTCTCGCGATCGTGCTTTTCGCCGCGCCGCTCGCGAGGTTTGTCCCTCTTGCGGTACTCTCGGCCATTCTTCTGGTTGTCGCATACAACATGGGCGAATGGCAGGAGATTCCGGAGCTCTTCAAGCTGTCGAAGCTCGAGATCGGCACCTGGCTGGTTACGTTTTTGCTGACTGTCTTTGCCGATCTGACTGTGGCGGTCGAGGCGGGCATGATCATGGCCGTGCTGGTCTTCATCCGCAAGGTCACACTCACCACGACGGTGTCTGAAGTAACGGAGGAGTACGTTCGCGAAGGGCATGTCCATATCCTGCAACACAAGGACATTCCTTCTTTCGTCAGCATCTTCAGGATACATGGCCCCTTTCTGTTTGGCGCTACCGACAAGATCGATACGATTGTCTCCCGGCTGCCCGATCTGCCCCCCGTCATTATCCTGAGGCTCCGCAACATGACCGCCATCGACTCCACGGGTATTCAGGCGCTGGAGAATTTTGCCGATCGTGTGCACGAATCCGGGAAAGAGCTTATTCTTTGCGGCGCCAGAGAACAGCCCGCGAAGCGGATGTATCAGGCTGAATTTCATCAGCATGTCGGACAGGAGAATATCTGCGGCAGCGTGGCCGAGGCCCTTGATCGGGCCAGGAGTCTTTATCCCGAGCTTGCGAAGCAACATCCCGCGGTGACCAACTGGGGCAGAAGAAGTACCGACCATGTTGCCGCGTCGAAGCCGGCATCGATCTGAGGATAACCGAGAGTCAAAAGCTTCACCACGGAGGCGCGGAGTCACGGAGAAAAGCACAAAGACAGATGGTATTTTTTTGGAACCGCTACTTCCTATGCGTTTTCAGGTTTATGATTTTGATTTTGGTTGCGGCTGCGTCGCGCTGCGTTACAGGGAATTCGTTCGGGCCATCATGAAGGGAACTCATGAACACGCTGTCGGTTAAGGCCATCTATTTGCTGGGTGTTGGCGCCTGGCTGATTGGCGCTTTCGCCTCTCTCGCGATGTGGCGAAAACCGGCGTTGGCCCGACGCATCTGCTGCAGTACCGCTCTGGTCGGCTCTGTTCTGGGAGGGCTCGCCGCCATCCTCGGCATGCTTCACGGCGACCCGGTCAGGTGGTCGGCGCCCTCGGGAAATCCATTATTTGCCTATAGCTTCTCTTACGATGCCCTGACGGGATTCTTCAACCTGACCCTTGCGATCCTGGCCGGCACGGTTTCCGTCTACTCCTTCGGCTATCTGAAGGATTTTGAGGGCAAAAGGAACATCGGCTTCTTCGGTTTGAGGGCAAAAGGAACATCGGCTTCTTCGGCTTCCTGTTCCATCTCCTTCTTCTCAGCCTGACGATCGTCTTCACCGCCGCCAACGCTTTCTTTTTCCTGATTGGCTGGGAAGTGATGGCACTGGCCGCGTACGGGCTGGTCGCCTTTTACCACGAACGGGAAGAGAGCCGGAGCGCCGGGCTGCTCTACGTCATTATGGCCCACATCGATGTTGGGTGCCTGCTCCTCGGCTTCTCTCTGTTGATCCAGGCGAGCGGCAGCACCGACTTCGCGAGCTTCCACACCGCGGCTGCGCAGTTATCCGGCGGCCGTCAGGCGATTGCTTTCGTGCTGTTCTTCCTGGGCTTCGGCATTAAGGCGGGTGTGATTCCTTTCCATATCTGGCTGCCGGCGGCCCATCCGGTCGCTCCCGGCCCCATCTCAGCTTTGCTTTCCGGCATCGTGCTCAAGGCGGGCATCTATGGCATGGTCCGCATTTTTATGGACTCGCTGGGAGGAGTGCCGTCGTGGGCCGGTTTGCTGGTGCTCATTGTGGGGGTCGTTTCCGCCGTTCTTGGCGTCTTGTACGCATTGATGGAACACGATCTCAAACGGCTGCTGGCCTATCACAGCATTGAGAACATCGGCATCATCCTGATGGGGCTCGGCGCCGCCCTGATTTTCCGCGTTGCGGGACACCCACAACTTGCCGGAGTCGCCCTGATCGCTTCGATGTTTCACACCATGAATCATGCGATCTTCAAGTGTCTTCTGTTCCTGGGCGCCGGGTCGGTACAGCATTCGACCGGCACGCGCAACATGGAGGAACTGGGTGGCCTCATCCGTCCCATGCCGGTGACAGCTTTCTGTTTCCTGATTGGCGCTATCGCCATCTCCGGGCTTCCCCCGCTGAACGGTTTTGTCAGTGAGTGGCTGACCTACCAGAGTCTGCTGGCGGGCTTTGGCGTGACCGGCGGTTTGACGCGCATCCTGTTCCCGCTTGCCGGCTCCATGCTGGCTCTTACCGGGGCACTGGCGGCGGCGTGTTTCGTGAAAGCATTTGCGATTACCTTTCTCGCGCTGCCGCGCGGAGCGGAGCCTCGCCGCGCACACGAAGCGCCCCGCTCCATGCTCATCGGCATGGCCGGCCTGACTGTAGCCTGCGTGGCCCTGGGACTGGGTGTCACCTGGTTTCTCCCGGTGTTCGATGCGATGACGGAGCAACTGCTGGGCGTAAGAGTTGGCGCGAGTCTCGTGAGCGGTCACGGACTGGTGCTCTCCTCCGGCGTGCCTCACGGAGGGACCGTCTCCACCGCGGTCATCGCCGCGGTGATGGTAGTGCTGCTTGCGCCTGCCGCCCTTCTTGTGTCGGCCGGGGTGAGGCGGTTCGGGCGAAAGCGGGGGCCCGTGTGGGATTGTGGTCTGCCCGGACTCACGGAGGCGAATGAATACACCGCCACAGCGTTCTCCAAACCCCTGCGGATGATCTTCTCCGCTTTGTACCAGCCGCGCCGTGAAATTCAGGCTGTCTTCGATGTCTCTCCCTATTATCCGAAGGAGATTCATTTCGAGAGTGAGATCGAGCCGACCTTCGAGAAGCGCCTCTATGATCCTCTGCAGGAAGTGATCGTGTGGTTCTCCACCAGGATGCGGGCCATTCAGGCCGGCAGCATTCATGCCTACCTGTTATACATCTTCATCACTCTCATTCTTCTTTTACTGTTTGGAGTGCGCCAGTGATTGAGATGCTGGTCAACTCGACCCTGCAACTGGTGTTGCTGCTGCTTGCGGCTCCGCTGCTCAGCGGCATCATCAGGACACTGAAGGCCAGGCTGCAGACGCGCCGCGGCCCCGGCGTGCTGCAGACTTACCGCGATATCCTTAAGCTGCTGCGCAAAGGGATGGTGATTCCTGAGACCGCTTCATGGATATTCTCCGCGACCCCCTACGTTGTGTTTGTGACCGCCACCCTGGTCGGGTTGATGATTCCCATGACGACCACGCACGCCCCTCTCAGCCTGTTCGGCGGCGTTCTTGCGGTGGTCTATCTGCTGGCGCTGGGCCGTTTTTTCCTGGCTCTGGGCGGTCTGGATACGGGAAGCTCGTTCGGCGGCCTCGGCAGCAGCCGGGAGATGACGATTTCGGCCATTGCCGAGCCGGCCATGATGCTGGCGATTTTCACTGTCGCTCTGGCCGCCAACTCCACCAATTTGAGCGAAATGGCCAAGGTTGCCGTGAGCCAGAGCTGGACTTTTCTCGCGCCCTCGCAGATGCTGGCGTTCGCGGCGCTCTTTATCGTGCTGATCGCCGAGACCGGCCGCATCCCGGTGGACAATCCGGCCACTCATCTCGAATTGACCATGATTCACGAAGCCATGGTCCTCGAGTATTCGGGACCGTACCTTGCTTTGATTGAGTGGGGTTCCTCCGTCAAACAACTCGTGCTGATGACGCTGCTGGTCAATACCTTCTTCCCGTTTGGCCTGAGTTCCGACTGGACGCTGCGGGGAGTCGGGATCGGAGTTCTTTTCTATTTCGGCAAGCTGCTGGTCCTTGGATGTCTGGTCGTGCTGGTGGAAACCACCAACGCAAAACTGCGCCTGTTCCGGGTGCCTGAATTGTTGATGGTCGCATTCATTCTGGGATCGCTCGCGCTGATTTCCACGTTCATGTTCTGAGACGCTCATGCCATTTGTCCCCAATCCGGAACTCGGCAACCGCATCATCACCCTGATGGCGGCGCTGGTGCTGGTGCTGCAGATCGCCGCGGTCGGCCAGCGCTGGCTGGTATCGAGCATCCGCATCTTCGCCTTGCAGTCCTTCCTGCTCGCCTCGATCGCCGGCATTATCGCTTACTTCAACCATGCCCCCCACATTTACTACGCCGCCATTCTTACGCTGGTTTTTAAAGCCGCGCTGCTGCCGTGGTTCCTGGAGCGTCTGGTCAGGAGAATCGGAATCCGACGGGAGATCGAACCACTGATCAACGTGCCGCTGTCGATTCTCACCGCGGGCTGTCTGACTCTGGTGGGCTATGTGGTCGCACAGTCTTTTTACCATCCGGAAGAGGGGTCCGCGCGAGCGGCCCTCGGACATAACACGCTCGCCGTCGCCATCGCCCTGTTCCTGATCGGTTTCTTTGCCATGCTGAACCGGCGCAAGGCGCTGTCGCAGGTGCTGGGGCTGCTTTCGCTTGAGAACGGCCTCTTTCTGGCCGCGATTTCACTGACCTATGGAATGCCTCTGGTGGTTGAAATCGGAATCTTTTTCGATGTCCTGGTTGCAGTCATGGTCCTGGGCATTCTCGTCTTCCGAATCCGCGAGACCTTCGATTCCATGGACGTCAGCAAGCTGAGGAGGTTGCGAGAGTAAGCACGTATGATTCTTCTCCTGCTCCTTATCGTTCCCCTGAGCGCCGGTCCGTTGGCCTTCTTCCTGCGGAAGCGGCCCGTCATGGAGGCGGTGAATGTCGCTGCCTTCGCCATTGAGCTGTGCCTGGCCATGGCGCTGGGAGCCCGTGTGCTGCGCAGCGGCCCGGTTTCATTTTTGAACGGGTTTTTTTACGCCGACGCTCTCAGCACCCTGATGGTCCTTCTTTCTTCGTTCGTGGCCCTCGCCTGTTCCATCTACGCGGTCGGCTATTTTCGTCACGACGAGCGCAGCGGAATCCTGGAGGAGGCCGGGAAAGAGGCCAAGGGCCCGCTTGCGGCCCGGAAACTGCGAGAGTACTACGCCCTCACGCCTCTGTTCGTCTTCTCTCTGATGCTCGTTGCTCTCGCCAACAACCTGGGAATGGTCTGGGTGGCGGTCGAGGGAACGACTCTGGCCTCCGTTTTTCTTGTCATGTTTTACGGACGCGAAACGTCGCTGGAGGCCGCCTGGAAGTATGCCATCATCGGAGGTGTTGGCCTTTCCATGGCCCTGTTCGGAACGATTCTGACCTATTACTCCGCTTCCCGGGTATTCGGCACAGACACGTTGTCCGGCCTGAACTGGTCCGTTCTCGTCGGAAACGCAGCCCGCTTCGATCAGCCGACGATGCGGCTCGCCTTCATCCTGGTGCTGCTGGGGTACGGCACCAAGGCCGGCATCGCTCCCATGCATACGTGGAAGCCCGATGCCTACAGTGAAGCTCCGATCCCGGGGGCGGCGATGCTCGCCACCGGAGTGCTCAACTGCGCTTTGTACAGTCTGATCAGGTTCTACATTCTGAGTTCGAAAAGCCTGGGCCCCGGGTTTGCCTCGCACCTCCTGATCATTTTCGGGCTGCTCTCGATGGGAGTTGCCGTGCCTTTCATTCTGGTCCAGAAAAACTTCCGGCGGCTGCTGGCCTATTCGAGCATCGACCACAGCGGCATCATGGTGCTGGCGCTCGGCCTCGGAGGCCCGCTGGGAATCCTGGGCATGCTTCTGCACATGACATTTCATTCGATTACCAAGCCGCTGCTGTTTTTTTGCGCCGGCAACGTTCAACAACAGCTCAAGACCGACCTGTTCCGCAGGGCAAAGAGCGGATTGGTCCACTCCATGCCTTTGACCGGAGCGGTCTTCCTCATGACGACCCTTGCGGTTACAGGATCGCCGCCTTTCAGCTTCTTTCAGAGCGAGTTCACCATTCTGCGGGCGGCCCTGAGCCGAGGGCATCTTGTTCTGCCGATATTGTTCGTCGCATTTCTGCTCGCGGTCTTTTCCGGATTCCTTGTGCATATCTCCGGTCTTGTCCTGGGGCCGGATCCGGGAATTCCCCGAGCCCCGATCTGCCGCTGGAAAACGTTCTCGGTCGCCGGCCTGGCGGTGGTGGTGATCGTCATGGGTTTCTGGATACCCGCTCCGTTATTCCGGCTCATTGAACTTGCGGCGGGTATCGTGACGGGTGCGCCATGACAAAATCGATGTTTTCGTTTTTCGACGAACTTCAACGGCAGTTTGGAGCGCAGATTCATTCCATCAACTCCGACCGCCGGGATGAAATCTATATCCTTCTGAATGACCCGGACATTCGGCCGGTCACGAATTACCTGCGCGGCGAGTTTGGCGCAAGGCTGGTGATGGTGTTCGCCGAGGACCGGCGTTCTCAGGAAGGCGTTTTCTTCAACTATTACGTCTTTGAACAAAAGGGAAGCGATCGCTATCTGCTGGTACGGGCCCCGGTAGGCCCCGATGCTCCTCGCTTTCCATCGCTCTCCGCAGAACTGCCGGCGGTAAACTGGCAGGAACGTGAAATCCAGGATTGGTTTGGACTGAAAGCCACCGGCCATCCGAATCCTCGCCGGGTCGCCCTGCATGACAATTGGCCGGATGTCTACCCTCTGCGTAAGGATTTCCCTCTGCAAACCGTGTTGCCGCCTTTCGAGGGTGAACGCCACATCTACCGCCCCGCTCTGGGTGAAGGCGTCTTTCAGGTGCCGGTGGGGCCGGTCCATGCGGGAACCATCGAGCCGGGCCACTTCAATTTTGCGGTGGCGGGTGAGCCGATCCTCTATCTCCAACTGCGAATGTTCTATACGCACAAGGGCACGGAAAAGCTTTTCGAGAAACTGCCCATCCACAAGGCCGTTTTCCTGGCTGAGAGCATCTCCGGGGACTCCGCTTTTTCGCATGGCACAGCTTTCTGTCAGGCTGTCGAACGCGCGGCCGGGATAGAAGTTCCCCTGCGTGCGCTGGTCATGCGCACCATCCTGCTGGAGCTCGAACGAATCTGCAATCATGTGGCCGACATCGGAGCCATCGCGACCGATGTCGGCTTCGTCATCGCCAATGCTCATGCAAGCCGGTTGAAGGAGATGCTGCTCGCCCTGAACGAGCAGTTGACCGGCAGCCGTCTGCTGCGCGGCATGATCTGCGTGGGCGGGGTGCGCAGGGGATGGGATACCGCGCAACTGGCTGCGCTCGGCCATGCCCTGGCGTCTTTTGCCCGCGAATTTGAGGACCTGACCGGTCTGATCGAATCGTCCGAATCGACACGCGATCGCCTGGAACAGACAGGGGTCCTCCGTCCGGAAAAAGCCAGAGACCTGGGTATCGTGGGTGTGGCCGGGCGGGCCTCGGGGATCGATCTCGATATGCGGCGCGACCACGCCTATGCCGCTTATGCGCGCTACCCATTCCGCGTTCCGGTCTACCAGGTTGGAGACGTTTTGCACCGGATGCAGGTCCGCATCGACGAGGTGAGCGAATCCCTTTCGATCATCCGAAGGGCTGCGGAGGAAGGACTGGAGGGAGAAGTTCGTGTCCCCGTAGGCGCCATTCCCACGGGGCGTTGTGCATTAAGCGCCGTCGAAGGCTGGCGCGGCGAAATCATCCACTGGATTCGCACCGGCCCCGACAATCGTCTGGAGCGATGCAAGATCAAGGACCCGTCGCTCAACAACTGGCCTGCGCTGGTCGAGGCCGTCCAGGGCAACATCATTGCGGATTTTCCTGTCATCAACAAGAGTTTCAACCTTTCCTACTCAGGAACGGATCGGTGAGCGATGTTTAAAATCATTCAGAAATCGATCAGCACCGGCATTGTAACCACGAGCTATCCGGCGGAACCCGCAAAGATCTCCGGACGCTTTCGCGGACGACCGGATTTTGATTTCAAGATTTGGAAGGACGCGCGGGCCGCGGTGGAGGCATGCCCCACCGGAGCCATATCCCTGACCGACCAGGGTGATTCACGGAAAGTCGTTCTCGACTACGGCCTGTGTGTCTTCTGCGGCTTATGCGCCGAAGCTTCGCCCGATCCGGCGGTGAAGATCACCCAGGAATTTGAACTGGCAACCGGGGACCGCCGCAACCTGGTCGCTACAGCGGAATATGAGTTGAATGCCGACGGCACGCATCGCCGGTTGCGCGAAGTGCGCGACCAGTCCACTGAAGCCGGCGCGGACGCGGAGAGCATGGGGCAGAAAGCGCGTGAAAAAATCCATCAACTCTTAAGCCGGTCTCTCGCCATCCGCGAGGTGGATGCGGGGTCCTGCAACGGATGCGAACTGGAGATTGTCGCCCTGAACAATCCGGTTTATGACATCGAACGATTTGGAATCCATTTTGTCGCGTCGCCCCGCCATGCCGATATGCTCCTGGTCACCGGCCCCGTCACCCGCAACATGGAACTGGCCCTGCTGAAGACCTGGCAGGCCATGCCGGAGCCCAGGGTCGTTGTGGCCGTCGGCGCCTGTGGCATCAGCGGCGGTATCTTCGGCGAAAACTACGCGTCTCTGGGAGGAGTGGACAAGGTGCTGCCTGTGGATGTCTATATTCCAGGATGTCCGCCCCGGCCGCAGGCCCTGCTGCATGGAATTCTGCTCGCTGTGGGACGCCTCGCCGAGAGACTCAGGAGTCGGGGCGGCGGTTGATTGCGGTTAACGCCGGCGCTATGCTTCTTTTTTCACGTAGCAGTCCGCCAGCCAGCCGGAGAAATCTTCTTCAGCGGCGCGGGGCAGGGCCACGCTCCAGATGCCGTTGGTGACGGCGCGCAATCCGACCTGGCCCTCGCGAGAAGTGCCTTTTTCGCCTACCCAGACCACCATGAATCGCGCCCGCATGTTGCCGCATTGCAGCCCGACGATAAAGCCCTCCTCCAACTGGGCGGTCACTCCATAGAGGCGCGCGCCGTTGGTGGCGATGTTGAGGGTCCTGACGTTTTGCGAGAACACTTTTCCCCGGCTGTCCAGACCCCATAGCCTTACCGAGAGCGGCACAGTCACACGTGGTTCGCGTCGCTTCGACATATTTTTATGCTAAGACAAGAACGGCGGAAACGGAGCGGATTCCTGCGGGACAAAAGTCACTTTGGTAATGAGAATTTATTCATCCGGACTGGAACGCGGATGGACGCAGCTATCCGCGCCGGCGGCGCAGCTCCGAGGGAGAAATTCCGAGTATCCGCTGCATATGCAGTGCCAGATGGCTCTGATGGGCGAAGCCGGTTTCAAGGGCGACCTGGCTGATCGCCATCCCGTCGTCGGCCAGCAGGGAAGCGGCTCGCTCCACTCTTCTGCGAATCACATACTGATGGAGCGGCATTCCCACCGCCTGACGAAAAACCACTTTGAAATGGGAAGCGCTCAGGCCCGCCAGCGCGGCGACGGAGTTCAGTGAGAGATCGTCGCCGAGATGATCTTCGATATAACTCAGCACCTCTTTCACCATGCGCGGAGACATTCCCCTTCTGCCGTTGAACAGCGCCGGGCCGGCCGCTGTTGAACTGTGATTGCGCAGCAATTGCATGGCAAGGGCCGTGGCCAGCGCATCCAGATAGAGGCGGCCATTGGGAAAGCCGGCCTCTGCTTCCGCCTTGAGCGTCCATCCGATGTGTTCAATCTGCGGGTCTCTGATCTGAAAGCGGTTGCGAATCTCCAGATCGTCGAGATCGATCTCACAGGACTCGGCGGTCTGGCGCAACAGCGCCGGAGACAGATTCAACAACAGCGCCGTGTCTCTGCTCTTCATTTCCCAGCGCGCGGTAATTCCCGCGGGCACAATGTCGATGTCCCCGTGAACCGCCAGGCCCTCGTGACTCTGTCGTCCCCGGCGGCACGAAAGCCGAACAGGGCGGCCCACATGAATCGCAATCAGCGGGCTCTTCATTTCCGGAATTTCGACAATGCCCGGTTCATCGGTCTGCAGCGTGACTCGAAGGAATGGGGACCGGCGCTGCGTATCGAGATGCCGCAGCGGAGGCTCGGGAGCGCGGCGAAACTGAGGAGGGAGGATATTCATGGGAACTCGCTTCAGTTTAACACTGCTCAAACGCGAATGCGGGTGGGCTTCGTTTGCTGGGTTATGACGATGAGAATGAACAAGGGGGGTGATCCGCTCATCCGCTCATGTCGTTGAAAAGCAGGCAAAAATCGGTAGCGGATAGCGGAGCGGATGAGCATTTGGTAGCGCTACCACCGAACCGTTCTGCCATGCGATTGCCGCGAACAGGGCCGGCCGGGTGTGAGCCGGAGACCCACGCCGGCGCCGGGAGCAGCGGGCGACTATTGCTTTGCTTATCTGGTTTTTCAAAGAGCCACGAGCACTCCGGCACGTTGTGCACCTCCAGATTGGACTATGACTGAATCGGAGGCGGGATTCAAGTTTTGCTGTCGAAATGACAGCAGCAAAAAAAGACCTTTGCACCACCCTTTGGCAGGCTCAGGGCAGGCTCGGCGCGGAGACACAGCGCGACGGAGCCGCAACCAAAACCCCTCACCGCAGAGGACGCAGGGGGCGCAGAGGACGCAGGGAAAGGCGCAGGCAGGCGGTTGTTTTTCCGAGTCAAAATCGTCGCAAGCTGCGAAGACTTTCAGGATGATTCGCGTTCATTCGCGCCAATTCGCGGCTAGACCGCTTTTTTCCGAAGTCCGAATCTGTTCATTCCCGTCCGATTCTGCGTGACCGAAAGGAATGGCAACCGTAGAATACCCACGCGAGGTAATTCATGAACAACGCGTTCCTGGGAATTCTGGTCGGATGGCTGAGCATGGGCATTCTGGACGGGCTTTCCGCGGTCATTCTTTATAAGATGCGGAGTATAACTCTGACCCGGGGATTCCAGGGCATCGCCGCCGGGCTTCTCGGCAAAACTGCTTTTGACGGCGGGGGAAAGACAGCGCTGCTGGGTGTGGTCATGCATTTCTGCGTCGCGCTCGGCGTGGCGGTGGTCTACTATGCGGCGAGCCGGCAAATTGCCTTCCTGCTGAACCGGCCGGTCATCAGCGGCATCATCTATGGGGCAATTGTCTTCTTCGTAATGTTCTGCATTGTGCTGCCGCTCTCGGCGCTTCCGGGGTACAAATTCACCGCGATTCCGATGGACCGGGTTCTGGTGCAACTGGCCATCCATATGGTGATCGTCGGGCCAACCGTGGCGATCGCAATAGCGAGGCTGACGACGAAATCATAAAAACCAAAACCACCGCAGAGGCGCAGAGACGCGGAGAAAAGACGCAGGAAGAACTAAGAAGGGATTTGACGTTGAAAATCGCATTTTGGTTTTCCCGCCGGTTTTTCTCTGCGTCTCTGCGCCTCTGCGGTGGGTTTGGGTTTACCCTTCGTCGTCGGGCGGTCCCGCCGCTCCCGCGAGGTCCTGTTGTTTGATTTTTTCCACGTTGAATTTGCCCGCGCGTTCGCGCATGGTTTTGAAGACCTCTTCCAGCGGGGGCGGATCGCCCTTGATCCAGCGCAGGGGATTGATTCTGGCCACGACGAAGGCCCGCAGGTAGGGGCTGACCAGTCCCGCGACTTTTTCTTCCAGATCGAGCACCAGTACGGCACGCTTCTCGTGGTCCTTAATGGCCTTGCGCACCGGATCGTCGGTGAAGTCTTCGAGCCGCCGCAGAATCGAGTGATAGATTCCTCCGCCGAAGCGGGGCACGCGCTCGTAACAGACGCCCAGAGTGACCAGAGAAGCCTGGTCGAGATAGTAAGCGAATGACGATTCGGGGCGGGAGCCGTCTTCGGCGATTAGTCCGCGATAGATGCGGATCACCTCCAGCGAACGCTCCTTGAGGTTGTGGGCCTTTTCGGTGTTCAGCGCCAGGATCTGCCAGGCGATTTCCCGGTCGATGACGACCAGGGCGGTAATGGCTTTCGCGCCGAGGCGGCGCATGGCCCGGAGCCGATGCAGGCCGTTGGGTGTCCAGAAGCCGCCTTCGGGCGCGGTGACCGCGATGATCGGATCGAGGAAGCGGCCGGTTTTGTCGATCACGTCGGCCAGACGTTTGTGGTGCGTGTCGGAAAGATCGCGCTGGAACGGAGTGGGCTCGATGGCTGCGATAG
>WNFG01003238.1_pt1 | contig 18134 bp, 16 predicted proteins | sample 5400431 | NCBI WGS metagenome assembly WNFG01 (sample SAMN13153346, study PRJNA577476) | soil metagenome | isolation source: 120 cm saprolite under Douglas fir tree site 2 hole 3 replicate 2 | place: USA:California | collected 2015-04-18 | reverse complement strand
CAACCGAGCCGGCGCCGCGCGGGTCATGGTGGCGATCTCGACCAGCGAATATTCGCGGCTGATAGACGGCAGCGTCGTAACCGCCATGGCTTCGGCGGGCAGCCTCGCCATCCATTGCGCCCGCAGGTCGCGGCTCATGAGCAATGCCAAAATCTCCGGATAGACGGTGAAGGGCGCGCCGTTCGGATGGTCGGTCGTGAAGAACACTCTCCAAGGGTCGTCGATCAGAAGGAACAGTTCCATCCCGACCGCCCACTGCACGGCATTGTAGAAATCGGCGGAGCGGTAGTTGTACGCAACGATGCCGGCGCCATTGGCGTCACCGTCGAGTATCGCCCATTTCCTCGGCCGTGCCTGGTTGCGCGCATTGAACTGCCGCAAAATGTCGAGCGACACCGTCACCGTCTGGCCGAACATGACCTGGCCTACGTCGATGGTGACGCTCTTGGCTGCGTTCACGGCCTCGGCGAGGCGCGCCGCCGCGGACGAGAAGCCGCGTCCGCCCTCCTTGCCGTAACCATAGAACTGCAGATGAGCGAGATGAAGCGGCAATCCGTCGGCAGCCGCGATGGTGGCAAGCGCAGTGTCCGCGCTGCCGGCGATCCCGAGATTGTTGCAGTGAACGTGGAGCGGATGCGGCACGCCGAGTTCGTTGACGGCGTGTTGCAGGGTCTTGACGATCTCACGCGAGGACACGCCATAGGACGGCACCACGTCATCGAAGGAAAACTCCCGCACGTTCTCCTTGAATGCCGCCACGCCGCCTGCGTTGATGACCTTGATGCCGAGCGAGCGCGTCGCGGCGAGCGTCCAGGCGACATAGTCGCGCACAGCGGCGGCGCTCTCCTTGCGGTGTATCAGGCCGAGCAAGAAGTCGTCGTTACCGAGCACGGCGAGCGTCGCCTTGTCGATGATCGGAATGTCGGCGAGCTCAAGATGGGCGTGCAGCGCGTAATGCGGCGACACTGCGGGCTCGACCACCGTGGTGAAGCCCATGGCGGCATAGAGGCACCCGATCTCGAAGGCCGGCCACCCGGCGCTTGACAACGGCGTACTACCAGGGCGGGCGGCAGACCCGAGGCGAAATTCCGGCAGCAACAGGCGCGCCGTGTTCACGCTCCAGCCGGCGATGTGGGAGTGGATGTCGATCGCGCCCGCCATGACGATCTTGTTGGCTGCATCGTAAGTCGCATCCGCATTTGCTCCGGGCGACGGTTCGACGATGCGGCCATCGCGCATCCAGATATCGCCGATGCCATCATGGCCGTTGGCAGGATCGATGATGCGGCCGCCCGTGATGCGGGTCAACATGACGACGGCCCGTCGGCGAGGTGCGCTTCGATCGAGGCGATCGCGTCGGCAACCGAAAGGGCCTTGCTTCGGTGAGTCGCTGCGACCGCAGCCAGGGTTCCGATCGTGGCGTGATGCTCGACGCCGTCATGGTCGCGGCCGGGGGCGCCAACGGCGATGTGAACACGCGGCCGTTTCTGGAACCTGGCGTCCGCCGGCGCAAGCGCAATGGTTGGGAGATTGCTGCTCCATTCCGGCGCCGCCGCCCGGTAAGCGGAGATCCAAAGCACGCAGTCGGCTTCACCGCTGTCGACCAGCCGGGCGGCCCGGTATTGCCATGGGTCATGGTCCGGGCAGGAGCGGCCGAATCCGGTGCGCGGCGGAAACCCCGTCATCCAGCCGCAGACCTGCAGTACGCCGATGGCGTTGTCGCCGGGCGCGAGCGGAAGCCCCGAAAAGCGGGTCGTTGCGTTGAGGTCGGCGACGAGGCCGCACAGCATTTCGATCGTGAGCCCGTCGAGTTCCGCGGCCGACCAGACCGCAACCCCGAACCGCGCCGCCTTGAGGCCGTCGGCCACGCCGTCAAGAACTGGCATGGGAACCGGGGAGGGACCGGCAGCACGGCCATTGACGCGGGCCCGCAAGGTTGCGAGCAGCACCGGCAAGTCGCGCGCCTCAAGGCCGACGATCGTGATCCCACCGGCGGCGCCCGCGTGGCGTCCGGGGCACAGCCAGAATATGCGTCTGTCCATCCGGCCGCTGTCGCCGCCCTCGCGGGCAGCGCCATGCAGAGGCAGCGCGCACGATGCGTCGGTCATGCCAGGACCGACCAGCAACAGCGTGTCAGCGCGCAGGCTCGTCTCGCTCGGCGTCGTGAGCATCACGCCGGCTTCACGCAAGACATCGAGATCGCGCAACAGCGCGTCCGCATTCATATGGTCAATGACTGCACCGATGCGCTGCGCCAGTGCGATCGCCGCGCGAGCGCCAGCGACATCGGCGCCGAGGCCCGCGATGAGAGGCTGACGGCTGGCGTCAAGCAAGCGGGCTGCGGTCGCGGCCGCGGTGTGAAGCTCCGCCGGCGCGCCATCGATCCAGGCATCGTGCATTGCCATTCCTTGACGCCCGGCGCGGCGCTCAGCTGTCATACTTGATGTAAGCAAAACGCTGGTCGCCGGCGGGCGTCCCTTCGAGCGCGCCCGCCGCCTGTGCGGGCTGCCAATGGACAACCTCCTCGATCTTTTTCGCCAGTTCGAAATCCTTGTCGGTTATGCCCTTGGCTGCATGATTTTGCAGGCGCACTTCGACCCATGCGTAGGACGCCGTGAGATCGGGGTGATGCCATGCCGCTTCCGCAAGGTGCCCGACCGTATTGATCACCATGAGCGTGCCCTTCCAACTGTTGGTGCGGTATTTGCGGCGAATCCAGCCGTTTTCGAGGTACCAATGCGGCAACTCGGTCTTGAGGCGCGCTTCGATCTCGGCATCCGTATAGGTGCGTTCTTTGCTGCGTTCCGTCATGGGACCACCTCCCAAAGTCTTCGTGTGTCCAGATTGCCAACCCGCCCGGGTGTGGCGCATTGTAGGCTGGTATTTGTTTTCGAAAAGCCCGCTGAGGTGAATGTCAAGAAAACAGGGGAGCGAATCTTTTGAGGAGCGCGGCCATACCAATGCCGGAGGGCATAACGGTAACGATTCCGGCGCGACTGCATCTGGGTTTCCTCGACCTTAATGGCGGTCTCGGTCGTCGTTTCGGCAGCATCGGGCTTGCCATCAGCGGTCTGCGCACGAAGATCGCGTTTCGCCGTGCGAGGAAAAATCAGGTAACGGGGCCGGAACGTGAACGCGTCATGCGTCACGTCGATAAGATGATGCAGCGCCTCGCGCTCGGCGATAGCCACATGGTGGATGTGCTTGAGGTCGTGCCGGCCCATGCGGGGCTCGGTTCGGGTACGCAGCTCGCGCTGGCGGTGGCGGCCGGGATTCGCCGCCTGCACGGCCTGTCTCTCGACATTGAAGGGGATGCGCTCCACCTCGGCCGCGGCGCGCGTTCGGGCGTCGGAATCGGGCTGTTTCACGGCGGTGGACTCGTCGTCGACGGCGGTTGCAAGAAGACCGGGGCCCCGGCGCCGATCGTGAGCCACATCCGCTTTCCGGATCGCTGGCGAATCATTGTGGTGCTCGACCCGGCCCGTCGCGGGCTCCATGGCGCTGAGGAGGCCGCCGCATTCGGCAAGCTGCCGCCCTTCGCCGAGGACGATGCCGCCCGGCTCTGCCGGCTCGTCATCATGAAGATGCTGCCCGCCGTGGCCGAGGAAGACATCGTGAGCTTCGGTGCGGCGATCACGGAAATTCAGGAACGCATCGGCGACTATTTCGCCAGCGCGCAGGGCGGATCGCCGTTCACCAGCCCCGATGTTGCCGCGGTGCTGGCCACGCTTGACCGCGAAGGGGCGTGGGGAATCGGACAGAGCTCATGGGGACCGACGGGATTTGCGTTTTCGGCGGCGCCGGCAGAGGCCGACCGCCTCGCCGGCATCGCGCAGCGCCATCCACGGGGTCAGGGCCTGGACATCCGCGTGTGTGCGGGCTTCAATCACGGGGCTGAAATCGCTGTCGAATCAGCGGGCGCGAGCGCCGAATAACGCCAACGAGCGGCAAGGAGCGAATCGTGGCCGACAAGAACATTCTCCACATGGTCACCCCTCTCAAGCACATGAGTCCGTTCGACGTAAACATGGCGCTCGACGCCGGCTTCGATGCCGTCATCACCTACACGAACGTGATGCTCGACGAAGTGACGGGCCTGCTGCAGGATGCGATTTTCTCGCGCCCCCCGAAGGTGGGCGCGCGTACGGGCATGTTCTTCGGCGGCAAGAATGCGAGCCTTGCTCTCGACATGCTGGCCAAGGCCAAAGCGGCGCTGGTGCCGCCGTTCGGCATCTCGCTCTTCGCCGACCCCGGCGGATCATTCACGACCGCGGCCGCGATGTTGGCCTGCATCGAGAAAACGCTCCGCGACAAGAAACGGCGCGACCTCAAGGGAGCAAAATTCGCCGTGTTCGGCGCGACCGGCGTGCTCGGATTTGCGGTTGCGGTGATCGCGGCGCTCGAAGGCGCCGATGTCACGCTCGTGGGTTATGACGGCATCAGGCGCGTGAGCGAGAGCGCCAGCGAAATCAAGACGCGGTTCGGGGCGCAAGTGCAGGCAGCGGACGGCAGTGACGAAGGCAAGAAGGCCGCTATCGTCGCCGCCGCCGAGGTCGTCGCCTGTTGCGGACGGGCCGGCGTCCCCGTTCTGACCCGTACGCAACTTGAGGCCGCGATCGGCCTTCTGGTCGCCGCCGACGCCAACGCCGTGCCGCCATCCGGGATCGAAGGCCTTGAGGCGATGGCGAACGGCGTTGAACTAACGACGCACGGAGCCCTGGGGATCGGCCCATTGGCCGTAGGAAACATCAAATACAAGACCGAATCCGGCTTGTTCGGACGCATGATTTCCGCCGCCAAGCCCGTGCAAATCGATATCCACGATGCATTCGTGCTTGCCCGCGAAGTCAATGGCTAACGGGGCTGTGCTGATTGCAGCGATTTCCGGCCGGGCGTTGGCGGTATCGGCGCGCCGCGGCGGATATCGGCCTTTGGTCGCTGACTTCTTCGGCGATCAGGACACTATGGCGGCGGCGCAAAGCCACATAAGGTTTTGCGGCGAGTTCGCGCAGGGCTTCCGGGAGCACGAACTCATGGAGGCATTGGAGCGACTCGCTTTGCAACATGTTCCGGTCGGACTCGTCTGTGGCACCGGTTTCGAGGACCGGCCGCAGCTGCTTGCACGGCTGGCGCAACGCTGGCCTCTGCTCGGCAACAGCGCGGACAAGGTTGCGAGGGCCAAAGACCCGGAGATCTTTGCCGCATTTTGCCGCGACTGTGGCATTGCCCACCCGCGAGTGTCGCTGTCGCCTCCGGCGGCGCGCAAGAGCTGGGTGGCGAAGCGGCGCGGCGGGTCGGGAGGACGTCACGTCGCAGCTGCATCGGCGAAAGAATTTGGCGACGGCGTCTATTACCAGTCCCGCGTGCCGGTCACGCCGGTTTCGGCGCTGCTGTTGGCCAACGGCGTTTCCGCTGTCGTGCTCGGCTTTAGCGAGCAATGGGCCTGCCCGACACCGCGTCAGCCGTTCCGGTACGGTGGCGCGGTGCGGCCCGCGGACATTGCACCGGGCCTAGCCGAACGCCTTGCGGAATCGGCGTGCCGGCTTGCAGCGGCGCTATCGCTCACCGGATTGAACAGCGCGGATTTCATGGTGGATGGCGACGATTTCTGGATGCTGGAGATCAATCCAAGGCCCGGGGCGACACTCGACATCTTCGAGGCCGACGGAGCCTCGCTGTTTTCACTTCACATGGGGGCGTGCGCCGGCGACCTGATCGACGAGGCGCCGCGGCTCGACGGTGCAAAGGCGTCTGCAATCTTCTATGCTGAGCGTGATGTCATCGCGCCGGAGCGGTTCGAGTGGCCGAACTGGTCCGCCGACCGCCCGAACGCCGGCATCGCGATCAAGGCGGGCGAGCCGCTGTGCACCGTCCAGGCCGGCGCCGCCACCGGGCTGGAAGCGAGAGCGCTCGTCGATGAGCGATTGGCATCGGTTCACATGTGGATGCATGACTGGGCGGATGATCGGATGCGCACGAACACCCCATGAACGCCGGGCTTAGCGTCAATGTGCGGGCGAGCGAGCTCGTCGACCTGCTGGTGGCCGACGCGGGAGCGCTTAAGATCGGCGTTACCCGCGGCTCGTTGGGCGAACAATTGATCGATGCCGGGAGCCGCTTTCATGGCGGCATCGCGGCGGGACTGCGCATAGCGGAAATCTGCATGGGCGGACTGGGACACGTCGCTCTGACGCCGGCGGCGGCAACGCCAAATTGGCCATGGACAGTTGCAACGCACTCGTCCCATCCGGTGATCGCATGCCTCGGCAGCCAATATGCCGGCTGGAAACTTTCGTACGAGGCGGATGATAGTTCGTTTTTCGCGCTGGGCTCCGGCCCTGCGCGCGCGCTCGCCCGGCGCGAGCCGCTGTTCGAGAAACTAGCCTACGTCGACCGTGCAGACAGTGGAACGCTGGTGCTGGAGTCCGCTGTCGCGCCGCCGGCGCCGGTCGTCGAAAAGATCGCGCATGATTGCGGAATCTCGCCGCGGCAACTGACGATCATTTTTGCCCCGACCCAGAGCCTTGCCGGCTCGACGCAAATTGCCGCGCGCGCGCTGGAAGTTGCGCTCCACAAGGCGCTCGAGCTTGGCTTCCCGCTCGATCGCATCGTTGACGGCATGGCCGCGGCGCCGCTGTGTCCGCCGCACCCCGATTTCGTCGCCGCCATGGGGCGCACCAACGATGCCATCATCTATGGCGGACAGGTCTACCTGTTCGTATCCGGCGCTGCCGGCGACGCCAAGTCGTTTGCCGAACTGCTACCGAGCAGGCGGTCGCGCGACTACGGACGGTCGTTCGCCGAATTGTTCGCGAGCGTCAATGGCGATTTCTACGCGATCGATCCGATGCTGTTCAGCCCTGCCATGGTTATCGTGACCGCGATCGAAACCGGCGAGAGCTTTCGCGCCGGAGAACTGAATCTCGGCCTTCTCGATGCGTCCTTCGCCTGAAGCCATTGCGACGGAACCCGCGGCCCGGCGTCCGCGCATCGGACTTGTGGTCGACAACATGGATTGGCATGCGCGCGCGTTGTCGCGCGCGCTCGCGGCCCTGGGCGCGGCTACGGTGCCGATCAAGTTGACGGCATGCGGTTTTGCGACCTCAAGCCCGACGGGACTTGCCATCGACGGGCTTGAGACCGCCCTGCCCGACGCCATAGTGGTGCGCAGCATGTCGGGCGGAAGTTTCGAGGCTGTGACGCTGCGGCTCGGGATCCTCCATGCGGCCCGCGACCTCGGCGTCATGGTGTGGAACGACGCCCGTGCGATCGAGCGCTGCGTCGACAAGTCGATGACAAGCTTTCTGCTGGCCCGCGCCGGGATTGCGACGCCGCCCACCTGGGCGGTCGAAGCGCGGCAAGCCGCCGCCGCCATAGTGGCGCGCGAGGTCGCTGCTGGTCCTCTCGTTCTCAAACCGCTGTTCGGCTCGCAGGGACGAGGCTTGCGGCTGATCCGCACGCCGGATGACCTGCCGGAGCCGGCTGCGGTTAACGGGGTCTATTATCTACAGCGTTTTGTCGGCGTCGAGCACAACGGCTTTCGCGACTTCCGCCTGCTGGTGTCTCGCGGGCGGGTCGTCGCAGCCATGGCGCGGCATTCGCCCGGTTGGATTACCAATGTCAAGCGCGGGGCGCGGCCTGTCGCCGTGGTCGCCAACGAGGAAATGCGGGAGCTGGCGTTGCGTGCCGCCGCCGCGGTGGGGGCTGCTTTCGCGGGCGTCGACGTTCTCTATGGTGCTGACGGTCGCCCGACCGTGCTTGAGGTCAACAGCATGCCGGCGTGGTCCGGCCTGCAAAAGGTGACGCCGTTCAACATCGCCGCCGCACTTGCGCGCGACATCGTTGCCGCAATGGCGGAACGGCTGGCGCGAGGAGTCGCGTGATATCTCGGCGTATCGTCGCCGCAGCGTTCATCGCCGCCTGCCGCGATGAACTCGAAGCGCCGAAGCCCGGCAACGTTCATGTTTATGCGTCCGGCCACCGGATGACGGCGGCGCAATTCGCCGATAGCGCCGCCGCCGCGGCCGATCCGTTGTGTGCGCCCGACGCCCGCGTCGGCGCCCGCATTCGGGGTGCGGTCGAAGCGACGCTTCGGGCGGTCGGCGCCAATACCAATCTCGGCATCGTGCTCCTTTGCGCCCCTTTGGCGGCTGCGGCCGAGCGGGATGCGCCCAAGCTGCGCGATGCGCTCGTTGCCGTGCTCGACGACCTTGATATCCGGGACGCCGACGAGGCCTTCGCCGCAATTGTGCAGGCGTCCCCTGCCGGCCTCGGACGGATGGAGAGGCATGATGTCTTTGCGGCGGCGCAGGTCACCCTGAAGCAGGCGATGGCCGACGCTGCGCATCGCGATCTTATCGCCCGGCAATACGCAACCTCATTCGCCGACGTGTTCGACCTCGGCATGAGGCTTCACGCCACCGCCACAACGCGCTGGTCCGCTCCGAAACTTGCCGCGCTTGCGGCTTATCTCGGCTTTCTATCCCGGTTTCCCGACAGCCATATCGTGCGCAAACATGGCGCCGAGGTTGCGGCGCAGGTGTGCCGGACGGCAATGAAATTTGATGCTCGGCTGTGGTCGGCGCAGGAACCGGCCGCTCTCTTTGCCGAACTCCTGGCGTGGGACGCCGTCCTCAAGGCGCGCGGCATCAACCCAGGCACCACTGCCGATCTGACGGTCGCAACCCTGTTTGCCCACCGCTTGCAATCCGTCTTGTTGCAATCCGTCTTGCCGTCCGGTCGTAACAGTGGTTGACTTCGCTTAGGCGGGACCAGTTTCCGCCGCTATCTGGCTAACCGGTCCGGCGCTTCCTGCCGGGCGCTGACAACAAGGATAGACGAGGTACGCCCGCTGGAGATTTCCGGCGTGGCGATGTCATAAGTTCCTCGCAAGGGAGAGATGGCCATGCCAGTAATCAATGGGCTCTGCGTCGGTGAATCACTCGTGGGCGACGGCAACGAAGTTGCCCACATCGATCTCATCATGGGTCCGCGCGGCAGCTCAGCCGAATCAGCGTTCGCGCACGCCCTCACGAACAACAAGGACGGCTTCACGTCGCTTCTGGCGGTGGTAGGGCCAAACCTGCTGTGCAAGCCCGCAACCGTCCTGTTCAACAAGGTGACGATCAAGGGCGCCAAGCAGGCGGTACAAATGTTTGGGCCGGCCCAGCATGCGGTCGCGAAGGCGGTGGCGGATAGCGTTGCGGAGGGAGTGATTCCGCAATCAGAGGCGGACAATATCTTCATCTGCGTCGGCGTTTTCATCCATTGGGAAGCGAACGACGACAAAAAAATCCAGGATTTCAACTATCGCGCCACCAAGGAAGCGATCGCCCGCGCCGTCAAGGGAGAGCCGAGCGCTGCCGAAGTGGTGGCGAAGCGCAACGAGGTCAAGCACCCGTTCGCGGCGTGAAGTTAGCCGTGAACGCTCTGGTGTTTTGACACTCAACCGGCTTCGAGATCGCTGCCGGTCAGGCGGCCATCGTGAAGGCTGGTGGCGACAAGCGCGCCCGAAATACCGGCGCGCTTGAGAACTGCAAGGTCGGCGCTGTCGCGTACGCCACCTGCCGCGTAGATGTCCCGGCCGGCTGCGATCTCGCGCATGGCGCGCAGCCGATCGAGATCAGGCCCGGCGCCGCTGCCCACTCGCGCGAGGGTCATGACAATCAACCGCCGCGGCCAGGACGCCACGTCGTCGAGGAGCGCGGGAGGCCCCACAAACGCCTGATCGCGAAAATCGAGCGACAGAACGACGCGGTCATGTTCTGACAGGCTCCGCATCAGCGCCATGTCGTGCTGGCTTTCGCTGCCGATAACCAGGTGACCCAGCCCCGCATCGAGCCAATTGCGGGCCGACGACAGGTCCGAAACGCCATTATCCACCCACAACACCGCCGCTGGAAATTCCGCCTTCAGTCGCCGCAGCACGGCCTCGTTGTTTCCCGTGCCCATGATGGCGTCGAGATCGGCGACATAGAACGTCTTGAAAGGATAAACCGAATATAAGCCCCGCATCACGTCGACAGGATCGCTGGTGGGGGATAGTGGCGATTTGAGCGGCCGATATTGATCGCGCTGGCCCCTGTGGGCGCGCACGACAATCCCGCCTCGCAGGTCGAGAACCGGAATGATATCCATCAGGCCTCCGCACAGGCCGTTTCAGTATATTGGCGCGGCGCACGAGGCAACATGAGCATTGTCATCGGATGGGACATCGGCGGCGTACACCTCAAAGCCGCGCGTGCCGAATCCGGCCGCATCGTCAAGGCGGTCCAGTTGGCGGCTCCGCTGCGCGGCGGGGTCGAACGCCTTGCCGAAGCGTTCACCTTAGCAAAAGCCGAGCTCGGCGCGGCGCAGCTCCACGTCGTTACCATGACGGGCGAACTCGCCGACACGTTCTCCTCGCGCCCCGAAGGCGTCGAATGTCTCGCCCTGCTGGCGGCGCGCAAGCTCGACGGGGAGCCGGTATCAATCTATGCGGGGCCGGCCGGATGCGTGCGCCCCGAAGAGGCGCGCGAGCACGCGGGCGTGGTGGCGTCGGCCAATTGGCATGCCTGCGCATCCTTCGTCGCCGCTCGCCGCCGCGATGCCATCTTCATCGACATGGGATCGACCACGACGGACGTCGTTCCCGTCATCGACGGCGCCGTGGCGGCACGCGGCTATACGGATGCGCAGCGGCTCGCCGCCGGCGAGCTTGTATATACCGGCCTGGTGCGCAGCTTTATCATGGCGTGCGCCGACCGCGCGCCGTTCAAAGGCTCCTGGACGCCGTTGATCAACGAAAATTTCGCGAACATGGCCGATGTTTACCGCATTCTCGGCAGTTTGCCGGCGGATGCCGACATGATGGCGACTGCCGACGGCCGCGAGAAGACACGCGAAGGCTCGCTGGCGCGGCTCGCCCGCATGGTCGGTGCCGATGCGGCCGATGCCGACGATCGGGCTTGGACGGCGTTGGCGCAGTGGTTTGCCGAAATGCAGATGCGTAGCGTCATCGACGCCGCCATGCTGGTCAAATCGCAGCACCTGTTGCCGGCCGACGCGCCGGTCGTGAGCGCCGGGATCGGCGCGCACGTTGTGAAGGAGATCGCTCAGCGCATCGGCCGCGGATATGCCGCCTTCGACGCACTTCTAGATGCGGCGCCCCAGGCCCGCGCCGCCGCATCGCAATGCGCCCCCGCGGCGGCCCTTGCCCTCATGAACGCGTGAGCCGCCCCCACCCTACCCTCCCCCGCATGCGGGGGAGGGTAGGGTGGGGGCGAGCATGGCTAACGCCTACATGGATCGCTATTATGAGGTAAACCGCTATAGTGCGGCCCAGGACTGAGCAAAGGGAGGAAGCATGTCGCTACATCGATATCGGAAATCATCAGCTCTCGCGTTGACGTCGTTGTTGCTGGCCGGCGTTTCGGCGCTCGCGCAACAAGCCGTCGATCCGACGCGAAATCTCACTCCAGTTACGGACGCGATGCTGCGCAATCCGCCGGCGTCCGACTGGCTGATGTGGCGGCGCACGTTTGACGGTTACGGCTACAGCCCGCTCGACCAGATCAACAAGAACAACGTCAAGGATCTACAGGTCGCGTGGACGTGGTCGCTGATCCCGGGCGCCACCGAGACGACGCCGATCGTGCACGACGGCGTGCTCTACATCTTCAACTACGCCAACAAGATCCAGGCGCTCAATGCCGCAACCGGCGATCTCATTTGGGAATACAAGCGTGATCTGCCGGAAAAACTGATTGCCAACACGCCCAATCTGTCTTCGCGCAACATGGCGATCTATGAGGGTAACCTGATCGCCGCGACCTCCGACGCCAATCTGATCGCGCTCGATGCCAAAACCGGCAAGCTGGCGTGGGAACACCCCACCGCCGATTGGACCAAAGGCTGGCGCTATACGGGCGGTCCGTTCATCGCCAACGGCAAGATTATCCAGGGCATGACCGGCTGCGGCAACGCCGAGCCGGGCGGCTGCTTCATCACCGGGCACGACGCCAAGACCGGTGCGGAGCTGTGGCGCGTCCAAACCATCGCGCATCCGGGCGACCCCAACTTCGACACCTGGAACGGCTTGCCGCTGGAAAGCCGGTTCGGCGCCTCGGCCTGGATTACCGGCAGCTACGATCCCGAGCAGAACCTCATTTTCTACGGCACCGGCCAGCCCTATCCGTGGATCGCGGAAATGCGCGGCACCATGCCCCGGAAGCCCGGCGCCAAGGTGACGGCGCTCTATTCCGATTCGACCCTCGCGCTCAATCCCGACACCGGGAAGATGCAGTGGTACCACCAGCATCTCGAAGACGACACTTGGGACCTCGACTACGTCTATGAGCGCATGCTGGTTGATCTGCCGGTCAATGGCGAGACCCGCAAGGCCGTGGTGACCACCGGCAAGCTCGGCATTGTCGAGGTGCTCGATCGCACCAACGGCCAGTGGCTGTGGCACAAGGAAACGGTGCCGCAGAACGTGGTGGCGGCGATCGATCCCAAGACCGGCGAGAAGACCATCAACGTCGCCGCGATCCCGCATATCGGCCAGACCACCGTCAACTGCCCGGCCGATCCGGGCGGCCGCGGCTGGCCGGCCACGGCTTACAACCCGCGAACCGGCATTCTCTACATGCCGCTCAATGAGTATTGCGCCAACACGACGCCGACGCCGCTCGACCCCGGCCAGGCCTACACGGGCGGCGGCCGCGCCGTGTTCGCCCGCACCAAGGTGCCCAACAGCGACGGCAATATCGGGCGCGTCGACGCCATCAAGCTCGCCGACCGCTCGCAGGTGTGGTCCCACCGACAGCGCGCGCCCAATACGAGCGCGGTGCTGCCGACCGGCGGCGGCCTCGTGTTCTCGGGCGACATCGACCGCTACTTCAAGGCCTTCGACGACGCGACCGGCAAGGTGCTGTGGCAGGTTCGCACCAACAACATGGTGAACGCCTTCCCGATCACCTACAGCGTCAACGGCAAGCAGTATGTGGCGGTCGCAACCGGCAGCGGATCGGGGCTCGGACGTTCATTGTCGACGCTCGTTCCCGACATGAAGACGCCGGACGGCGGCTCGACGTTGTGGGTGTTTGCGCTGCCGGAGCGATGAGGTGCTGTAGCAAAGTTCAGGCACGCGGTTGCGCGTGCCTGAGTTTGCGAAGCACATGAGGCCGATCCATGGACAGACCGCCGCCGGCTTGCTGGGGCTCCCAACGTCGGTAGCATCGGGCCAAATGGGGAAGTCGTGACCCGATTCCCACGCGTTTGAAATCGGTGTAGATTTGCCTCCGAGCTGCCACCCGGACGTGCCGAAGTCCTGTCAATCACCGGCAGCGTTGGTGCCCACGGCGGGCGCGCATTGCGAAAATCGACTGACCTCTGTTTTGCCGGTGTTTTGCCGACGCCATTGGGGCCTGCAATCCGACGTGCATTTCACTGACGATCTTCTCCAAAGAGGAGGAACCATCATGAACACGCGATCCGCGCTGGCGACGGCTGCACTGCTTACCGCATTGGCCTGCTTACCGCATTGGCGGCGCCCGCTTGGGGGCAAACAGCCGGGCCGGCGGCTGGGCCGGTCAAGGGCGGCGCGCAAGGCGCCGCATCGATCCCCGACTTTTCCGGCGTCTGGAATCATCCGGCCTTTCCCTGGTTCGAGCCGCCGGCATCGGGGCCAGGCCCGGTGACGAACAAGTCGCGCTGGCCGCAGCGGCCCAGCGGCGCCGGCGGCTCGGTGGCCGTTCCTCCGACCAAGGAAGGCGTGAGCGACTACGACCAGCTGGTCGGCGACTATACCAATCCGATCTTGCAGCCATGGGCGGCGGAGGTCGTAAAGAAGTTCGGCGAAATGTCGCTCGCGGGCATCACCTATCCGAACCCGGCCAACCAGTGTTGGCCCGAACCAATGCCGTTCCTTTACAAGCAATTTCTGGTGCAGATCATTCAGCGTCCGGACAAGATCACATTGTTGTACCATGGCGATCACGAAGTGCGCAGCGTGCGCCTGAACCAGCCTCACCCGCAGCCGCTGACGCCGTCCTGGTACGGGGATTCGGTCGGCCATTACGAGGGTGACACGCTGGTGATCGACACCGTCGGCATCAGGACCGATCGGCCATATGCGATGATCGACTTGTTCGGCACGCCATACTCAAAGTATATCGTCGAACGCTATTCTCTGCGCGAGTATGACGACGTGAAGGACGCAATCGAGAGGAACAAAAAAGAGAATTGGCTATTCGCGGGCGATGTCTTCAGCGGGCACCGGGGCAAGTTCCTGCAGCTCCATGTGACGATTGAAGACGCGGGTGTCTTCACGACGCCGTGGACCGCGACCCTGACCTATGTGCCGAACAACGATCAATTTCCGGAAGTGGTCTGTGCTGAGAACCAGCGATGGTTCCCGGGGACAGAAGCCACGGTCCCGACCGCAGACAAGCCGGACTTCTGAAGGCCGTTCGACGCTCGTTCCCGGCATGGGGAGGCACGACGGCGGCTCGACGTTGTGGGTTTTGCACTGCCGGAGCCCGTAGGGCGCAATAAGCGCAGCGCATTGCGCCGCACCGGCGCGAAAGCGATGTGAGGCCGATGCGTTTGCCCCTGCAAAGGGCCCCGCGACGTCCAGGCGGAACTGCTTCCCGAGGATTGGGCGGGCGATGTGTCGGCGGAGGGCGACTTCGGCGCGCGTGTTTGAGTGGAGCGGCGCAATGCGCTGCGCTTATTGCGCCCTACGGCAGTCCGCTTTCGGTCACACTCTGCCGTGCAGGGTCGATCGGGCAGCCGAAGACAGCGAGCGATCCTACACCCGCTCCACGATCGTCAGCCCGCGCAGGCGATCGATCATATAGATCAGGCCTCGCGCATCGACCGTCACGTCGTTCGTCTGCACCCGGTCCGATCCCGGCGGCAGGTCCGGCATGAAGTGCGCGACCTCGCGGATGCCATGCGGGTTGGAAATATCGATGATCCGCAGGCCGTGGGAGAACCACGCGCAAGGGATTTCCGTGCCGGTGACCGTCTCACAGGGCTGATGGCATCCGGTCATGAGCGGCTGCTGCGGCTTGCCTTCGATGCCGTCGACCTGGAAGCTGCCGACCGGCACCGGCCGCCGCTCGTCGGTGATGTCGACCATCCAGATGAAAGCCGGCATGGCCTCGGCCGGCCGCTGCACGTCCTCGTCCGCGACCAGAACGTAGCGGCGGCCGCGGATGTCGAACGGGATCGGCAACGCCGTGTGGGTGGGACACGCGAACGGCGGCGACCAGTCGAGGCCGGAAACGAGCTTCGGCTTTGCGAGGTCGTCGATGTCCAGGATGACGAACCCACCGAACCAATAGCTGGTGTAAAGCCGGTCGCCGAGCCGCAGCGGGTGATGACAGCGATGCGCGGTCTTATCCCAGGTCGGCTTCTCGCCGCCGGCGAGCCACTGGCCCGGCATCCACCAGCGGCCGACCTCGGCCGGGTGCGCCGGGTCTTTCAGGTCCATGATCATCGCCACGTTGCCAACATAGCCTTCGAGTGTCGGCGACATGTAGGCGTAGTGGCCGTCGAAATCGAAGCGATGCACGCCGGAGCCGGCGGTCTCCCAACGTTTCAGGAGATGCGGCGAACTCGGCTTGGCAATGTCATAGATGCCGAGCCCGCCGCGGAAATCCGCCGGCAGAGGCCGCGTGTCCGCATGATTGATCTCGTGGTTCACCACCATCACGCCGCCAGCGACGCGCACCTTGTGGGAATGCGCCCCTTGAGGCATGCCGAGCGTCGCCAGCTCTTTGGGCTTCTTGGGATCGCTGACGTCGATGATGGAGGTGCCGTGCGGGCTGCGCATGTGCGCCACATACGCGATGTTGTTTTCCACCACGACCTGCCCGCCGCCGGCGCAATCGAAGTAACCAACCTGGCGAATGCCGACCCCGGACCCCATAGAGAACTCCCGCGTTTGATGATGATGAAGCTCAATCCCAGAATGCCGGGCGCGCTTCTTCAAGGCGCCCGCCGAGCCGGACGGCGGCGACGCGCCGCGCGAGGCCGGTCTTGTCGTCGGTTTCCACGGCAAGGCCGCACAGCGTTGCGGGCCCGAGCGCGGGCTCGAACTTGGCGCTCGGAATGCGCCGGATGAACCGCGACAGCGGCTCGTCCTTCGCCATGCCTATGCACGAGTTGTAGTCGCCCGTCATGCCCACGTCGGTTATGAAGGCGGTGCCGCCCGGAAGCACCTGGTGATCAGCGGTCGGCACATGGGTATGGGTGCCGACCACGAGGCTCACCTTGCCGTCGAGAAAGTACCCCATCGCCTGCTTTTCGCTGGAGGCTTCCGCGTGGATGTCGACGATGATGGCGTCGGCGCCGGTTTTGAGCGGGCATGCGGCGACCTCGCGCTCCAGGGCCGCGAAGGGATCGTCCAGCGGGTCCATGAAAATGCGGCCCATGGCATTGATGACAAGCACGCGCGCGCCATTGCGGGTATCGATCAGGGCGGCGCCGCGCCCCGGCGTGCCCTTCGGATAGTTGACCGGACGGATGAGCCGCGGCGCACGGGCGATAAAGACCAGCGCTTCTTTTTGGTCCCAGGCGTGATTGCCAAGCGTGATGGCGTCGGCGCCGGCACCGACAAGGTCCTGGTAGATCGTTTCCGTAATGCCGAAGCCGCCGGCCGCATTCTCGCCGTTGATGACGACGAAATCGAGCCGCCAGGCTTGCATCAGCCCCGGCAGGCGCTCCATCACGCTGCTGCGCCCGCTGCGCCCGACGATGTCGCCGATGAAAAGGATCCGCACTCGGTTACGTCCTGAAATCGATTGTCTCGCGTTCCGTTAGCACGAGATCGAGGCGCGCGTCGCGGGGGGTCGCCGGCACCGCGGCGATTTCTTGCGCCGCAAACGCGATGCCGATCGCCGTCACCGGCTTCATGGCGCGCAGGCGGGCGATCGTCATGTCGTAGTATCCGGCGCCGTAGCCGATGCGATGGCCGCGGCGATCGAACGCGAGCAGCGGCACGATCAGGATGTCGGGATTGAGTTCCGGCGCGCCGGCGGGCGGCTCGCGGATGCCCCAGACGCCGGAAACGAGCGGCGCGCCGAACGACCAGGCCCGCATGACGAGGGGCTGACCGCGCCCGATCACCACAGGCAGCGCCAGACTTGCCCCCCCGTCGGCGAGGCGCCGCAGCAGCGGCAACGGGCTGATTTCGCTTTTCAGCGGCGAGAAGCCCGATACGACGGTTCCGGGCGGGATGTCGACCGGCAATCCGCGTTCCGCGACGGCGAGCGCCGTCGCCATGCGCTCGGCCGGCGGCAGCGCGTCCCGCCGCGCCAGGGCGGCTTGGCGCAGGGCCGCTTTCAATTGCTCGGGAGATTTGAGGCTATCTGCCATCGTCGAGAGTGCGGAGCCGCTTGAGCCGTTGGAGCAACGATCCCGGGTTCCCTACGAAAGTAGGTGGGCGCCATATGTCCGAGCCCACGAGCCCGGTCAGGGACAGCTCCCTTCAGGATCGATAAGGCCCCGGGGATAAGGCTCCTGACGCACTCAGCAGCACCGCCCTGGCAATGTAGTGCGGGGGAACCGGAATCGCTACTGGCAAATTGCGGGGCGAGGCAACGTCGTGTGGACAGGTCGGGAGCGGGCCGAACGGAGAGCTTCGGCCTGACAAGGCGCATGTTTGATGAGTTCAGGACCGTAGCGCGCAATAAGCGCAGCGCATGGCGCCATTCCGGCGCGAAAGCCGTGACGCCGCCAAAGTTGGAGCGGCGCAATGCGCCGCGCTTATTGCGCCCTACGGCATGTCCGTTCCGCGTCAACGGCCTCGGATCAACAACGCAGTTCGCATGTCTGGATGCCCCCCGATTGCGTCGGGCTTGCTTCGAAGTGATGGGCCAGACATCACGCCCCTTACAAACGTACACGCAAAGGGTGTAGCTTTATGCGAGAGCTTCTGACGAAAAAGGGAGGAGAGCATGAAGCAGCGGCGGTATTTCCTGTTGGTAGTGACACTGGCGGCAGCGGCTGCGACGCCTGCTTTCGGGCAAGCGGTGGCGCCTACGGTCAGCCCAGCCAATAGCGGCAAGGAAAGCGCCGCACCCATCCCGGATTTCTCGGGCATCTGGGTGCATTCGATTCCCGGTTTCGAGCCGCTGGCATCGGGA
>WNFG01001766.1_pt1 | contig 18136 bp, 12 predicted proteins | sample 5400431 | NCBI WGS metagenome assembly WNFG01 (sample SAMN13153346, study PRJNA577476) | soil metagenome | isolation source: 120 cm saprolite under Douglas fir tree site 2 hole 3 replicate 2 | place: USA:California | collected 2015-04-18 | reverse complement strand
CCGAACTTTGTGTGCAACGCCAATACATTTCCCTGCGTAAATCCCACTACCGGGTTTTACATTGGCGCAAACGGGCAGGCACTCAAGCTAACTGACTTCCAGCGGGCCAGCCACGGCGCAGGACTCAACTTCAGCGGCTTGGGCGCGCCAGCGGCGACGGTCACCCCTCGCATTATCCAACTGGCGATCCGCTTCCGCTGGTAATTGCGGCGGAAACGGCATAAGCCTGGAAAACAATTCGCGCAACCGAGGGGGCCGCAGGGCCCCCTCACTTTTTTCAGGGAACGCGCACCACGCAACCCAGTTCCTTGCGTCTTGACTTGCAGCGAACCCTGAGGTGAACTCGAGAGACGCCGATGAAGACCTTGTTCTCTCTGCGTTTGCTAATCCTGTTCGCGCTCGGCTTGCCGTCGAGCCGCGGGAGCATTTCCGCCGCGGAGCACCCCGGCGCCTGGGTGGAAGTGCGGTCACCTCATTTCACGGTGGCGAGCAACGCTGGGGAGAAGGAAGCGCGGCGGATCGCGGCGCAATTCGAAGCGATCCGCGCCGCGTTTCGAAACGCTTTTCCCGAACTGCGCGTAGACGCCGGCAAACCGATGAGCGTACTGGCGCTCGCGGATGCAGATTCCATGAAGGAGTTTCTGCCCGATTTCTGGGCCGCGAAAGACGGCGTGCGTCCCGCAGGCCTATTTCTCGGCAGCTTTGACAAAAACTATGCGGTGCTGCGGCTGGACGCGAACGGGACCGGCGAGAATCCTTTTCACTCCCTGTATCACGAATATACGCATGCCATCCTCCGGGTCAATTTCCGCAAATTGCCGCTCTGGCTAAACGAAGGACTGGCGGACTACTACGGAAACGCGATCCTGGAAGAGAACGGCATCGAACTGGGACGCGTGAGCCGCGCGGAGCTTGGCGTCCTGCAGCATACTCCGCTCATTCCCGTCGCGACTCTGATGAAGGTGGACCAAGGCTCCCCGCTTTACAACGAGAATAGCCCTGCCTCGTTGTTCTATGCGGAATCGTGGGGGCTCGTTCATTTTCTCCTGACAGATCCGGAGGCGGCGAAGAATAAGCTATTGGCGAAATACTTCAAGCTTTTCGAGGAGACCGATGACGCGGAAGAGGCGGGGCACCAGGCCTTTGGAGACCTGAAGAATCTTGAGGAAAGACTGCAACGCTATGCGCGGCAGCCGAATTTCCGCGGCGACCTGTTGAAGTCTAAAGCCTCACTCTCTGATAAGAACCTTGCGGCGCGCAAACTAAGCCGCGCCGAAGGACTGACGCTGCGAGCCGATTTCCTCCAGCATAGCGGCCATAGCAGAGAGGCGCGGCCGCTTCTCAAAGAGGCGCTCGAACTGGAGCCGAAGCTGGCCGCCGCCCATGCGTGCGCCGGATACGACGATTATCTCACGCTGGATCTCGACGGCTCAGAGAAGGAGTTTAGCGAAGCGACGAAACTCGATCCTTCCGATTTTCGGGCGTTTTTCTACCTCGCGGAGATCGCCTATCTCAGAAAGGGATACACGGCGCAAAACACGCTGCAAGTTATCGCACATCTGGAAAAGACGGCTCAGTTGAATCCGGATTTCGCGCCGGCATACGGCTTCCTGTCCCTTGCCTACTTGCAGCGAAGTGATACCCGGTTCAAGGCCCTGGATGCAGCGCTCAAGGCCAATTGGTTGGAACCGACCGGTCTCGCCTACGTCGCGGACACCGGCAATGCCTACATGATGCTCGGGCGCAAGGAAGAAGCGCACGCCGTCAGCACCCGCCTGGACAAGGCCGCCATCACGCCGCAGGAAAGATATACTGCGCGGGAATTTGCGCGACGGCTTGCACGCCACGAAGAGTTTGCCGCCAAAAAACAGGCGCAAGCATTGGAATCCGGCGGCGTGGCCATTATGGAGGAAGAAACTCCGCCCGACTCGCCGCATCTTCAACCCGCCAGCGGACCGGAATTTCTTGCCGGAGCGCAGCTTGCGGCAGCGGTGGAAATAAAAACGGCCGAGGGAGAGGTTGAGGAAGCCGAATGCGAGGATTCGCGAAGCGTGAGAATGAAGTTCGCGGCGCCGGAGGGCACGCTGCTGCTGGCCGCGCCGGACGCTGCGAAAATTACATACTGGGGCAAGCGGCAAGATTCGATGTCGGCTGCGGACGGCTGTTCGCAATGGAAGGGGCGCAAGGCCAGCGTCATTTACAAAGTGGTGCCCGCCGAAGGAAAGCCCGGAGAGATCCTGTCGATCGAATTCTTCCGATAGCTGGGAGAAAAGCGGGGCGCTCCTACAAGAACCCGGTGCGCGAAAAAACCTACGCTAGCGATTCGCGATTGCCTCTTGAGAGAAAACGGTGCGGCCGCCGACGACCGTGCGAAGCACAGTGACTTTCGTGTATTGCTGCGGCGGGATCTTGGTGAGGTCGCCGGAAAGAATAATAAAGTCGGGGTATTCGCCCACTTTTAGCTCGCCTTTTTTCCCCTCTTCAAATTGCGCGTAAGCGGACCCCGAAGTGTAAGCGCGGATGCAATCCTCGAGAGAAATCTTTTCCTGCGGCTGCCAGCCTCCGGTTGGACCGCCGTCGGGAAGCTCGCGAGTGACGCAGGCGTAGAGGCCGCGCATGGGGCTGATGACCTCGACGGGGTAGTCAGTGCCGAAAGCGAGGCGAGCGCCGCTCTTCTGCAACGTGGCCCAGGCATAGGCGCCTTTCAAACGCTCCGGACCCAGGCGCTGCTCGGCCCAGCGCATGTCGGTAGTTTCATGCGAAGGCTGCATCGAAGCGATGACCTTGAGTTTGGCGAACCGCGCCAGATCTTCTGGAGCGACGACCTGGGCGTGCTCGATGCGGTCGCGGCGGTCGCGCGCGCCGTTGGCTTTGGCGACGGCGTCGAAAACATCGAGAGCCACGCGGTTGGCGCGGTCGCCGATGGCGTGAAAAGCGAGCTGGAAGCCGGCTTTATCGCGCTCGATGGCCATGGCCTTGAGCTTCTCCGGCTCCATGATCAAGATGCCGCTGGTTGAGGGATCATCTGAATAAGGAGCGAGCAACGCGGCGGTGCGCGAACCGAGAGCTCCATCTGTGACCATCTTGACGGCGCCGGTCTTGAGCCAAGGATCGCTTGTGCCGCCTTCACCGCGCCTGTTTTGCAAATCATTGAGAGAGTCGGCGAAGTGCAGCCACTCAGTGATTCGAACGGTGAGCTTGTCTTCGTCCTTCAACTGCTTGTAGGCGCGGAAGTCCTCCCAATCGGAATTATCCTGCACGGAAGTGACGCCGTTTTGCGCGAGGTCGGCAAGAACGAGCAAGAGTCCTTTGCGCCGCTGCTCGATTGTCGGATCGGGGATGCGATCCCGCACATATGCCATCGCCGGGCCTTCCTTGAGCATGCCGGTGGGCTCGCCGGAATCGTCGCGTTCGAATTGGCCCCCGGGAGGATCAGGAGTGTTTTTCGTGATTTCCGCGCTCTTGAGGGCCAGGGAATTGGCCACCGCGACGTGACCGGAGATGTGGGTCAAGATGACGGGATTTTTCGGTGCGACGGCGTCGAGCTGCTGGCGATTGGGGAATTTCTTGTCGGCCCAGAGCGTGTGGTCCCACCCGCCGCCGGTGATCCACTCGCCAGCTTTGTGTGAAGCGACTGCGGCGGCGAGGCGTTTTTGCAGCTCTTCCACGGAGGCGGCGCCGTTGAGGCGCACGTTGAGCATGGCCGCGCCGGCGCCGCCCAGATGCGCGTGGGCGTCGTTAAAACCGGGCATGACGAAACGTCCCTTGAGTTGCACGGTTTCGGCGTTCGCGTCGTTTCCGCCGCATTCAAAAAGAATATGGTCGAGTTTGCCGATGCAGAGAATTTTCCCTTCGCGGATGACCATGGCTTCGGCCCAGGGTTGCGCAGGGTCATTGGTGTAAATGCGGCCGTGCAGGAAGACGGTCGTCTTTGGAGCAGTTTGTGCGAAGAGAAATTCCGGATGAGAAGCGGCGAGGAGCGCGAGAAGGGCCGTGGCTCCGAGCACAACGAGAGAACAGCGGTGCGCTTTGCAAAACGTCATCGGGTTTTCTCCGTGGCCAGGCCGGAAACTCCGAGGAGTGTCAACAGAGCGCGCTTCAAGCCCATGTCGCGGCCGGCAGGCTCGTACCATTCCTGAAGCGAATGCGCGCCGCCGCCGTTGCCCCCCGCGCCGATGGAGATAGCATCAATCCCGACGGAAAGAGGGATGTTGGCATCGGTGGAAGAGCGCTCGGTGCGGGAATCGTTTCCGAGAATCGCGTCAGCGGCGCGCAAGGCCGCAAGCAGCGGCGAGCCGGGCGGCAGTTCCCCGCCGGGACGGTTTCCGAGAAGATCGACCTTCCATTCAAGCTTGCCCTTGGAGCGCTCTCGCGAGGATTCCATTTCGTCGCGCACACCGGCGGCAATGCATTCGCGCAGGGCTGATTCGAGCCGGACGAGTTCGTCTTCACTTTCGGAGCGGATGTCGATTTTCAGCCGGGATTCGTGCGGGATCGAATTAACGGACGTGCCGCCGTCGATTTCTCCGAGATTAAAAGTCGTGCGAGGAGATGCGGGCACTTTGGTGTTGATAAAGCGAACCGAGCCGCGCACCAGCGCGTTGATGGGATTGGGCATGCCGAAGTCGGACCAACTGTGGCCGCCGGGGCCGGTGATGACCGCTTCGAGCCGGCGCGAGGCCAGCGCCTTGGTGGTGACATGATCGGTGCCAGAGCCGTCCAGCACGACGACGGCCTTCAGGCGCGGCTTGTAAGCCTCCACGAGCGCTCGCATGCCGCGTAAGTTGCCTTCGCCTTCTTCGCCCACGTCAGCGACGAAGAGAATGGAGCGCTGCGGTTTGACGCGCGCTTCGTGAAGGGCGCGCGCAATGGCCACGAGGGCAGCGAGGCCGGTGCCATTATCGGAAATGCCCGGCGCGATCATTCGGACGCCCTCGCGACGCACTTTGACGTCGGTGTCCGGAGGAAAAACGGTATCCAGATGCGCGGAGAGCATGACGAATTCCTTGTCGTTGGCACCGCGCAATTCGCCGACGGCGTTGCCGGTGTTGTCCATGTGCGCCTGAAGACCTGCAGCGGAAAGGATCTCCTTTACAGCCACGGCGCGGCGGCTCTCCTGGAACGTGGGCGCGGGAATTTCTGTCAAGCGCGCTTGCTGGTCGTTGATCCAGGATTGGTTGTGGACGAGCCAATCGAGCGCCGCGCGGACCGGCGGGTTGTCGCCGAGCTGGCCTGAGCCAACGGAGCGGGTGGAATGATGGATGACGGAGGAGCGGACCGGCATAGCGAGAAGGATAACCCAAAGAAGGACGCGTTTCACTTCCCTGCTCCGCGACCCGGAAGAAGGAGTCAATTGCGTGTGGCCTCGGCGCAGAGCGCGAGAACTTCGCTGTCGGTCAGGACGCGGGCGGATTGCTTGGCGGCGTCGAAGATGCGGTTGACAAGAGCGTCGTCCGCAGGGATGCCGTGGCGCTCCAGCCAGAAGAGGACGTTGGATTTGCCGCTCATCGGGCCGATCTCGATGATTTGCTCGAGCCCAAAGAGATGCGAAGGCACGCCGGAGTACACAGCGTTGGCGAGCGACGCATCACCTTTGTGGAAGGCTTTGATGATTGCGGCGGCATGCACGCCCGTGGCGGTGCGGAAAGCATCGCGGCCGATGACGGGATAGTTCGGCGGGATGGTGGTGTGCGTGGCCTTGGCGACTTTCTCGCAGTATTCCTTGAGGCGGGAGAGATCCTGCTGAATGACGCCCATCAGGCGAAGATTTACAAGCATCAGTTCCATCGGCGTGTTGCCGACGCGTTCGCCGAGCGAATTGGCGGCGGCGTGAACTTGATTCGCGCCAGCGGCAAGGGCCGCGAGCGAGTTCGCGATGGCCAGGCCGCGGTCGCAATGGCCGTGCCAATCGACGCGAATACTTTCTCCGCTCGGCTTGACGATTTCGTCGATAGCAAATTTCACGAGGTTGTACGCGCCGTTGGGAATGGCGTGGCCAACGGTGTCGCAAAGCACGATGGCGCGCGCACCGCTGCGGATCGCGGTCGAGTAAAGCCGCTTCACGGTGTCTCGGTCGGTTCGAATCGTGTCCTCGGTAACGTACATCGAGGGCAATCCGTGATCGACGGTGAACTTGACAGCTTTTTCTGTGGTGCGCTCGAGATGATCGACCGTCCAGTCTTCCACCAACCGGCGGATGGGACTGGAGCCGAGGAAAGTCGCTGCTTCAATGGGCATGCCGACGCGCTGAGAGATTTCAACGATGGGGCGAATGTCGGCTTCGACAGTGCGCGCGGCACAGTTCGGCTTGATCTTCATTCGGTTTGTGGCGATTTCGCGGGCCAGGGCTTCGGTGTGCTCCACGGCGCGCGAGCCGGCTCCCGGCAAGCCGATGTTCACGGCGTCGATGCCGAGCGATTCCATGAGGTGCAGGATTTCGATTTTTTCTTCTATGCTGGGGTCGTGGACCGAAGGATTTTGCAGGCCATCGCGGAGCGTCTCGTCGTTTAATAGAACGCGCGTGCCCGGCGCGATGAGCGGCGCTGACGCGAGGTTCCAATCGTAGATCCATTCGTTCTGCGACATCGAGCTTCCTCTCCTTGGCTAATGCCGCTTCCCTGGCTGACGCAAATCAGAATCTGTGATCGCGGAACATGGTTTTCAGAGCGCCGCGTGCATGGCGTAATTTTGCGGCGAAGCCGCGGCCAAATTCGAATCGCAAAAAGTCATCCGCAGCCCGCTCCAAATCGGCTCCGTAACGATACCACCAAGGCTTTTCGCGGCGCGGCAGGCGGTCAGAATCGATGTATTTCATCTGCACCATTTCGAGCAAACCCGCTTTGCCGTGCGTGCGGCCCCAGCCGCTGGCGCCGCACCCGCCGTGGGGAGCTTCGGCAATACCGAAATAGCTGATGGCGTCGTTTACCATGACGGCGCCGGCGCGGAGACGCTTGGCGATTGCTTGGCCGCGCGCCGCGTTGCTCGTCCATACACTCGCGGCAAGCGCGAAAGGGGAATCGTTGGCCCGGGTGACGGCCTCTTCCGCGTCGCGGACGGTTTGCATCGCAAGGATAGGGCCGAACGTCTCTTCCTGAAAAAGCTTCATCGTCGAATCAATGCCAATGATGACCGTGGGCTCGAAAAAGTTTGGGCCGAGGTCGGGGCGAGCATTGCCGCCACACAAGACTTTCGCTCCGCGCGCCACTGCATCCTGAATCAAATCACGCATGCGCTGGACGTGCTGCGGGCGAATGAGCGGGCCGACATCGGTGGAAGGATCGCTTCCAGGACCGAGGCGGAGTTTTTTCGTTTTCTCCACGCAGAGCGCAATGAACTCATCCGCAACGGCTTGCTCGACGAAAAGCCGCTCGACCGACAGGCAGACCTGGCCGCAATTCGTATAGCTGCCCCAAACCGCGGCGCTAGAGGCAACGTTGAGGTCGGCATCGGCGAGAACTAGCATCGCATCTTTTCCGCCGAGCTCGAGGACGCTAGGGATGAGTTTTTTCGCGCAGGCTTCCGCGACACGGCGGCCGGTCGCCACGCTGCCCGTGAACATGACCTTGTCTGGCGCGGCGTCGATGAGAGCCTGGCCAATCTCGCCTCCGCCCTGGACCACGGTAACGAGATCCTTCGGAAAGCTCGCATCGGAGAATAGTTTTTCGATGAGCGCGCCACAATGCGGGGTAAAGTCGCTGGTTTTGCAGACGACGGCGTCGCCCGCCGCAACCGCCGGGATGATTTGGCTTAAAGGGATCGCCAGCGGGTAGTTCCACGAACTGATGATGCCGATGATTCCGACCGGATCGTAAACGAGCTGGCCGGATTTGGCTTTTGCGGCCGTGCTGTGATGCGGGACACGCTCCGGGCGCAGCAGGCGCGCGGCATTTTTTGAAAAATACTCCGCGGTGTCTAGCGCCACAAAAATGTCGGCGAAGAGCGCCTCGACGCGTGGCTTGCCGGACTCAGCGACCACGGCATCGGCCAGAACGTTGCGGGAAACCATCATGCGTTCGCGGAGAATGCGCAATTGCTCACAACGCTTCTCGATGGAAAGTTGCGACCAAGCGGACTGCGCGGCGCGCGCCCGCGCTACGATCTGCGGCAGAAGCGCAGCCGACGTCCTCTCGAAACGCTCGATCACTTCGCCGCTAGCAGGGTTGATCGACGGAACGGTGTCGACGGGGATGGCCGTGGCAGCCATAGCTGGATTCTAGCTCAATCCGGGGCGCTTCGGTTCGAACGGTTTAAGACTTGCTGGATGCTTGCTTCTTCTTTGCGACTTTTCTCGGAGCTATTGGTATGAACTTCGCAACCGGCGTATTTCTGTGTGTGATCACGACCTCCTGGCCGGCCTCAACTTGCCGCAGTATCTGCTCAATCTTTTTCTGCGCTTCGCTAATCGTATACATCGCACCAAAATGATAGTTGATGCTCGACAGTCTTGCAATTGAGATCCATTGCATGCCACAAAGGCGGCAACAAGCTGCCGCTCTCCAAGTTCACAACCGCCAGGCCTCGTCGTGAATGACCTCCACCATGCAGAGGCCCTGCGGAGGCACCGTGGGACCAGACTTGGAGCGGTCTCTTAGTTCATACAGTCGGAGAATGTCGTCGGGTGTGAGTTTGCCGCGGCCAACGTCGAGGAGCGTACCAACCATCTTGCGGACCATGTACCGCAAGAAGGAACGTCCCCGCACGGTAAAAACAAGTTCTTCGCCATCGTCGCTGCGAGCGAGTTCGCTTGCATAGATTTCGCGCATCGTGGAGCGCTCCTTGTCGTCGTCCTCGGAGCCGGTGGAAGCGGCAAAGGAAGCGAAATCGTGCGGGCCCACGTAGCGAGAGGCCGCGCCGCGCATGGCGTCTTCATCGAGCGGAAAGGGATAGTGGAGAACGTAACGCCAGAGCACCGGCGGGACGACTTTGCCGCGATACAGCCGGTAGCGATAGACCTTGCCAATCGCGGACCAGCGCGCATGGAAGTCCGCCCCAACTTCTTCGGCGGCGACAATTCGAATCGCCGGCGGCAAGAGCGCATTCAGCGCACGCTGAAATTCTCCCGCGGAGAGGGCCGACTGCGTTCGAAAGCTGGCCACTTGCCCGAGCGCGTGAACGCCCGCATCGGTGCGGCCCGCTCCGTGAAGCAGCACGTTTTCCTGCGTAATGCGCCGCAGGACGCCAACAATTTCTCCCTGAATCGTGGGCTTGTCGCTCGACTGAATCTGCCAGCCGTGAAAATCGGTGCCGTCGTAGGCGATGGTGAGCTTGAAATAGCGCATTCGGCGCGAAGGTTCGTCTGCTCAGGGAGCCAAGCGCACAAACCGGCTGCCCGGCTTCATCGCTTCGCTGCCTTCCCGGCAGAGCGGGCAATCTTCCGGCTCATAACTGGCGATTGGCAGATCGAGCAGCGCCTGGGCCTCGACCGGAAATTCGATTTTTCCGCCACTTCGATCGATCAAGGCTCCGGCGGCGACGACGCGTCCGCCCGCCTCTTCAACGACCTGAATAGTTTCGAGAGTCGAGCCGCCCGTTGTCCACACGTCTTCGACAACAAGGACGTGCTGGTCCGGCCGCAAGCAAAAACCACGCCGGAACGTCATAGTGCCGCTGGCATCGCGCTCAACGAAAAGCGCGGGCACACCGCCCCCGGCACTCCCCTTCGGCTCGGGGAGAGCCCGGGCTACTTCCTGCCCGATCACGACTCCGCCGAGGGCCGGCGACACCACGGCCTCGATGGTCGCGTCCGAAAAGAGCGCCGCCAGAGCCTTCCCGAGTTTCTCCGCGAAATGCGGATACTGAAGAACGAGCGCGCATTGCACGTAGGTTCCGCTATGCAGTCCGCTGGACAGCTCAAAATGGCCGTGGCGGATAGCTCCGGCAGATTCAAACAGGCGCACTAATTCTTCTCTCGAAAGCATAGTCGCTGGCTAACCGCAAACTGCCCCTAAGCGTTGAACCGTCAGCAGCCTAGCCGTGGTGCCGCGCGTTGTCAAGAAAATGGGCCCCTGTTAGACTGCGTGTTTCGTTCCCAGACGCCGGCGCAGCCCTCCGGGATGGCTAAGCGTTGCAGATTCCCGAGAGCAAGGGCGAGGCGGACATGGTGGTGAAGAGCCGTCGAGCAGCCCGCCGAGGATGACCGCCAGTCCGCCATCTTCGTGAAACAAATTGCCCTCAGCGAACGTTTTACAGAGTTAAGTGAAAATAACAACGTCCCTAGTGGACCGAATCTTGAGGGGTGAGGAAAACTATGATTAAGCAGCTGGCTCGACCGCTGGTAGCCTTTTTTCTGGCGGGATTACTTGTTGCGGGTCCTATCTCCCCGGCCTTTGCTCAGAGCTCGGGACAGGACCAACAACCCACCGCGCCGGCGCCAAAGCCGGCGGCCCAGGCCTCGACGATGGCTCCGGTGGGGTCGCTCCAACTCTCCTCGCACAACTACACGCGAGCTCCCCGCCCTTTCCCGAATCTCCTCAATCCCTATAATCCGATAAAGGTCGAAGCGCCAAACCTCTCTAACTCACCCAGGATCGAGCAGTTGATCCACGATGGCAATCTCCAGATCAGCCTGCAGGATGCCGTCGAGCTGGCGCTCGAGAACAACCTGGACATCGTGGTGCAGCGCTACAATCCATGGATCGCGGACACCGACATTTTGCGCACCTTGGGGGGTGGAGTGGGCCGCGGCATCTCCGGCACGGGAACAGCCTCTTCGCTGGGCAACATTCCTGCCCTAAATTTTGACCCGGTACTCTCGAGCACCGTCTCATTCGACGACCGGCGCTCGCCGATCAACAACCCGTTCATCTCCGGCACGGGCACTTCGACGCTGACGAGCCTCGTGACCCACACTTCGCAGTTCAACACGCAGTATTCACAAGGTTTCGCAACCGGAACCGGTGTTTTCGCCAGCTACAACAACACCCGAAGCTCTTCGAGTTCTTCTGCGAACCTGTTTAATCCTTCCGTGCAGTCTTCCCTGTTTGTCGGGTTTTCCCAGGAGTTGCTGAACGGCTTCGGGCGCCTGCCGAATACGCGGAACATCCGCATCGCCAGGAACAGCCGCAAAATCTCGGAGCTGCAATTCGCGCAACAGGCCATCACCACGATAACCAACACCATCACCGCATATTGGGAGCTGGTGTTTGCCAAGGAAAACGTTAAGGTACAGCAACAGGCGGTGACCGTCGCGCAAAAGCTCTATGAGGACAACAAGAAACAGCTCGAAATCGGCACTATGGCGCCCCTCGACGTGACCCGCGCCGAATCCGAGCTGGCCACCGACCGGCAGAACATGATCGTGGCGCAAACCGCGCAGTTGCAGGACGAGCAGATCCTCAAGAACCTCATCGCCAAGAACCCCTTGGCCCCGAATCTTTTGAACATAGAGATCGTCCCGACGGACTCGCCCTCACGTCCGGAAGCGATCGAAGCGCCCTCGTTTGAAGAAGCCGTGAAAGAGGCTTTCGCGAAGCGGCCCGATTTGCAGCAGGAGGTCTTGAACCTGCAGAACGGCGAAATCCAGGTAAAGGCCACGCGCAATGCGCTGTTGCCGACGGCCACGATTGTGGGCCAGTACGGAACGGTGGGTCTCGGCGGCAATCAGGCCATTCTTGGACCTACCTCCGTAGTAGCCTCCACCTCTCCGGTAGTCAATTCGGCCGGCACGCCCGTGCCGAATGAATTTCTTCCCGCCTTTTCTCAAGCGGTCACAGGCACAACAAGAGATGGCTATGGTACAGCCACAAGCCAAGTCTTTCACAATCAGTTTCCGGATTACCTTTTGCAGTTGAGCATAAACGTTCCGATCCGGAACCGCCAAGCCCAGGCCGACAACCAGCGCGCCATTCTTTCCCAGCGTCAACTCGAGGCCCAGATGCAGCAGCTCAAGAATGCGGCGCTGCTCGACGTACACAATACGTACATCGCGCTGGAGCAGGACCGCGCGCGTGTCGAAGCGGCCTCCAAAGCTCGCGAGCTCCAGCAGCAAACCTTTGACGCCGAGCAAAAGAAATACACGCTTGGCGCTTCCACGGTCTATTTGGTCATTCAGACGCAGCGCGACCTCATCTCCGCGCAAGGCACTGAGCTCCGCGCCCTTGCCGACTTGGTCGAAGCCAAAGCGAACTACGAGCGTGCCGTGGGCCGGACCCTCGAGGTCAACCGGGTCACGGTCGCCGACGCCAAAACCGGCAATGTCGATCGCGAAACTCTGATCCCCGGCACGATCAACGGCAGAGTCGTGGGAACCGAGAATCTGTTCACCACGCAAGGACAGCGCTGAATTGACTTGCAGGGCTAGTGCGGACGCCATCAGGTCCAGCCTTGTGTTGTTTTTGTCTTCGCCTGCGTGATCGGCGCCTCCTCTTGCCCCGACTTTCGCTTTCGCATAGCATGGAAGTTGGCGGTCCAATCGCACGATTGTTTGCCCTCTGCCGCCCGGAGAGAGCCGCATCATGAACGAGAAGTCCAAGGCGTCAACCGGGACCGTATTTCCAGCTGAAACTTCCGCCCCGCAACGCGAACCATCCTCCAAAGAAGTGGCTTGGGAAGAGAACACTCTTCGCCCCACGCTAGAAAAAAGCCCCGAGCGGCAAGCCGAATTCACAACCATCTCTGGGTATCCCATTCGGCGGCTCTACACCCCGGCGGATCTGCCGGACTGGAATCCGGACCGCGACCTCGGCTATCCAGGCGAACCTCCTTATGCACGGGGCATCCATTCCACTATGCATCGCGGGCGTTTGTGGACCATGCGCCAGTTCGCCGGTTTCGGCACCGCCGAAGACACCAATCAACGCTTCCGTTATCTCTTGACCCAAGGCCAGACCGGACTCTCCACCGCTTTCGACCTGCCCACTTTGATGGGCTATGACTCCGATCATCCGCTCGCCGAGGGCGAAGTCGGAAAGTGCGGCGTGGCCATCAGCTCGCTCGCGGACATGGAAGTTTTGTTCGACAAGATCCCCCTCGCGAACGTCACGACTTCGATGACCATCAATTCCCCGGCGGCGGTCATCTGGGCCATGTACCTGGCCGTCGCGGAGAAGCAGGGCGCCGACTGGAAGAAAATCTCCGGCACGCTGCAGAACGACATCCTCAAGGAATACATCGCGCAAAAAGAATACATCTACCCGCCGGAACCCTCGATGCGGCTGGTGATCGATACGTTTGAATTTGCGGTGAAGAACACGCCGAAGTTCAATCCCATTTCGATCAGCGGGTATCACATCCGCGAAGCGGGATCGACCGCAATTCAGGAATTGGCGTTCACGCTGCGCGACGGCTTCGAGTATGTCGAGTGGGGGATGCGGCGCGGGCTGGACGTGGATCAATTTGTTCCGCAGCTTTCCTTCTTCTTCAACGCGCACAGCGACTTTTTTGAAGAAATCGCCAAGTACCGCGCCGCGCGGCGCATCTGGCACAAAGCCATGGTCGAACGCTACAAGTCCAAGAACCCGCGCGCGTGGGCGCTGCGCTTCCACTCGCAGACGGCGGGTTGCTCGCTCACCGCGCAGCAGCCGTACAACAACGTGGTGCGCACGGCGATCCAGGCGCTCGCCGCCGTTCTTGGCGGGACGCAATCGCTGCATACAAATTCGCTCGACGAAGCCTGGGCGCTGCCGACCGAATTCGCCGCGACGATTGCCCTGCGTACGCAGCAAGTCATCGCGCACGAAACCGGCGTAACGAACACCGTCGATCCCTTCGGCGGTTCCTACTTTGTGGAAACGCTCACGAACGAAGTCGAGAATGGCGCCTGGGATTACATAGAAAAGATTGACGCCATGGGCGGCATGGTCTCGGCCATCGAGCGCAGTTACCCGCAGCGCGAAATTGCCGAGGCTTCTTACCGCTACCAGGTGGCCGTGGACAAGAAAGAAAAAATCATCGTCGGCGTCAACGATTACGTGGCGCAGGAAAAACCGCTCGAGACGCTGCAGATCGACGAAACCGTTGCGCACCGCCAGGCGGGGCGCCTCGCGAAGCTGCGGGCCGAGCGCTCCAAGTCCGAAGTCGAGCGCCGACTCGCTTCCTTGCGCAAAGCCGCCGAAGGCAAAGAAAATCTCATGCCCTTCATTTTTGATGCCGTGAAATCGTACGCCACGCTTGGCGAAATCTGCGACGCCATGCGCGCCGTCTTCGGCACCTACGAAGAAGTCGCCATCACCTAGCCCGCGCCTCTGAATTGAGCGATACTCTCCGACACCTATGCCCGCAAAGAAAATAAGAGTGCTGATTGCCAAGCCTGGACTGGATGGTCACGACCGCGGCGCGAAAATAATCGCGCGCGCCCTGCGTGACGCCGGGATGGAAGTGATCTACACCGGCCTGCGCCAAACGCCGGAGATGATCGCGTCCGCCGCGGTGCAGGAAGACGTCGACGTTATCGGCCTCTCGATCCTCTCCGGCGCACACAACACGCTCTGCCCTCAACTGATGGGCTTGCTCCACGACAAAGGGATGAAGGAGGTTACCGTGCTTGTGGGCGGCATCATTCCCGAGGCGGATATCCCCGCGCTCAAAAAGTCTGGTATCGCCGGGATTTTCCTCCCGGGCACTTCCACGCAGGACATCGTCGACTTCATTCACAAACGCGTCGCGCACTGATCAGATTTCCTTCCTCTTCAACCTTTGCCTTTCTCCCGCTGCTGGTATTTGCGGCGCATTTCGCGCTGGAGAATCTTGAAACGGTTTTTGCTCTCTTCCCGCGCCGCGGGGTCTATCTTGCGCAGTAGAAAATTCTGCTCGCGCTCCAGTTTACGCAGATTTTCCAGCCGGCTGGCGTCCAGAGTTCCCTCTTGCAGCGCCGTCTGCACCGCGCAGCCGGGCTCGGCCCCGTGACGGCAATCGCGGAACCGGCATTGCGCCGAGAACGCGTCCACATCTGCAAATGCTTGCGCCAATCCGTCGGCCGCATCCCAAAGCTGCAACTCGCGCAGACCCGGCGTGTCGATCACCATCGCTCCGCCCGATAGCGTGAACAACTGCCTCGCCGTCGTGGTGTGCCGTCCGCGGCTATCGCTTTCGCGTACCGGTTGCGTCGGTTGCAAGTCTTGCTGGGCCAGGCGATTCACCAGCGTGGACTTCCCTGCCCCGGATGATCCCAACAACACAATCGTCTGCCCTTTCGCGAGATACGCATCGAGACCGCTCACACCATCGCCTGTTCTTGCGCTCAGCAAAAAAACGGGCGCGCCCATGACGATCCGTTCGGTTTCAGCGGCGAGCGCCTCCGGACCGGGGCAGGCATCCGCTTTATTCAGCGCGACAACCGGACGCGCTCCCGATTCCCAGCACTGCGCCAGGTAGCGCTCGATGCGCCGCGTGTTGAAGTCTCCATCCAAAGCGACGACGATGATTGCCCTGTCGATGTTGGTAGCGATCACTTGCTCGACGATCTGCTTCCCCGCCGCCTTGCGCACGAATTGGCTTCGCCGCGGCAAAACTTCATGCATGAGGGCCCGTTCGTCTCCCGCGCGAAGTTCCACGGCGGTCCAGTCCCCAACCGCCGGCCAATCGCCACCTTCTTCTGACCGCTCACGCAATTTGCCGGAAGCCTCCGCCCAGCATTCTGCGAAATCGCCCGCCACGCGCCAGAGGCCTCGCTGCTGTGACACCACTCGCGCGGGGGAAAAACCATCCCCCGCGCGCTCTTGCCAAATTGCTTCGAAATACACGTTCCAACCCAAGTCGAATCGTGACACTGGAAAACCCTCCCGCTGCCCGCAGGCAGAATCGCGCCCACAGGCCGGAATCGCGCGGGCCTGCAGCGCGGCCTTGCGTCCGCTGAGCGAATACTTGCGGCGTCTCGCGAACGCAGTGATTCACTTAGGAAGGAATCGAATGGAGCGGGAGGCGGCTGCCGCTAAAGAGAAGTCTCACCGGAGACACACCCGCCCGTTAGGACTTCGACCGAGATGGTCACAGGCGCCTCCAATGTGAAAATGCAGCTCTCTAACAGCACGAACTCAACTGAATTCTACCCGTCACCAGACGGGCGGTCAATTGGAGAAACCGCAGCGCACGTGCGCACTGCGGAGCCGAAATAGTGCTTACGGCTTGAATTGCATCTGCGCTCTCCACAGGATGCCTGGCTCGCCCTCGGTCGTTGAAGGAAGGGAATTCCCGTCTCAACCACCTGGCCATCGCATATCAACACGGTCGCTTGGCCTGACGCGCTGAATCACTCTCCACGTCGGGTGGCCGCTGCTCGCACATTCTACGGTTAAACCGTATACTGTTTCGCTTGGCAGGCGAACAGAAACTGCGATGTGTGCCTGCGAGTGAATCTCCGCGCGAGGTCTTTGAGTGGCAGCGTCCGTCCTGAAAACCAGCGTCAATGCAACATCCCCGGAGTTCGAGAAGAATCATCGGCGCGTGATTGATCTCCTTACACAAATCAAGAACGAAGAAGAGGAAATCCGTCAGGGTGGCGGCCCGAAAGCGATTGAATCTCAGCACAAGAAGGGCCGGCTGACGGCCAGAGAACGGATTGCGAAGCTGATCGATCTCGGCGCGCAGTTCTTCGAATTGGGCATATATGCGGCGTACGAGATGTACGAAGAATGGGGCGGCGCGCCATCGGCAGGGACCGTAACCGGAGTTGCAAAAGTCTGCGGGCGGACGTTCATGCTCATCGCGAATGACGCGACGGTGAAGGCGGGCGCATTTTTCCCGATGACCGCGAAGAAAGTGATTCGCGCGCAGAATATCGCGATTGACAATTGCATTCCCACGATTTATCTCGTCGATTCGGCGGGCGTTTTTCTGCCGCTGCAGGAGGATGTTTTCCCCGACACCGATGATTTTGGCCGCGTCTTCCGCAACAACGCGGTGATGAGCGCCATGGGCATTCCGCAGCTCACCGCGATCATGGGCATGTGCGTCGCGGGCGGAGCGTACTTGCCGGTGATGTGCGACCACATCCTGATGACCGAAGGGTCCGGATTGTTTTTGGCGGGACCCGCGCTGGTGCAAGCGGCGATTGGACAAAAGACTTCGGCGGAAGATCTCGGCGGCGCGAAAATGCACGCGCAGATAAGCGGCACGGTGGATTTTCGCGAGCCGGACGATGAGTCATGCATCAAGCGAATCCGCGCGCTGGTCGACAAGATGGGCGCGCCGAATCCGTCGCCCTTCAGCCACGTCAAATCGCGCGAGCCGCTCTATCCTGGCGAAGAGATTTACGGAATTTTCTCCGATGATCCGGCAAGGCAATACGATATGCGCGAAATCATCGCGCGGATAGTGGACGCCAGCGAATTCGAAGAATACCGCGCCGAGTACGGCGAAACGCTGCTGTGCGGCTACGCGCGCATCGGCGGCTGGGCCGTGGGCATCGTCGCCAACCAGAAGAAGCACGTGCAAACGCTGGCGCGCGGCTCGGATCAAAAGCGCATCGAATTTGGCGGCGTGATTTACACGGAGTCTGCCGAAAAAGCAGCGCGCTTCATTCTCGACTGCAACCAGAACCGCATCCCCCTGGTTTTCCTCCACGACGTGAACGGCTTCATGGTTGGCAAAGATGCAGAATGGAGCGGAATCATCCGCGCCGGGGCAAAAATGGTGAACGCCGTTGCCAACAGCGTGGTTCCGAAAATTGCCGTGATCTGCGGCGGCAGCTTCGGCGCGGGCCACTACGCGATGTGCGGCAAGGCTTACGATCCGCGATTTATTTTTGCCTGGCCCACGGCGCGCTACGCGGTGATGAGCGGCGACGCCGCTGCGGGCACGCTCGTCGAAATCAAACTGAAGCAACTCGAGCGCGAAGGAAAAAAGGTCGACGAAAAGGCCAAAAAAGAACTGTACGAATCCGTGCGCGCGACGTACGAACACCAAACCGATCCGCGCTACGCCGCCGCGCGCCTCTGGGTCGACGCCATCATCGATCCCGCGCACACCCGCGACGCCTTAATCTGGGCACTCGAAGCGGCTGCACTGAATCCAGAAATCCGCGAATTCAAAACTGGAGTTTTGCAAACATGATCACCAGGCGCGCAAGAGCGCTTATGTGGTGCGCCGCATTGCCGGTATTGGTTTTGATCGCAACTGTCGTTTGCCTAATGCTGATCCCCCTTTACTACAAACTGACGGAGACGGATTCACATTTCGTCTCATTTCACTTCGATCTTCTCCG
>WNFG01003929.1_pt1 | contig 18142 bp, 14 predicted proteins | sample 5400431 | NCBI WGS metagenome assembly WNFG01 (sample SAMN13153346, study PRJNA577476) | soil metagenome | isolation source: 120 cm saprolite under Douglas fir tree site 2 hole 3 replicate 2 | place: USA:California | collected 2015-04-18 | reverse complement strand
CGTTTGAGACCGTGACGCCCGGCGGCGATTTCGTCCCCACGTCCTACGAGAACTATCGTGATTACCGTGAGTACCTGAAGCTGCTCTCCGGTCTGGCGATGGTACAACCGGTCGTGCTGAACGTGGGTGAGGACGAAAATATTGAGCGCGTTTCCGGCGAGCTGGTCTCCGGCAACTACTTTGCCGTGCTTGGAGTCAGGCCGCTTCGTGGCCGCGTCTTTCTGCCGGAAGAATACGGCGACAAGCCAAACGGCTATCCGGTCGCCGTCATCAGTGAGCGGATGTGGCGCAAGCGCTTCAACTCCGATCCGGCAGTTGCGGGCAAGACCATCCACGTTAATCGCCAGGTCTTGACGGTTGTCGGCGTGGCGCCTGCCGAATTTGGCGGCACCATGGTCGGCTTTTCCCGCGATATCTGGGTGCCCTACACAATGCAGCCGCAACTGATTGGCGTGGGCCAGTGGATGTTGCGTGACCGCAAGACGCGCAACCTGCTGGGCATTGCGCGATTGCGCCCCGGCGTGACTGTGGAGCAGGCCAACACTGAGATCGCAGCGCTAGCCAAGCGCATGGGCGAGGCACAACCCTATGAAGACGGAGGCATGAGCGGAATCCTGCTGCCGTTATGGAGGTCCCACTTTGGTCCGCAGGAGCTGCTGCTCGCGCCATTGCGTATCCTGATGAGCATATGCGTTCTGGTTTTGCTGATCGGCTGCGCCAACGTGGCCAATCTTCTGCTGGCGCGCTCCAGTTCGCGGCAAAAAGAATTTAGCATCCGCATGGCGCTGGGCGCAAAGCGCGGACGCCTGGCGCGGCAGGTGCTCACCGAAAGCCTGGTGCTCGCGGGCGTAGCGGGCATTGCCAGTCTCGCGATGGCGGCCTGGATGAGCAAGTCGCTTCAGTTCATGAATCCACCGACGAGCGGTGTGCCGCCGGTTTTTGAAAGCCACCTCAGCGCTCCGGTGCTGGCCTTTATGGTGCTGGTGTGCCTGGCTACCACTCTGGTTTCCGGAATCGCGCCGGCAATGCAATCCATGCGGGTGGACTTGAACGCTAGCCTCAAAGATGGCGGACGCAGCGGCACGGCCGAGCGGCAGCCTCACCGCTTGCGGTCTTTGCTGGTGATATCCGAAGTGTCCCTGGCGCTGGTGGCTTTGATCAGCGCTGGCCTGTTCGTCCGCGGCTTCCAGGCGGCGCGCAGGATCGATCCCGGATTCGAACCCAGCAAGGTGCTGCTCACGCAGTTCACTCTCTCGACCAGCGGCTACAGCCTGAAAGACCGAAAACAGTTTTGCTTCCGCTTGCGCGAAAAAATGGAGTCGGCGCCGGGAATTACCGCGGTGGCCTACTCTGACGCCGTTCCGCTCGGACTATCGCCGAGTTGGTGGGAAGACCTCAAAGTTGAAGGCTACATTCCGGCTCGCAGCGAGAACATGAAGATTTACCGCAACGTGATTTCTCCCGGATACTTCTCGCTCATGCGCCTGCCTCTGGTTGAAGGACGAGATTTCACCGAGCAGGACACCGACGACAAGCAATCTCAACCCGTCATGATCGTGAACCAGACTTTCGTCAAGCGTTTTCTCGGCCAGGGAAACCCGCTTGGGCGGCGCGTCTATGGCTGGGGCGAGTGGTTCACCGTTGTCGGCGTGGCCAAAGACGTGAAATATCACCACTTGACGGAAGCGCCCATGCCTTACGTCTACTATCCATTTCGCCAGGTGTATCGCGCCGACATGAAGCTGGCCTTCTACGTTCGCACCGCCGGCGATCCTAACTCGGCGGTTTCGGTCCTGCGCAACGCGGTCCACGAGATTGATCCCGCAGTCGCCATATTCGATAGCGATCCGCTCACCGAATACATGACTGCCTCGCTCTACACGCAGCGCATGGTCGCAAGCCTGCTGAGCGTGCTGGGAATTTTGGCGCTGCTGCTGGCTGCGGTAGGGCTGTACAGCGTGATGTCGTACTCGGTCACGCAACGGACGCACGAGATTGGCATCCGCATGGCGTTGGGTGCACAACGCAACAACGTGCTTGGAATGGTCATCAGGAGCGGGCTGGCCCTGACCCTGATTGGCGTGATGGTAGGCACGGCGGTGGTGCTGGCGCTGGCCCGCAGCGTCTTTAGTGGCACCGTGCTCGGCTCAAGCCTGGGGCAGCGCGTGAGCCTGCTGGGCGTAAGCGCCACCGATCCCGTGATCTACATCAGCGCGGCGTTGTTTCTCTTGGCCATTGCAGCGTTGGCGACTTACGTTCCGGCGCGAAGAGCAGTGCGGGTCGATCCTACGATTGCACTGCGGTATGAGTAGAAAGAGATCGGCTACGTATTGAACAGTTCGGCGAACGAGAGCGAAAAACCGGGAAACAACTCCTGGTCGGTGAGGGCGGTTGTTTCTACTCGCTCGCTCCCTTGTTGGTAGATTTTGACTGTTCTGCTGGTCGGATAGACGATCCAGACGGTCTGGGTGCCCGCGGAAAGATATAGCTCTCTCTTCTTGATCATTTCCAGAGCGGAGTTCGAAGGGGAAACTACGTCAATCGCTAGTTTTGGGGCGAACAAGAATGCGGCTCGGTCGTGATCAGCAGTCTTGAGTTGGTCTGCGGTCACGAAGGCAACATCGGGAATTAAAACTATGTCTTCGAAAAGCCGGAACGCGGTTTCAATATAGATTCCACCCAGCTTTTTTTCTTTGACGAATGACCGCAGCGCAAACCCGATGTCGTCGCGAATCTCATGGTGCCCAATCGTCCCCGGCGTCTTGACGATCAGTTCTCCTTGATACAGTTCAGAACGGCTGTCCTCTGGCAGACGCTCGTATTCCTCAAAACTTACCCTCTTGAGATTGGCTGAGGCGTTCATCTCCGCGCCCTCAATACTTCGGCATCTTGGGATCAATTCGGTCCGACCACGCCAGCACGCCGCCCGCAAGGTTTGTCACTTTGGTGAATCCGGCCTGCTGCAAGAACGCAACGGCCTTGGCGCTGCGGCCTCCTGACCGGCAGTGGACGACCGTCTCTTTGCTGGAATCGAGCTCATGAACGCGCTTCGGCAGATCGTTCAGCGGGATGAGATGTCCGTTGAGGTTGCAGATCTGGTATTCGTGCGGTTCGCGCACGTCCAGGATGAAGAGGTCTTCCTTCGCGTCCAGACGCCGCTTCAATTCTTCCACGGTAATTTCGGGCACGCCGCCGGTTGGGTTCACAGGTTTTTCCTCGCCTTGCAGTCCGCAGAATTGTTCGTAGTCAATCAGTTTAGTTACGGTGGGGTTCTTTCCGCAAACCACGCAATCAGGATTCTTGCGCAGCTTTAGTTCGCGGAACTTCATGCCCAGCGCGTCCACCAGCAGCAGGCGTCCGATCAGAGGATCGCCCATCCCCAGAATGAGCTTGATCGCTTCCGTCGCCTGGATCAGGCCCACGAGTCCCGGCAGTATCCCGAGCACGCCGCCCTCGGCGCATGATGGCACCAGGCCCGGCGGTGGAGGCTCCGGATAGAGGCAGCGATAGCACGGCCCTTCCTTCGCGGCAAAGACGCTGGCCTGCCCTTCAAAGCGGAAGATAGAGCCATAGACGTTGGGCTTGCCGGTGAAGACACACGCGTCGTTGACCAGGAAGCGCGTGGGAAAATTGTCCGTGCCGTCGACGATGACATCAAAATCGGCGAAGATCCGCAGAGCGTTATCGCTGGTCAGGCGCGTTTCAAACGGGATGACGGTGACGAAAGGGTTGATCAACGCAATCTTCTCTTGCGCCGACTGCAGCTTGGAGCGTCCCACGTCGGTGGTGTGGTGAATGATCTGCCGCTGCAGATTGGTGAAATCGACAACATCAAAATCGACCAGGCCCAGCGTGCCCACGCCCGCCGCCGCAAGATAGAGCGCCAGCGGAGATCCCAGACCTCCGGTGCCGATACACAGCACGCGCGCCGCCTTGAGCTTTTGCTGGCCTTCCATGCCGACCTCGGGCATGATCAGGTGCCGCGAGTAGCGGAGAACTTCTTCGTTGCTGAGCGCCGGTGCGTCGTGAGGAGGTGCAATGGTTGCCATAAACTGCCTTTGTGTAAGAATTTCGACGTGCTACTTCTGTGGAGGCTCCACCGTGTCGTGGAACTTTGAAAACAGTCTCTGCGCGGCTTCCACCAGATTGTTTTCTCTGGCTTTTTCCTTGAAAGCCGCCTTTGCGTGCTCAATGCCCGACCATATAGGCACTTTGTTCTTGTCGCCGGCCAGGTAAACCACCATTCTTATTTCCGGCAGCGAAAAGTCTTTCGAGGCCGAGCTGTACGGTTCAGGACGCCCCGTCTTCTGATCATTCTTAGTGCCGCTGGAAGAGACTACGCCTCCGGGATCGGTGGATGAGATCTCGATAATGATGTCCGCTTTTTCCGGCGAGCCAGCAGAGGCGAATCTTCCCCAACCGTCAATCGACGAACTGATCACGTCGTAAGCAATGGGACTACCGCCGGTCCTGGTTACGTAAGCGGTCTTGACGTTGGCAAACCGGGCGGCGGGACTGGCTGGGACCACCTTCTTTTGTTCCTGCTGGCCGCTCGCCGGCAAAGCGGAGAGAACCGCCAAAGCGAGCAGCAGCTTGCTTGAACGTGAAATCATGGTTTGACCTTGCGGATTGCCGTCCATACTGGATTATATCGCAGGGTTTCTGGTCGCTAGGTCAGTATAGCGATCTCTTCCAGTTCGAAGTTCTTCTCTTCTTCCGACCCAATCAGCAGGAACGATTCGGTCTCCACCGCATTGCCTTTTACTACGCCGGTGATCAGGTAGGAGCAATCGAACCAGTGGGCTTCCGTGAGGTCGGTAACGGAATAGTGCGCAACATGATCTGGATGGGAGTGGTAGAAGCCGACAATGTTCTCTCCCCGGCTGCGCGCCAGCTTCAACGCGGCAATCACCTGCTGGGGATCGATGCTGTAGTGCCGCTCCGGCGCATCCATGCGGACGTTCTCGCACGGAAGCGTGAGCGTTACGGTGCGATTGCCTTCGGCGGCCAGGCCCAGCAGGATTCCACAACATTCCTGCGGATAGCTGCGCTCGGCTTCCCAGCGAATCAAGTCGTAGTCGGCTTTGCTGATGATCAGCACCGGGGTGTCAGTGTACGACAATCCCCGAGGAACGGGAAAATCCTCTCTTGTTGACATTCGACAACAGCCCGCGTCTAATCTACTTGCGACATCCGGGGGGAGCCTATGGGCGAGCAACTCGACCTGTTGCAGGGCACGCTGGACCTGCTGGTCCTGAAGACGCTGGCGCTGGAATCCATGCATGGCTGGGGCATTGCCCAAAGAATCCAGCAAATTTCAAAAGAGGTGCTGCAGGTGGGGCAGGGCTCTCTTTATCCGGCCTTGCACCGGTTGGAAAACCGCGGCTGGATCGCCTCCGAGTGGAGCACGTCTGACAATAACAGGCGGGCCAAGTTCTACTCCCTGACGGCTGCGGGCAAGCGGCAACTGACAAAAGAGCTGGGCGAGTGGGAGAAGCTCTCGTCCGCGATCGCTCTGATACTGAAACAGCAAGAAGGATAAGAGGAGTCTGCCATGGCATTCCTTAAGACCTGGTTCGCGGCGCTGGTGAGGCCATTCCGCAGGAAGAAAACGGAATTGGAGCTTGAAGATGAAATCCGCTTTCATATGGAGAAGCAAATTGAGATCAACATAGCTGCCGGAATGCCCCTCAGTGAAGCGCGGCGCCGCGCCCTGATCGAGTTCGGCGGCGTGCAACAAACGAAGGAATACGTCCGGCAGCAAAGCTGGGCACACCTGGCTGAGGTGCTGCTCCAGGATGCGCGCTATGCCGTGCGCATGCTGCGCAAGAGTCCGGGATTCAGCACTGTCGCCGTGCTCACGCTTGCGCTGGGTATCGGAATGAATACGGCGATCTTCAGTCTGATTGACGCCGTACTCTTTCGCGCTTTGCCGGTGAGCCATCCGGAAGAACTAGTCGTGCTGCGCTGGCACGCGCGTCACCAGCCTAAACTTCACAGCCACAGCAGCAATGGTGACTGCCAGCAAAAACGTCAGGGCGATGATGGATACGGCTGCTCCCTGTCTCTGCCTTTCCTGAACATGTTGCGCTCGCATGCTAACTCCTTCTCCGGGCTTGCGGCATTTTCCCGGGCGCCCCGACTGGGCCTGAGCGGGAACGGCGCGGCTACCATCATCAACAATGCCCAGCTCGTTTCTGGAGATTTCTTTGCCACGCTTGGATTGAAAGCCGCAGCCGGTCGCACGCTGGCCATGGCGGATGACTCACCAACAGCACCTCCAGTAGTGATGCTGAGTTACGGGTATTGGCAAAGCGCTTTTGGCGGATCACGCGACGCCATAGGACGCATGATCAAGCTCAACGGCTTGCCATTCACCATTGTCGGCGTCGCTGAACAGAATTTCAGTGGCTTGACGCCGGGGAGCAGGTTCGATCTGTGGCTGCCTCTAGCCAGCCGGTCAAGTCTGGATCCTCGCTGGATACACAGTGAAGACGACGCGGGCTCGTGGTGGATGGTGATCGTGGCACGCCCCAAGCCTGGGGTAACTCGAAGCCAGGCGCAAGCCGAAGTTACGCTGCTCTTTGCGGATGAGACCATGCACGAACAGAAACCGCTCTTTCAGGCAGCCGACCTTCCCGGTATTGACGCCATGCCCGCACAGCAAACTCTGGAAGGCGGCCGCAACAGGACATTAGGCCCGCTCTACATCCTGATGATGGCGGTGGCCCTCGTCCTGCTGATTGCGTGCGCCAACATTGCCGGCTTGTTGCTGGCCCGCGCCGCCGGCCGCAGCAAGGAAATCGCCGTGCGTCTCACTTTGGGCGCAAGACGCAGACGCCTGGTTTCCCAACTTCTCATGGAAAGTCTCCTGCTCGCCTTTGTGGGCAGTATTCTTGGTTTGGTCTTTGCCCAATGGGGTGCGCGCGGCCTGTTGCTGATGGGCAGTAGTGATGGGTCCATTCCGTTCACTCCGCAGCTTGACGTCCGCGTACTGGCCTTCACCGCCGCTACCGCGATTTTCACCGGACTGCTGTTCGGCCTGGTCCCGGCCTTACGGAGCTTGCGCGTTGACCTGACGCCCGCGCTCAAATCCGGTAGTGGCGCCTCCAACGCAAACGCCGGAAGGACCCATTGGTACAACATGGGAAACGGGTTGGTGGTGGTCCAGGTATCGCTCGCGGTTGTGGCTCTGGTGACAGCAGGCTTACTCGTGCGCACACTGAGTAATTTACGCAGCGTGGATGTTGGGTTTGACACGCACAATATTCTGACTTTCGGCATTGATCCGTCGCTCGCCGGCTACAAAGGCCCTCAGATCGGCGCCCTCTACAGCAATCTTCAGGAGCAGATCGCGGCCTTACCGGGTGTAACTTCTGTGACCTACTCTTCATCCACGCTGCTCAGCGGCAGCGAATGGGACACTGACTTTCATCCGCCAGGAACACCGGAGAACGAGGCAGCCAACGTTCACTACATGCCCGTTGGGCCGAACTTCTTTGCAGCCATGAGGATCCCGCTCAAGGCGGGACGCGATCTTTCGCGGACGGATTTTGCTGCAGCGATGGCCCGCTCCGCTCATCCTCCAGGCACCGGCCCCGAGCCCACTGCAGCGCCAACAGCTGCGGTTGTCAATGAGACTTTCGTCCACCGTTTTTTAGAGCACACATACCCACTCGGGCAACACCTGGAAGAAGTGAAACCGGAGGATGCAAGCAAACCTCGAGGCCCAGGGTGGGAGATTATCGGCGTTGTAGGTGATGCCCGGTATGAAAGCCTGCGCGGCGATATCAGCCCAACCATGTACGTGGCCAATGCCACGAATGGATTTTTCGCCGTGCGCACGTCGAGCGATCCATTGGCCATGACGCCGGTGATTCGCGACCTTGTCAACCGCCAAAGCAGCAACCTCGCGATGTTTCGAATTGCCACCCAGACCCAGACGATTGATGCGCAGATCTTTGTGGAGCGCCTGGTGGCGCGGCTCTCAACGTTTTTTGGATTGCTCGCCGTGGTGCTGGCTTGCATGGGCATTTACGGCCTGCTTTCGTATGAGGTCACGCGGCGCACGCGGGAGATTGGAATCCGCATGGCAATCGGCGCGCAGCGCAGCAACGTGATCCGGTTGGTGGTAGTTCAGGGAATCTGCCTAGCGATCGTGGGCGCCGTTGTGGGCATCGCAGCATCCTTCGCGGTCAGCCGGTTGCTCGCCGGTATTTTGTACGGCGTGAAACCCGGCGACCCAGTCACATTGGCTGGATGCGCGGCTGTGCTGTTGCTGGTGGCATTGGCAGCCTGCTATTTACCAGCGCGCAGCGCCACCAAGGTGGATCCCATGGTTGCGCTGCGCTACGAGTAGCAGCGCAATCCTACTTCAAGAGCGGCAGCAAACTGTTGTAGTCATCTGTCCACAGGCGGAGGCGAGGTTTAGGCTTGATCTCTTCCGTGGCCTCGTCCACTTGCGGTAATGCCAGAAAATTCTTGTTGTCAGTGACCAGCACCCAGTCTGCTTCATAGATGTCGTGCGCTTCGTCTTCTTCCGAGGTCACCATCTGGGCTTCCAGTCCGGCGTGGCGTGCCTCCTCGAGGATCAGTGGTCCAAGGTCAAGATACTGGCTGGATACATGGAATGCCATGATGCCGCCCGGCCGCAGGTGCCGGCGATAGAGCGCGATTGCCTCCGCTGTCAGCAGGTGGACGGGAACAGCGTCACCGGAAAAGGCGTCGACTGCGATCACGTCAAAGTTCTGCGGCTGCTCCTGGACAAGCGAGAGGCGCGCATCGCCATGCGCGATCTGGATGGTTGCCGGTGAATCCTTCAGGTAAGTAAAAACGTTGTTGGCAATCCGCTCCACCAGCGGATCAATTTCGTAAAAACGAAAAACATCTCCGGGACGGCCGTACGCCGCCAGCGTTCCTGATCCCAGCCCGATTACGGCAACGCGGCGCGGCCGGCCCGGGCAGCAGAGGTCCAGAGCCAGGCCAACTCCCGATTCATGAGCGTAATATGTCGTTGGTTTGGTGCGGTAGCCATCGGCGAAGATCTGGTTCCCATGCTCAATCGTGCCGTGATAGAGCGCGCGGTTGAGAAACGCACCCGGTGGATTGCGCGTTTCGGTCACATGCAGCGTTCCATAGAAGCTGCGCATTTGGAGAATGGCGTCGCGCCCATAGTTGATGGCTTGAGAAATTACCACCGCGACCATCAACAGCACGACGATCGACCAGCCGGCTCTCCACCGCAGGTCCAGATCCAGAGTGACGATCAAGGCCAGCACAGCGGCAAACACGAGGCCACAGGCAAATTCGTAGTTGGCCCGGAAAATCACTGGCGACAACACCCCAACAAAGAAAGCTCCCAGCGCTCCGCCGGCGGCAAGCGTCAGATAGAACGACGTGGCGTGCAACGGTCCGGGACGCAGCCGGTACAATTCGCCATGGCAGAAGACACACGCCACGAAGAGCGAGATACAGAAGAACGGGACCGCCACCTTGATTGGGAAACGCCCCTCAACGTCGTAGATGGCATAGGCCAGAGCAAGGAGACTGACCGCCAGCAATCCCAGCACGATCAATCGCGGATAGAACTTCCCCTGAAACACTACAACGAAACTCAGCAGATACATGGTGAGCGGCAGTATCCAGAGCAGAGGAATGGCCACAACGTTCTGGCTCAGGTAGCTGGTCACGGCACACAGCAAGAGCGATCCGCACGCCGAGAGCAGCAGCCACAACAAACGATCGAACGCCTTGGGCGCCTTCGCGGCGTCATCGAGGCTGGCGGCTGCATCCATCTCGGACGCCGAACCATCAGAGTTGCGGCCCTGCAGCAGAACAACGGCGCACAAGACAACAAACAGTGCGAAGCCCGTGGCCCAGGCTACGGTCTGCACGTGCAGGCTGGCGCGAGGCTCTATCACTGACGGATACAACACCAGCGCAATCAGCGAACCGAGATTCGAAAGAGCAAAGAGCCGGTACGGCGGAACGGCTTTCTGTACGTCGGCCGCGGCGCCACGCGCATGAAATCCGCGGGCATACCAGGCTTGCAAAAGTGGCCCAGCGGTGGAGAGCAGAAAGAACGGCAATCCAATCAGCGTGGTGAGCACCCAGAAAACGCTCAATACCGGATAAGCGGTGGAAGCATGGAGTGCCGGGCGCGTGTTCAAGCCAATCACCGCCAGTCCGGCTACCAATAACGCCAGATAGGTAATAGCTTGCGCGCGAGGCTGCAAATGCGTCACCAGCCCGTGTGCGAACAGGTATCCCAGCAGCAGCGTCGTCTGGAAGAAGACCAGGCAGGTTGTCCACACGGCGGCCGAACCGCCGAGCAGAGGCAGGAGCCGCTTGGCGACCATCGGTTCCACCAGAAACAACAAACAGCTGCCGAGAAAAATGGCGAACGCGCAGACCCAGGCAGTGATTCTCATAAAAAGGAAGGGATAAGGATAATTGGAGATTGGTAATTGCCAAAATCGGGCGATTGGCTAATTTGGTCCGCTCACAGCAATTTTGGCAATTGCGGCGATTCTGGCAATTCCGGCAATCCGTGCTGAGTGATTGCAAGTTTCCGGCCTGAGTGGGAAAATACCAGTGTCTCTGGCTGTGAGTGGCCGCAATTAATTTGCGCCTTAGAGCGGCCTGGGGCATCAATAAACTGTAAGACTGCGGGCTTCAACATCCCCGTGGGTCGGGCGCAGCCACAAGCGGCGCAGTGGATCTACTGGAGTCTGCGGATGCTTTCAACATCCCCGTTCCGGGCTCAAGAGCCGCGGAACTGAAGGCGGAGAACAAAATGTCGACTGCTATTGCTCCAGTTATTGAGCGAGGCGAGACTTGCTCACTCGAAAACTATCTGGTGCTCCCCGACCACACCATGGACGCCCGCATCGCGTCTGCGCGTCGTGTGCTCGGAACCAGCACTCTCGTCCTTGGCCATCACTACCAGCGCGACGAGGTCATTCGCTTCGCCGACTTTCGTGGTGATTCCTACAAACTTGCCGAGGAGGGCGCGCGCACTGACGCGAAATACATTGTCTTCTGCGGTGTCCACTTCATGGCCGAGAGCGCGGACATTCTCGCTCACGAAGGCCAGCAGGTCATCTTGCCCGATCTCAACGCCGGATGCTCCATGGCGGACATGGCCGAGATTGGCCAGGTCGAAAGCTGCTGGGACCAGCTCGTAGCTATGGGACTCACCGGCCAGCAGGGCCGCGGCATAACGCCGCTGACCTACATGAACAGCACCGCCGCGATCAAAGCGTTTTGCGGCGAGCGCGGAGGAGTGGTTTGCACTTCGTCCAACGCGCCGGCAGCGTTTCGTTGGGCCTTTGAACGCAACCAGAAGCTCCTGTTTCTTCCTGACCAGCACCTTGGCCGCAACACCGCGTTTGCCATGGGCATTCCCCTGGACCAGTGCGTGGTCTGGGACCCGTTCATGATCATGGGTGGCGTCTCGCCGGACCGGCTGCGCCGGGCACGCGTGATTCTTTGGAAGGGCCATTGCTCCGTCCATCAACGCTTCCTGCCGGAGCACGTCGACAAAGTGCGCGCCAGGTATCCTGATATTCGAGTCATCGTGCATCCGGAATGCCGGTTTGAGGTCTGCCAGAAAGCCGATGGAGTCGGCTCCACGGAGAGTCTGATCAAAATAATCAAAGACGCGCCTCGCGGCACAAAGTTTGCCGTGGGAACGGAGATCCATCTAGTCAACCGCATGGGCAAAGAGTTTGCTGCGGAGGACAAAATGGTCATCACGCTCGACGACTCGGGCTGCCTCTGCACAACAATGTTCCGAATTTCGCCGCAGCATCTCTGCTGGGCGCTGGAGAACCTGGTGGAAGGCAATGTCGTGAACCGCATCCAAGTTCCCGAAGACGTGAAGCACTGGGCGCACGTGGCCCTGGACCGGATGCTGGAGATACACTGAGCTATCGGGAAGATTGATGATTGCCAAAATCGGGTAATCGGGTAATTTTGGCGATTGTGGCAATTTTGGCAATTTTAATTATGGCTGAGATGAAGACTTTCACGCTCGACGAGGCGCAGACGCTGCTGCCTGTCTTAAAGTCCCTGCTCAAGCGCTGCATGGACAGCAAACAGCTTGCCCAGCGCATCGAGAAAGAGTTTCAGGACCTCGGTCACAAGATCATCCTCAGCGGAGGATTGCTAGTCAATATTCCTGCCATGGCGCGCCGTCGCGCCGAGCTGGATAAAGCCGTGCAAGACGCCAAAGACGCCATCGCAGAAATTGATTCCATCGGCGTCCAAGTCAAGGACCTCGACATAGGATTACTGGATTTCCCCAGCCTCGTGGATGACGAGATCGTGCTGCTGTGCTGGAAGTATGGCGAAGAAAAGATCGAGTATTGGCACGGCGTGGAAGAAGAACAGAGTAAACAGAGGACTTAGTAGCTGAGCAAAAAGCTTCAGGCGCTCTGATCTTTTGCGAGCGCAGGCAGGTTACGCGGCCGGCTTTTTTCGTAGTCCACGATCTCGGCGCCATGTTTCAGCGTCATGCCGATCTCGTCGAGGCCTTCGAGCAGACACATGCGGCCGAAGGGCTCGACCTGGAATGTTGCTTTGAAACCGTCCTCTGTGGTGACAACGCACTGTTGTAGGTCAACACTGAGATTGAGTGCGCCGGTTTCCGCACGCCGACTCAAGGTGGCAATTTCCGCTGGATCTAACGCCACGGTCAGTACACCGTTCTTCACGCAATTGTTGGCGAAAATATCAGCGAATGAAGGCGCCACGATCGAGCGGAAGCCGTAATCGCGCAGGGCCCACACTGCGTGCTCGCGCGACGATCCGCAGCCAAAGTTTTTCCCTGCCAGCAGAATTGAAGCGCCTTTGTACTTTGCCGCATTGAGCGGAAATTCCGGATTCGGCTTTCCCGCGGCGTCGTAGCGCCAATCGAAGAACAGGACATCGCCATAACCGGTGCGCTCAATTCTCTTGAGGAACTGTTTAGGAATGATCTGGTCGGTGTCAACGTTGTCACGCGCCAGCAACGCGACCTTGCCCGTATGCGTGGTGAAGCTCTGCATCTTTAGTCCTTGTACGCCCAGCCGCGCACGTCGACGAAGTGTCCGGCAACAGCGGCTGCGGCCGCCATGGCGGGACTGACCAGGTGCGTGCGTCCGCCGGCTCCCTGGCGTCCTTCAAAGTTGCGGTTGCTGGTGGAAGCGCAGCGCTGGCCTGGGCTCAACCGGTCTTCATTCATGCCGAGACACATGGAGCAACCCGACTCACGCCACTCGAATCCTGCTTCGACAAAAATCTTGTCGAGCCCTTCGCGCTCGGCGTCGCGTTTTACGTTTTGCGAGCCTGGGACCACCATGCCGTGAACGCTCGTCGCTACTTTGTAGCCGCGGACCACTCGCGCGGCAGCGCGTATGTCTTCAAGACGCGCATTGGTGCACGAACCAATGAACACTCGATCCACCGTAATGTCTTCAATCCTGGTTCGCGGACGCAGCCCCATATACTCCAGCGCGCGCAACATGCTGCCGCGCTCCGATTCGTCGGCGGCCTGAGCTGGATCGGGTACGGCCGAAGTAACCGGCGCGGCCATTCCCGGATTCGTTCCCCACGTGACGAACGGCGCAAGCTGAGCAGCGTTGATTTCGATTGTGGTATCGAACTTCGCCCCTGGATCACTCTGCAAACTCCGCCAACGCACTTCCGCTTGCGTCCACGCATCTCCCTTGGGTGCAAAGCGGCGTCCCCGCAGATACTTCAACGTGGTCTCGTCCGGCGCAATCATGCCGGCGCGAGCGCCGCCTTCGATGCTCATGTTGCAAATGGTCATCCGCGCGTCCATGGAGAGCGAACGCACGGCTTCGCCCGCGTATTCGATTACGTGTCCGGAGGCGCCGTCGGTGCCGATCTGCGCAATCAATCCGAGAATCATGTCTTTTGACGTGACGCCATTTCCCAGCACTCCGTTGAAACGCACCAGCATGGTCTTGGGCTGTTTCTGGACCAGACATTGCGTCGCGAGCACGTGTTCGACCTCTGACGTGCCAATCCCGAACGCCAAGGCTCCAAATGCACCGTGCGTGCTGGTGTGGCTGTCACCGCAGACGATCGTCAGGCCCGGCTGCGTCAACCCAAGCTCCGGCCCGATCACGTGCACAATTCCCTGCTCCGGCGATTCCAGGTCGAACAATTGCACGCCAAATTCCCGGCAATTGTGCCGTAGCGCTTCAACCTGCGTGCGTGCCAGCGCGTCTTCCAGAAGAAAGCGGTTTCCGGTGGTAGGAATGTTGTGATCGAGAGTAGCTACCGTGAGGTCCGGTCTACGGACGCGGCGTCCGGCAACGCGCAAGCCTTCAAACGCCTGAGGCGACGTGACCTCATGAACGAGGTGCATATCGATGTAGAGAATGGAGGAGCCTTCAGGCCCGGCGCAGACCAGATGGCTGTCCCAGATTTTTTCGAAGAGAGTACGCTGCGTCATTGGAACAATTCACTATACCGCGTGATAGGCGAAGCGCCGTTCGAGCATCGCGGAAAATGCCTGTTCCACGAGCGAGCCCATCTCCGCCGTTCCCACAACGTTGGCTTTGCTGCCGGAGGCGGAAGCCAGGTCCACCGTGCGGTAGCCTTTCTCCAGGACCTCTTGGATTGCGGCTTCCAGGTCGGCCGCTTCGTGGGCCATTCCTCCGGAGTGCCGCAACAACAGGGCCGCGGAGGCAATCGCGCCCAGTGGATTGGCAATTCCCTTCCCGGCGATGTCAGGCGCCGAACCATGAACGGGCTCATAGAGATTCACGTCGCCGCCTACAGTTGCCGACGCCAGCATTCCGATTGATCCGGTAATCGCGGCGGCTTCGTCGGAGAGTATGTCGCCAAAAAGATTTTCCGTGAGTACCACGTCAAAGCGCGTCGGAGCTGTGACCATGTGCATGGCACAGGCGTCCACGTATACGTGATCAAGCTTCACGTCAGGATACGCGCGGGCAACTTCATTCACGGTGCGGCGCCACAGTTGCGAGGTCTCCAGCACGTTGGCTTTGTCCACCGAGGTAACTTTCTTGCGCCGCGTTCGTGCCAGATCAAATGCCACGATGGCCACTCGCTCTATCTCTTCCGTCGAATAGCGCATGGTGTTGAACGCGGACGCGCCGTCTTCGCTGAAGCCGCGCGGCTGGGCGAAGTAGAGTCCGCCAAGCAGTTCGCGGACAAACATAATATCGGCGCCCTCGACGATGGAGCGATGCAGCGGAGAGCAATCGGCAGTCGAGCGGTAAGACACAGCTGGACGCAAATTGGCAAAACCGCCCAACGCTGTCCTGATCGCGAGCAATCCGGCTTCAGGCTTTTGCGGTCCGGGCAGATGATCGAACTCCGGCGCGCCGACCGCGCCCAGAAGCACGGCATCGCTTTCCAGGCAGGCCCGCAGCGTGTCTTCGGGAAGCGGATTCCCGGTAGCGCGAATGGCCGCGCCGCCAATCAGTTTTTCTTGAAAATAAAACTCGGTGTTGTGAAAAGTGCTGAGCGAGCGCAGCACGCGCACGGCTTCACGACACACTTCCGGCCCAATGCCGTCGCCGGGGAGGATGGTAATCGTGAATTTCTCTGATCCTGAGCGTTCTAGCCTGGCCGCAGATGGCTCCGTGCCGTTCTTCAATGCTGTCATGGTCCCGTTACTTTCGGTTAAAGTTCTTTGTGGCCGCTTCTTGGTTGGCATAAACAATAATGCACTCTCCGCGGAATCTAACTTGCCGCACGCGCCGATGCAGCGCGAAGCGGAGTGGACGACGCCATGGAGAGCAAGTCCTGATCGTAGATCTTCTTCTTGTTTTCCGCCAGATTCATGAACTGGACGTAGAGAAACTCCAGCTCCGGCCCCTCAGCGGGACAGCCCAACTCGGCCAGCCGCTTGCCCAGCGCGTGACGGCCCGAATGTTTTCCCAGCACCAGATTGTTTCCCGGCACCCCGACCGACTCCGGCGTCATGATCTCGTAGCACAGCGGATTGCTGATCACGCCATGCTGGTGTATACCCGCTTCGTGCGCAAACGCGTTGCGCCCGACAATCGCCTTGTTGGGTTGTGGTCCGAAACCAATGGCCTCGGCCAGCATGCAGCTCGTGGGATAAATGTGCTGCGTGCGGATCGCGGTCTGATACGGCAGCTGCGCCTGGCGGACAGACAGCAGCATCGCGATCTCTTCCAGCGAAGCATTGCCGGCGCGCTCGCCAATTCCGTTCACCGTACACTCGACTTGACGCGCACCCGCTGCAAGAGCAGCCAGAGTGTTGGCAACCGCCATTCCCAGGTCGTTGTGGCAGTGCACGGAGATAGTTACCTTCTCGATTCCCGGCACCCGTTGGCGAATGGTGCGGATCAGAGCGCCAAACTCGTCTGGAATCGCATAGCCTACCGTGTCCGGAATATTCAGTACGGTCGCTCCGGCGGCGACGGCGGTCGTCAGCGCCTGGCACAGAAAATCCACGTCAGAACGGGTCGCGTCTTCCGGCGAAAATTCAACGTCGTCGCAAAGCGTACGCGCGAAGCTCACGGCTTCATGCACCTGCGCCAGCGCCTGCTCGCGCGTCATCCTCAGCTTGCACTGCAGATGCAAGTCAGACGTGGCGAGAAAAGTATGGATACGCGGGCGCTTTGCCCCTTCCAAAGCGCCCCAGGCCCGCTCAATGTCAGCTATGTTCGCGCGGGAAAGTCCAGCGATGACCGGCCGGTGTACCTCGGCTGCGATCCGGCGTACCGCCTTGAACTCTTCGTCGGACGCGACGGGGAAACCGGCTTCAATAATGTCCACGCCGAGCTTGTCGAGCTGCCAAGCCAGGCGCAGCTTGTCTTTGGTGCCCATGCTGCAACCGGGCGCCTGTTCGCCGTCACGCAAAGTCGTGTCGAAGATGGTGATCTGCGTCCGCTCCATAAGCGTCTCCTTAGCTCGAAGAGATGTGTAGCATCCATGGTCAGCGGGCAGGTCAGGATAAGTCAAATTTATTATTCTTCTAAACAGTATTAGTATGGCTTATTATATAAGCGCCGCTGCCTCATGGCATTTTCCGGGAGGACAAAGATGGACTTTTTTCAGTTGGAGACGTTCCTGTCAGTCGCGCAGACCGGCAGCTTTTCCGGGGCCGCCAAGGTCGTCCACCGGACTCAACCCGCCGTAAGCCAGCTCATTCGCCGTCTGGAAGAAGAAGTGGGCGAGTCGCTCTTTGACCGCTCCAATCGCGACGGCATGCTCACCGACGCTGGCCGCGTGCTCCAGGAGTATGCGCAAAAAATGCTGAATTTGCGGCGTGAAGCGAGGGCATCGCTGGAAGAGCTGCGCCAGTTCCAGCGTGGCACACTGGTCATCGCCGCCAACGAATTTACCTCGCTCTACTTGCTGCGGGTGCTGGAGGATTTTCGCCGCTTCTGTCCCATGATCAAGATTGCCGTCCAGCGCTCGCTGGCCAGCTCCATCGCCGAACAGATCCTGGACCACACGGCGGAAATAGGGGTGCTGTCATTTCGTCCGGAAAACGCCGCGTTGCAATCCGTCGCCGTATTCCGCGATATGTTGGCTTTCGTTGTTCCGCCCAGCCATCCACTTGCCAAAGAGAAGAGCGTAAGTATCCGCCAGCTGGGCGCGGAGTCGTTTATTGCTCACAATGTAGTTTCGCCTTATAGGTTGAAAGTGTTGGAGGCGTTCAAACGCCACAAGACGCCGCTGAACATCAGCGTGGAAATGCCGACGATTGAAGCGATCAAGAGGTTTGTCGCCGCAGGAAACGGAGTGGCATTGGTCCCAGGCATCGCGGTGGAAACCGAACTGGCGCGCGGAGAGCTCGTGGTCATCCCCGTACAGGAGTTGAAGCTGGAGCGCAAACTAAGAATTGTCTATCGCAAAGGTGGACAACTCTCCCATGCAGCGCGCGCGTTCTTGCAGGTGGCGGAATCGGTCAGCTCGAAGCAGAAAGGGCCGTACTTGTTTCAAATGGAGCGATGAAAAACGCAGATTTATTCCGCAACAAGCCCGATCCCGCTCCGTCAATCTGCTAGTCCAACAAAAAACACTCTTTTACAGGCCCAAAAGCTTCCATCCAACTGAAAGCTAGGAAATTAAGGCACAACGCCTAACTACTGCTATCTGTCGTGGCAATTGCCTAAAGATAATC
>WNFG01001765.1_pt1 | contig 18146 bp, 14 predicted proteins | sample 5400431 | NCBI WGS metagenome assembly WNFG01 (sample SAMN13153346, study PRJNA577476) | soil metagenome | isolation source: 120 cm saprolite under Douglas fir tree site 2 hole 3 replicate 2 | place: USA:California | collected 2015-04-18 | reverse complement strand
ATGCCAGGCTTCCCGCGGTGCGACCCCTATCGACCGGTCTGGTGTTGATCGCGAAGCCCAAACCGAACTTGTCCAGCAAGCCCGGGATGCGAACTGCATCTTTGACGATTTGAGGCGCTAGACTCCTGATGTCTCTCAACGTCAAGTCGCCGATCTGGTTCTGCTCCATCAATGTCACCGTCTCGGACTGCAGAATCCGCGTGCGCCCGAGTTGCCCTCCCCCCAGCAACATGCGCGTGAACTTCAAATAGTCGCCGGCCGTCGAATGAAGTCCCCCGCCCCCACTGAAGAATTGCGCGGGCTTCATGGGCTGTGGTGGAGTCTCTACGAGGCTGCCATCGTCCTTGCGCTGGTGAACGGTCACGAGGCGCCCTTGTTTGTCTGCGGGGACATTGAAAAACGTGTCTGCCATGCCGAGAGGTTCGAAGATGTGCTGGCGGAAGTAGTCCTCCAGGGATTGGCCACTGACCACCTCGACCAGTTTCCCCAACCAATCCGTGCTGATTCCGTACTCCCATCTGGACCCGGGATCAAACAGGATCGGCGCCTTCAGAAAACCTGTGCCTCCCTGGGAGATGCTGGGAACCGCACCAGTGGCCACGTAGTCATGGAGTTGCAGATTGAAAAACTCATACCCGAACCCCGAAGTATGCGAGAGCAGATGGCGGACGGTGATAGGAGTTTTCGGGGGTCTCAGTTTCGCCTTTCCGATCTTTGCGTCGGGAACCTCGAGAACCTGAACCCGGGATAGTTCCGGCAAGTACGTACCGGCGGGCTCATCCAGTTTCACCCGTCCGCGTTCCACTAACTGCATCACGGCCACCGAGGTGACCGGCTTAGTCATAGAGGCGATGCGGAAGATCGAGTCATTGGTCATCGGAATGTTCCCACGGACATCCCGCTTTCCGGCCGCACCTTGGTAGACGACCCCATCGGCGGTCGCGACCATCGCAACCACACCGGGGACCTTTTTTTGCTCGACAGCATCTCGTAGGACGTTGTCAAACTGGTTGGTAGGAGGTTTCGTCCCGCTATCGGTACAACCTGTCACAAGGGTCCAGGCTGTGAGGGCGGCGATCAGGAACCCCTGAAGAACGCAGTCTCGGCGGAACAATTGAGTCTCTTTAGCCAGAACTTCCATAATTGTTTCTCCTGGGGCGCATAGTATATCCAACGGATCGCTTGGCCGGGGCTTGTTTCGGCCTCCTCAAATATTGAATCTGCTTTTCAACGGCAACCGAAAGGCTTGCCTCTTCACCTCCTCCGCCGTACACGGTCACCGACCAGCTTTTCCATGACTTCTTCTCCTATTCATGGTTTCGAATTTTTAAGGGTTGATTGAAGCGTTGCCCTCGCGTCAAGCGAGGATGCCGCCGATCAGGCGATCGGTAGACATATGTCAGCATGGACAGGGTACTCAGCGACGCTGCTCAACAGGTGCCAGAGTTCAGCACGGGCGTATGCGCCATGTTGGTACTATCTGCTTTAGATAGTACACGGAGTTGTTCTTCGAGTTTTCCCATTTCGAAACACCCTGCAAGTACTCATTTGAGGTCACTTATTGTCGTACACATTGCTTAACAACGCCGGTGATGGCATCTTTCTTGCAGTACACGCATGCGGAATGGTGCGGAAGAAATCCATTGGAATTTACACGGGGGTTTCACTGTGCGCAGGCCTTTGAGCACACTGCGATCCTTCACCTCTAGACTGCTGGCGTTCGTATCAATATTCGGTTCTCTCGGCTGGGCTCAGCAGCCGGCCCCCGACTGGCAGACAGAAGTGCAGAAATACGCGCAGGCGCAGGATTGGTCAGGGGCCATGCGTATCGTAGACCGAGAAATTGCGCGCGCGCCGCACGACATGGATGTGCGGGCCTGGCGTGCACGGGTGCTGGCATGGTCGGGACATCTGGCCGAAGCCGAACGCGAATACCGGGAGATTATTGCCTCTGCCCCGAACGACCCGGACACCTGGATGGGATTGGCGGGAGTGTATTCCGGTGAAGGTCAAACGGAAGAAGCCCTAAGAGCGCTGGACCGGGCGGTAGAACTCGACCCCAGGCGCGCCGACCTCCGTGTCGCGCGTGCACGCGTGTTTCGGGCAACTGGAAACCGAAGAGAAGCAAAGCGCGAGTTTCAAAGGGCGCTTGATCTCGACCCTGGGTGTGCGGAGGCGCGCGCGGGCCTGCCCGCATTGCAGGGCGAGGCAAAGCACGAGCTGCGCTTTGGATGGGATACTGACCTCTTCAGTTTCGCGAATGCAAATCGCGACGAATGGATGACCCTGGTGTCCCGCTGGTCGTCACACTGGACCACAAGTCTGGCGGGCAATTTTTACCAGCGAGGGGGCGCCGACGCCGGGAAATTAGTGGGCAGTGTGACGGGACGCCGACCCCAATGGGGAGCGTTGACGCTAGGCGGCGCGACGGGCCGTGACAACGGTGTCATTCCGAAGAGCGAAGCGTTTTTCGAATACGGACACGGATGGAGAGTGAGCGAGAGCGCACTTGTGCGCGGCGTGGAAGTCGCCTATGGGCAGCATTGGTATTGGTACACGACGGCACGAATCCTAACCGTGAATGGAACCACCGTCGTCTACCTTCCGCGCCAGTGGACCTGGTCGTTTGGACTCACTGGGGCGCGGAGCCGTTTTCCTGGAACGCGTGCGGAGTGGCGGCCCTCCGGCGTGACGCGCCTGGGATTTCCGGTCGCAGGCCGGAGCGAGCGGCAGCTTAGGGGAAATGTGTTCTTCGCCGTGGGGACCGAGAATTTCGGACAAGTGGATCAGATTGGTCAGTTTTCTTCACAGATCTATGGCGGTGGTTTGCGCTTCCAATGGACGACGCGCCAGGACGTGACGGGTTACGCAGCGTTTCAGCAGCGAACGCAGGACCGGGCCCAAACGAGCTTTGGATTCACATATGGGATCCGCTTTTGAAGCATTTCGGAGACTAGGTCCGGCAGCATTTGTGCTAGAGGCGATCCTCGCGGCGATCGTCGTCGATGCGTTGCTGTTGGCGTTCATTATGGTGCGGCGAAGCTACCGCAAGCGGTATTTTGCGAAGCGCGACGCTCGAGTGTTCGAATTCCGTCAGAAATGGGATGCCCTAATTTCTGGAGAGATCCCCTACGAGAGTTGGCGAAAGAAGCCGTTTGACCGCCGGATTGTTGAGACCATTGCGCTCGATGCGTTCGAAGCAGCCGGACCGGAAGAATCATCGCGCCTGTTGAAGTTTCTGCGGACCAGCGGGCTGATCGAGAAACGCATTTTCGAGGCACGGCACCATCGCGGGTGGCGGCGGAAGCGTGCGCTCGTGGCGCTCGGGCGCACGCGCGCGCCGGAGGGTATTGCGGCTTTGGCAGAGGGGCTGCGCGACCGCGACGCGGAAACACGACTGGCGGCTTTGCGCGGACTGGGCCGGGTAGCGTGTCCGGAGGCTGGGAGGGAGATTCTGATATGGGTGGGCGAGGTGGGATTGGCAGTGCCCGCGCTTCCACTGCAGAGCGCACTGATCCAATCCTGTGCAGAGCGTCCACAGTTGCTGCTGCCTTATCTGCAACATGCCGAAGGGCCGGTTCGCGAGGTTCTCGCCCGGGTACTCGGCGAGGTGGCGACACCTTCGCTCGGGATGGACCTGCTGCAATTTGCAGAAGATGATCTCGACGAACTGCGAGCCGCAGTTGCTCGAGCGCTGTCGCACGTGCAGCCCGGCCTTGCGCTCGACGTCTTGGCAGAACTGGCGACGGACCCGGTATGGTTCGTGCGCTTGCGCGCCATCGTGAGTCTCGGAAAGATCTTTCACCAAGGTGCAGCCCCTTTGCTGCTGCGCGGGCTGACGGATTCGAACCGCCTGGTCCGTTTGCGCGCCGCCGAAGCGCTCCTGGATCTCAGGGCAGAGATGGTAGCCATCTTCGAACAGGCAGTTGCGTCGCGAGACCGTTACGGGCTGCATGCCTACCTGACCGCGCTCGAGAACGCTGGTTTGCGACCTCAATTGGAAGCCGAGCTCGCAGCCGACAGCCGTTTCAGCAACCAGGCGAGGAATAGTTTGCTTGAGGTGCTGCGCACAGGGACGCTACCTGCGGAACAGCCCACGCCCGCAGACTTTGCCTCCGCCGGGACGGCGTCTAGGTCATGATTCGCTTTCTGCAGATCTCCAACCACACTCTCTTCTACTACTACCTGGCATCCAATCTGACATACCTGGTGATGCTCATCATCGCGCTGCAGACGAGCGCGGCTCATCAGCGGCAGCTGGAAAGCATCCGTTTCGGCTGGATCAAAGAATCGCCCCTGGCGCCGCCGGTCACGATCCTTGCGCCCGCCCACAACGAAGAGAAATCAATCCGCATCGCCGTCCGGAACCTGCTTGATTTAGACTATCCGGAACTCGAAGTCATCGTGATCAATGACGGCTCGGCGGACCGGACGCTTGAAGAACTGCGGGAAGAGTTCCGTCTCCGTCGCGTAAGGGCGGTGTACATTCAGCAAGCGGCGAGCGCGCCCGTGCGAAGTCTCTATCGAAGCGATGTGGACCCGCGGCTCCTGGTCATCGATAAGGAGCCGGGAGGGAGTAAAGCAGATGCCGTCAACGCTGGTCTGAATGCAGCGACCTCACCTTATGTATGCATTGTGGATGCAGACTCGGTCCTCGAACGAGATGCGCTGCTGCGCATCATGGTCCCTGTGCTGGCTGACCCGGAGCGCGTGGTTGGTGTAGGCGGCATTGTCCGCGTGCTCAACGGATCGGAAATCGAAGGAGGACGCCTGCGGCGCGTGCGTCTGCCCAGAAAAAGCATCGAAGTGATCCAAGTCGTCGAATACCTCCGCGCGTTCTTGATTGGAAGAGAGGCGTGGGCGCGGGGAAATATGCTGATGATCATTTCCGGGGCGTTTGGACTGTTCCGGACGGATCTGGTGCGTGCCATTGGCGGCTATCGCTCACGTGCCATTGGAGAAGATTTCGATCTGGTGGTGCGCCTTCACCGTCACTTGCGGGAGAAAGGCGCGGACTACTGCATCCAGTTTGTCCCTGACCCCGTCTGTTGGACCGAAGTCCCCTCGGACTTACGATCGCTTGCAAGACAGCGGTCGCGTTGGCAAAAGGGTATGCTGGACGTACTGTTGCCGAACCGCGATATGCTCTTCCGGCCCCGCTATGGCCGTATCGGATGCCTTGCGCTCCCCTACCTGTGGCTGTTCGAACTCCTGGCGCCCGTGATCGAGCTGGGCGGCATTGTGACGATCGCGCTGGCGGCGTGGTTCGGTGTGCTCAGCCGGGAATTCTTTTTGCAATTCCTCATCTTTGGGTATGCGTTCGCGACCGTGATTTCCATTGGCTCCGTGCTTCAGGAAGAGCTGACCTACAAACGGTATAGCGACTGGCAAGATGTGGTGCGGCTGGTGAGCTACTGCTTCTTCGAACATTTTCCCTACCGCCAATTGCACATGATCTGGCGGCTGCAAGGCCTCTGGCAATACATGCGCGGCGATGTGGTCTGGAAGCCGATGAAGCGCCGAGGGCTGCAATCGGCAACCCCAGGATAGGCGACGCGCCCGTGCGGCGGTTTCTCTTCTTCATTCCCAAAATCCGTTCCGAGTGTTTCGCTTCGGATACCGTGAAATGGCCGCAAATTAGACCCCTCGCTTGTTCAGTGCTTCTGTTTCGCCCGCCGAATGTCGCTCGACATCTTAACGATCCATTCGGGCGGGTCAGGCTCATTCTGCCAATCCGCCTCTTGTCCGAACGCGAGCTTCCAGCGTATGAGCCAGGAGAATCCTTCAGGACCGATAAACAGATCGCGCGTCGCATAGGCCGGATCGGCCAGTGCCTGGTCCAGCGATATGAAACGGTAGCCGCGCCGTTCGAGTCTTGTGAGAAGTTCGTCGAGGCATTCGGCGGTGAGCTCGCTGTCGTGAATCAGAAGGACTTGAGGAATCTCCCGGTGAAAGAGGCTGCGTGAGACGCCTTCGTAGTAGTCGAACGCCGAGTCCACGTAGGCGAGGTAGGCAGCTCTGGTCTTTTCAGCGAGCTGTTTGTCCTGCCTTTCGAGAGCGGCACCGAGCACGTCGTTGAACCTCCAGTCGTCGTTGTCCACCGTGACCGGGGCGACGCGGTAACCGCGCTCTTTCAGAAACGCTTCGAACGCCGCTTTGGCCTCCTGCGTCGGCCCGGTCATGAGAAACGGATGGCGAAAATACTTTTCCTCCTGCCCAGCGGCTTTCATCAGGACTCGCGTCACCACTTCGCCGCGAATCGTTTCATCTTCGTATTGATCGAGTGGCGTGGTTTGAAAGGATGCGTGCGTATAGGTGTGGTTTCCGAGCGTCAATCCAGCGTCGAGCCACCCTTGCAACAGCTCGACGCGCGCATCCCGTTCACCGTTCACTTGCAGCTTCCACTCGTTCACAAATCCGATCGCCGGGGCGTGGTGCGATTTCAGAATTCCGGTAATGGCCCGGTTGATCCTCTGCAAGTCCTTTAAGTCCCCGACCGCTGCCCCGCTTCCCCTCCCCGGCACGGCTCCGGGGAGGTCGTCCACGGTGATGGCAACAGCTTTTGAGTTGGATTCCGGTTTTAGGTTCCCAGCTGCGGCAGAGCCGGTGTGCGCAACGAGTAAGGCGGCACAACAGATTGGCAAGATTCCGCAGATGGCCAGGAAGGAGCGAGCTTGATTCACGGATACCATCCTTTGGGCCGCGAGGACGCAATTGCACCCTCGTGCACAGTGCATTCTGTCTCAGGTCGGAGTCCGGAAAAAGTATCTGCCTTCGAGATTGTGCCTCCCCCAGAAGCCCGTGGGGCCGAGTGGATGTATGCCGCGTATCCGCCCACATAGCCGCAATAATCAAGCGCACCCGCGCTTTCTCGCCAGCCGCCAAGCCGCGAGTGCACCCAAAGGAACGCCATTCGGACTTATAATCACGCCGATGGGCAGCTCTCCTTCGTCCGATTGGATGGACGGGTCCATTTCTCGCGTGGATCGACAGGACCCATATCTTCGAATTCACTGTGTTAACATTTTCGTCCGGGATCTGGATCGAAGCCTGCGATTCTACTTGGATCAGCTTGGGTTCGATCTGGCCTTTGATGCCCGGCTTCAATCCGGTGACCGCTGGGTAGCCGTCGCCCCTCCGGATGGCACCGCGCTCCTTGCGCTTATCACTCCCAAGCCCGACTCTCAAGAATACAAGCTCATCGGCCGGTACACGGAGGTTGTTTTTGTTACGGAAGATGTCACTGCCAAGTTCCGCGAATGGTCCAAGCGCGGGGTTCGCTTTCAGCGTACGCCGCGCCTGAAGCGCATCAAGTATGAGCGCCAGGCGCAAGCCCCGGGTTCGACTGCCCCATCGATGCTGCTCGGAGAGCAGACACCGATTTGGGGCGGAGTGTTCGCCCGCTTCAAAGATGTCGACGGGAATTCTTTTGCGCTGGTGAGCTTCGATGAGGTGACCCAGGCCGTCGATGCACAACGTCGCGCGATTGCCGGGAAGCTGGAATCCGAACGCCGCGCCGCCCAGGAACTGGAAATTGCAAAACAGGTGCAGGCAAGGCTCTTCCCCCAAACGCTGCCACCCCTCAGAACACTTGAATACGCAGGTATTTGCATCCAGGCTCGCCAGGTCGGCGGCGATTACTACGATTTCCTCGAACTAGGTCGGGAGCGGCTCGGGCTAGTGATCGGGGACGTTGCAGGAAAAGGAATCGCTGCCGCTCTTTTGATGGCCAATCTGCAGGCGAATCTGCGCAGCCAGTGTGCAATCGCTTTGGACCAGCCGCAACGCTTCTTGCGATCAGTGAACCAGCTCTTTTGCGAGAATACGACAGACGGCGCCTTCGCCACCCTTTTCTTTGCCGAATATGACGGGGAAGCGCAGCGCTTGCGCTACGCGAATTGCGGCCATCTCCCCGCTCTTCTCCTCCGGCGCGATAACAGCCTGGAACGGCTCGGTTCCACCTGCACAGTGCTGGGACCTTTCAAAGAATGGGACTGCTCGATAGAGGAGCGCCGGCTCTTCTCAGGCGACACACTCGCATTCTACACCGACGGCATAACCGAATCATTTAATGATGCGGGGGAGGAATTCGGAGAACGGCGGCTGATCGAAGCTTTACGGCGACATCGCGAACTCTCTTCACAGGCCTTGCTTGCCTCGATTGTCGATGAAGTTCGGCAGTTCAGCCCTCATGAACAGCAGGACGACATCACCCTGATTGTTGCCAAGTGCAAAGGAACTTAGCGCCGATCTCTTCGCGCTGCGATTCAGTGTTGAAAAAAAGCCTGGGGCCTAGTTGCAGCCGCAGGAGCCGCCACAACAGCCGCCTCCGCCGCCCGCAAAGGAGGTGGAGGACTTGGCCGAGGCGCCGTTGGTTGAGCCGTGGGATGTAGCGAAGAGGGAGAGCTGGATCGTAGCCTTTTTGCTGGCACACTTCGGGCAGGAGATTTCCTGCTGCTTGTTCAGGACCAGCTTTTCGAATGGGGTCTTGCAGTCGGCGCAAATGTATTCGTAGATCGGCATGCCCCACATTATAACATTCGAGACAGCAGGCTGAAATATTGATAGGGCCCGAACCCCAAGCGTATAAATGCAAGCGGAGTTCAGACTATGAAAAAAGTTAAGTCGATTTTCATCGTACCAGTGCTGATCGCGGCCGGCTTGTGCACGGGTGAGGTGTGGGCGCAAACAGCGCGGTGGCCGGAGCACAAGGCTAACGCCTGGTACGCGCAGCAGCCATGGTTAGTTGGAAGTAATTACGTTCCGAAGTCGGCCATCAACCAGTTGGAGATGTGGCAGGAGGCGACGTTCGATCCCGTTGAGATCGATAACGAATTGACCTGGGCAGAAGCCATGGGCATGAACACCATGCGCGTCTTTCTACACGATCTGCTCTGGCAGCAGGATGCAGCCGGTTTTCAGAAGCGCATCGACCGCTTCTTGACGATTGCGTCGCGGCATCACATCCGTCCGATGTTTGTGCTCTTCGATTCATGCTGGGACCCGTTACCTCGTCTGGGCCCGCAGCATCCACCGATTCCGGGAGTTCACAACTCGGGCTGGGTGCAGAGTCCCGGCGCGACGGCGCTAGCGGACGCAAATCAATATCCGCGGCTGAAGGCGTACGTGCACGGCGTGGTGGGAGCCTTCGCGAAGGACGACCGCATTCTTGCATGGGACGTGTGGAACGAGCCCGGCGCCGATAACGCCGGAAGCTATCCGAAAGAGGAGCTGAAAGATAAGGCCGCCCGGGTGACGAAGCTTTTGCCACAGGCGTTCCAGTGGGCGCGAGAGGCGAATCCCGTACAGCCTCTCACCAGCGGAGTCTGGGCCGTCGACACCTCGCCGGACGGAGCAAACCTTGGTGAACTGCAGCAGATTCAACTGCGCGAGTCCGACGTTGTCACCTTTCATAACTACAGCTGGCCGGAGTACTTCAAGAGCCAAGTAACGTGGCTGAAGAAGTACAACCGGCCGGTGATCTGCACGGAATACATGGCGCGTTCGGTGGGCAGCACGTTTGACACGGTGCTGCCGATTGCGAAGCAGGAGCGGGTCGGGGCGATCAATTGGGGATTCGTCGCTGGCAAGACGCAGACATATTTGCCGTGGGAGTCGTGGCAGCATCCGTACGTTCTCGAACAGCCGCCCGTGTGGTTTCACGAGGTGCTGCGTCCCGACGGAACACCGTACCGACAGGCGGAGGTGAATTTGATCCGGCAGCTCACGGGAAAGCAGTAGGAATCACCGTCAGTGGGTGCGGATGCGTAACAGGCCAAACGCAAACTTAAACGACTGCCCGCTTAGGAGAGATTACTTCGACTTGTTCTTCGGGCTGTGCTGGTTCAGCGTCGAGACCAGCAGCTTGGCCGACGGCGGGACGGGCACCACGCCGTGGAGGACAATGTCCTTTGCGGGAATCTTTTTTCCGTAGATCCGCTCGTTCGCCTCGTTGTCCGGACGCACGGTCGAGCCCGCGAGCGAAATTCCCGCGAACAGCCCGCGCGCCCGAGAGTACGACAGAATTTCGGCGCGAAGCGCCACGTCGGACTCCGCTGACGCGTTGCGTCCCACCGGCCCAGCTGCGGCAGAGGCATCGGCGCCAAGTTTGACCTTGCTGCTGAGAATGGAGCTCGCGCCCCGTTCGTTCATCACCAGCAGGACGAAGTCGGTTGCCTGCCCACCGATTTGCAGGCCGAAGCTGCCGCCTTCGAGCGCCATCATGGTCGGCGCGCCCCAGGGCCCCCGGAAATCGTCGCCGCTCCGGCACGTCATGGCGCCGCGGCCGTAGCTTGCGCCCACGATAAACGCGACCTTGAGCACCGAAGGCAACACGATCACGCAGGCCGCGCTGTCGAGCAAGTCTTGCGGAATGTCGTCGGGGACGTCGATAATTTCCTTTGCAACCTGGCCCGCGTTCTGTAACCGGTCTTCATCCTTCTCCTTATCGTCCGCTCGCCCCGAGGCGGGATTAAAAAGTGCGGGGAATCCCACAAGCGCTGCTGTAAGCACGAAAGACAGTAGTCGTTTCACTGCGTTCCTCCTCAGGATGGGTGCTTATCATATTTGATACACAATTTCCCTGGTTATCGCCTAAGGTGCGCCCTGCGTCCGTGGTCATTCTCTTACGTTATTCAAGCATCGGGTGTTCTTTTACACCCCGTTCATGTCGGTGTCAACGGCACCGGCCTGCACGACATTGACCCTAGATTGCCGCCTGAGCTTTTAGCGCGAAATCCCACGGCGTCCTAGTCGATTCAGAAAGGATTTAGGTTTGGACGCGCGAAGACGAAAGCGATTGCGACATTGGAGGCCACCGGCTGGCCTTCAAGCTGTGCGGGCTGAAACCGCCACTGCTTTACAGCTCGCAGCGCGAACCCCGTGAAACCGGCCATTTTGCGAATGACTTTCACGCGTTCAATTTTCCCGCTGTCATCCACAGTAACCTGAACCACAACGGCGCCAGACGCCACACTGTTGACCGGATATTCGGCGTAGCCAACGGAAACGATTCCCGCCGGGATGTATGCGTTTGTACTCGACCCCGGATTCGGAAGCGCGGGCGTGAAACTCGGAGGCTTCCACACAGACACTGGAGGGCGGTAAACAAAGGCAACCGTCATTGCGGACGCTTGGACCATACCGTCCTGTGAGGCAGGCTTGAACCTCCAGGATTGGACTTCAGAAGTCGCCGCCGACGTCAAAGAGGGGATATCGCGCAAGGCACCAACTTCGACAACTTGGCCGCGTTCGGTAAGAGATACATCGAGGACAACAACACCCTCCGCAATACTATTAGGCGGATATTGGGCATTGGTGGCGGAGATAACCTCGGCGGGTTTGAAAAACAACGGAGGCAATGCCAAAGCGGCAGTGGCGATGAGCATGGCGCTGCTGAGAAATGCCGCAGTAAGAAGTTTCTTATATTCGGTCATGCCTTGACGCTCCCATGGCCGCCTGCATATGTCTGCTGCCAGCGCTTCCAAACAATAAGCATACCGGCGATGATTGGAATCGAAAAGTATACGCCGACAAATCCGGCGATTGCGCCTCCCACTAAAATGGCGAAGATGACCGCCAATGGATGCAGTCGAAGCGTTCCGCCCATGATGCGGGGTGAGGTCACGTAATCCTGTAAAAGGCGCCAGATCCCCAGGAAAACGGCCACAATAAGCAGGTGGTGGTAGTTGGCCAAGAAGGCCACACTCAGAATTGCGACAGCGCCCGCCAGGGGACCAACGACAGGGATGAACTCCATAATGCCCGCGATCGGACCAAGAACAAACGCGTAGGGTACCTGGAGGAGCGACAGCACAACCATGTAGACAACAAGCGATAGTCCCGCGAGTATGAGTTGTGATCGGATGTAGTGTGCCAGCATTCCATTTAAGTCTTCTGTGATCCCAACAAGAAACTGTCGTTGCTGCGGGCGCTCAACCATCCCCAAAATGTTGTCCGTGAAATTGCGCCCATCTTTGAGCAAGAAGATGGCCAGGATCGGGATCAGCACAAGCCAAATCACGTTCTGCGCAACGGCGGCTACGTGTGTTCCCGCAGCGCGTACCCATCCCAGAGCCACACCGCTATGATTGGCGAGGAATTGCCCTAACCGGACTTGAGTGTTATAGCTCCAGCCGCGCCTGGATCCGATCTGTTGAGCGATTTGGCCTGAGCTCACGTTTTCTAGGAGTCCGGGCAACGCTTCCCCCAGCCGCCTGCCTTCATTCATAATACGCGGACCCACCAGCAGCAACGCAACCGCTATTGCCAAACACAGGATTGCATAGACCTCAAGAATCGCGATGCTGCGAGAGCCCCTGGATACGGTCTTCAAGCGCTGCAAGCGCGAAACCAACGGGTCCAAAAGGTAGGCGAAAAATATGGCGAATAGGAAAGCTATTAGCACGCTGCGGGCGCCGTAGATGAAGGCTCCGAGGGCAACGAAAAGCAGGATGGTGCTAAGGACGGAAGCGGTACGTTTGTCGAAAAACCCCATGTCGGCAGTCTGATCCGGCATTTCCGGTTTGACTTCGCGGCCGACCGACAACGTACACTTAAGGACCTCAGTATGCAATGTTCCGCGAGCCCCGAAACCGGACCGGGGCGCAAAAACCGCGCGGCGCTCAGGTTACAATCGGCTTTGCATGGCGCAAGGGAGAACCATTTATCTTTCCCTGGGGTCGAATCTGGGCGACCGCGCGGCGGACATGAGGCGCGCGGTGGAGGCGCTCGGCCCGGCGGGAGTGCGCGTGGCGCGCCAGTCGTCGCTGTACGTCACCGAGCCGGTGGATTTTCTCACGCAGCACTGGTTTCTGAACTGTGTGTTGGAAGGGGAGACCAACCTGATGCCGAGGCAGTTGCTGCACGCGTTGCAGGAAATCGAACGCGCCCTCGGCCGGAAAAAGATGGTGAGGGGCGGCCCGCGCGTGATCGACATCGATATCCTGCTCTATGGTTCGAGCGTGGTGCGCGCGGCGGAGCTCGAAGTGCCCCACCCGCGGATGGCCGAGCGGCGATTTGTGCTCGTCCCGCTGGCGGAGATTGCGCCCACGCTGCGCCACCCCATCCTGCACCACACGATCGCTGAGTTGCTGGCGGAGACGCCGGACCGTAGCCGCGTCCGCCCCTGGCATGAGCAAAGCAGGTAGGGAAAGGAGGAGAAAGCGGCGGAGGGATTCCTCGCCCGACAAACCCCGCCGGGCCTCGGAATGACAAGCCCAGTTCAGCGAAATGCGGACGAGGGGACGCCGATGCAAACGCGCGGTGTCATTCCGAGCGAAGCGAGGAATCTCTCTGAGAGGTCCTTCACCGCGATGGGCTCGGGATGACAAGCCGAGTTCAGCGATGTGAGGACGAGCGCACGATATGCCGTGCCCCTACTCTTGCGGGTGCCCCATCCTCGCTCCGACGATTTTGTTCATGTCGGAGCGAGGGTGGGGCTTTTCGCTGGCCGAGGTTAGCTGGTGCGGTGGATCTTCAAATGGTGCAGCGTGATGTTCTTCGGCCGCAGGGCTTCTAGTTCGATTTCGGCGTAGTGGCCTTGGGTCACCTGCCGCCAGCGATAGACGTTCGGTTCACTCTCGACGTTTTCGCGGCCCTCAAGCGGGCGCAGGAACTCGCGGGCGTCATCGAGCGATGCGTGCTCATTGCTCTGTGGCCGCGCCATGGCCTCCACTACGTAGCTGCGAAGCAATTTCGACCAGTAGCGGTCAAACAACGCCGGCGAGGCGAAGATGTCGCTCCAGGCCACCTCACCGCCGTAAGCCACCACCACGCCTACCACGCGTTCGCCCTTCAGGGCGCGAGCAAACCGCCGCTGCACCTCCTCGGCGAACGGCTCCACGCGCGAGCCGACCGACGACGTCTTGTAGAGTCTGGCGTACGATTCGGTCCGCGCTTCCCCGGCGATTGCGGCATCGAGGTTCTGCACGGTGATCTGCGGCGCCGCAGCGGGTGCGGTGTCCCCGCTAACTCTTGCCGTCGTTCCGCCGCGTACGGCGGCCCAGACTTCAGTCTGCTTCTGATCCACTGCGGCCTTTTCTCGCACGCTCGGGTGGACGATTATCTTGGCGCTGGCGAACTGCGTGCCGGCTGACCAGCGGCCGTGCTCGACGCAAAAGACGTCGAGCGGCAGTGGCTCCGCCCCCGGCGCCACAATGCGGTCTTTGGCGATGACGCGGTCCTGCTTGCCGCCGCTGATCAGCTCCCCGGCCAGCAGCACCAGGGGCTTGTTGCTGCGGTTGATGAGCACCAGTTGGTTCACTGACGCCCCGTCGCCCGGATAAGGCAATGTCACCGGCCGCCCGTCCCGCGTCCGACGCAGGACGTCGCCGCCCCGCTCGGCCACCTGCGCGTCGCCTGAAGCCAGCGCTTCATCGAGCGTCACAAACCCGCCGGTGTCCACCCCCTGGTGGCTCACCACCGGAAAGACGCTTAAGTTTTCGTATATGACCGGCTCGAGTAGCCGCCAGCCGTTTGGGTTAAGCCCTTCAGATTTCTGCCCACCAGTTGCAAACACCGAGGCAAGGCAGCCGCCCAGCCCCGCTAGTCCCAGCAATCCCCAGCTCAGCAACGTTCCCCGATACATAGGATCCTCCTCGATCTGCAGGCTCCCGGACGCCCACACTCTTTTCCCGGAGGCGTATGGCGATACGCCCCCTGCGATAGGTGTCCTCACGGTTTGAACGGGCAGTCGGCGATTTCTTGCAGGCTTTTTGAGGCTATGGCAGACTCCCCCCCACCCAGAGGGAGCCGATGAAAGACTTACGCAGATGGTTGTACCCACTTCTCCTGGCGGTCTTGCTGCTGCCGCCGATGGTGCAGACCTCAGCTCAGGGCGAGAAGCAGTCGCAGGGCGCGCTGCGCGGCTTTCAAGTCAACTCGCAACGCCTCCAGCAGACACTCGACAAGCTCAGTGAGTTCGGCCGCAACCCCGAGGGTGGCGTCACGCGCTTGGGCTTCTCTGAGGCCGACATGGCCGCGCGCGAATACGTGATGGAGCTGATGCGACAAGCGGGGCTTGCCGTGCGCGTGGACCCCGCCGGCAACATCTTCGGCCGGCGCCCTGGCACCGAAAACCTGCCGGTGTTGCTTTTCGGCTCGCACATCGATTCCGTGCCGCATGGCGGCAATTTCGACGGCGATGTGGGCAGCTTGGGTGCGCTGGAAGTAATGCGTGCCCTTAACGAGCACAAGGTGGCGACCCGACACCCACTCGAAATGGTCGTCTGGAGCAACGAGGAGGGTCATCACTTCGGCAAAGGCTTGTTCGGTTCGGCCGCCGCGGCCGGGGTGCTCGGCCCCGGGATTCTCGAGCGACGGGACGAACAGGGGGTTTCCTTGGCCGACTGGTTGCGCCGCTATGGCCAGGACCCAGCGCGGTTTACCGAAGCTCGCATCCGGCCTGGGTCGGTGGCCGGTTATCTGGAGCTTCATATCGAGCAGGGCGCCGTGCTCGACGAGACCCGCATTCCCATCGGGGTCGTGCAAGGCATCGTCGGGATCAATTGGTGGACTTGCGTGGCGATGGGATTCGCCAACCATGCTGGCACCACGCCGATGAATCGCCGGCAGGACGCACTCGCTGCCGCAGCGCGGGCTGTGCTTGCAGTGCGCGAAGAAGTCCGGGCGGAGCCCGGCCGGCAAGTTGGCACGGTGGGTTATATGAGGGTCGAACCCGGAGCGCGCAACATCATTCCAGGGCGCGTGGAATTTCCGGTCGAACTGCGCGACCTCGAGGCCGCAAAGGTCGAACGGATCTGGGCGCGGATCCGAGAGCGTTTCGCAACAATCGCCCGGGAAGAAAACGTCGAGATCGAATGCGTTCCGCTCGCCGCTGACCAGCCTGCGCGAACGGATCCTGTCTTCCAGCAGGCCATCCGCGAAGCGGCGCAGGCGGCAGGTCTCGCCACCATGGACCTGCCGAGCGGGGCCGGGCACGACGCGCAGAATGCCTCCCGGTTCGCGCCTATGGGGATGATCTTTGTCCCGAGCCGCGGTGGCATCAGCCATTCTCCTCGAGAGTTCACTTTACCGGAGGAAGTGGCCAACGGTGTCGACGTGCTTTATCGAAGCGTTCTGCTGCTTGACGCAAGTTTGGACTGAACTGAGGGCGGAATCGCTGGAGCGAACTAGGGCAGCCCTAACTGTTTCTTCTTTTTTTTCTGGTGTTCCTGTTCTTCCTTCTCCTGTTTTTCGAACTCGAGCATTTCTTCTTCGGTCATCATGTAGTCGTCGCGCGCGGCAAACATGGAGGTTTGGCGGCGGTTGCGTCCCAGGCGCCGATCTCCGCTGGCGGGACGCTCGCGGGCAAAGTTGCGTTCCGCGCTCTTGTGCTCGTGGTGGACGCGACGAATGGGCTGCGGGATGGCCCCTGTTTCGAGGAGCAGATCGCTGACCTTTTCCAAGAAGTCGTGCAGGTGAAATGGCTTGAGCGAATAGGGCAATTGCTCATGCTCCAGCGCGGGCTGAGCCTCGGGGGCTGCAAGTTCCGGAACCAGGAACAACACTCGAACGCCCGGGTGGCCGCCGGCCTCAACTGGCGGCGACAGGGCCAGCTCCTTGAGCGTCGTGAACAGAGGCCCGGAAAGACCTGCCATCACCACGTTGACGATCACCAGCTTATAGTTGCCGCTGGCGAGCACCGCCATCGCTTGGTTGGCCAGAGGCACGATGCGCACGGTCCAGCCTTCCTCGTCAAGCACCTGGCGCAGGGCGGCTTGGCTCGCCTCGTCATCGTCAATGATCAGGATGCCGATCTGGTTCACCGCTTGCCCCCTGGGCCTCTGGTCTGAGTATAGCCTCTGGGCCAGTTGGGCGGCCGGCAAAGCTGTAGGCAAAAGTTCCTTGGTAGCTGTAGGCGAATACAAGGCGAAAATCTCCCTTGACAAGGCGAACAAAAAGCGAATACACTCGCCTTCCCCGGTGAGGCGGGCAATGACCACTTCTCCCAACCTTCACGCAGGCCCGGCGCAGCAGGCTCGTCGTCGGCGCCACGTGAAGGACTCCATTCCCTCCTTGTTCCCCACCGTCCCGCCCCAGCGGGACACCGAGCAGCCGGCCCCGTTGCCACCGGGGCCCTCGGCCGAATTGGCCGGTATTGCCCGCCTCGCCGCAGCCTCCCCTCTGGCCGAGGCTAAGCGCGGCACCGAATATTTTCTGCTGCCAGTGCGCTCGATCCTGAACCGCTGCAACTCCGACCGGGTGCCATTCACTTGGACCGTGAACCCTTATCGCGGCTGCGAGTTTGGCTGCCGTTACTGCTACGCCCGGTACACGCACGAGTACATGGAACTCGATGGCGCTGAGTTTGAGCGCAAGATCTACGTCAAGCAAAGGGCTGGGGAACTCATTGGCCCAGAGCTGGACCGTCACTATGGTTTCCAACTGAATTCCAGACGTCTAACTCCGGAACATATCGCCATCGGCACGGCTACCGACCCTTACCAGCCGGCCGAACGTGACTTTGGCGCCATGCGGGCGATTCTCGAGCAGATGGCCGAGCGCGAAGGCCTGAGCGTTTCGATCACCACGAAATCAAATCAGGTCGTGCGCGATACCGAACTGCTGCGTCGTATCGCCGCGCGCTCGGCGCTTTTCATCAACGTCACCATCACCACGCTGCGGCCGCGGCTAGCGCGCCTGCTCGAACCGCGCGCCCCGCGGCCCGATCTGCGCCTGGCGGCGGTGCGCGCGTTGCGCGATGCGGGCCTGGCCGTGGGAGTCTTTGCCATGCCGGTGCTCCCTGGGCTCACCGATCGCGAGGCCGACCTGGATGCGGTGGCCCGCGCGGCGCGCGATGCCGGCGCACAATGGTTTGCTGGGAACGTGCTGTTCCTGATGCCTTCGGCGCAGAAGCAGTTCCTGCCTTTCATCGAAGAAAAGTTTCCCAAGCTTGGCCGACAATACCGCGACTGGTACGCGCGCTCCGGGTACGCGCCCGAAGTCTATCGTCGCGAGATCGCCGCCCGCGTCGAGCGGTTACGCGCGAAGTATGGTTTGGGCGCGCGGCCCTACGAGCCGCAGCGGCTCGCAGTCCCCCAGGGTTGCAAGGCCTCGCAGCTTCCGCTTGCTCTGGAAAACGCCTCCGCGTCCGGTTTGAATACCATCCAGGTCCCAGGCGATGGTGTTCACGAGGGCGGCCAGGG
>WNFG01003269.1_pt1 | contig 18180 bp, 15 predicted proteins | sample 5400431 | NCBI WGS metagenome assembly WNFG01 (sample SAMN13153346, study PRJNA577476) | soil metagenome | isolation source: 120 cm saprolite under Douglas fir tree site 2 hole 3 replicate 2 | place: USA:California | collected 2015-04-18 | reverse complement strand
TGCGCGATCGCCGGAACCAGCCCGTCGGGGCCGAAATTGATCTCGCCGAGCGCGCGCTCGATCGCATCGGTCACGGCTTTCTCCTCGAAGCTCAGCTGCGCCAGCGCAGGGTACGCGGTTTGACCGGGTTGGCAAACGGCCGGCCCTCGGCTCGGGCGCGGCGGTATTCCTCTTTCAGCCGGTAGTACCAGCGCGCCTGGGTGTCGGAATCATCGATCAGCGCCAGCAGCGGCGCGGCGCGCAGCCCCTGCTGCTGGCGCTCCATGATGTCGCGGTCCTGGTGCAGAAAGGCCCGCACATAGGGCCTCAACAACGGTTTCATGAGGGAGAGCCACGGCGCCGTCCAGTAGGTACAGTGGTTGATTTCGGTGGTCTTGTCGTCGACCGGGGTCAGCGCGGTCAGATTGGCGATTGAGTAGCGACCGGCGCGGATCAGCTCGACCCGCACGCTCGGCAGCCGGAAGGCGATCTCGGTCTCGGGCGCCCCGCCAACGAGCCGATAGGCCCGCGAGTTGGTGGACGGCGCGTGCCGGCTCATCGTGAAGCCCCAGGGCGACGGCTCAAACGCCTTCGCCTTGTCATAGACCGAGCGGCGCGAGCGCCACCACCAAGCGCTGTGGACAAAGGGACCGTGCGCCGGGTCCATCAGTCCGACGACGGCGTGGTCGATCGACGCCCCAAAGCGCACGGTCTCGACGAGGTGGGGCGCCGCCGCTTCGGCAAAGCCGTCGAGCACCGGGATGTCCGGCGCCGCGCTCGGATCGCTGCCGACGAAGACCCAGATGTTGCCCTGCACCTCGCGCGCCGCATAGCGGGCGACCCCGATTCGGGCAAGATCGAATGTCTGCCCCTCGACCAGCGAGGGGATCAGCGTGCAATGCCCGTCGGTGGCGAAGCGCCAGCCATGGTAGCAGCACTCGATCTCACTGCCGTCGAAGCCGCCGAACGAGAGCGGCATGCCGCGATGCGGGCAGATGTCGCGCAATGCGAAGACAGCACCCGCGCGGTCGCGGCCGATCAGGACAGGCTCGCCGAGCATTGTGCGCGCGATCATGCGGGCACACGCCACCGCATGGCCTGGCGCCGCGTAGTACCACGCCTCGCGCAACGGCGCCGCCGCGTCCTCCACCGTCAATCTCCTGTCGCCGGTGGCGCTGAGGCTATCGCTCGGCCACGCCACCGGCTATTTTCGCCGCGATCAACATTGTCGCGAATTCTGGCGATAAATACAGCTGTGCTCCGCATCGTCCGACATCCCGGTTCCGGATCGAGCCATCCGCGCGGCGCAGTGCTGGCGATGGGCAATTTCGACGGGCTGCACCGGGGCCATGCCGCGCTGATCGGCCAGGCGCGCGATCGCGCCCGCGCCGCCGACGTCCCGGCGGCGGTCCTGACCTTCGAGCCGCATCCGCGCAGCGTCTTCGTGCCGGAGGGCGAGCCGTTCCGGCTGACGCCGTTTCGCGTCAAGGAGCGCGAGATCGCGCGGCTCGGGGTCGATCTCTTGTTCGTCCAGCATTTCGACCTGGCTTTCGCGAAGAAGAGCGCCGAATCGTTTGTCGAGGAAGTGCTGGTCGGCGCGATCGGCGTGACCCATATCGTCGTTGGGCATGATTGTACCTTTGGCAACCGCCGCCGCGGCACGCCCGAGATGCTGCGCGCCGCCGGGGCCGAGCACGGCTTTGGCCTCACCGTGATCGAGCCGGTGTGCGGCCCCGATTCGGCGGTCTATTCCTCGACCCATATCCGCGAATTGTTGAAGTCCGGGAAGCCCGGCGAGGCCGCCGCCCAGCTCGGCCGCTTCTGGGAGATCGACGGGCGCGTCATGGTCGGTGATCGGCGCGGCCGCACGATCGGCTTCCCGACCGTCAATCTCGGCCTCGGCGAGAATTTGCATCCCGCTTTCGGGGTCTACGCCGTGCGCGTGTCGGGGGACGGCGCCGACGATGCCTTTGCCGGGCGCACGATCGACGGCGTCGCCAATATCGGTCTGCGCCCGACCGTCGGCAGCCCCGAGCCCCGCCTCGAAGCCCATCTTTTCGACATCGACGCCGATCTCTACGGCCGCCACCTGCGGGTCTCGCTCGTCGAGTTCATCCGCCCCGAACGCAAATTCGCCGGCCTCGACGCCCTCAAGACGCAGATCGCGGAAGACGCCCATAGGGCGCGCGCGATGCTGGCCGCCGTCCCTGCATGACGCGGATGCCCGGGCGAGTGCTGCCGCACGAGGAAGTCGTGGCCTGAGGACGCCCCCACGTTGTCATCCCGGCGAAGGCCGGGACCCACTCTTCAACCGACTCGGGCGCCGCGATTAGTGGATCCCGGCCTTCGCCGGGATGACGACTGAAAATTTAAGATTTGCATGGATCGCGGCCGTCCCGGCCACATGCGGGCGAGACGCCCGCGCTCCATCCTCCGGTCATTGCGAGCGAAGCGAAGCAATCTGAGGCCGATTGTGCTCAATTTCATCGAGATTGCTTCGTCGCTTCGTTCCTCGCAATGACAGCGTCGTTTGCGCCGCACGGTCGGCGGCACAACCCCCTCGAATTCGCCCCTCGCCGCTGCTATATCTGCGCCATGTTGGCGCGAAGCGGATGGATGCTGCGAATTATCGGCCCGATCCTCGGCTGAGGATCGGGGCTGTTCGCGTCTTTTTGCATTCATTCCGGGGCTTGCCATGCCGACGGATTATCGTCCGACCGTTTTCCTGCCCAAGACCGAATTTCCGATGCGCGGCGGCCTGCCGACGCTCGAGCCGCAGCTTGTCCAGCGCTGGCAGGCGATGGGCCTTTACCACAAGCTGCGCGAGGCGGCGCGGGGGCGCGAGAAATTCGTGCTGCATGACGGGCCGCCCTACGCCAATGGCGACCTCCATCTCGGGCACGCGCTGAACAAGATCCTCAAGGACGTCGTCAACCGCGCCCAGCAGATGCTCGGCAAGGACGCGCCCTATGTGCCGGGGTGGGATTGCCACGGCCTGCCGATCGAATGGATCGTCGAGGAGAAATACCGCGCCAAGAAGCAGTCGAAGGACAGCGTGCCGATCGCCCAGTTCCGCCAGGAATGCCGCGATTTCGCGGCCTATTGGGTCGAGCAGCAGAAGGCCCAGTTCGAGCGCCTCGGCGTCATCGGCGACTGGGACAACCCGTATTTGACGATGAGCTTCGACGCCGAGGCGCAGATCGTCCGCGAGATCGGCAAGTTCCTCGTCAATGGCGGGCTCTACAAGGGCGCCAAGCCGGTGTTGTGGTCGATCGTCGAGCAGACCGCGCTCGCCGAGGCGGAGGTCGAGTACCACGACCATCGCTCGAACATGGTCTGGGTGCGCTTTCCGATCGTCCATCCCGGCCTGCCGGCGCTGGCCGGCGCGTCGGCCGTAATCTGGACGACGACGCCGTGGACCCTTCCCGGCAACCGCGCGATCGCCTACAGCGCCGACCTCGAATACGCGATCGTCCGCGTTGACGGCGCAGGCGAGAAGAGCCGGGCGCAGGTGGGCGAGCGCATCGTCGTCGCCGTGCCGCTGATCGAGGAGATCACGGCGCGTGCCGGGATCGAGGCCCATACGGTCGAGACGCGGTTCCCCGGCGCGGCGCTCGCCGGCACGCTCGCGCGCCATCCGCTCGCCGGCCAAGGCTATGATTTTGCTGTTCCGCTTCTGGCGGCGGATTTTGTCGTCGCCGATCAGGGCACCGGCCTCGTCCACATCGCGCCGGGTCACGGCGCGGACGACTGGGATCTCGGCCAGGCGAACGGCTTGGCGGTGCCCGAAACGGTCGGGCCGGACGGGGTCTATCTGCCCGGGGTGCCGCTCTTCGCGGGGCGTGCGGTCTATCGTCCGGACGGGAAGCCGGGCGATGCCGATGGTGCGGTCATCGCGGCGGTCGAGGCGGCGGGCGGGATCCTGGCGCGCGGCACGCTGGTGCATTCCTACCCGCATTCCTGGCGCTCGAAAGCCCCGCTGATATTCCGCAACACGCCGCAATGGTTCATCAGCATGTCGGCGAACGGGCTGCGCGATAAGGCGCTCGCGGCGATCGAGGAGACAAGCTGGATCCCGCCGCAGGGCAAGAACCGCATCGGAGCGATGATCGAATCGAAGCCCGATTGGTGCGTCTCGCGGCAGCGCAGCTGGGGCGTGCCGATCCCGGTCTTCGTCAACAAGAAGTCCGGCGAGCCGCTGCGCGATGGCGCGGTCGTCGAGCGGGTCGCCGCGGCGGTCGAGCGTGACGGCGCGGACGCGTGGTACACGACCGACGCGCAGGTCTTCCTCGGCAATTCCTATGACGCCGCGGAATGGGAGAAGGTCACCGACATCATCGAGGTGTGGTTCGATTCAGGCTCGACCCATGCCTTTGTCCTCGAAAAGCGGCCCGAGCTGAAATGGCCGGCCTCGCTCTATCTCGAAGGCTCCGACCAGCATCGCGGCTGGTTCAATTCCTCCCTCCTCGAGGCCTGCGGCACGCGCGGGCGCGCGCCCTACGAAGCCGTGCTGACGCACGGTTTCGTGCTCGACGAGGAGGGGCGCAAGATGTCGAAATCCCTCGGCAACGTGATCGCCCCGCAGGACGTCATGCGGCAGAGCGGCGCCGATATCCTGCGGCTCTGGGTGGTCGCCTCGGATTATGCCGAAGATCTGCGGATCGGCCCCGAGATCCTGAAGCATATGGGCGACAGCTATCGCCGCCTGCGCAACACGCTGCGCTATCTCTTGGGCGCGCTCGCGGGGTTCTCGCCGGCCGAAGCGGTCGGCCCTGAAGCCATGCCGGAGCTGGAGCGCTGGGTATTGCACCGCCTCTCCGAGCTCGACCAGGTCGTGCGCAGCGCGATCGACGCCTACGATTTCCACACGATGTTCACCGCGCTGCATAATTTCTGCGCGGTCGATCTGTCGGCGTTCTATTTCGACATCCGCAAGGACCGGCTCTACTGCGACGGCGTCGACGATCTCGGGCGGCGCGCGGCCCGGACGGTGCTCGACCGAACCTTCGATTACCTGGTGCGCTGGCTCGCGCCGATCCTCTGCTTCACGGCGGAGGAAGCCTGGCTCGCCCGTCATGGCGATGTGCCCGGGCACAGCGTCCATCTCGAATTATTCCGCGAGGTGCCGAGCGCCTGGCATGACCCTGCGCTGGGCGCGCGCTGGGCCGAGCTGCGCGATGTGCGGCGGGTCGTGACCGGCGCCCTCGAGGTCGAGCGCGCGGCAAAGCGAATCGGCTCCAGCCTACAGGCGGCGGTCGAGCTGTTCGTGCCGGAGCGGCTCCTCCCGCTGCTCCGTGATGTCGACCTCGCCGAGCTGTGCATCGTCTCGGCTGGGACGGCCCGGGCGGCGCCGCCGCCCGAGGGCGCGTTCACCCTGCCCGATGTCGCCGAGATCGGGGTTGTCGTGGGGCCGCCAACCGGAGTGCGCTGCGAGCGTTGCTGGCGAGTATTGCCGGAGGTCGGCCATGTCGCCGGTCACGACGATCTCTGCCGGCGCTGCGCGGAAGTCCTCGACCGCGGCGCCATTCCAGCGCTCGCGGCTGCCGGGTGATGCTCGGGCGCGGGCTCGCCGTGGCGGCCGCGGCCGCGGTGCTCGATCAGGCGAGCAAGGCGATGGTGCTGGCGTTTTTCGGCGAGCCCGGCTGCGCCCTCCATCGTGTCGCGCTCAGCTCGTTTCTCGACCTCGTGCTGACCTGCAATCCCGGGGTCAGCTTTGGCCTCTTCAACCGCACCGGGGTCAATTCGCTGATCTTCTCGCTCACCGCCCTCGTGATCATCCTCGTCCTGGTCGCCTGGCTCTGGCGGGTTCGCGCAAGTTTTCTTGCCGTCGCGATCGGCCTCATCATCGGCGGCGCGATCGGCAATGTCGTCGATCGGCTGCGTTTCGGCGCGGTCATCGACTTCCTTGATTTTCATCTTGCCTCATGGCATTGGCCGGCATTCAATCTCGCCGACAGCGCTATTTGCCTCGGAGTGGCGGCAATGTTGCTTGACGGCATGCTGTCGCGGCGCGCGGCGCCACAAGCAAAGGGGAGGGAAGATCTTTCACCATGATCGGTCATGATCCGGCCGCTGTTGGACACCATCGCGTCCCTCTACTTGCGGTTGCTTGTCTCGCCGCGAGCCTGCTGCTGTCCGGCTGTAGCGATTTCCGACGGATCGTCGGCATGGACCGGGTCGGGCCGGACGAATTCGCGGTCGAGTCGCGGGCGCCGTTGACGATCCCACCCGAGTTCGACCTGCGCCCGCCGCAGCCCGGAGCGCCGCGCCCACAGGAGGGCACCGCGGCGGACAAGGCGCGCAAGGTCATCGACACGGCCGGGCCGGGCGAGCCCGGCAAGCAGGCGACTTCCGGCTTGAGAATCCCCGCGGGCGGCGGGGTTGCCAGCGGTGGTCCGCAACCCGATACCGGCCAGCAGGTCGGGGACCAAAGCCTGGCGAGCAAGCTGCTCGGCGCCAATGACAGTGCATCGGGCGGTACGGTCGAAAAGCGCGAAACCACCCCAATCAAGGGGGTCTATTGATCAGGATCGGGCGGAAAACCCTCTCCCGCACTGCGGGAGAGGGGCTCCACTTGGCGATCGCTTGTTCGGCCCTCTTGATTGCGGTCGCCACAGCGATTTGTCCGGCTCAGGCCCAGCAATTCGGCGCCGAAAGCTTCGCCCTGGCAAACGGGCTTCAGGTCGTGGTGCTGCCGAACCATCGGGTCCCCGCGGTCACCCAGATGGTCTGGTACAAGACCGGCGCCGCTGACGACCCGCGCGGCAAGTCTGGGGCGGCCCATTTTCTCGAACATCTGATGTTCAAGGGCACCAGGGCGCATCCGCCCGGTGAGTTCAGCGCGCTGATCTCGCAAAGCGGTGGGCGCAACAACGCCTTCACCACCGATGACTACACGGGTTTTCATGAAACCGTGGCGAAGGACCAGCTCGATCTGGTCATGCGGCTCGAAGCCGATCGGATGACCGGGCTGGTGCTCGACGATGGCGTCGTTTTGCCCGAGCGCGCCGTCGTGCTTGAAGAGCGCCGCACGCGGATCGACAACGACCCGGCCGCGCTGTTGCGCGAGCAGCTCACGGCGAACCTCTTTCTCAACGCCTCCCACCGGGTTCCGTCGATCGGCTGGGAAGCGGAGATCCGGCGGCTCGGCACCGCAGATGCGCTCGCCTTCTATCGTGACTGGTACATGCCCAACAACGCGATCCTGATCGTCGCCGGCGACACCGACACCGCCGAAATCCGCCGCCTCGCCGAGAAGAATTTCGGGCCGCTCGCGGCGCGACCGCTCGCGGCACGGCTCCGGCTCGACGAACCCGAGCATCGCGCTGCCGTCCGCCTCCAGATGAAGAGCGAACGCGCCGCGCAACCGAGCTGGCGGCGGCTCTACCTGGCGCCGAGCTATCGCGCCGGCGCGACGCAACACGCCTATGCGCTGCAGGTCCTGGCCGAGATCCTCGGCGGCGGCGCGGATTCGCGGCTTTACCATGCGCTCGTGCTCGACGATGGCATCGCGCTGTCGGCAAGCGCCGATTATGCGCCGAGTGCGATCGGCCTGAGCAGTTTCGGGATCTACGCCACACCGAAGACCGGCGTAGCGGTCGCCCAGCTCGAAGCGGCGGTCGACGCGCAGCTAAATCGCCTCCTCGCGCAGGGCGTCACTGCCGATGAAGTGCAACGGGCCGAGCAGCGCATGCAGGCGGCGGCGATCTACGCCCATGACAGCCTTGCCGGCCCGGCCAACATCATCGGCGCCGCGCTGGCGATCGGCCAGACCCTCGGCGACGTCGCCGCCTGGCCGGAGCGCATCGGTGCGGTCACGCGGGCCGAAATCGAGGCGGCCGCCCGCGCCGTGCTGATCGAGCGCAATTCGGCAACCGGGATCCTCTTGCCGGAGCACACTTCATGAGCCGCCGCCTCATGATGATGCTGATCGGGGCGGCGGTGCTCGCGGCACCGGCGATGCCTTGTGCCGCGGCGATGCCGATCGAGCGGGTGACCGGCGTCAGCGGGATCGAAGCCTGGCTCGTCGAGGACCATTCGATCCCGATCGTGACCCTCCGTTTCGCCTTCGCCGGCGGCGCGGCGCTCGACCCGGCGGGCCGGGAGGGCACCGCGTCAATGGCCGCCGCCCTCTTCGACGAGGGAGCCGGGAGCTACGACAGCACCGCCTATCACCGCCGGCTCGACGAACTTGCCGGCGAGTTGGCGTTTACCGCCGGACACGACGAATTGGGCGGCAGCCTGCGGATGCTGAAGCGCAATCTGGCGGAGACAGCCGATCTCTTGCGCGTGGCGCTCAGCGAACCGCGCTTTGCCGACGATGCGGTCGAGCGTATCCGCGCCGAGACGATCGCGATGCTGGCGCGCCAGGCGCGCAACCCGCGCTCGCTGGCCGGTCGGCTGTGGATGCGCGACGCCTTCGAGGACCATCCCTACGGCAAGGATAGCGCGGGCACCGCGGCGAGCGTGGCGGCGATCACGAGGGTCGATCTGACCGATTTCGTCGCCCGCCATGTTCGTCGCAGGGGTCTGGTCGTCGGCGCGGTTGGCGACATCACCGCGGCGGAACTCTCCGGGCTGCTCGACCGGGTGTTCGGCGGCCTGCCCGCCGGCGACGCCGGCGCCGAGATTGCCGAGGCAAGCCCGCGCGATGACGGGGCTCTTGTCGTCCGGCGCACGGAGGTGCCGCAAAGCGCCGTCAGCTTTGGCCAGGCCGGGCCGAAGCGTGACGACCCCGATTGGTATCCCGCCTACGTCCTCAACGACATCATCGGCGGCGGCGGTTTTCGCGGGCGCTTGATGAAGGAGATCCGCGAAAAGCGCGGGCTCGCCTATGGCGTTTCGACCTCGCTGGTGCCGTATCGCCACGCCGGGCTGATCCTCGGCAGCATCGCCACGGAGAACAGCCGGGTCGCCGAATCGATCGCGCTGATCCGCGCCGAATGGCAGCGCATGCGCGAGGACGGCCCGACCGAAGCGGAATTGCGCGATGCCAAGGCGTATCTGGCCGGCTCGTTCCCGCTCAGCCTCGATTCGACCCAGCGCATCGCCGGGGCGCTCGTGCAGATGCAGACCGACAAGCTCGGCATCGACTACCTCGACCGCCGCGCGGCCTTGATCGGCGGCGTCACCCTGGACGAGGCGCGGGCGGTGGCGCGCCGCCTGTTCGACCCGGCGCGCCTCAGCTTTGCCGTGGTCGGCGACCCGGCCGGCCTCGAATCAACCCGCCCGCCGCGGGAGCCGCACTGAGGCACGATAAAAATTTCCCCTCTCCGCCCTTCAGGGGGAGAGGGAGGGGCCCGCGCCGGAGGTGCGGGAGGGTGAGGTGGGTGTCGGCGAGCGCCCTGGAATCCCCCACCTCACCCCCAACCCTCTCCGCCCCCGGGGGCGGAGAGGGAGTGACTTGGCCGCCACGAGATTGCTTCGCTCCCCTCGCAATGACAAAAGGGGCGAACGGAGAGGACGGAGCCATGCTTAGCCTGTGGTCAGCCGGCGATGCCGGGGCGATGGTCGCGCGCTACGGCGGGGCGGGCGTCGGGCGCGATCTGGCGTTGCGCGTCTACACCTCGCGCCTCCTCGGCGGCGATCCGCGCCTCGTGCTGCATGGCGGTGGCAACACCTCGGTCAAGACCGTGCTGCCCGACCTAATGGGCGACCCCGTCGAGGTCTTGTGCGTCAAGGGCAGCGGCTGGGACATGGCGAATATCGAACCGCCCGGCCTCCCCGCAGTCCGTCTCGCGCCGATCCGGAATTTGCGCGACCGCGACGCGCTCAGCGACGAGGACATGGTGCGCATCCAGCGCGCCAACCTGATCGATCCGGGCGCGCCCAACCCGTCGGTCGAGACCCTGCTGCACGCCTTTCTGCCGCACAAATTCGTCGACCACACCCACGCGACGGCGGTGCTGAGCCTGGCCGACCAGCCCGATGCGGCCGAGCGCGTCGCCGATCTTTATGGGCCGAAGGTTGGGATCGTGCCCTACATCATGCCGGGCTTCCTGCTCGCCAAAGCGGCGGCGGAGGTTTTCGAGGCCGATCCCGCGGTCGAGGGCCTCGTCCTCGTAAAACATGGAGTCTTCAGCTTTGGCGATCATGCGCGCGAGGCCTATGAGCGGATGATCGCGATCGTCAGCCTGGCCGAAGAGCGCCTCGCGCGCGGCCGCAAGAGCGTCTTCGTCTCGGCAACGCTGCCCGTCGCCGTGGCCGGCGCGGCCGAGATCGCGCCTGTTCTGCGCGGCGCCTGCGCGCTGCCCGACCCGGCGATGCCGGGCCTCTATAAGCGCTTCGTACTGGACTTCCGCGCCGGGCCGGCCATCCTCAATTTCGTCAACGGCGCCGAATTAGAGCGCTATGGCCTCGCGGGGGTTGCCACTCCCGACCACACGATCCGCACCAAGAACTATCCGCTGATCGTGCCGCCGCCCGAGCTGGGCCATCTCGACGAATTCGCGCAGTCCGTGCGCGACGCGATCGGGCATTTCACCGCCGAGTACCACGCCTATTTCGCGCGGCACAACGCCGCTTCGGCGGTTAAGAAGCGCGAGCTCGATCCCATTCCGCGGGTGATCCTGGTGCCGGAGCTCGGCCTCTTCGGCCTCGGGCGCAGCGCCAAGGATGCCGCGGTCGCCGCCGATCTCGCCGAGAGCTGGGTCGCGACGGTGACCGACGCCGAGGCGGTCGGTACCTTCGAATCGCTCAGCGAAGCCGAGCTGTTCGAGATGGAATACTGGTCCTTGGAACAGGCCAAGCTCGGCAGCGCGGCCGAAAAGCCGCTCACCGGGCAGGTCGCGCTGATTACCGGCGGGGCCGGGACGATCGGGCTCGCCACGGCGCGCGCCCTGAAGAATGCCGGCGCTGAAATCGCGCTCATCGACCGCGCCGGAACCGGTGCTGAGGACGCGGCGAAGAAGCTCGGCGGGCTCGGCCTGGTCTGCGACGTGACCGATCCGGCGGCGGTGCATGACGCGTTCGACCGCATCGCCGAGCGCTTTGGCGGCGTCGATATCGTCGTCTCCAATGCCGGCGCCGCCTGGCAGGGCCGCATCGGCGAGGTCGACGATGCGGTGCTGAGAGAGAGCTTCGAGCTCAATTTCTTCGCCCATCAGAGCGTCGCGCAAAACGCGGTGCGGATCATGCGGGTGCAGGGCACCGGCGGCGTTCTGCTGTTCAACGTCTCGCGGCAGGCCGTCAGCCCGGGCCCGAATGCCGGGCCTTACGGGCTGCCCAAAGCGGCGACCCTGTTCCTGATGCGGCAATACGCGCTCGAATACGGCGCCGACGGCATCCGCGCCAACGCGGTCAATGCCGACGGCATCCGCGGCGGCCTCTTGACCCCCGATTTCATCAAAGAGCGGGCCGCCGCCTATGGGATCAGCGAGGTCGACTACATGGCGCGCAACCTGCTCGGCCGCGAAGTCACCGCCGAGGACGTCGCACAGGCGTTTCTCGACCTCGCGCTGGCGCGCAACACCTCGGCGGCCTTTGTTACCGTAGACGGCGGCAACATCGCCGCCGCGCCCCGGTGAGCCGGGCGAGCCCGGCTGCCGAGGCCGCCACGGCGCAGGCGGCGCGTGGCGCCACAAGGCTTGAGCGCGAATCGCTCACTGCGTGAAGGCAATCAACTCGCTGTCGGTCTCGGTCACCGTATGCGACGAGAGGTTGGAAATGATGCTGTGAGTCTTGATAGGGACACCCAGCTTTGTCGAGAACTGGACCTCACTTTGCGCGCCCCCCTGTGAGCTGTCCGCCGGCACCACCTTGATCGCGAACTTCCTAGCCTCCCATTTCCCGGAGGGCAGGGTGATCTGCCCCACTCCTTGATCGGATATTTCCACCGACACCGCGTCATTCTTCTCGAGCGGCGAAACATGCGATCCCGCCCCCGGCACCCGCACGAGCGTGGCCTTGCATGCGAGGGTGATCTGCGGCGTTTTCCCAAGCGGGAGAAATCGCTGCAATTCCGTCGAATCACACTCCATCGTGTTGGTCAGCACATAGGCGGGCTCGGGGCCCATCGCGCGCTCATCCGGGTTGTCGGGGTCCTTTGTCCCGGGGAACGCGAACTTTCTCAGCTCCGTGATGAAATAGTGGACCTTGAAGGCGCTTTGTTTAGCGAGGCTGTCACTGATCTCGGCGGGAACAGGGACGACGACCAGATCGCCCTCTTGCCGCGCCTTCGGGGACTTCCTCGCCGTCACGCAGGGGTTGGTGGCGTCGCTTGCCGGGCATCCCCAGATCATCGCCAGCGGCTTGATAAACCCCGCGGCAGTGGCGCCATCGGAGGAGGTGACGACATGGGTATAGATCTGGCCGAATCTGCTCGACCGGCCTTCCATTGTCGAAATCGCAAGCATCCTGTAGGTGAGGGTGGTGCCGACGGCCGGCACCACGCGCGTGTCGTCCGCCTGTGCGCGCCCGATGACGGCGAGAAGGGTGGCTGCGTAAACGAGATGGCGCATCGGTGCCCTCCGATTCACGATCAGCCCCCGCGGCCCGGGTAGCTGACCGCCATCCCGGCGCGCACGTCCTGCTGGATGCCGTATTGCGGGAACGGGTAGCGCAGGCCGTTCTTGGCCAGCGCCTCCATGCCGGCAATCGCCTTCGGCAGGTAGTCGGGCGGCAAGGCCATCAGCATCTCGTCGTCGAGCACCCCGCCATAGCGGCGCTCGGCGAAGCACGGGATCGAGAGGCTCGGATCGCGCGTCTTCAGGGCGCGGCCCCAGGAATCGGCGCAGGCCGACTCGCCGACGATGCTCCAGTCGAAGCGCTTGTAGCCGGCCCATTGCAACCCGTTGATGAAATAGATCATCGCGCCGGGGGTCGCGTAGAAGAGAGCGATGTCGGGCGGGTCGAGCCGGCCGCTCGATAAGGGCGACAGCGCGAGCGCTTCGAAGCGGCCATCGGGCACGCATTCCATCGCCGCCTGGTGGGCGCTCGCATCCGACTCGGTGCTGTACCACACGCCGACCATGTGCTGGCCCGAGCGCCACGCCGCGTCCTTGGCGTTGCCGAGCCCGACGACGGCGCGGCATTGCGCGCCGACGAGGTCCTCGGCGGTGATGCCGATCGTCCAGCCGAGCCGCGAAGCTTGCCCGACCACCTGATCGAGCGTGTGCACCGATTTCGGGCGGCGGATGCGCGGGATCGCCTCCATCTGCGCCCGGTCCTCGTACAGCTTCATGCCGAACACGAACGAACGCAGCTTGAGGAGGCGCTCGAGATCGTTGCTCAGCTTGGTCCAATCCTCGGTCATCGCATCATCTTTCGGGCTGACTGAAGGGCATGCCGGTCATTGTGTCGTCAAACCCCGCGCCGCGCTATCCTGGCATCCACTGTCTTCTACGGGAGGAAAGCATGGCCGGAATGCTCGACGGCAAGGTCGCGCTGGTGACCGGCGGCGGCGGCGGCATCGGCCGCGCCACCGCGCTCGCCATGGTCCGCGAGGGGGCGCGCGTCGCGGTCCCGCGCTCGCCATGGTCCGCGAGGGGGCGCGCGTCGCGGTCGCCGATTTCGTCGCCGCCGCGGCGCGCGACACCGTGGCGCAGATCAACGCCCAGGGCGGTCAGGCGATCACCCTGACCGGCGACGTGACGCGCGCCGAGGACGTGCTCGCGATGGTGCAGGACACGGTAACCGCATACGGCCGGCTCGATTGCGCCTTCAACAATGCCGGCATCGCGGGCTTTCAGGTCAATGCCGCGGGCAAGAAAACCGCGGACTGGTCGGAGGAATCGTTCGACCGCATGATCGCGGTTAATCTGAAGGGCGTATGGCTCTGCATGAGGGAGGAAATCCGCCTGATGCAGATCCATGGCGGTGGCGCGATCGTCAACACGGCCTCGATCGCCGGCCTGGTTGGCCTACAGACATCGTCGGCCTATGTCGCGGCCAAGCACGGCGTCATCGGCCTCACCAAGACCGCGGCGCTCGAATATGCCGACGCGAAGATCCGCGTCAACGCGGTCTGCCCCGGCTTCATCCAGACCGCGATGACCGAGGACACGATGAAGCGGCGCGGCGAGTCGATCATCGCCCAGATCCCGTTCGGCCGGATGGGCCAGCCGGGCGAGATCGCCGAGATGGTGGTGTGGCTCTTGTCGGAGCGTGCCAGCTACGCCACCGGCGGCGCCTATAATGTCGATGGCGGCTGGATGGCGACCTAGCGGTGCGGCTCTCTTTGATGAAGGTCTAAGTGATGGAAGATAAACCGGAGCTAACCCCAAAGGCGGCCCCCAAATTGAGGCGCCGGATCGTCAACGAGAGTTTGGCGAGGGAGGCGAAATTTTCGAGTGCGCCGCGTACCGCCGAGCAGAAAGGCCACAACAAACCGATTAATAAGCAGGCTGCAAAGGAGCTCTTCGGAAAGCTCAAATGGGACGCAGGCTTCGACTACAAAGCAGAGCGCTCCCGCGGCTGAGCGTTGCAGCGTTGTAAAGTCAGGCTTCGGGGTTCCCTTCTTCCCAGGGGCGGCGCGACTGCCGATCTCCCTCTCCCCCATCGGGGGAGAGGGCAGGGTGAGGGGGCGTCGGCGGGCACAAGCACCCTCACCCTCCCATCGCGAGGCGATGGGCCCCTCCCTCTCCCGCGGTGCGGGAGAGGGGCAATTCGGCAATTCGGGTTGCGCCCGGCCTGCCGCTGCGACAGGCTGACCGCGGATAGCGGAAGGAAAAGCACATGGCCAAACGCTCGGAGGGACGCGTCGCGCTAGTTACCGGGGGTGCCCGCGGCATCGGCGAGGCGACGGCCGAGCGGCTGGCCGAGGATGGCGCCCTGATCGCGATTGGCGATCTCGATGGGCAAGGCGCCGCGACGGCCGCTTCGCGCATCGCCGCGCGGCACGGCGTCAAGGCGATCGGAATCAAGGCAAACGTCGCGGTCGCCGCCGAGGTCGAGGCGATGGTCGGGGAGATCGTCGAGCGGCTCGGCGGCCTCGACATCCTGATCAACAATGCCGGGATCACCCGCGACAACCTGATCCACAAGATGACCGACGAGGATTGGGATGCGGTCACGGCGGTGCATCTAAAGGGAGCCTTCCTGTGCTCGCGCGCCGCGCAGCGCGAGATGGTCAAGGGCAATTGGGGCCGCATCGTCAATCTGTCGTCGGTCTCCGCGCTCGGCAATCGCGGCCAGACCAACTACTCGACCGCGAAGGCCGGGCTGCAGGGCATGGCGCGCACCCTGGCGATCGAGCTCGGCCGCTACGGCGTCACCGTCAACGCCATCGCGCCCGGCTTTATCGACACCGAGATGACGCGGGCGGTCGCGATCCGCCTCGGCCGCGACCCGGAGGAGTGGAAGGAGGAAATCGTCCGGCAGATCCCGGTGCGCCGTGCCGGCGTGCCGCGCGACATCGCCAACCTCATTGCCTTTCTGTGCAGCGACGAGGCGTCCTTCATCTCGGGCCAGGTGATTACTGTCGCCGGCGGTCCGCGCGGGTGAGGCCGACCGGGCCGCGCCGCACCATGACCGATACTGCACCGGCGATCCCGAGCTATGACTTTTTGACGCTCGGCGAGACCTTGCTGCGGCTGTCGCCGCCCGGGATGCAACGGCTCGACCAGGCACGGAATTTCGAGGTCGGGATCGGCGGCAGCGAGCTCAACGTCGCCTGCATGCTGGCCCGGTTGGGGCGCCGCACCGCCTGGGTGTCGCGGCTGCCCGAGGGGCCGCTCGGGCGCATCGTCGATGGCGAGGCGCGGCGTCACGGGGTCGACACCCGCTTTGTCCGCTGGATCCCCGAGGCGAGGCTCGGGCTGATGTTTTTCGAACCCGGGCCGGCGCCGCGCAACGCCCGGGTGATCTATGACCGCAAGCACTCCGCCGCGTCCGAGCTTGGTTTCGAGGACGCCCCCTGGGACGCCCTGATCGCGGCCAGCGCGCGCATCCATCTGTCGGGCATCACCCCGGCGCTGGGGCCGAGCTGCCGGGCCCTCGTCGGCCATGTCGCGCAGCTCGCCGCCGCCGCCGGCAAGCCGGTGTCCTACGATCTGAACTACCGTTCGACGCTCACCAGCGCCATCGAAGCCCGCGCGATGCTGGCCGCCGTCGCGCCGCACCTCGAGCTCTTCGTCGTCGCCGAGCGCGACGCGCGCACGGTCCTCGGCTTCGAGGAGGAGGCCGAACGCCTCGCCGAGGCGATCGCGGCGCGCTACGGCGTGCCGCTCGTCGCGCTGACCCGGCCGCCGGGCTCCGAGCCCGGCGATCTCCTCCTGGCGCACGGCGCGATCCGCCATGCACCGCGCTATCCGGTCGAGATCGTCGATCGCATCGGCGCCGGCGATTCGTTTGTCGCCGGCCTCATCCACGGGCTCATTGACGGCGATCTCGATCTTGCCATCCGGCTCGCCGCCTATGCCGCGGCGGTCGGCCTGGCGACGCCGGGCGACATCAACTATTTCGGCCCCGAGGACCTCGCCGCGTTCCACGCCAACATGACCGGCGCGCTGCTGCGCTAGGGCGGCGGTGCTGCGTCAGCGCAATTCGTCGGGGTCGGGTTCCTCGCGCATCAGGATATCGTAGACCACGCCGACCGCGCCCGACCGCCCGTGCAACAGCTCGGTGCCGATCTGGTCGTCGGCACCGAACCAGGTAAAGGCTTCGAGCACCTCGGTCGGGGTTGCCCCGGTGGCGAGGATGCGCGCAATCACGCCATCATCGAGATGACCGCAGATCTCGATGATTTCGGACGCGGTGGCGGCTTGCGCGAGTGTACTCATCGGTATCCTCCCCTGCTGCAAAGCCAACATTTTTGCCGTGGCTTTGCTCCCGGGGCCGCGAGCGGATGGTGCGTCCCAGCACGCTGCGTTTTTTTACCGGCTCTCAGTACTCCGGCAGCGCCAGCCCGCTGGCGCCGAGTTCCGCAGCAAGCTGCTGTTTGAGGCGGTCGAGGCCGGCCTCGCTCGACGATTCGGCGCGCACGACGATCACCGCCTGGGTGTTGGAGGCGCGCAGCAGCCACCAGCCATCCGAATTGCGCACCCGGACCCCATCGATGTCGACGACATCGGCGCCACGCTGCCGCAAGCGGTCGCGGACCTCCTCGACCACCGCGAATTTGCGCGCCTCCGGACACGGCACCCGCAGCTCGGGCGTGTTGAACGCCGGCGGCAGCTTGTCGAGCATCTGATCCAGTCGCTCGCCGGAACGCGCAAGGATGCCGAGCAGCCGCACCGCCACATAGGTGGCGTCATCGAAGCCGTAATAGCGATCGGCGAAAAAGATGTGGCCGCTCATCTCGCCGGCCAGCGGCGCGCCGGTCGCCGCGAGGGCAGCCTTGATGATCGAATGGCCGGTCGCCACCATTTGCGGCTTGCCGCCGGCGCGCGCGATCTCGTCGAACAGCACCTGGCTGGCCTTGACATCGGCGAGGATCGGCGCACCCGGATGGCGGGCCAGCACGTCGCGCGCCAGCACGATCAAGAGCTGGTCGCCCCACAGGATCCGGCCGCGCGCATCGACCACGCCGATGCGGTCGCCGTCGCCATCGAACGCGATGCCGAGATCGCAGCGCTCGGCCTCTACCTTCTGCTGCAGCTGCACGAGGTTCTCGGCCACGGTCGGGTCGGGGTGGTGCGCCGGGAAGGTCCCGTCGATCGTCTCGTTGATGAGGATGTGCTGCCCCGGCAGCCGTTGCACGAGAGCGGTGACGACATCGCCGGTCGCGCCGTTGCCGCAATCCCAGGCGACGGTCAGCGGCCGGGCGCCGTCGTAATCGCGTCCCAGGCGCTCGACGTAAGCATCGAAGACGCTGTGCTCCTCGACCCGCCCGCGCGGCGCCGTGGCCGGGCCGAGGGCGAGCGCCATTTGCCCGAGCTTCTGGATCGCCTCGCCGAAAAACGGCTTGCCGCCGAGCACGATCTTGAACCCGTTATGGTCGGGCGGGTTGTGCGAGCCGGTGACCATGATGCCGCCATCGACCCCGCCATAGGTCCCGGGCGTCGCCGCGGCGTAATACAGCATCGGGGTCGGCCCGCGGCCGATGCGCACGACGTCCGCGCCGCCCTCGGCGAGCCCCGCGGCGAGCGCGGCCTCGAATTCGGGCGAGGTCAGCCTGCCGTCATAGCCGACCGCAGCGCGCCGGCCCCCTGCCTCGGCAAGGACCTGGGCGAACAGCCGGCCCAAGGCATGGGCATCGGCCGGAAACAGGGTCGTGCCGACGATGCCGCGGATGTCGTATTCGCGCAGGATCGTCGGATCGAA
>WNFG01001758.1_pt1 | contig 18183 bp, 15 predicted proteins | sample 5400431 | NCBI WGS metagenome assembly WNFG01 (sample SAMN13153346, study PRJNA577476) | soil metagenome | isolation source: 120 cm saprolite under Douglas fir tree site 2 hole 3 replicate 2 | place: USA:California | collected 2015-04-18 | reverse complement strand
GCCCTTCAGGTGTACAGAGTTCCAGGTGGATATTCCCAGGCCGTATCTGCGGGTGCCGGATTACACGCCCGCCGATGGGCAATCCTTTACTACGTGACAGGACAACATAGGAGAATTTCTCATCCTCGTATGACAGGACAGCTTTCTTTATTTGCCGGTGAAGTTGTGTGCGCGAGATACGCTGCGAGAAATGACACCAATCATTCCCGGTCATAGGACACGACAGATTGTGAGGACAGGGGGCAATCACGCTTGCGCCGGCAGCAATTAAGTCTTGCCGCGCCTTCCGGATATGAGCAAATCCCGCAGGTGTTCCTGGCTCAATAATCACCAACGTATCTGCCGTAATGGACCAGAGCTTGTTGATAAATGACTCTCGCTTCGCTTGAGGCAGTTCTCCCAGCACATATGTCGTTGTCACAAGTTCCTGTGGCTCACTTTCCCATCTCCCCAGCAGATCGACCTTCTTCCAGTTGGCCTGCCGCAGCGCAGCAGTGTTGGTATGCCTGGCTAGCTGCTTGCCAAACGCCATCATAGTCTCTTCTCGTTCAAGCAGCGTAATCTCTTCTATGTCAGGCCATACCTCGTTGGCGGCCCACATAGCGGTACCTGGCCCACTGCCCGCGTCCAGTAGCGTGTGTGGTTGCCAGCCAGGTCGCCTCTTGCGTACCTCGTCAAGCGCCGCGTAGACAGCCGCGTACGTCGCAGGCATTCGATAGGCGGCGTAAGCAACGACATCCGTTTGTGAGTGCAAGAAAGAGCTTTCTCTCGCTGCATGACCTTCACGATAGTGCAGCGAAAGATCTGCCGCTGCCTCAGCTACCTGTTTCCGGGGAATAGTTTCCAGTTCGTGTGCCAGGGCCATGCGTAGACTATCGGGCAAATCCATCTCATTTTCCTATTGCGCGTACTGAAACTCGTACAATTTGCGGTACACACCCTGGCGGTTCAGCAGCTCTTCGTGGCTACCTTCCTCCACTATGCGCCCTTTGTGCATCACAATGATACGATCAACATTGCGGATGGTTGAGAGACGATGGGCGATGACGATCGATGTGCGATTGAGCATCAGTTTGTTCAGGGCATCCTGAATCAACACTTCGGTCTCGGTATCCACACTAGAGGTGGCCTCGTCCAGGATCAGCAGAATTTCAGGATTGAAAGCGATAGCCCTGGCAAAGGCCAGCAACTGCTTCTGTCCCACTGACAGGCCCGCACCCCGCTCGCGCACTTCTTCATCATAGGTATGGGGCAACTGCTCAATGAAATGGGCCGCGTTGACGTATTCCGCAGCCTTACGAATCTGCTCATCGCTGATCTGCTCTTCGTGCAGGCGGATATTGCTGGCGATGGTACCAGAAAAGATGTAGGGGTCTTGCAGCACGGCACCAATATGTTTGCGTAAGTCTTTCTGGCGCACATCTCGCACATCGATACCATCGACGTAGATAGCTCCCTTCTGCACGTCGTAGAAACGTGACATGATGCTGATAATCGAAGTCTTGCCGGCACCCGTAGCCCCCACCAGTGCCACCCGTTCACCGGGTCGAATCTTGAATGAGATACCTTTCAGTACCCACTCACCCGGATTATAGGCAAACCATACGTCGCGAAACTCAATTTCACCCTGCACCTTGCCAAATTCCTTTGGCGTCTCCGGGTCCTGCACGATTACCGGCTCATCCAGTACTCTGAAAATGCGCTCAGAACTTGCCATCGCTGATTGGAGGATATTGTACTTCTCCGCCAGGTCGCGGATTGGTAGAAAGAAACGATCGACATATTGCAAATAAGCCACCAGCGCTCCCAATGTCAGCGCACTGACCAGGATTCGTCCGCCGCCATACCAGATAATCAAGGCTATAGCTAACGCGCTGAAGAAGTTTGTGATAGAGCTAAACAGGATGAAGTACAGCAGCGAGCGAACAGTCTGCTGGAGGTAATCGCGGTTCAGTACGTCAAATTGTTGGTAGTTCCTCTGCTCGCGGTTAAACAATTGGACGATACTCATACCGGCAATATTTTCTGCGATGTATGCGTTGATGCGTGCAAGGCGCACGCGGATCGCGCGAAAGTTGTCACGCATGGCAATGCGAAAATAGGAGGTAATCCACAAAAGCGGCGGCATGACGATAAATGTCACTAATGCCAGTTGCCAGTTGATGACCAGCAGGGCGATAGCCACGCCAAACAGGGTAAGTATATCTCCAAAAATGGAGATAGCTCCAGAGGTGAACATCTCGTTCAGCGAGTCTACATCGTTAGTGAGGCGCGTCATCAGCCGCCCAACCGGGTTGTGGTCGAAATACGAGAGCGAGAGACGCTGCAGGTGATCAAACATCTGCGAACGCATATCGAACATGATACGTTGCCCGACGATGCTGAGCAGCAGCACATGCATATAACGCAGCACCAGGCCAATTATGATTACGAGGAGATACATGCTCGCTACTAATAGCAGGCCAGCCCCGCGTTCGCTCTCGCTTAGCCCTTTCACCTGAGGCACAATGTAGTGGTCAATGCCGTAGTATGTGAGGGCAGGGCCGACAAGATCGATAAGCGAGACGAGCACAAGTAACAGCATTGCCACCAGCGCTAACCATATATATGGCCGTATATAGGTCAGCAATCGTCGCACAATACGGGCGTCGTAGGCTTTACCAATGATATCATCTTCCTGAAAAAATGTCGCCATTGTCTGAGTCCTCTAGCTCCTCGCCAAGTAGTTGCCTGCGATACATTTCCGCATACAGTCCCCCAAGTTGTAACAGCGTCTCGTGTGTCCCCTCTTCAACGATCCTCCCTTCATCCAGCACAACAATATGGTCGAGATTTTTGACTGTTGAACAACGATGGGAAATAACAATCGTTGTACGTCCCCGCATAACGGTCTGTAAGTGTTTGAGAATATCTGCTTCGGTATGGGTATCTACACTCGACATCGCATCATCAAGAATGAGGATCGTCGGTTCCTTAGCAATGGCACGAGCGAGCGATGTACGCTGTTTCTGACCACCTGAGAGAGTTACGCCGCGCTCACCAATCATCGTCGCTACCCCGTCTGGAAAATCTTCTACATCCTTGGACAGTTGGGCGTACTGCATGACTTCCTGCAAACGTTCCTTGCTGAGTTTCTCCACACCGAAGCCAATATTTTCAGCCAGCGGTACCGAGAACAAAAAGGTCTCCTGTGGAACAAAACCAATCTGGCGCCGCAGGAGGGCAAGCGGTATCTCTCGTACATCCACATTATCGATCAGTACCTGCCCCCGGCTGACATCAAACATCCTTGGTACCAGGTTGACCAGTGTGGATTTGCCAGTGCCCGTTGGTCCCACAATTGCCAGCGATGAACCCGCCCTCACCCTGATGTTGATATCATGCAGGACTTCACGTTCAGTGTATGTAAAGGATACATGTCGGAATTCCACTTTTCCCCGTAACCGATCTTTGATAGCCGCACCATCTCTACTAAGAGCCTCGTCCAGGTTGACAGGGTCTGTGATTGTCGGTTGGTGTTTCATGACCTCGTTGATGCGGATCATCGAGGCCGCCCCCTGTTGAAAGAGATTCACGACCCAACCAAAAGCAATCATCGGCCAGGTAAGTTGTGCCAGGTACCCTGTGAATTGTACAAGTTGACCAAGCGTGAGGCGCCCTTCAATCACATCTAAGCCGCCGCGCCAGAGCAAGATGACAGAGGCCAGTCCGGCCAGAAAATACATGGCAGGCCATAATAAGGCATAGAGCTTGGCGTAGTTGATACTGCGCCTCACATATTCCTGGTTTGCTGTGCGGAAGGCCTCCAGTTCATAATTTTCTTGCGTATAGGCTTTGACCGAGCGAATACCCGAAAGATTTTCCTGGGCCTGTGCTGACACCTCGCCAAATTGATCCTGTACCAACTTATAACTTTGTTCGATTTTGCGGGCAACCAGATAAAAGACAACCGAGATCAACGGCAATACCGAGGCTGAATAGAGAGTCAAGCGGACATCAATGGTCAACATGAAGATAATGGTAGCTGTAAATGCCACAGTAGTATTCATAAAGTTGCTGATGCCCGGCCCAAGTAGTCCGCGCACAGCCGTAAGATCATTGGTGGCCCGTGCCACAAGGTCCCCCAATTTGTTATGCTGAAAATAGTCGAGTTCAAGCTTCTCAAAGTACTTGAATAGTTCAGCCCGCAACTCGTACTCAATCTTACGCGACACCTCAGCCAGGATGTAGCGCCCAAAAAAACCTATAACAGCCTGGGCTAATCCCACACACACGATCAGTAAGCCGTAACGCAGCAACAACCCCGGATCGGTGCCAGCGTGAAGACTATCCACCGCCAAACGAATCAGGTAGGGTAGGATCAGGGCAACAGCATTTGTCAATATGAGAATTAAAAAGCCGCCAATAATGGCGACTTTGTACCTGAACAGGTACGACCGCAGCGCAATGAGAGCAGACATAGATATATTGTACGATACAAGAGAAGAATAAATCAATGGTAGAAGTAAAGGGGATTGCCTGCAACATGGGAAAAAGGAAATATTTTCCCTAAAGGCACACAGAAAGGTGGGCTGTTACCTCAAAGAGGAAGATTAAACCAGTACTTCCTCGAAGTCACCCACCAGCTTTTGAATTTCACGCAGTCGGCGTTCAGCCAGTTCCACGTTTTCCAGAGCCTGTGCCAAAATACGAGCCTCGATGGTTGGGTACGACTCCGCGATTTCTGGATCGATAGAGCTGCCTAGTAACTCAAGTGCGCGATGAAGTTTGGTGTCAAGGGTTGCAGTTGACATAGTTTGTTACCTCTTCGTTGTCAAAGGATTACATCACAATCTCGACGAGACAATCTATCAAGTGAACGGTAAATGACCAGGAACTAGCACGCACTTTACAAGGAACAACTTTCACTACTCAATACGTAAACCAACGGCAATTAGTTACACTAAGTAACTCAATTTTTTCCCATCGGGCTATGATGTACTCATACTAACGTACATCTATCTCCATATTACACCGGACACGAAAAAGTACCAAATCGGGTTACCAACAGTCCTATGCCCTACAGTAACGAACATCATGTGCAAGGTTTTTATGCCGCTTTCGACGGTGACAGCTTTTGCTGAGTCAGCAGGTTGCACAGCCCGCACATCCCGCAGGCTCAGCAAAAATCCTGGCGAGCCGCGAAGCGGCGAGGCTTCAAAGAACCCGCAATTGCTGTCAGGTGTCTCCTACTGTACTATAATCGTCAGATTCATATTAACGTGAATAGTGCAGTAAATATGGAAAGTGCCAGCCGTCGAGAACGGTCCAATAGTGTGTGTATCATTGCCTGAGAAGCTCACATTGACTGTCGGTGCTCCTGGCTCCTTCGCTGGTTTCGGCGTCCCATTGGCATCATACATACCATTCTGGAGAATATGTGGAACTGCAACATCATCGATAAGGGTGAGCATTGAACCTTTGGGTATAGTGATGCTCGGCTGCAAAAAAATCGTTGGACCCAAATGTACGGTTGTCCCTCCACCATTTCCATTGCTCGGCGTGGCCCCATTGTGTGCCGATGCATTTGGAGGCGTTCCTGGGCGAGTGCAGGCGGCCAGCAAAATACTACCAATGGCTAAAACAGCGAGCATCAGCGTGAAAAATCCGAGTCGCTTTGTACTCATTACGTTACTTCCTCTCATATGATCTCTATGCTTGTCCATCCCCTTTTCTTTCTCTTTCGGTAGGCTCGTTTGTATAGTGACCGAAATAACTTGAAACCTGCTAATAGAAGAGCCTATGGTCTGTTATGGGATGAATGTTTGACTACTATATTCTAATTCATATCATAGAGGTCTGTGCAAGTAATTAGGAATAGGGCAAGTACCCGATATCCTCTCAGGTATCTACCTGATCTGGCTGTCAGGCCCAACACAACAACTAAACAATAAATAGTCTCATCTAAATCAATCAATTGCATAACATTAGATAATCATAAGACTTTATACTGAAGTGCTTTATTTATTGCCTACAATCCACCTGCCGGTGTGCTTGGCGATGCAGGGGAGAAAATGGGCTCGGGCAGTCGCTTCGATAGTGTCTTGCAACATGACCTGGACAACTTTGCACGCATGGTAGCCCAGGCTCCTGCCGGAGCACTTGATCCCACTTCGTCGAACTATCTGTTCCACAGTGGCAGTGCTGCCGCCAAGGGTACCACCACCAGTCGGCAAAATGAGACCATGAATGACGAGTATCAGACCAATCTCGGCACTTCAACCGATCGCCCTGTGCTGGATCAGGACATCATTAGCGGTCAGTATGATCGGAGTGCTACGGCTACGAGTGATCGGGAAACAACCTACTAAGGTCAATCCACGTTTGCAACGGACAAGGCAAGGGAGCATTTGACTCAGTCAAATGCTCCCTTGCCTTGTCCGTTGCAAACTTTACTTCCCTTTTTGAAGTGGCGTTAGGATTGACTTTTATGACACACTATGGTATACTCGCTAGTGTTCCATACAAAAGGAACAATCCAGGGAAGCAAAGAGACCCTGGCACAGGGTATAGACCCTGCATTGGTAAGTTCCGAAAGGAGACAACATGATGCCAATGAAGAAACCAGTTCGCATTTTAGGGATGGTCTTTCAAATTGACAAGTAGGGCCCGTACAGGCGGGCATCCGAGCCTCTGAGCGTCTGACCACTACCTGATTTACCGCGCCTATATTCATGTTTGCACAGAATAGCCGGTCCTAACGACGGTTACGTCGCAGGTTGGCAGGGGTAAGCAGAGGGCATGTTGCTAAGGGCATACTTCAAAACTATCTTGCCCATATGTTTGCAATAAATCTCGGTTGACGTGACACGGGAGTTGTGCAGAAAAAAACACACAAGGACCAGATAACACATGTATCTGGTCCTTGCTGCATTACTTGACTTCATTCTCCTAGTGTCAGTATTGCCATGAAGGCCTCTTGCGGAATTTCCACATTGCCGACCATCTTCATGCGCTTCTTCCCCTCTTTTTGCTTCTCCAGAAGCTTGCGCTTGCGCGTAATGTCACCACCGTAACACTTGGCAAGCACGTCTTTGCGCATCGCCTTGACGGTTTCACGCGCAATAATCCTTGAGCCGATAGCGGCCTGAATCGGTACTTCAAACAGTTGGCGCGGGATAAGACTGCGCAGCTTCTCGACCAGGATTCGCCCCTGGACGTACGCTTTGTCGCGGTGTAAAATCAGCGATAGTGCATCCACGGGATATCCATTGACGAGGATATCCAACTTCACCAGGTCTGCCTCCGCATAGCCGCCAAAGGTATAGTCCAGCGAGGCATAGCCCTGTGTGCGCGATTTGAGCTGATCGTAGAAATCAACAATCAATTCTGCCAGTGGCATATGGTAGGTCAACAGAACGCGCTCAGCCTCAATATATTTCATCTCTTTGAATGTGCCTCGCCGCGTTGTCACCAGGTCCATTATCGTGCCGATATAGCGCGTAGGCGTGAAAATGGAAATATCCATCCATGGCTCTTCAATCTTCTCGATATCCCCAGAAGCGGGAAAATCGGATGGATTATCTACTTTTACCAATGGGCCGCCTGTGGGCGTGACATAATATTCCACGCTGGGAGCAGTCGCCAGGATATCCAGGTTGTATTCTCGCTCCAAGCGTTCCTGGACAATCTCCATATGCAACAGGCCTAAAAAGCCACAGCGAAAACCAAAGCCCAGGGCCGTAGAGGTCTCCGGCTCGTAGAAGAGCGAGGCATCGTTTAACTTCAGCCGGTCCAGGGCGTCACGCAACAATGGGTAGTCGCTGCCCTCGACTGGATAGATACCCGCGAAGACCATCGGTTTGGCCGGTTTATAGCCGAGCAGCGCCTCAACACGACCAAGCGCGTTGGGAGTAGTCACCGTATCACCCACGCGACAATCTTTTACATGCTTAAAGCCGGTTGCGATATAGCCAACCTCGCCGGCAGTCAGGTTGCCAACTGAGATCAGGCGAGGTTGGAAATAGCCCGTTTCTAATATCTCGGTGCTACTGCCAGCCGCCATCATCGCTATGCGCTCCCCCTCGCGTAACTGCCCATCGACGATCCGCACATAGGCGATGACGCCCTTGTATGAGTCATAATGCGAGTCGAAGACCAGGGCCCGCAAAGAGCTTTCAGGGTTGCCCTGAGGAGGCGGAACCTGTTTGATGATCGCTTCCAGAATCTCCTGTGTGCCAATCCCCTCTTTGGCCGAGGCCAGAATGCAATCTTCCTTGGGAAGACCGATGACCTCCTCCACCTCTTGCTTGACTCGTTCAGGATCGGCGCTCGGTAGATCAATTTTGTTAATAACAGGAATGATGGTCAGGTCGGCCTCAAGTGCCAGGTAAAGGTTGGCCAGCGTCTGCGCCTCGATGCCCTGCGTGGAGTCGATGACCAGCAACGTTCCTTCACAGGCGGCCAGGCTGCGTGACACTTCATAAGTAAAGTCGACGTGTCCCGGCGTATCGATCAGGTTCAGTTCATATTCCTCACCGTTGAGTGCCGTGTAGCGCATACGCACAGCCTGCGCCTTAATGGTGATACCCTTCTCACGCTCCAAATCCATCTGGTCAAGCGTCTGTTCCATCAATTCCCGCTTGGAGACCGTCCCCGTATATTCTAGCAAACGATCGGCCAGCGTTGACTTGCCATGATCAATATGGGCGATAATACAGAAATTTCTAATATGTGCTTGATCGGTCATGCTACAATTATTCCTCCGCACAACACCTCATCACCGTCCTCGCCGCCATAGAAGACGGCTGCCTGTCCGGGTGTGATGGAACGCTGTGGGCGTGAGAGTGTCACGTTCACAAGATTTCCCTCCACAGGGGTCAGCAGCGCGTGTACTTCCGGGGCCTTGTACCGTACACGCACCTTTGCCTCAAATGGCTCAGTTGGTAATTCCCCGCTCACATAATGCATCTTCCCCACGGTAAAGCTGGTCCTCTCCAATGCGGCTGCTGGCCCAACAATGAGCGCATTTTGGGCGGCATCCAGCTTGAGCACATGCAGAGGTTCCTGGGAGGTCAATCCCAGTCCCTTGCGCTGCCCAATGGTATAAAAGGCCAGTCCGCGATGCCGTCCCAGTGACTTGCCGCTTTGATCAAAAATTGGTCCAGGCTTTGGCAAGGTAATCAGTGACTTTGTACTGGTTGCCACACTTACACCTGCACCGGTGAGTTCTGTTTCCTCAGCTACCCTGCTAGCTGCGTAGCGATCAATAAAGCCCCGGTAATCGTTTTGTGCCACAAAGCAGATCTCCTGGCTCTCCGCCTTTGTTGCCACTGTCATGCCGCGCTCAGCGGCCATCGCACGTACCTGCGGCTTGGTATAGGCTCCCAGCGGGAAACACGCGTGAGCCAGCTGCTGCTGATTGAGAACATGCAATACATAGGACTGATCCTTGTCGGGATCAATCCCACGCCGCAGCCGCCGCTTGCCTGTGATAGGATGGTCATCCACGCGCACATAGTGGCCCGTGGCCATGTAATCGGCATCGAGTGCCAGGGCACGCTTGAGCATCACCGTGAAGCGGATATGGCGATTGCAGGTCAGGCACGGATTGGGCGTGCGACCGGCAACATACTCCTCGTAGAACATATCCACGACTGTGTCCTTAAACTCTTGCTCAACGTTGACCAGGTAAAGCGGCATATCGAGCATGCGGGCGACACGCCGTGCGTCATCCACCGCTTCCAGGGAACAGCATTTATTTTGTACAACTCGCTCTACGCCGTCATCTTCGATGACGCCGGGTTCCGACCAGAGGCGCAACATAATACCAATCACCTCGTGGCCCTGCTCCTTCAAAAGTGCGGCGGCGACCGAGCTATCCACGCCGCCGCTCATCGCGACGACTATTCTTGACATAACAATCTACTCCTGTAACGTTCCTGCTTGGTAGTTTAGGTCAGGTAGAAAAAAGGACTAGCCAATGGGCTAGTCTCGTGCTGTTCCATGTGCTGTAAACATGCCTATTATAGCATACTCTGGGAGAGTATGAATAGTGCTTCTGACCTTGCACGGAAATATTTCCGTGACCCTGACCCCTCGACTGAAAACGTTCCTTCGTGTATAATGACCTCAATAGACTTAATGCCCCCAATTTATGGATGGGTAAGGGTGAAAATCAATCGTATAGGGACGTAGAAACAAACTGTATACGAGTGCTGATTACAAACAGTAAGAGCGTAGCAAGCAATTATCTATAAACATACCCGAAAAGGCCGGAGCATTTCTTGGGTCTAGCGGGCAAGGAGTGAGGAACAATGCCAAAGAAGACCGCGACTGCGCGAGGCGCAGCGCAGCGCAACAAACCAAAAGCACAGAAAAGTTTTGAACTGGTACGTCCAGTCTCATCTGTCTCACCAGTTTCGGATGAGCATACACAAGATGCTAGTGCCGACGCTGAGCTAGCATCTGCCAGTGTTTCAATAGTCGAAGCTCCGCTAGAGGCAAAGCAGAAAGAAGCCTGGCAGACTGAGGCAAAGCCAGGTGAGAAGAACGAGACTGCTCAGAGTACGAACGGTGTAACCAGCACGGCTCCCAAGGGGAGTGCCGCGGCACGCCTGGCAACTCGTCGCCAGGCCGCACATAAGTCTCAGCAGCGTGCTGCTGCTACCTTAATCACGGCGGAACATTATGCCTACGTGCGGAGAGACCTGGTGTTTATTGCCATATTGGCCGCCATCATGTTCGCCGCCATCATTATCTTGCAATTCGTACCCGGCATATAGACATGGAACCACACGGGAGTGCGAGACACTTTCTTTTGCAGTGGGAAAAGCGGCAAGACGGGCGAATGCAGCGCATTCGCCCGTCTTGCCGCTTTTCCCACTGCAAATTTTTGGAAAAAAGGAAGAAGCACTGATTTGTTGCATCTCAGTGCTTCTTATTTATTGCTTCGGGTGGCTTGTTCAGGATAGCCCTCGACGCCATATGCGAAGATCAGCTCAGTGTACGAGTGGGCTGGTACCTAATCCGGCAGGAATGCCATGTCGATATGCTGCTGGAATAGTTACGCCCAGGACTCGCTGCATTGCCATAGTGTGGCTGCAGTCACCCCAGTCATTAAAGAAACGGCAGGTACAGGTCCACTCACCATTGTCAAAAATGGTGGTGTGTATATCGTTCTCACCTCGGAACGTTGCTTCAAAGCGAGTAAATTGAATCCGCTCTGGTTCTTCTGCATAACGCTTGGCTTTTGCGATCTTACTGATCATACTAGAGTTCATGATCGGTACTCTCCTTCATATTTAGCAACCACTCCGTGACCACTTCTTCGTTCGATTGTACTTACGCTTGTAGTGGCGTATTTAACGATGTCGCGCATCTGGTTTGTTCGTTCGTTGCTTGTTCATTTGAATCTTCATCTAGCCATTGCGCTAGATATCTCAATCAATAGATGCTCCTCCACCTCCTTTCTTAGATAAACGCTTTTGCTAACCAGCTCACATCCAGGAGCTGTGTAGCGGCCCACAGAAATGAAGAATAATCGATGAGCCCGGCATCCAGTGCGCGTGTAATAAATGAGTTAGAAATAAAAAACACCAGGGCAAAATTTCCCTAGTGTGTGTATTCATGTATCGCTGCGAGCCACCACCGCTGCTCGCAGCGATGAGACCTGTGATGCCATTGAGACTGAATCCATGTTTATAAATTTCATCCTCACCCGGCTAACGGAAATAGGCCGAATGTAACGCCTACATCACCAACCAACCATTGGGTACATAGGCTGAACGTGCAAACTTGGAAATCTCCTTCTGATTGGATTGATTATACCATACGGAAGGCGGATTGTCCATCCCAAAATCCGCCAAAATTACGTAATTTGCAGGAGAAAAAAATGTGATTTTCATTTTGTGAGCATCTTGTGATGTATCATATCTCACTCTGGATATATTGTCCTGCTCACTGTTTTTTCTCTGCGAAAACTATATACTACAGATAACCAGTCCTGATATACTATGTTTGCTCAATATTGGAAGAGGTTCCGTTTCCGCAGTTCTTGCGGATCATCTCTGCTTGGAGGTATGTGTGAAACATCATTACTACAAAACTCTCTGGTTTCCTATGCAATTGGTGCTTGGTATCGTGGTGATTGGGCTGCTGGTCAGCGCATGTTCGTTGCCCGGAACACAGCAGACGAGCACAAATACAACTACTCAAACCAGTGTCTCACCTACAGCTACACCACAAAAGTCTTCTCATACGGTAGCAAGTCAACCCTCCGGCACAGGTAAACTACCCTCTGGCACGCCGTTACCCCAGGATGAGGTCAAGCCGCTTACCTTCAACCTGGTCTACAATGACGCCGCCATGCAGCAAGATGTTGCCCAGATATATACACCCGGCTCGCCAACCTTCCACCAGTACCTGACTTCTGATCAGATTGTCCAACGCTACGCGCTCTCTGAAGCCCAGCAACAGCAGGTAATGGACTGGTTGACCCAGCATGGGTATACGATTGACGCCACCGATTCCCTGCATACTTCGATTAAAGTCCATGCTACAGTTGCTACCATCGAACGCACACTGAATATCGCATTAAATTCCTATACTATAGATGGGCACGAGTTCTTTTTACAACAAGGCGATCCAAAGGTCCCCAATCCGGTTGCATCCCTTGTAGCCTCCGTTGTTGGACTGGATAACTTTGCTCTTCCTCAATTCCAACCACCATTCGGCTTCGCGACCCAGGCCGCATCCCTCGCTGGTGATTGCAGCAAGTATGGCGCGAAGCAGACATTGACTCGCAATAAACTTGCCGCAGCCTATCAACTCGATAAGCTGTACCAGCAAGGTTTCCAGGGTCAGGGCATGACCATTGGCGTGGCCGAGTTCGGCGATACCTATAATCCCTCCGACCTGGCAAATTATGCCTCCTGTGTGGGTATTGCCACTCCCAATGTCCAGAATATCGATGTTGATGGGCATCTCGCCTCGGGTACAGGTCAGGGTGAGGCCATCATGGATCTCGAACTGATTGCCGGTCTCGCTCCCCAGGCGTCAATCCTCGACTATCAAACCGACGGCCAGAGTAGCTCCTTTGCCCAGTCTATGGTCGATGTCTTCAACCGCGTTGCTTCTGATCACAAAGTCCAGGTGTTAAGTGTCAGCTATGGCACCTTTGAAAGTGCCTTCAGTTCCAGTGAATTGGCTGCCGTCAATAAAAGTTTGCGCACGCTGGCCGCCGAAGGCATTTCGGTCTTCGTCAGCAGCGGTGACTGTGGAGCTTATACACATCGCCTGCAACACCTGGCCGAAGTAGCCTTTCCTGCCAGTGCCGTGTATTCCATCGCCGTTGGCGGTACCCATTTACAGGTAAATGATAGCAATGTGCGCACCGGTGAGACAGCGTGGAGCGCGGGTGACAATTTGCCATTTTGTACCAACGATTGGGGCAGTGGTGGCGGCGTGAGTCAGAATAGCGATTTTAAGCGTCCCTCCTGGCAGATTGGTGAGGGAACGACGACCCATTATGACGGTTCGTCGTCGCATGTGTTTACAAAACTCCTGGATTTCTCGTCAACCGTCCAGGCCCCCAACGGTTTGCGCCAGGTCCCTGACGTTGCCGCGGCGGCCTATCCCAATATCGCCGTCTACTATAAAAGTACCTGGGTTGCCTCCGGTGGCACAAGTGCTGCCGCTCCCATCTGGGCCGCGGGCGCACTGCTCGTCGACCAGGCCCTACAGCAAAAGGGGAAGACATCGTTAGGCGGTGTGCCGGAGTTCTATTCCCTGGCGAATCATCCCGGCAACTTCCATCCCTACAACGACATCACCAGTGGCGATAATCTCTTCTATACTGCTACCAGGGGTTGGGACTATACCACCGGCTGGGGTTCTCCCAACTTTAACGACATTCTACAACTCGAGCTGAACCAGTAGAGAAATAACATGCCAAACGAGGAACACTTCCGGGACAAACTTGTGTTTGTCCCGGAAGTGTTCCTCGTTTGGCATGTCAAAAAATCTATTGAGCTACCAACTGCTCCATCTCAGCTACCACCTCCTCATACATATTGCTCACCTGGTTAGCAACGCTCTTCCAGCTAAAATGCAGCACGGACGGGCGTGCGGCCAGGCGCATGCGCCCAAGCATCTCTTCATCACGTAAGAGAGTATCCAGCCTCTGGGCAAAAAAGCCAGCACAGCGCGGCACTAAGTACCCTGTTTCCCCGTGTCTTACCACCCTGGTCAGACCACCGGAGCGGGTTGCCACCACCGGTGTAGCGCAGGCCAGAGACTCCACCGCCACCAGCCCAAAGCTTTCGTGATAGGAAGGCACAACCGTCACATCGGCGGCACTATATATCATTGGTAGTTCGTGCTGTGGCCGCGCTCCCAGGAAATGTACTCGCCGGTTGATCTTGAGATCTGTCGCCAACTTTTGCAACTGCTGTAACTCTTCATCACCGTGCAGCTTTCCACCTACTATCACGATCTGGGCCTTTTCTTCCATCAGAGCAGCCGCACGCAGCAGCAGATCAGGCCCCTTAAACGGGTCCAGCCGACCTACAAACAGCAGGACTGGTTGATGGGGCTTTAGCCCAAGTTTGTTTCTCGCCTGTTGCTTATCTTGTGGGACAAAGAGCCTGAGATCAGTACCGCATGGGATAACCTCTACCTGGTTGGTTGTTGCTCCATAGTAGCGGATGATCTGGGTTCGTTCGTCAGCAGTGGCAGCAATGATCCGATCAACCTGTTTCATCAGTTGCTGCTCCATTTCCAGTCTCAATGGAGGCTCAGCTTCGTAGGGGTTGGCCATCTGTTTCAGGCGGCCCAACGTGTGAAACATCGTTATATGCGGCACATTCCAGCGTTGCGCAAGTGGCAATGCCGCGACCCCTGAGAGCCAGTAATGGCTATGCAACACATCGTACTGCCTTGACTCACTACGTCTGAATTCATCGATATGTTGCGTAAAAGCAGGCAGGTACTGGTAAAGTTCATGTTTGGGGATAGCGGTGAGGGGACCGGCTTTGATTTGAATGACTCGCACATTTGGGCTAAGATGCACAATGCGCGGCGTGTGTTCGTTTGTCCACCGGGTAAAGATATCAACGGTTGTTTGGCGATGACCTAGCTGACAAGCCAGTTCACGCATGTAGACGTTCATGCCGCCCGCATCCTTTGTTCTACCTGGGCTGTCCAACGGAGATGTATGGATGCTAAGCATAGCTACAGAAAAACTCATAGCGAGTATGCTCCTCTTCTTCTATTGTTAGGGACGTTCATTGCAGATCCGTGGCCATCGCCCTTCGCTTGCTTCTTGCTTACGTATGAGCATTGTTGGCTCCTTTCTTTTCATCATGACTAATCACTACTCAATGCAACAAAATTGTATGCCTGGTCTATTTCATTATGGTTTCTTCTGCTTTTCACATTTCCGTAATTCTTCGATGGCGTCGTACATCTGGTTATTGTCAACACCATGCTCTTGAGAAAGTTCTCGCAGGCAATCGACCCGCCGGGTAAGGGCAGTAGCGAAGTCCTGATGCGCCATACCGATCCAATCCGCTAAATCGTCCAGGATAGCTTGATCCGCGTGCTCAAACGTATCATTAAACTCGTTCCAAAGGGACAAGGGCACGGGTATGATCTCGTCAGGATGTTTTGAGGTCACAGTGGGCTGTAAAAAATGTGTGGTGAGCCAGCGGCGGCGTAGAGGATACGCCCGCCCCACCAGGCCAATATTCACTACCAATCCCAGTTGGCGCACATCCTCCGCCCTCAGATGGAGGTCGTGGTGATACATGGAGATAACATCGTCGATGGTATCGGCGTGGATGCTTGTAGCAATATGATAGCCCTGGGCTGGCAGGGTCAGGTAGCGGCGAGCTACCCTCCCCCACATGTAGATGGGAAGATGGTCGCTCACCTCGTTACAGAGCGCATATGTAGTGGCGGGATCAATATTGGGCAAGCGCGTAAAGGCAAAGTTCTCGTACATGCCGGACATATAGGCCAGTGCCGTCCCTTCAGGCAAAAACTGGAGCAGGGCATTCAAGGTGGTGGTCTTGCCCACGCCAGGCTGTGGGTCAGTTGGGCCAGCTACAGTCAGTGAGGCTCCATGTTCTAGCAGCAGCCAGATGAGTGCCACCGTTTCCACATCAACACTTCCCAGGGCAATGATTTGGGCCATCGAGAGTTGCCGCCTCGAATCATAATGCCAATAATAGCGTTCCATGGGGTCTCGTGGATCAAACATGCTAAAGCTCCCTTCGACGTACTATCAATCTATAGTAATCGGTATCGCCTACATTTTCTGACCGGTGTTCTCCTCTACAGGAGTACCTTCTTTATCCTTATGACCGTCTTCTTTATGCGTATCATCCTTATCCTTCGTTACTTCGAGGATAGCAGGCTTGAGCCAGCCGGGATGTGGACTCCAGCTAACGGCGACCACCCGTGCTTGCTGGATGTGTTCGCTATCAATTTCGACCACGCTGACCGAGGCATTGTCGACGAAGAGCCTGCCTGCCTTACCAGCCTCCAGGCCCGTGTAATGCGCGACGAGCAACTTGACCACATCAGCGTGTGCCACAAAGGCCGGATAGGCTCCAATCGTCTCTTGTGTGCGCCAGTGCTCGACGGCTGCCAGTGCCCGCTCCTGGACCTGGGGAAATGTTTCAATACCCTCCGGTGCCTTCGTTGGGTCCTTGACATAGGCTTTCCAGTCGGGATCAGTTTTGGCGAGGTCATCGAATTTTTTCCCTGCCCAGCGGCCCACATCAGTGTCCATCAGGCCAGGTTCAAGCTGGACAGTCAGCCCTCTCCCCTGCACGATGATCTGCGCCGTATCGCGCGCTCGTTCCAGTGGGCTGCTAATGATGGCACTGATGGGTATAAGAGCCAGTGCATCGGCGAGACGTGCTGCTTGTTGTCGTCCAATATCATTCAACGCGATTCCTGGTAATTGACCAGGCAGTAAATGTTCAGCATTCCATGTTGTCTGCCCATGCCGGATAAAAAGCAGGGTTTGTTTCATACCACTATGTGTACTTTCCGCCAGGTGTAATTGCTGGAGCCAGAGCTGTATTCGCCAGCCCCAGAAGTGCCAGCCCACGCTCAGATAGATCCATACTACAAAAAGCCAGCTATATCCAATGCCGATAAGTTTTTTCAGATAGACTCTCATAAGTACAACCCGGTCTCATCTTTGCATTTGACTCAACACACGTGTACATGAGTCTTGAAAAGTTTCTGGGTACCCATCTCACAAAAGGTATCCAGCCAACCAATGTGCTTTTCATTGTATCAGGGGAGACGATAGTGGTGCAAATGCCATCTTACATCTGGCAGCCCGTCATCTTATCTGTTCAACGAACAAGCACAACCATATGGGCATCTGACTCTGTCAGATGCCCATATGGTTGTGCTTGTTCGTTGAACTAAAACTATCACGAAGAGATATAATACAGCAATAGGAGAACAACAATACTCACTATCAGCAATACAGCACACCCCATCAGCGTTTCGCCCACTCCCGGCTCTTGACGATCGGCTCGAACCGGAAAATACCCAGGTATCGAATAGGGCGGCGTGTCAGGTATTCCCCGCGATTGAGATGACCCTGTAGAAACGTCTCGCTGCATTCCTCCTATAGGAGATAACTGCGTCACCCCCTGCACAAGTGATAGCGGTCTCGGTGTATCCAGCCCCTTCCACTCTCCCGGCACTTTTGGCGGATGTGATGGGAGCCTTATCCGTGGTGGCAAAGCGATGACCGCGTCATGCTCCTGCGGGTGGACATCAGATCTTTGCAATGATCTTGCTGGCGACTGTTGCTGTTGCGGTATAGGGATGCGGGTTAGGGTTGGAGCCATGTGAAGAAACACGTTGGGCTTCGGCGTCGGCTTTCGTGGTGCAGGTGAATATTGCGATGTAGATAGCCGGTTGAATGTTGGGGCTACATACACACGTCGATTCCCTGCAACCTGCTGTGGTGGAATCTGTGGAATACGTGCCATCGGCGGTACAATAATGAATTCTGGCTTTTCCATTGAATTGAATGATCCTCCTCACTCCACTTATCACTTCGTATCCATATATTTATTATACTGAACTCACCAATTTGCTCTTATGAAATACAAAGGGCTTCGCAAAAGGTGCCTGAGTGAGCGTGTGGTGGCTGGCTTCGCCAGCCACCAC